>Ga0074045_10000794_pt1 | contig 30806 bp, 31 predicted proteins | sample BogForMeECP23OM2_FD_94442 | JGI IMG/M metagenome (GOLD analysis project Ga0074045, IMG submission 94442) | Bog forest soil microbial communities from Calvert Island, British Columbia, Canada - Bog Forest MetaG ECP23OM2 | ecosystem: Environmental > Terrestrial > Soil > Wetlands ...
CCTTGCCGGCGCGTCGATCCTCTGGCTGTGGCGCGCGAGCTTCTCGCCCTTCGGCTACGCCCTGCGCGCGGCGCGCGATTCGGCGCTTCGCGCCGAGGCGAGCGGCATCGACGTGCGGCGCCTGCGCTGGTCGGCCTTTGCCCTCGCCGGCGCTTTCGCCGGCCTCGCCGGCGCGCTGTACGCGTTTTCCAAGGGCAGCATCGCGCCGGATCTGCTCTCCATTCCCCGCTCCGTCGACGGCCTGGTGATCGTGCTCCTCGGCGGGCTGCACACGCTCACCGGCCCGCTGCTCGGCGCCGCCCTGTTCATCGGCCTGCAGGACACGCTCGCCCGCGACACCGAGTACTGGCGCGCCTGCGTCGGGGCGATCATTCTGGCCGTTACGCTCGCCTTCCCGGCGGGCATCGTCGGCACGCTGACGCATTGGCGGCGAGGCAAGGCGCAATGAGCGAAGCGCTGCTCTGCGTCGAACGGCTGTCGAAATCGTTCGGCGCCGTGGCCGCCCTGTCCGGGCTCACCTGCAGCGTCGGCGCCGGTGAGCGCGTGGCCATCATCGGCCCGAACGGCGCCGGCAAGACGACCCTGTTCAACCTGCTCGGCGGCCAGCTCCCGGCCGATGCCGGTAGCGCAACCTTCGCCGGCCAGCGCATCACCGGCCTGCCGCCGCACGCCATCGCCCGCCTGGGCGTCGGCCGCACCTTCCAGGTCGCGGCGACATTCGCGTCGATGTCCGTGCGCGAGAACGTCCAGGTCGCGCTGCTGTCGCGTTACGGCGAGCAGCGCTCGCCCTGGCGGGGCCGCCTGCGCCATGCCGCGGCCGCGCAGGCCTTGCTCGAGCGCGTCGGAATCGGCCCGCTGGGCGCGCGGAGCTGCGCGAGGCTCGCCTATGCCGACCTGAAACGGGTCGAGCTCGCCATCGCGCTGGCCCTCTCGCCGCGGCTCCTGCTCATGGACGAGCCGACCGCGGGAATGGCGGCGCTGGAGCGCACGCGACTGATGCAGCTGGTATCGAATCTGGCCCTCGGCGACGGCCTGGCCGTGCTCTTCACCGAGCACGACATGGACATCGTTTTCGCGCATGCCGACCGCATCCTGGTGCTCCACCGCGGCCGGCTCATCGCCGACGGCCCGCCGGCCGCGGTACGCGCCAACCCCGAAGTCCGCGCCGTCTACCTCGGCGCGGCAGCGTGAAGCCGGCTCATGCTTGAGGTGCGCGCCCTGTGCGCATGGTATGGCCGGGCGCAGGCGCTGCACGACGTCTCGCTCAGCGTCGCGAGCGCCGAATCCGTCGTGCTGCTCGGGCGCAACGGCGCGGGCAAGTCGACCACGCTCAAGGCCATTTGCGGCATGCTGCGCCCGGTGCAGGGCGAGGTGTACTTCGCCGGTCAGCGTATCGACGCCCTCGCATCGTGGCGCATCGCCCGCCTGGGGCTCGGTTACGTGCCCGAAGAACGTCGTATCTTCACCGACCTGACGGTGATCGAGAATCTGCAGGTGGGCCGGCAGCCGGGGCGAGCGGGCCTGCCGCAGTGGACCTTCGAGCGCGTCGTCGCGCTGTTTCCCAACCTGGGCGAGCTTGCGCATCGGCGCGGCGGGGAGATCTCCGGAGGGGAGCAGCAGATGCTCTCGATCGCGCGCACGCTGATGGGCAACCCGACCACGATCCTGCTTGACGAGCCGACCGAAGGGCTCGCGCCGGTCATTGTCGACCAGGTCGCCGAGGCGCTGCGCGAGCTCAAGCGCGACGGCGTATCGGTGCTGCTGTCGGAGCAGAATTTCCGCTTCGCCGAACAGGTCGCCGATCGGGCGTACGTCATCGAGGGCGGGCAGTTGCGCTACCCCGGAACCCTGGTCGCGCTCGCACGCGACGCCACGGCACGGGCCCAGTACCTGGGCCTCGACTAGCGCCGCCGCAGCCGCCCTTGGCGGAACGAGTGTCGCCGCGGCGAAGAGGTCAGGCGCGCAGGCGGGCGAAGCCGTCGGCCAGATCGGCAATCAGGTCCTGCGCATCCTCGAGTCCGACGTGCAGCCGCAGGTACGGTCCGCCTGCCAGCCAGCGCGTGGCGCTGCGGGTGCGTTCCGGATGCGCGGGGATGATGAGGCTTTCGAACCCGCCCCAGCTCCAGCCCATGCGGAACAGCCGCAGCCCGTCGAGCATCGCGTCGACGCGGACCTTGGCCACCGGCTTGAGGATCACCCCGAAAAGCCCGCAAGCGCCGGAGAAATCGCGCCGCCAGAGTTCGTGCCCGCGCGAGCCTTCCAGGGCCGGAAAGATGACCTCGTCGACCTCGGGCCTGTGACGCAGCCAGCGCGCGATTTCGAGCGCGCTACGCGTGTGGCGCTCGAGGCGCAGCGCAAGGGTGCGCAAGCCGCGCAGAGCCAGAAAGCAATCGTCGCTGCTCACCGCGACGCCCATGTCGGTCCACAGACGGTGCAGCTCCGGGAAGCTTTGCGCGGTCCCGGTCAGCACGCCGACCAGTACGTCGGAGTGGCCGCCCAGATACTTGGTGCCGGCATGCAGCGAGATGTCGACACCGTGCGCGAACGCCGGAAATCCCAACGGCGTGGCCCAGGTGTTGTCGAGCATGACCAGCGCGCCACGACGATGCGCAACGGTGGCGATCGCCGGCACGTCCTGCACCTCGAAGGAGAGCGAACCCGGTGATTCGGTGAACACGATACGCGTGCGTGGCCTGAATTCGCGCTCGACGGCGGCGCCGGCGAGCGGATCGTAGTAGCTGACCTCGACTCCGAGGCGCTTTAGATGATGCTCGCAGAACCGCCGCGTCGGGCCGTACACGGAGTCGGTGACGAGCACGTGATCGCCGGGCCGCGTCGTCGCCAGCAGCGCGAGCGTGATCGCGGCCAGCCCCGATGGAACGGCCAGCGAGGCATACCCGCCTTCGAGCGCCGCCATGGCGAGTTGCAGATCGCGTACCGTGGGCAGGCCGTGCAGGCCATAGGTTATGCCCGGATATTCGCCGCGTTCGGCCGCCTCCAGGTCGGCGACCGAGTCGAACAGCATGGTCGAGGCGCGGTAGACCGGGGTGTTGACCGCGCCCAGGTGCTGCTTCGGGTCGCGGCCGAGATGCCCGACGGCGGTGGCAGGCCTCATCTTCGGGCCGGGTCCGCGCTCGTCGGTCATGCCGGCAACCGCTGCTGCAGCGCGCTCGCGATCACGGCGACCTGGGTCGCAACGGGCTGCGCGACATCGATGGTGATCGCCGCCGCGGGCTCCTCGAGCGTCGCGAACTGGCTTGCCAGCAACGCCGCCGGCATGAAGTGACCGCTGCGCCCGGCGAGGCGCGGTTCGATGCTCGCCGCGTCGCCTTTCAGGTATGCGAAGCGGACTTCGCCGGCCTGCGCCAGCCGATCGCGGTATGCCTGCCTGAGCGCTGAGCATGCCACCACCACGTGCCGGCCGGCGCGCGCTTCGACCTTGAGCTCGGCGACGATGCGGTCCAGCCAGGGCCAGCGATCGGCATCGGAAAGCGGCACGCCATGCGCCATCTTGGCGACGTTGGCTGGAGGATGGAAGTCGTCGGCATCGACAAACCGCCAGTGCAGGCTCGCGGCGAGCGCCCGGCCGACCGTCGTCTTGCCGCTGCCGCATACGCCCATGACCACCACAATCATGCGTCGCCGCCGCGCTGCGCGCTGCCGACCGGGTGGCCGCCGAAGCCCTTGCGCATCATGGCCAGCAGGCGGTCGGAGTACGCAGCCCGCCCCTGGCTTGCGAAGCGCGTCATCAAGGCCAGCGACAGCACCGGCGCCGGGATGCCGAGCTCGACGGCTTCGGCGACGGTCCAGCGCCCTTCCCCCGAATCGGCGACCAGCGGAGCAATGCCGGAGAGTTCCGCGTCGTCGTGCAGAAACTGGGCGGTGAGCTCGAGCAGGTGCGAGCGCACGACGCTGCCGTGTCCCCACATGTCGGCGATCGACGCGACGTCGAGGCCGAACTCGGCCTTCCCCTTGAGCAGCGCCATCCCCTCGGCGATGGCCTGCATCATGCCGTACTCGATGCCGTTGTGGATCATCTTCACGAAATGACCCGAGCCGCTCGGGCCACAGTGCAGCCATCCGCGATCCGGCGCCGGGGCGAGCAGCCTCATCAGCGGCTCGACGGCGCGTGCGGCGGCAGGCGACCCGCCGAACATGAGCGCGTAACCATGCTCGAGTCCCCACACGCCGCCCGACACGCCGCAGTCGACGAAACGCACTCCGTAGCTCGCCAGTTCGATTGCGCGGCGCACCGAGTCCTTGTAGAACGCGTTGCCGCCATCGACGATGACGTCCTCGGCGAGCAGCCGGGGCGCGAGCGCGGCGATCGTCTCCTCGGTCTGTTCGCCGGCCGGCACCATGAGCCATACGATTCGCGGCGGCGGCAGCGCGTGCATGAGCGCTTCCAGGGTATCGACGGCGCGGCAACCCTCGGCTGCGGCGAAGGCCGCGCGCGCATCGGGATTCGGATCGAAGCCGACCGGCTCGACGCCGCCGCGTGCGAGCCGGCGCGCCATGTTGGCGCCCATGCGGCCCAATCCGACCATGCCAATCTGCATGTCGTTCGCCTAAAGACCGGAAACAGGCCGATCGTACCGAAACGCGACGCCCCAGCCAACTCGAAGGCGCTGCCGCCGCTCAGCGCGTGGCCGACCGGGTCGCGAAGATTGCCGCGCCAATGATCAATACCGCTCCGGCGAGCGTTCGCGCCGACGGCGTCTCGCCCAGCAGCAGCAGCGCAAGGACGATGCCGTACACCGGCTCCAACGCCGTGACGATGCTCGCGGTGTGGGCGGAGAGCGTGCGCAGGCTGCGGATGAACAGGGTATGCGCGAGCGCGGTGCACAGCACGCCGAGCAGCAGCAGCAGGACCACATCCCGGGCATCGACGACCGCCGGGGTCAGCGCCACGAGAGGCGCCAGGCATGCCGCGGCGCAGGCGTTTTGCCAAAAGGCGATCGAACCGGCGGCGTGCCGCGTCGCCAGCGTGCGGTTGACGAGGGCCAGCAGCGCGAAGGTCAAGCCTGACAAAAGGCCCCACGCCAGGCCCTGGACGACACGGTTCTCCCAGTGCCACTCCGGCGCGACCAGCAGCAGTCCGGCGCTGACCAGCGCCGCGGTCGCCCATTCCCGGCCACGCAGCCGGCGCTGACGCGACAGCGCTTCGAGCAGCAGCACGAACAGGGGAAAGCTCGCGAAGCCGAGCAGGCCGACGGCGACGCTGGCCGTCTGAATCGCCTTGAAGAAGGCCACCCAGTGCAGCGCCAGCAGCGCCCCGGAGGCGGCGAGCTTCCACTCGAAGCGGCCGAGCGGCATGCGGCGCTCGCCCGAAAGCGGCAGCAACAGGGCGAGCGCCACGCTCGCTACCGCGGCCCGGCCGAAGACGATCGTCACCGGCGGCAGGGCCAACCACTTGCCGAACAGGCCGGCGAAGCCGAAAAGCAGGACTGCGCCGTGCAACGCGACCAGGGCGCTCGCGCGCAGCGGCGCAGCAGGGACGGGGCGATCGCTCATCGAGCGCCATTGTGCCATCGGGCCTGCGAAGGGCCGGGTTACAATCGCCGCTGCGCCGCGGGGGCGGAGGTCAGATGGGCAAGGCCCGTGGCGGAAACAAGGGGACTCCATGCCGAAAGACTGGCCGGCCAAGAAGGTGCTCGACGCGGTCCGCAATGCCGCCGGCAATCGGGTCAAGGTCGCGGTGTCGGACATCGACGGGGTGCTGCGCGGCAAGTACATCCACAAGGACAAGTTCTTCTCGGCGGTGGAAGGCGGCTTCGGCTTTTGCGATGTCGTGTTCGGCTGGGACATGAACGATCAGTGTTACGACAACACCACGCTCACCGGCTGGCACAAGGGCTTTCCCGACGCGATCGCGAAGATCGACCTCGGTACCCATCGCGCGGTGCCCTGGGACGGCGGCGTGCCGTTCTTCCTCGGCGAGTTTGTCGTCCAGCGCGGCACCAAGGAGTTCCCGCACCCGATCTGCCCGCGGCAGCTGCTCAAGCGCGTGCTCAAGCGCGCGGAAAAACTCGGCCTGCAGGTGATGTGCGGCATGGAATTCGAGTGGTTCAACTTCGCCGAGACGCCGCAATCGTGGGCCGCCAAGGGCTACGTGCGCCCCGAACCGATTACCCCGGGCATGTTCGGTTACTCCCTGCTGCGGGCGGGTGAAAAGCGCGAGTTCTTCAAGGCGCTGATGGCCGAGATGGGCGACTTCGGCGTGCCCATCGAGGGCCTGCACACCGAGACCGGCCCGGGCGTCTACGAGGCCGCGATCCTTTTTTCCGAAGCGCTCGAGGCCGCCGACCGGGCGATCCTGTTCAAGACCGGAGCCAAGGAAATCGGCGCGCGCTTCGGCATCATGCCGAGCTTCATGGCCAAGTGGAGCCCGCTCTACCCCGGCTGCTCGGGCCATATCCACCAGAGCCTCTCCGACGGCAAGAACAACCTGTTTCACGATGCCAAGCACAAGCTCGGCATGAGCAGGCTCTTCGAAAGCTATCTCGCCGGGCAGCTCGCCGCCTTGCTCGAGTTTGCGCCGATGCTGTGGCCGACGATCAACAGCTACAAGCGCCTGGTCGACGGCTTCTGGGCTCCGGTCAAGCCGACCTGGGGGCTGGACAATCGCACCGCGAGCTTCCGCGTCATCACCGCGAGTCCCAAGTCGACGCGGCTGGAGACGCGCTGTCCGGGCGCCGACGTGAACCCGTACCTCGCCGCCGCGGCCTGCGTGGCCGCGGGTCTGCACGGCGTCGAACGGCGGCTGAAGCTCTCCACCAAGCCGATCCAGGGCACCAACCTGGGCGCGGAGAACGTGCCGCGCGCGCCACGCACGCTCATCGAAACCGCGCGCAATTTCCGCGCCTCGGCGCTTGCCCGCGACTGGTTCGGCGATGATTTCGTGGAACACTTCGCGGCGACGCGGGAATGGGAGTGGCGGCAGTGGCTCGACGCGGTGACGGATTGGGAATTGAAGCGCTACTTCGAGATCATATGAGGCGAGCCTTCGTTACCGCCGCGCCTCGCCGCGACGCGCCCGGTCGAGAGCCGCGCGCGGCGGACCGGAGCATGGGGCGCAGATGACCCTGTCCCGGTTCGCCTTTCCGACCACCATCCACTTCGGGCCCGGCTCGCGCAAGCTCGTCGCCGAGCATCTGCGCGTGCAGGGACTGCAGCGACCGCTCATCGTCACCGATCGCGGCATCGAGCGGCTGCCCCTGCTGGAAAAATTCCGCGCCGCCATGAAGGGCCTCGACGTCGCGGTGTATGCCGACGTCGGGGGCAACCCGACCAGCAGCCAGGTTGCCCACGGGGTGCGCGCCTACCGCGCGCATGGCGCCGACTCGGTCGTCGGCCTCGGAGGGGGGGCCGCGCTCGACGTCGCCAAGGCGGTCGCGCTGATGGCCGTGCATCCGGGCGACATACTCGAGTACGCCTGGGACCACCCCGAGGTGCGCCCCGTGAGCCACGAACTGCCCTACTTCGTCGCCCTGCCGACGACCGCCGGCACCGGCTCGGAAGTGGGGCGCTCGAGCGTGATCAGCGACGCCGCGACGCACCTCAAGAAAATCATCTTCTCGCCGCGCCTGCTGGCCAAGGCGGTGTTCGCCGACCCCGAGCTCACCCTCGACCTGCCGCCGCATCTCACCGCGGCGACCGGCATGGACGCGCTCACGCACAACGTCGAATCGTACCTGTCGCCGGCCTACCATCCGCTTTGCGACGGCATCGCCCTGGAGGGAGTGCGCATCGCCGCCAAGGCCCTGCGCATCGCCGTGCACGAGCCACAGCAGCTGCAGGCGCGCTCGGACATGCTGATGAGCTCGATGATGGGCGCGGTGGCGTTCCAGAAGGACCTGGGCGCGGTGCATTCCTGCGCGCACGCGCTGTCCACGGTCGCCGATCTGCATCACGGCCTGGCCAACGGCATCATGATCGACCACGTCATGCGCTTCAACGCGCCCATGGCACAGGCCAAGATGGCGGAGCTCGCACACGTGGTCGGCGTCGCCGGGCCGAGTGCCGAGGCCTCGGCGCAGGCGTTCATCGACTGGCTCGCCGCGCTCAAGCGCGACCTGGCCATTCCGGCGACGCTCAGCGGCTACGCGGCAGATCGGCCCGTGACCCGGGAGGACATTCCGGCGCTCGCCGACGTGGCGATCAACGACATCTGCCACCAGACCAATCCGCGCCCCTGCACGCGAGAGGATTTCGAGCGCATCTTCGCCGTGGCGATGTGATGACATGCTGAAGATTGGCCTGTCCGCCTGCTTCTTCCATGCCGACCCGCAACGGCTGGTCTTCAAGGGCAAGACATTGCAATACGTCGAGCAGGAGATGGCGCACTGGGTGATGCAGGAAGACGCGATGGCGCTGATGATCCCGTCCCCCGACGGCGATTCGCGCCGCGCCGGCAGTCGCGTCAGCGTCGGCGACTACGCCCGCGAGCTCGACGGCCTGGTGCTGATGGGCGGATCCGACGTGAGCCCCGAGACCTACGGCGAGCAGCCGCTCAAGCCCGAGTGGGCGGGCGATGGCATTCGCGACGCCTACGAGATTGCGCTGCTGCGGGCCTTTGTCGCGGCGGGGAAGCCGGTGCTCGGTGTCTGCCGCGGCGTGCAGGTGATCAACGTCGCCTTCGACGGAACGCTCTACCAGGACCTCGCGTTGCAGCGGCCGGGCTCGCTCAAGCATCGCGACTGGGAGATCTACGACCAGAACTGCCACGCCACCTCGATCGTGGCCGGCTCCGGCCTGGCGCGGCTCTACCCGGAAGTCACCCTGGCCAAGACCAACTCGGTGCACCACCAGGCGATGAAGGACCTTGGCCGCGACCTCTTCGTCGAGGCTTGGTCGGAGCCGGATCGGGTCGTCGAGGCGGTGCGCTGGCGCGGGCCATCCTACGTCTTCGGCGTGCAGTGGCATCCGGAGTTTCACGACCGGAGCAATGGCTCGTGGTTCGACGACACCGCCCTGCTCGATGACTTCCTCGCGGCGGCGAAGCCGCTTTCGACCCGGCCCGGATGAAGATCTTCAACCCCGCCACCGGCGCCCTGCTCGCCGACCTGCCGGCCGATAGCGCGTTCGTGGTGCGCCGCAAATACGCCCGGGCCCGCGCCGCTCAGCCTGGCTGGGCGGCGACGCCCATCGAGCAGCGCGTGGCGGCGATCCGCGCGTTTCGCGACCGCCTCGCCGCCAAGCACGAGTTGCTCGCCCGCACGCTGACGCAGGAGGTGGGCAAGCCGATCCGCCAGTCGAGGAACGAGCTCAACGGCCTGACCAAGCGGCTGGACTTCTTCATCTCCGAGGCCGCGCGCGTGCTGCGCCAGGAGACGGTGTACGCTTCCGCCGAGCAAAAGCTCGAAGAGCAGATCACCCACGAGCCGCTGGGAGTGATCGCCAACATCTCGGCCTGGAATTATCCCTACTTCGTCGGCAGCAACGTGTTCGTCCCGGCGCTGCTCGCCGGCAATGCGGTGCTCTACAAGCCCTCCGAGTTCGCGACTCTGACCGGGCGGCATATTGCCGAGACGCTGCACGAGGCGGGTGTCCCCGCCGACGTATTCGTGGCGCTCATCGGCTCGAAGGCTACCGGCGCATCGCTGCTGCGCCAGCCGATCGACGGGGTGTTCTTCACCGGCTCGTACGCGACCGGCGCGCGCATCGGCGCGATCGCCGGCAGCAAGATGATCAAGGTCCAGCTCGAGCTCGGCGGCAAGGACCCCGCCTACGTCTGCGACGACGTCGATATCAAGTCGGCCGCGGCCAGCCTCGCCGACGGGGCCTTCTACAACACCGGTCAGTCGTGCTGCTCGGTCGAGCGCATCTATGTGCAGCAGGCCATCCACGACGCCTTCGTCGCCGCGTTTGTCGCCGCGGTCACCGGCTACCCGATCGGCGACCCGATGGACGAGGCGACCTACATCGGCCCGATCACCCGCCGCTCGCAGCTCGAGGTGCTGCAGCGCCAGGTCGCCGATGCCAGGCGCAAGGGGGCGCGCATCCTCACCGGAGGCCAGGTCATCAAGCGCAAAGGCAACTGGTTCGCGCCAACCGTGTGCACCGGCGTCGACCACCGCATGGCGCTCATGCGCGACGAGAGCTTCGGCCCGATCATCGGCATCCAGAAGGTGCGCGACGATGCCGAGGCCGTGCGGCTGATGAACGACACCCTGTACGGATTGACCGCGGCGGTGTACACGCCCGACGCGGACCGGGCGCGACGCATATTGGTCCAGGTCAACGCCGGGTCGGCATACTGGAATTGCTGCGACCGCGTGAGCCCGCGCCTGCCCTGGTCCGGCGTCGGCCACTCGGGCATCGGGCTTACGCTGTCGACCTACGGCATCCAGACCTTCACCCGGCCCAGGGCGTGGCATCTGCGCGGTGTATAGTTTGCCGCTGCGCCTTGCGGCGGACGAGATTGTCCAGGCGCTCTTCACCACCCGGGAGAAAGGACATGCGCGTGCGTGCAACCGTCAAGCTGCTGCTCGTAGCCGGCGCGGCGGCACTGCCGCTGCCGGTATTCGCCACCGACGTGTGGATGCACGCCGCCGATGCCCCGCCGTCGGTGAGCGCCAAGGACCTCGCCCGGGGCAAGTACCTGGTCATTCTCGGCAGCTGCAACGACTGCCATACGCCCGGCTATGCGCCCAGCAACGGCAAGGTCGCGGAGAAGGATTGGCTCACCGGAGACCGCCTCGGCTGGCGCGGGCCCTGGGGCACGACCTACGCGGCGAACCTGCGCACCTACATGCAGGGGCTCACCGAGGCGCAATGGGTCGCCAAGGCGAAGACGCTGGAAACCCGGCCGCCCATGCCGTGGTACGCCGTGCGCGCCATGACCGCGCAGGACCTGCGCGCGCTGTACCGCTACATCCGTCACTTGGGCCCGGCTGGCGACCCGGTGCCGGAATACCTGCCTCCGGACAAGGAGCCGCCGCCGCCGTTCGTGGCTTTTCCCGGGCCGCCGAAATAGCCCCCTTGCGTCCCGGCCGCGCGCGGCCGAGCCCGCAGGCTAGGCACTGCCGTCGCGCAATTGCGCCGCGCGCAGCGTGTTCGCGAGCAGGGTCGCAATGGTCATCGGCCCGACCCCGCCGGGCACGGGCGTGATCCAACTGGCCCTCTCCCTGGCGGCCGCGTAGTCGACGTCGCCGCACAGCTTGCCCGCGGCGTCCCGATTCATGCCGACGTCGATGACGATGGCTCCCGGCTTGATCCAGCTGCCCTGCACGAATTGCGGCCTGCCGACGGCGGCGACCAGGATATCCGCCAGGCGCGCGATGCCGGGCAGGTCGCGCGTTGCAGAGTGGCACACGGTCACGGTGCAGCGCGCCATCAGCAGCTCGAGTGCCATCGGCCGGCCGACGATGTTCGACTGGCCGATGATCACCGCGTGCTTGCCGACGAGCTCCTCGCCGGTGTCGCGCAGCAAGGTCATGCAGCCGTAAGGCGTGCAGGGCCGCAATAGCGGGCGCTTGAGCACCAGGCGGCCGACGTTGTAGGGGTGCAGGCCGTCGACGTCCTTGCCCGGATCGATGCGTTCGGTCACCGTCTCGGGGTCGATATGCGCGGGCAGCGGCAATTGCACCAGGATGCCGTGCACGGCAGAATCGGCATTGAGTCGATCGATCAGGCGGAGCAACTCGTCCTGCGCGATCGTTGCCGGCAGATCGTGCGCCACCGACACCATGCCGACGGCGTCGGTCGTGCGCCGCTTGTTGCGCACGTAGACCTGTGAGGCCGGGTTGTCGCCGACCAGCACCACGGCGAGCCCCGGCCGGGCGCCGCCTGCGGCTACCCGCGCGGCGACCCGCTCGCCGATCTCCGAGGTCAGCAGCTCGGCACGGGCCTTGCCGTCCAGAATGCGCGCGCTCACGCTCTATCCACTCCGCTCACAGGCGCGCAGTTTACTTGATGTCGATCTGCGGCCAGCCCTTCTCGCGCGCCAGGCGCGCGAGGTGCGGATCGGCGTTGACCGCGACCGGATGGGTGACGCGCGACAACAAGGGAAGGTCGTTGATCGAATCGCTGTAGAAATAGCTCTGGCGGAAGGCATCGAAGGCGAGACCGCGCGCGCCGAGCCAGGCCTCGAGCCGCGTCACTTTGCCTTCGCGCAAGTTGGGGACCCCCTCGATCCTGCCGGTGTAGTACCCGGAGCGCATTTCCGGCTCGGTGGCGATCAGGTTTTCAAGCCCCAGCTCCTGCGCGATCGGGGCGGTGATGAAGCGGCTCGTCGCCGTCGTCAGGATCAGCAGGTGGCCGTCGGCGCGGTGCCGGGCGAGCAGCGCGCGCGCCGCGTCGGGAATCGCCGGCCGAATCTTGCGCTGCAGGTACGCCGCATGCCATCGGGCGAGCGTTGCCGGGTCGTGGCCGACGAGCGTGGCCAGATAGAAATGCGTGAACTCGACCGAGGACGCCTCTCCGGCCCGGTAGCGCGACAACATGTCGTGGTTGGCACGCTCGTAGGTTGCCCGGTCGAGCCTGCCTTCCTCGATGAGGAACTCGACCCACGCCTCGTCGCTGTCGACGGACAGAAGCGTATGGTCAAGGTCGAACAGCGCCAGCGCGTCGGTGCTCATGTCCGGTCGGCTAGAATAGCCGCATGCGCGCGCAGTGGATCGCCTCGGCGCAAGCGGTGGCGCGGATAGCGCGGCGCCTCGCCCGCGAGCTCGCTGCACCGGCTGCGGCCTACGTGCCGTTGCGCGTCGAGGATCGAATCGTCGGCTGGGTGACACCCGAGCGCGCGCAACGGCTGGCGCGCTGGCCGGAGCTCTTCGAGTGCACCGCGGACGCGGTCGGCTGCGCGCCACGCCTGCGCGGCGCGCAGGCGCGCACCGCGGCGCTGGCCGAAGTCGCCCGGACGCTCGCCGCCGAGGGCGCGCTGACGGCGTGGCGCGGCGAGCGCTATGCGGTCGCGGCCGACCCCGGCACGCCGCCGCTCTTCGAGCTGGAGCGTGCCGCGGCGCGCTACTTCGGCATCCATACCTTCGCCGCGCACGCCAACGGCCTGGTCGGCGCCCACCGCGGCTGGCGCATGTGGCTCGCCCGGCGCAGCCCGACCAAGGCGATCGATCCGGGACTGCTCGACAATCTGGTCGGCGGAGGAATCCCCGCCGGCTCGACGGTCGCCGCGACGATCATCAGGGAAGCATGGGAGGAGGCGGGGATCGACTCCGGCCTGGCGCGGCGTGCGCCCTGCCAGGGCTCGGTGGAGATCTGCCGCGACCGGCCCGACGGGCTGCAGCGCGAAACGGTCTATGTGCACGACCTCTGGCTGCCGGCCGACTTCGTGCCGGCCAATCAGGACGGTGAGGCGGTCGGGCACCGTCTCTGCGCGCCCGACGACATGCTTGCAGTGCTCGCCAGCGACGAGGTGACCGGTGACGCGAGCCTGGTGGTTGTGGATTTCCTGTTGCGACACGGTCACATCCGGGCGGACGATCCGAGTTGCGGCACGCTGCAGGCCCTGCGCCATCCCCCGCTATCGGCCTGGCACCCGGCGTAGAGAGCGCACAGCGTCGCGCCGCGGGGGGTGCCGCCCGCGAAGGCGCAGGCTCCTGCTCGGCCGGGCTCACTCAACGACCTCGTCGGCGCGCAGCAGCAGCGATTGCGGGAAGGTGAGGTCGAGCTCCTTGGCCGTCTTGAGGTTGACAAGCAGGTAGTATCTCGTGGGCAACTCCACCGGCAGCTCGCCCGGTTTTGCACCGGCGAGGATCCGGGCGACGTAATCGGCTGCGCGCCGGTACATGTCCTCCATGTTCGGACCGTATGACATCAGCCCTCCGTCCCGAACCAGAAAGCCGAACTCGTACATGGCAGGAATGCGATGCGCCGCGGCGAAGTCGAGGATGCGCTGGCGATTGAGAACGGTGAGCGAGTCGGTCACCAGAAAAAACGCGTCGGGACGCGCCCGGTTCATCGCCGCCAGGGCGCCATCGATGTCGTCCGGTTCGCGCACGCCGAGAGGCTGCACCGTCACATGCAAAGCGCGCGCGGCTTTCTCGACTTCGGCGTAGCGCAGGGTCATGGCACGATCGTTGGCGTTCCACATCACCGCAATGCGCGTCGCGCCCGGTACGGCCTCCTTCAACAGCTCGAGTCTCTTGGCGCTCAACTCGGTGGCCGGATCGGAGATGCCGGTGATGTTTCCGCCCGGCCGCGCGAGGCTCGTGACCAGGCCGGTGGCCACCACGTCGCCCGGCACGACGACGACGATCGGAATGGTCGACGTCGCCGCCTTGGCGGCCTCGGCAGGCGGGGCGCCGGTGGTGAGCAGCACGTCGACATCGAGCCCGACGAGCTCAGTGGCCAGCCCCGGCAGGCGCTCGGATTTTGCCTCGCCCCACCGACCCACGTAGGTCACGTTCCTGCCCTCGACGTAGCCGAGGGACGCCAGCGCCTGTCGAAACGCTGCCGGCACGGCACCATCCGGCGGGCGGGCGGTGTTGGTCAGATAACCGATACGCCAGACCCTCGCCGGGTTCTGCGCGTTGCTCGCGAATGGCGGCGCAAGAAGGCTGCCCGCCATGACAAGTATGACTGTTCGCCGTTGCATCGTTTGCCTACATCGTCATCGAATGAACGCCCAAGCCGTATTTCTATGCGCTCCGCCGGCCGTAAACGGTATGCACAGGGCCGCTGCCATTATAGGGCTTCGCTGCGCTGCCCCCAACGGACTGCCGGCATCGGGTAAAGTGTTGCCAGCATGTCCGAACGCGAAATCCAGTCCGCCACCCTCGGCAGTCGATCCATTCGACCGACCGCCGAGGATACGACCGTGGCCCGGCCCGCGGGCAAGGCACCGCCGAGGCTGCGGCGCATGCACCGCGGTCGGCTGTTCCGCAAGTACCTTTTTCTCATCCTGTCGCTTGTCACCGGCGCCCTGCTCGCGTCGGGCGCCATCAGCGTGTACTTTTCCTACCAGGAGAACAAGGAGGCTCTGGCGAGCCTGCAGCACGAGAAAGCGCTCGCCGCCGCATCGCGGATCGAGCAATACATCGGGCAGGTCGAGCGCCAGCTTGCCTACGCCGCGCTTCCCCAGCTCGACGCCAGCGATGTCGAAGTCCGTCGCATCGAGTTTCTCAAGCTGCTGCGGCAGGCGCCTGAAGTAACCGATATCGCGCTGCTGGACAGCACCGGTCGCGAGCAGATCGTGGTATCGCGGCTCGGCATGGATACGGTCGGCTCGGGCAAGGACCGGGCGCAGGATCCGGCATTTCTCGGCGCCAAGCGCGGCCAGCCCTGGTTCAGCCCGGTGTACTTCCGCAAGGAAACCGAGCCCTACATGACGGTCGCGCTTCGTTCCAGCAACAACGGACCGGTGACCGTTGCCGAGGTCAACCTCAAGTTCATCTGGGACGTGGTCTCGCGCATCAAGATCGGCGACAAGGGCAAGGCGTACGTCGTCGACGACAACGGCTTTCTGGTCGCGGACCCTGACATTGGCCTCGTGTTGCGCAAGACCAACCTGTCGGATCTGGCGCACGTGAAGGCAGCCATGGCCGGGCAGAGCGGCGACCAGCCGACGCTCGTTTCGACCGATCTCGCCGGAACGCCGGTGCTGACCTCGGTCGCCCCGATCGAATCGCTGCACTGGAACGTGTTCGTCGAGCAGCCGGTAACCGAGGTCTACAAGAAACTGAATGCCTCGATCGTGCGCACCGGGCTCCTGCTGCTCGCCGGGCTGATCATCTCGGCATTGGGGGCCCTGGCACTCGCCCGCGGCATGGTGCGCCCGATCCGCACCCTTGAAGAAGGCGCGCAGCGCATCGGTGCCGGCGAACTGGATCAGCAAATTGAGGTGCACACGGGGGACGAGCTGGAGGCGCTGGCCAACCGCTTCAACCGCATGTCAGCGCAGCTACGCGAGTCGTACGCGGGCCTCGAACGCAAGGTCGAACAACGCACCTCCGAACTCAAGAGCGCACTCGACCAGCAGACGGCGATCAGCGAGATCCTGCGCGTGATCTCCAGTTCGCCGACCGACGTGGTGCCGGTACTCGACGCGATCGCAGAGCGGGCGGCACGCCTGTGCGACGCCACGTCGGCATCGATGTACCTCATCGAAGGCGACACCCTGCGCCATCTCGCGTCGAAAGGACCATCGCCGGAAGCGGTTATGGCGATCAACACGCTTCCGATCAACCGCGATTCGGTCTCGGGACGCGCCCTGCTGGAGCGGCGCACGATCCAGGTGCCGGACATGCTTGCCGAAGGCGCCGAATACCCGCTCAGCCAGGAGATCGCAAGGCGCTACGGCCATCGCACCGTGGTGGTGTCACCGCTCTATCGTGAAGGACAGCCTTTCGGGACGATACTGCTGCGACGCAACGAAATTCGCGCCTTCACCGATCGCGACCTCTCGCTGTTGCAGACTTTCGCCGACCAGGCGGTGATTGCGATCGAGAACGTGCGGCTGTTCAACGAGATCCAGGACAAGAGCCGCCAGCTCGAGATCGCCAACAAGCACAAGTCCGAGTTCCTGGCCAACATGTCGCACGAGCTGCGCACGCCGCTCAACGCCATCATCGGCTTTTCCGAGGTGCTGCTGGAGCGACTGTTCGGCGAGCTCAACGCCAAGCAGGACGATTACCTCAAGGATATCCATTCGTCCGGGCTGCATCTGCTCTCGCTCATCAACGACATTCTGGACCTGTCCAAGATCGAGGCCGGGCGGATGGAGCTCGCGCCTTCGCCGTTCAACCTCGCCGCCGCGCTGTCCAACGCGATGACCCTGGTGCGCGAGCGCGCGCAGCAGCACGGGATCGCACTCGATCTCCAGGTCGACCCGACGCTCGGCGAAATTACCGCCGACGAGCGCAAGTTCAAGCAGATTGTGGTCAACCTGCTGTCCAACGCGGTCAAGTTCACGCCCGACGGCGGCCGGATCGACGTAGCCGCGCGCCAGGATGAGGGTCATGTCATCATCGCGGTCCACGATACGGGCATCGGCATCGCGGCGCAGGACCAGGCTGCGGTGTTCGAGGAATTCCGCCAGGTGGGCAGGGACTACACCAACAAGCAGGAGGGCACGGGCCTCGGTCTCGCGCTGACCAAGAGGTTCGTCGAGCTCCACGGCGGCCGGATCTGGCTCGAAAGCGAGCCGGGCAAAGGCTCGACTTTCACCTTCGCCATTCCCCTGACGCAATGAGCCTGATCCTGATCGTCGAGGACAACGAGAAGAACCTGAAGCTCGTGCGCGACGTGCTGCAGGTCAAGGGCTATGCGACGCTCGAGGCGGGCACGGGCGAAGACGCCATTCGCCTGGCGCGCGAGCGCAAACCCGACCTGATCCTGATGGATATCCAGCTGCCCGGGATGAGCGGCATCGAGGCCCTCGAGATCCTGCGCGCGGACCCGGCGACGGCGCCCCTGCCGGTGATCGCCGTCACCGCCTCGGTCATGCAGCACGATCGCAAGCAGATCACCGCGGCGGGCTTCGACGCCTATGTCGGCAAGCCGATCAACATCAAGGAATTCCTCGATGCCGTGCGCAGCGCCCTCGAGGCCAGGAAAGGCGCGTGATGAGCGCACCGGCGAAGGTGCTCGTCGTCGACGACACGCCCAACAACGTCAAGCTGCTCTCCGACCTGCTTGCGGTGAAGGGCTATGCAGTCGCAACGGCTGGCAATGGCGAGGAGGCGCTGTCCAAGATAGCCTCGGAACGGCCGGACCTGGTGCTCCTCGACGTCATGATGCCGGGACTGTCGGGCTATGACGTGTGCCGGCGCATCCGCGCCGAGCCGGCGACCGCGCTCCTGCCCGTCGTGCTCGTCACGTCACTCGACCCGATGCAGGAGCGCGTGCGTGGCATCGACGCCGGCGCCGACGACTTCCTGTCCAAGCCGATCAACCAGCCCGAGCTGTTCGCACGCGTGCGCTCGCTGCTGCGGGTCAAATCGCTCCAGGACGAGGTCGGGCGCCAGTCCGACGCGCTCAAGGAGTGGAATCTGAAGCTCGAACAGCGCGTCAACGAGCAGGTGGCGCAGCTGCAGCGGCTTGGGCAGCTCAAACGCTTCTTTTCGCCCCATGTCGCCGACGCCATCGTCTCGGCCGGCGAGCAGTCGATCCTCGCCGCCCATCGACGGGAGATCTCGTACGTATTCGTCGACTTGCGCGGCTTCACGGCCTTTACCGATGCGGCCGAGCCCGAGGAGGTCGAGGCGGTGCTGCGCGAATACCATGTGGCGATGGGCGGCATTGCGAGCGAGTATGAGGCGACGGTCGACCGCTTTGCCGGTGACGGGATCCTGATCTTCTTCAACGATCCGCTGCCAATCTCCGAGCCGGGCAAGCGTGCGGCGACCATGGCGCTGGCCATGCAGGCCCGCTTCGCTCCGCTGCGCGAACGGTGGTCCACGCTCGGCTACAACCTCGACCTGGGCATCGGCATCGCCCAGGGTTTTGCGACCCTCGGCGCATTCGGCTATGAAGGCCGCTGGGACTACTCGGCCATTGGCGGAGTGGTCAATCTCGCGTCGCGCCTGTCCGACGAAGCGCACAGCGGACAGATTCTCATCGACCGGCGCACGCGGGCGGCACTGGGCGAGGCGGCCGAGGTCGAGCCGGTCGGCCCGCTGGCGCTCAAGGGCTACGCGCAGCCGGTGAGCGCCTACCTCCTCAAGCGCCTCGCCGCCTAGCCGCGCCAGCGGGCGGGCGGCCCCGGGTCATCAGGCCGCCCGCGCCGTTGCCGCAGTGCTCGGCGCGACCGCCCGGATACCCATCTCGCGCAGCGTGTCACGCACCGCATTGACCGCATGGCGCATCTGCTCGGCACCGATAGCGCCGATGCAGCCGACGCGAAACGTTTCGAGCTCGGTGAGCTTGCCCGGATAGAGGATGAATCCCTTGTCGCGCACGCGCTCGTAGAACGCCTTGAAGTCGTAGTTCGGGTCCGCCGGCGCATGAAAGGTGACGATGATCGGCGCCTGAACGGAGGGATCGAGAAAAGGCACGAAGCCCAACTCGATCATCCCGTCGACCAGCGTCTGGCAATTGCGGGCGTAGCGCGCGAGGCGCGCCGGCTGGCCGCCTTCGGCGATGAACTGATCGAGCGCCGCGCGAAATGACACGACGATGTGCGTCGGCGGCGTATATCGCCACTGTGTCGTCTTCTCCATGTACACGTACTGATCGTGCAGATCGAGCGACAGCGAGCTGCAGTTGCCCTGCGCGCGCTCGAGCGCCTCCCTGCGCACGATGACGAAGCCCATGCCCGGCGGACCCTCGATGCATTTGCCGGAGGCGGCGATCACGGCATCGAACGGCGTCGTCCTGGCGTCGATCGGCAGCGCGCCGAAGGAGCTCATCGCATCGACCAAGAGCCGCCTGCCGTGCTTCGCGACCACGGCGGCGATCTCGCGCAGCGGATTGAGAATGCCGGTCGACGTTTCGCAATGGATCAGTCCGACGTGGGTGATCGAGGCATCGGCGGCGAGCAGCTCCTCGACCTCCTGTGGCGCAGCGGGCGTGTTCTCCGCCGCCTGCAGTGTCGACAGCCGACGGCCCATCATCCGGGTCATGCGCGCCATCCGCGTTCCATAGGCGCCGTTGACCAGTACCAGCAGGTGGCCGTCGCGCGGCACGAGCGTGTTGATCGCCGCCTCCACCGAGAACGTCCCGCTGCCCTGCATCGGCACGCAGACGTGGCTTGGGTGCGCGGCAACGATGTCGAGCACCTTGCGCCGCACCTCGGCAGTTACCGCGTTGAAGGCGGTGTCCCAGGAGCCCCAGTCGCGCAGCATCGCCACCTTGGTCGCCAGCGACGTCGTCAGCGGGCCCGGGGTGAGCAGTATCGGGTCGATCGTGTCGCTCATGTTCCACTCCTAGACAGCCGGTCACGATGATCAGCAGGTAAACCTCGCCGCCAGCAGGTCAGCCAGCGCCGGAAACCTCCATGCCGCAAATGCGGCATGGGCCGGCTTGGTGAATTTGCTGCGCAATGCGGGCTTATGGGGACCTCTCTACGCCGCCCGGTTGCACGCGCCCTCATGCGCAGTCACCGCCGCGCGCAGTGCCATGCGCGAGAGCCGGCGCCCGAGGTCCGGCTTCGCAGCCGGGCGCCAGCGCGACAGCAGGGCGTCGGCGGCGTCCGGGTCGTTGCACACGAGCACCATGTCGCAGCCGGCGGCTTGCGCAGCCTCGGCGCGCGCAACGATGTCGCCGCCCACCCGCGCGCCGGCCATGGACAGATCGTCGCTGAATATCAGGCCATCGAATCTGAGCCGCCCCCGCAGCACCTCCTGCAGCCAGCGGCGCGAAAATCCCGCGGGCAGGGAGTCGAGCGCCGGATAGGCCACGTGGGCCGGCATGATGCCCTCAATGCCGAGGCGCACCAGCGCCGCGAACGGGATGAGGTCGTCCTTTTCGAGCGCGGCTAAGGGCCGTTCGTCTACGGGCAGCTCCGCATGCGAGTCGGCGCGCACGAAACCGTGTCCCGGGAAATGCTTGCCGACCGCGGCCATCCCGCCGTCGCGCAGCCCGCGGCAGAGCGCGGAGGCCAAGTGGGCGACCGCGTTCGGATTGCCATGCAAGGCGCGGTCGCCGATGACCGCGCTGTGGCCATAGTCGAGATCGAGCACCGGCGTGAAGCTGAAGTCGACGCCGTGCGCGGAGAGCTCTGCGGCGATGCACCTGCCGGTGGCCTCGGCCGCCGCCGCGGCCGCGGCCGGGTCGCGATCCCACTGCTCGCCGAGCAGGCGCATCGGCGGCAAGGCGCTGAATCCGTCACGAAACCTCTGCACCCGGCCGCCTTCGTGATCGACCGCGATGACCGGCGCCGGCTCGCGCAGCGCCCGGATCGACGCGGTCAGCGCGCACAGCTGGGCGGAGGCGGCGTAGTTGCGGGTAAACAGGATCACCCCGCCGACCAGCGGATGCGCGACGCGCTCACGCTCGGCGCCGGTCAACTCCAAGCCCGCGACGTCGAGCATCAGCGGCCCGCGAGGCAGGGCGGTCATGGCGCGGGGGACGCGGCTTCGCGCAGCAACGCCTTCATCTGCCGCACCGCCTCGCGCAGCCCGACGAAGACGGCACGGCTGACGATGGCGTGGCCAATGTGCAGCTCGCGCACGCCCGGCAACGCGGCGATCGGCTGCACATTGAAATAATTGAGCGCGTGGCCGGCGTTGAAGCGCATGCCCAGGGCGCGTATCGCCTCGCCTGCCTCGCGGATCTTGCTCAGCTCGGCGACCACGGCGGGACTCTGCGGGTCGCGTCCCTTGGCGTGAAACGCGTGCGCATAAGGACCGGTGTGAATCTCGCACACGCTGGCGCCGATCTGCGCTGCGGCGCGCACCTGGCGCGGCTCGGCGTCGATGAACACGCTGGTGACGATGCCTGCGGCAGCCAAGGTGGCGACCACAGCGGCGAGCCGCGCCTGCTGGGCGGCGACGTCGAGGCCGCCTTCGGTGGTCACCTCCTGCCTGCCCTCCGGAACCAGCATGGCCATTTCCGGCTTCAGCGCGCAGGCGATGCCGACCATCTCCTCGGTGGCGGCCATCTCGAGGTTGAGCTTGATGTGCACGAGCTCGCGCAAGCGGCGCACGTCCTGATCCTGGATGTGACGCCGGTCCTCGCGCAGGTGCACCGTGATGCCGTCGGCGCCGCCCAAATGGGCTTCGACGGCCGCCCAGACCGGGTCCGGCTCGTGCGTCCGACGGGCCTGGCGCAGCGTCGCGACGTGGTCGATGTTGACGCCGAGTTCGATCATCGCTCAGTGCCGGTCATTGTCGGGCGCCTCGGCCGCCTCTTCGAGCGCCTGCAGATCCCGCACCACGCGGCGGCTGACGATGGTGCGCTGTTCCAGGTAATGGTCGAGTACCTCGCGCATCAGGCGCTTCGCTTCCGCGCGCGCCTCCGGCGCCGTGAAGTCCTGCTGCGCGAGCGCCAGCAGCGTCGCCCCGCGCACCTGCGGGTAGCGTCGTCCCGGCTCGGCGATGGTGCTGCGCGGGCCGCGATCGAATGCATAATAGTAGCGTGCCGCGGGATCGACCGGCAGGCCGGTGTCGGCTTCATGGGTAAGCGGCAGCGCGTAGCCGAGTTCGGCGAGCAGCTTCAGTTCGAACTGGCGCAATACCGTGGCCTGCTCCGCGCCACTGGCTAGCCGCGCCAAGGCCGCGTCGTAGGCTTGGTAGAGCTGCGGATGCGGATCCTCGCGCGGCAGCAGCTTGAGCAGAAGCTCGTTTAAGTAAAAGCCGCACAACAGCGCCGATCCGCCCACCAGAGGCAGGCCGCCCTGCCAGTCGGCCTTGAGCAGCGTCTTGAGTTCGCCCGCTCCGGCCCACGACAGGGTGAGCGGCTGGAACGCCTGGAGCACGCCGCGCAGCTCGGATCGCGGCCGGCGCACGCCGCGGGCGACGAGCGCCACGCGGCCGTAGGCGGCGGTGAGCGTCTCGACGATGACGCTCGTTTCGCGATAGGCGTAGGTGTGCAGGACGAACGCCGGTTGGTCGTCGCGCCTTTCCCGGGGTGCGCGCATCGCTTCAGTACCCGAGCCGGTTCAACGTGCGCTCGTCTTCGGCCCAGCCCGAGCTTACGCGCACCCGCACCTCGAGAAAGACCTTGCCGCCAAACAGCCGCTCCATGTCGTGGCGGGCGGCGGTCGCGATGGCTTTCATGCGCGCGCCGTCCTTGCCCAGCAGGATCGCCCGCTGGCCGGCCTTCTCCACCAGCACCGTGGCACCGATGCGGCGCAATGCGCCGTCGTGCGTGAAGTGGTCGATGCCCACCGCGGTGGCGTACGGCAATTCCTCGCCCAGCTGGCGGAAGATCTTCTCCCGCACATACTCCGCGGCAAGAAAGCGCTCGTCCCGGTCGGTCAGGTCATCGGCCGGGTACAGCGGCGGGCCCGGGGGAAGGCACGCCGCGACCTCGCCGAGCAGCTCGTCGAGCTGCCATTGCTTCTCGGCGCTGATCGGAACGATGGCCGCAAAGTCGTGCGCCGCGGCGATCGAGGCGAGAAGCGGCAGCAGACGCCCCCGGTCGCCGAGCCGGTCGACCTTGTTCACCGCAGCGATCGCCGGGACTCGCGGCGGCAGCAGGCCGAGCACCTCCCGGTCGGCCTCGGTGAGCCCTTTCGCCTCGAACACCACCACGATGGCATCGACGTCGCCGACGCTGTCGCGCACCGTGCGGTTCATGCGCTCGTTGAGCCGCGACCGGTGCCGCGTCTGGAATCCCGGCGTGTCGACAAAGATGAACTGCGCCCCCGGCGTGGTCAGCACGCCGCGCAGGCGATGCCGCGTCGTCTGCGGCCGTCTGGACGTGATGGCGATGTGCGCGCCGACGAGCGCGTTGAGCAGCGTCGACTTGCCCACGCTCGGCTTGCCCACGATGGCGACATGACCGCAGCGGAACGGCACGCCGGCCGCGAGATCAGGTGCGCCTGGCTTGATCATAGGCCTGCGCGGCGGCGGCCTGCTCTGCGGCGCGACGGCTCGTGCCGCTGCCGGTGGCCGCGATGTCCAGCGCCGCGATACGACAGGCGACCTCGAAGGTCTGCAGGTGGGCCTCGCCGCGGACCGCGACGATGGTGTACTCCGGCACGGGGAGTCGCCGGCCCTGCAGCCATTCCTGCAGCCGCGTCTTCGGGTCCTTGGCGATCGAGTCGGTCGCAGCGGCGGCGACGTCGGCCGCGTAGAGGCGCTCGATGGCGGCATGGGCGGCGGCATAGCCGCCGTCGAGAAAGATGGCGCCGAGCACGGCCTCCAGCGCATCGGCAAGGATCGACGGCCGCGCCGCGCCGCCACTCTTGATCTCGCCCTCGCCAAGCAGGATCGCCGCGCCGAGGCCGAGCGCGATGGCGTGCCGGTGCAGCGTATCGCGGTTGACCAGACTGGCGCGCATCCGCGACAGGTCTCCCTCGGGCAGCTGCGGAAAGCGCTCATAGAGCATGCGCGCCATGGCGCAGTTGAGCACCCCGTCGCCGATGAACTCGAGCCGCTCGTTGTGATCGGCGGCGAAGCTGCGATGGGTGAGCGCCTGGCGCAGCAGCTCCGGGTGGCGAAAGGCGTGACCAAGCGCTGTGCCGGGCGCGTCCGGGCGCATCGGCTCCTACTTGCTGGCCGTGGCCTGAAAGTCGAGCAGCAGGCTCACGTTGCCGACCAGGGGCAGGGTCTTGGTCCACGCGGCGCTGGCGACCCACGCGTTGTCCTGCTTGGTGAAATCGACATCGGCGCCGCTCACCGATTCGATGTAATCGGTGCCGGCCCTGAGATCGAAGGCGTTGCGGAACTGGGCCTGCGTCTCTCCGTCGGGGGCGGTGTCGAGGGTCTGCTTGAGGGTCTTGACCACGGCAAAATACTCGATGTACGAGGGCAGGACGCGAAAGCCGATCATGACCACGCACAGCACCACGGTGGCGACGAAGATGAAGCCGAGAATGGTGATGCCGGACTGAGCGCTCCGAGTGCGCATGATGCCTCCTGTCAACGGATGCTGCTGCCGATCCGCTTGAATGCCAGACTGCTGATGTCGTCCCAGTTGAACCAGATGAAAAATGCCCTGCCGCGGATGTGGTCATCGGGCACGAAACCCCAGTAGCGGCTGTCGTCGCTGTTGTCGCGATTGTCGCCCATCATGAAGTATTGGCCCGGGGGCACTTTGCAGCTGAATCCGCGGTCATTGTAAACGCAGTTTTCCTTGCCGGGGAACGAGCGCACGTTGAGCGGATAGACCGGCTGGGCCGCCGGATTGACGGCAATGTTGTAGCGCCGGTCGCCGGAGCGCTCGGTGCGCTCCTCGAGGGTCACGTACGTGAGCCCCTCCAGGTAGCTGTAGGTCCCGTCGGGCGCCTGCGGCAGCGGCACGCCGTTGACCGTCAGCTTCTTGTCCTGGTAGTCGACCCGATCTCCGGGCAGGCCGATCACGCGCTTGATGAAATCCTGCGACGGATTGACCGGGTAGCGGAACACGATCACGTCGCCGCGCTGCGGATCGCCGGTGGGAATGATCTTCTTCTCGATGATTGGCAGGCGAATGCCGTAGGCGAACTTGTTGACCAGGATGAAATCGCCCACTTCGAGCGTCGGCCGCATGGACGAACTGGGGATCTTGAACGGCTCGGCGACGAACGAGCGCAGCAGGAACACGATCAGCAGTACCGGGAAGAAGCTCTTCCCATACTCGATCCACCAGGGCTCGGCTGCCTCGGGTGCGCGCCGCCGGGCGAAGAACCAGCGGTCGGAGAGCGCGATGGCGCCGGTGAGCACGGTAAGCAGGAACAGGATGAGTGCGAAGTTCATGGCATCATTTCTCGCCGACTTGGAGGATGGCAAGGAACGCTTCCTGCGGTATTTCCACGCTGCCCACCGCTTTCATGCGCTTCTTGCCGGCTTTCTGCTTCTCCAGCAGCTTGCGCTTGCGCGTCACGTCGCCGCCGTAGCACTTCGCCAGTACGTTCTTGCGCAATGCCTTGACCGTCTCGCGGGCGATGATCTGCGCCCCGATCGCGGCCTGGATCGCGACATCGAACATCTGCCGCGGAATCAGGGAGCGCATCTTGGTGACCACTTCCCGCCCGCGATATTGGGCTGCTGCGCGATGGACCATGACCGAAAGCGCATCGACGCGCTCGTTGTTGATAAGGATGTCAAGCTTGACGACGTCGGCACTGCGAAACTCCTTGAATTCGTAATCGAGCGAGGCATAGCCGCGGGACACTGACTTCAGGCGATCGAAGAAATCCATCACCACTTCGGCCAGAGGCAATTCGTAGCTGAGCACGACCTGGCGGCCGACATACTGCATGTTCTTCTGCACCCCCCGGCGTTCGGTGCACAGGGTCAGCACGGGGCCTACGTAGTCATGCGGCACGAGGATCGTGGCAGTGATGATCGGCTCGCGTATTTCCTCGACCCGCGACAGATCGGGCAGCTTGGCCGGATTCTCGATCTCGGCGAGAGTCCCGTCGCGCAGGAGGACCTGGTAGACGACCGTCGGCGCGGTGGTGATCAGATCCATGTCGTATTCGCGCTCGAGCCGCTCCTGCACAATGTCCATGTGCAGCAGGCCCAGGAAGCCGCAGCGGAAGCCGAAGCCGAGGGCCTGCGAAACCTCGGGCTCGTAGTGCAGGGACGCGTCGTTCAGATGCAGCTTCTCGAGCGCGTCGCGCAGCGCCTCGTACTGGTTGGCCTCCACCGGGTAGAGGCCGGCGAATACCTGGGGCTTGACCTCCTTGAAGCCGGGCAGCGCCGCCGCCGCCGGGTGCGCGGCGTGGGTCAGCGTGTCGCCGACCCGGGCCGACTTGAGCTCCTTGATGCCGGCGGTCACGAATCCGACGTCGCCCGCGGCGAGCTCGTCGCGGTTGACCGCCTTCGGGGTGAACACGCCGACCTGCTCGCAGTTGTACACGGCGCCGGTCGCCATGAGCAGGATGCGCTGCCTGGGCTTGAGCGTTCCCTCCATGACCCGCACCAGCATGACCACGCCCACGTAGTTGTCGAACCAGGAGTCGATGACCAGCGCCTGCAGGAGCGCGCCCGGATCGCCGCGCGGCGGCGGAATGCGCGCGATCACCGCCTCCAGGATGTCGTCCACCCCCTCGCCGGTCTTGGCACTGGCGCGCACCGCGTCCTGCGCCGGAAGGCCGATGATGTCCTCGATCTCCTCGATGACGCGTTCCGGGTCGGCCGACGGCAAGTCGATCTTGTTCAGCACGGGGACCACCTCGACCCCCTGCTCGAGCGCGGTGTAGCAATTGGCGACCGTCTGCGCCTCGACGCCCTGCGACGCGTCGACGACGAGCAGCGCGCCCTCGCAGGCGGCGAGCGAGCGCGAGACTTCGTAGGCAAAGTCGACGTGGCCCGGCGTGTCGATCAGATGCAGGCTGTAGTTGCGGCCGTCGCGTGCCGTATACGACAGCGTCGCGGTCTGGGCCTTGATCGTGATGCCGCGCTCTCGCTCCAGGTCCATCGAATCGAGCACCTGCTCGCCCATCTCGCGGTCGGACAGCCCGCCGCAGCGCTGGATGAAGCGGTCGGCCAGCGTCGACTTGCCGTGGTCGATATGCGCGATGATCGAGAAATTGCGGATGTTGTCCATGAAACGCGAAGGGCACCGCACCCGGTGCCCTTGGCCTTGCGCTTGCATTGTCCCCGGCTACGCGGCACGGCCGCAGCGGAAAATGCTGAATGGTAGCGGAAAAGCCGCCTGCCGTGCGCCCGTTGCAGCAGCTTTCCGTCGCCGCCGATGCCCGCTTCGTCGCATACCGGCGCCCGCGCGCCCGGTCCGCCGCGCGCTCTACTGGGCGGCGCCGGCTGCGAAGGCGCCAAGCGCGGCGTGGTCGAAGCGATAATGACAGAGCTCGCGCTCGCCGGCGAGCAGCACCGGCACGAGGCTGCCCCAGCGCGCCTCCAGCGCCGGGTCGGCATCGACGTCGAACTCTTCGACCTCGCAGCCTGCCGCCGCCGCCCAGGGCGCCACGGCCTCGCGCATCTCGTCGCAAAGGTGGCAGTAGGCACGCACCAGCAGGGTGAGCCGCAGCCGACTACTCTCCGCCATTGATCTTCACGCTGGAGTAGAACTGCTGGTCGCCGCGGCGCAGCAGGAAGGTCACCGCCGAGCCCTTCTCCAGCTTGGCGATCAGCGCGTTGACCTGATCGGCGCTCTTGGCATCGATGGTCGTCCCCTTGTTGATCACCGCCAGGATCACGTCCCCCGGCTGGATGTTGCCGCGCGCGCTGCCGCTGATGTCCTCGATGAGCACGCCATTCTTGATGTCGAGCTCCTTCTTCTGCTCGTCGTTCAGGTCGGCGAGCACCAGGCCCATGCGATTGGGCTTCGCCTTCTCCTTGTTCGGCGCGCCGTTGCGGCCCGACTGCGGCGCCTCGTCGTCCTTGAGCTCGGCCACGGTGACCGTCAGGTCCTTCGTGGCGCCCTTGCGCCATACCTGCAGCACGATCTTCGCCCCCGGCTTGACCTGGGTGATGATCCGCGGCAGTTCGGAGGACGAATTGACCGTCTTGCCGTCGGCCTTGAGGATGATGTCGCCCGACTCGACGCCCGCCTTTTCGGCGGGGCCGCCCTTTTCGACCGAGTTGACCAGCGCCCCGGTCGGCTTGGGCAGCCCGAAGGCATCGGCGGTCTCCTTGCTCACTTCCTGGATCTGCACGCCGATGCGCCCGCGGGTCACCCGGCCCTTTTCCTGGATCTGCTTGACCGCGCTCATGGCCACGTCGATCGGGATCGCGAAGGCCAGTCCCATGTAGCCGCCGGTCCGGCTGTAGATGAGCGAGTTGATGCCGATGACCTCGCCGCGCAGGTTGAACAGCGGCCCCCCGGAGTTGCCGGGGTTGATCGGCACGTCGGTCTGGATGAACGGCACCAGATTCTCGTTGGGCAGCTCGCGCCCCTTGGCGCTGACGATGCCGGCGGTGATGGTGTTTTCCAGGCCGAAGGGCTTGCCGATCGCGGCGACCCACTCGCCGACCTTGAGCTTGTCCGGATCGCCGATGGTCACCTTGGGCAGTCCGGCGGCGTCGATCTTGAGCACGGCGACATCGGTGCGCTTGTCGCTGCCGATGACCTTGGCCTTGAATTCGCGCTTGTCGCTGAGCTTGACCAGGACTTCGGTCGCGTCGTCGACCACGTGCGCGTTGGTCAGCACGTAGCCGTCGGAGGAGAGGATGAACCCCGAGCCGACCGATTGCTGCTCGAGGTCGCGCGGCCGCTCATGGCCGCGCGGGATCTGCCCGAAGCGGCGGAAGAACTCGTAGAACGGATCGTCCTCCGACAGGTCCGGCAATTGCGATCGCTGCACCGTCTGGGTGACGTCGATGCTGACCACGGCGGGTCCCTGCTGCTCGTAGAGCTCGGTGAAATCGGGCAATCCCCGGCCCGGCTGGGCTGTCGTTGCCGAGGTGAAGAGTACGGCGCCCAAGAGCGCGCCCACGAGCGTCCATATGCGAATTTTCATGCTGCCTTCCCTGGTTGAGGCTGCGGCGAATGCACGACGCGGCCCGTCGCTAGCGATGTGAGACCGAATCCGCGATCTGGCGCACCGTCGCGCCGGGCGTCTCGCCCAGCACGGTCACCAGGTGCTCGTCGAGCTGGCGACTGTACACGTTGATGCCCCCTTGCTGCGAGGAGCCGATCGGCTGCGGCGCCTGCGGCATCTGCTCGACGAATACCGACACCGCGACCAAGCCGTCGGAAAACACGAGGTGCGCGACCGGCCCGACCTTGCCCCGCAGCGTGCGGTATCCCTCGACGATCTTGGAAAACCCTGGCGGCAGCTCCTTCACCTGCCAGCCGGTGTCCTGCTGCACCACGTCGCCGGGCAGGGACATACGGGTCTCCCAATCCGGAGGCGGCGGCCGGTAGGTCGGGCGCACGCTGTCGCGGTCGATCTTGCCGCCGATCTCGATATCGGTGAATACGAATTGCTCGATGGGCACGTTGTGCTCGTTTAGCAGCTGCGCCTTGAGCAGCAGGCCCGAACTCAGGTCGGCCCACAATTTGTGTCCGTAGCGCATGCCGTCCCTGGGCTCGAACACGAAGGCCTGCGTCTCGATGCCGGCGATTCGCGCCGTCTCGGCCTTGCGGAAGACATAGTACTCGGCCAGCGTATCGAGCTGCTGGGGCAGCAGCGACGGAAAGGCATTGCGGTAGGTGCGCGGCTCGATGCGGATGATCTTCGCGTCGGGGTAGTAGCAGCGGACCTCGTCGTTGTTGCGAATCACCTCGCGCGCCGGGCCGTCGAGGTTGAACAGTTTCTCATGCTCGCCGCGGGCGTCGACCATATGCATGACGCGCGAGGTCTCGACCCGGCCGTCGTGCTGGTAGAGCAGCGTGCCGACGTAGTTGAGCTGGCGCGCGGCGACGGCGGCATGCTGCAGCCACTCGGCGGCGTCGTCGGCGAGCGCCGTCGGCAGCCACGCCAGCGCGGCAATGCCCAGGGCGACGCACGCGCTGCGCTGGGCAAGGCGGCCGGCGCCTGCCGCGGCGACGCGGTTACTCCGGTGCATCCGGCGTGTCGGTCGCGACTGCGCGCAGATACGGCCGCACGCCCTGGATCGCCGTGGTCGGCGAGTATTCCTGATGCGCGAGGAGGTACTCATTGACGACCGGGCGCCGCACGTCGGCGGGGCGCACCACCGCGGCCTGCTGGGCCGTCGTCACCGCCGCCGGCGGCACCGACATGGTGGTCAGCGCCACCCAGCCCACCACCCCGACGGCGGCGACGCTTGCCGCCAGCGCCCACGCCACCGCCACCGGCGTCGGCCGAGCCCGCGGCGCCAGCACCGTCGGCTCGGCGTCGAGCCGCGCCGAAAAGCGCGCCCCGAAGCCGCGGATCGAGCCACCGCAGCCGCGCAGCTGGTCTCCGATCTCGTGGTAGCACGCCCACGTCGCCATGGTTGTCGTATCGCCGCCGCAGCCGCGCGCGCTGCGCTCGGCATCGAGCTCGCCGTCGATCCACAGCGAGATTTCCTCCGCCGTCAGGGGCGGGGCCCCGTCCAACGGACCCTGGAATTTGCCCATTACCATCTCCGGTCCTTGTCAGTCCCCAGCAGCGGCCGCAACTCCGCGGCGATCGCTTCGCGCGCCCGAAAAATCCGGGAGCGCACCGTGCCAATCGGACAATTCATCACGTTGGCAATCTCTTCGTAGCTCAAACCCTCGATCTCGCGCAGCGTGATCGCCGTGCGCAGATCGTCGGGCAGCGCGTCCATCGCCTTGTTGACCGTGTCCGCGATTTCTCTGCCCAGCAGCTCATTCTCCGGCGTATTCGAGTCACGCAGCTGCTCGGCGTCCTCGAAGTTTTCCGCCTCCTCGTGGTCGAAACCAGTCGAGGTCGGCGCCCGCCG
>Ga0074045_10000795_pt1 | contig 30794 bp, 24 predicted proteins | sample BogForMeECP23OM2_FD_94442 | JGI IMG/M metagenome (GOLD analysis project Ga0074045, IMG submission 94442) | Bog forest soil microbial communities from Calvert Island, British Columbia, Canada - Bog Forest MetaG ECP23OM2 | ecosystem: Environmental > Terrestrial > Soil > Wetlands ...
ATAATTCGGCCTCTGATGCCAGACCCGGAAGCTTCAACGAACGCGCGTGACGAAATCCCAGTCGCTCTAACAACCTAATAGACCGAGAATTCTTCGGGGATACAACTCCGTAGACACAACGTAGTAAGAGTGTCCGGCGAGCATACTCGAGAGTCGCACTTGCAGCCTCCGCCGCAAAGCCCTTTGACCAAAACCGACGCAAGTACGCAAACCCGAGATCCGGTCCATCAAGCGCGTCACGCTTCACCAAACCGCAAATCCCGATCGGACATGACCCTTCCCTCAACTCGACCACGAATGATCCAAACCCGTGGCGCACATAGCTCGCCAAGTACTTCCCCTCGATGTAGTGAATCGCATCCGCAACCGTGCGAACACCCCGATCGCCGATGTTGTCGATGTACGACGGCTCGTTCATGAGCTCGAGCAGGAAAGCAGCGTCTTCATAGGTAGCGTGCCGCAACAAGAGCCTGGGGGTGACAAGAACCGGGGACATTATCTCGCCTGACGTTGCAATGCTCCGTGTCAACGGCTGGCGCGGCGGCTGCCCCGCAGGAGACGTGCCTGAGGCAAGCGTCGTTTCCGGCTGTTTGTTAGGCATCTGTTACTCAAGGCCCTCGGACTGCCTCTCTTCTTTCATCGCGTCCGACCAGATTCCCCTTTTCCCATCTCTCGCTTTCGCCTCGGACGCTTCGATGCGCTCGCGGCGCTCAGCATAGTCTGCGTCCGATATGAGGCGCTTGGCGCGATCAGATTCTGGCTGGGCAGTGATCTCCTTCTCGATTTGTTCGCGAGCACCGGCAAGCCTTGGATCACGCATCTCTTCCAAGAGGCGATGCTGTGACTCTACCGTGTCCAGCGTGACCCCACCGGCAAAGATGCCTTCCTCAACCAAAGCAACATTGAGACTCTCCGCGCCGGCCTCGATCCAAACGTAAACCAAGGGTTTGGGCGGGGTTCCGGCTCGGGCCCCATTGCGGGAGGAAATCGGAGTTGCCATCGCGTGAGGATGAACTTCGAGCCAGTGCTTGATGAACTCGTTCTCATTGCCGGCGGACAGCGTGCGTAAATAGCCGTTTCCTAGTAGGACGTAGGTAGCTGGGTTTTTGGACTTGCTAGCAAACCTGGCCAGCTTCGCATCAAATTTGAGTTCTTGTGCCGGGGAGACATCCTGCGCGTGGGCAACGCTCGTCGCAATCAGCAGCAAAGATGAATAAGCGAATGCGAGCCAAGTCAGAATGCGCATATTGTGTTCATCATAGCATGTGCTGCGGCGCGGACGAAACAAAACGGCTGACCGGCAGGAACGAACACCTCCGTTATTCTGGCCGGCTCCCGCGGTAAGCTTGATAGCTCCTGTCTCGGATCCGGCAAAGACATCTCACCTGCATTCGTCTCCCGTCCCTACAACTGATCGCGGATTCTAATTGTCGTCACCGCCGGGAAACATCTGTCGGTGACGATTCCGTCGGTCCGCGAGGTCCAGGGGCCATGGCTGCGTTCGATCCTGGGCCAGTTCCCCGAAAGAGAGGCGCTGGCCGGCACCGGGGTATACTGGCGGACCATACAGGGCTGGAGGGCGGGCAGGAGGACGCATGCCCGCCTAGGCCGCGCTAATGTATTGTCAAAAACATGATGAGTCGCCAGTCACGAGGAGAAATCACCTGGAAGACGGCCCCAATACGTAGAATCACCTCTTACCGGCCCATCCCGATTGCCGATTAATCGGGTCGTGAGCCCGAGCTGTAGGTTTATGTCAGGTGTTGCCACGGCTTGCTGTTTGCTGATTTTGGCACTGGGCCTGACCTGCACAATAATGAGTGCAGCATCTGCACCCACTGGCGTCGTCGCTCTCGACGCTTCGCTGCCGCCGGAGCAGCTCGTTTCCATGATTCTCGTCCCATCTTGAGGCGACCCCATGAATACGCCCACCTATGCGGGCAGTCTTCCCCACGGGCACCTCTTCCTGCTCGCCGGAGTCGTTTTGGTCTACCTGATGGCCGTCCCGCTGACCCATGAGGTCACACTTCCCAAGATTCCTTTTGCGATCCTGCGCCCCCATGCGCGGGCGCAGGCCCTGGCGGCGCAGCAGGGCCCGAGGGCCGACGACGAGGTTCGCCTCGGCCACGCCTTCCCGGCCTTCCCCAGCGAGGCAATTCCGGCCCCGTCCAGGCCGGGCATCATCTGGATCCCCGGGTTCTACCGCGGGACAACCGCCCATGGGGCATTCCGCTGGAAATGGATCACGGGCCATTATGAGAACCCGCCAAACCCTGGCTCCGTCTGGATCGCCCCCCACATCGAGGACCTCGGCGACGGCAAGGTCTACATCGGAGGCTTCTGGCGCGAATGACTGCCCGCCAATTCAATGCCCGCGAGTCAGCATGCGCGATTGTGATTTGGGAAACCGCCCCTGGAGCATATCGCTTTGACGCCACCATGCCATCTTGCACTCGACCTCGGATGCAAATGGTTGGTCCCAAGCCGCGCAGCCAAAATCTCCAACCCGCAAGCCCATGAGTACACGTGACGACATTGAAAGAGCCTTTGCGGACGAGCGCCGGAACAGAATGAATGAGGAGTCCCTTCGCGAACATGAAAATGACGCGCGGGCGGGGGTTGGATTGTCATGCGCGGGACTATGGGCCGGCGCTCTCGTAGAGATCTACGGACTGCGGTAAGATCGCTCAACTTAATGTTCGGCAAGAATAACCAACCCTATGAACACACTGGAAATCGAAGAGCCTAAGGCGAAACGCAGAACACCCGTCGCGCACAGAGCCTCAGGCTCCTATCGCGTCGAGCCCGAGTGCTGGACATGCTACCGTGCTTCGCGCTGCTCGATCTGTGGGAAGGTATGCGACGTGGGCTACCACGATACCATGTGGTCGCCTCACCGATGCATAAACGGGCATACGTGGAGCTAAGAAACAGCCGAACCAGGCATTAGAGCCAATGTCACCGTCCGTCACGAGCCGTGCTGGCGCACGCCTCGCGCCGGCCAGTGCCGTGGCTCATCTGTAGCGTCAGGCAAGCGCGGCCCATTTCACTGTCCGCGGTGGGCGGTCTGGGGCGAGATTTATCACCTCCCGGTCGCCCCGAACCCACCCACCCCGGCACCCGGCAACCTCCTCCCAGGGCTCCCGGGATCTGGGCCGCCTTGTTCCCGGGTAACGGATGCCAACGGACCGCGGCAAGCCACACCTGCCAAAACGACCGCGTTAACGCAGCACGATCACATCACCCTGCCTCAAGCCGTAGCCCGTCACCCCGCGTATCCGGACGCGAGTGCCCTTGGAAGCAGAATCCACCCATTGAAAGCTGGGATAGCTTCTACTGGCCATGAGTCGTGGTCATAGTCCGATTCCACGCGGGAATTGTTCGTGACCGCACATTCATGGGATCCATCGTGTTAAGAGGCACGGATGCCGACCTCGGCATCAACCCCGATCACGCGATCTCCCCTCTCCTGTTTCGCCTGACAAGCATCGTCGGCCCGCTCGTTTTCGCATGCACTTCGGTCGACAGTGGTAACAATCCGCACGGCCCCATCCCAGCAACCCCAAGAGCACATGAATCTACAACCCGTCATATGGATCGCCGTCGCAGTCGTCGCGATCATCGCCCTCTTCAGCTACAAGCTAATCATCCGCATCCTCGGGATGGTCCTCATCCCCAACAATGGGGTCGGTGTCGTCACCAAGAAGTTCGGCCTGGGCAGCACCAACACCACGCTGCCAAACGGCAAGATTGTCGCCCTGCAAGGGGAGGCCGGCATCCAGGCCGACACCCTCGCGCCCGGCCTCCACTTTTGGCTGTGGCCCTGGCAGTACACCATCCAGACGGTGGCCTTCACCACCATTCCCGACGGCAGCGTCGGCGTCGTGGACGCCCGTGACGGCCAACCCATCCCCACAGGGCGCGTGCTTGCCCGGCGCGTCGACTGCAACACGTTCCAGGACGCGAGGGCGTTCCTGGAGAACGGCGGCCAGCGCGGCCCGCAGATTGCCGTGATCCCGCCCGGCACGTACCGCATCAACACGCAGCTTTTCACGGTCCAGCTCACGGACGCGCTCGAGGTGCACGACGGCACCGTGGGCATCGTTACGACCAAGGACGGCGCCACGCTCCCCCCGGGGGAGATCGCCGGGAGCACCGTCCAGGGCCACATGACGTTCCAGGACGGCGAGGCCTTCATCGCCGCGGGCGGCTACAAGGGCCTGCAGGAGCAGGTGATGCTGCAGGGCCGCTACTTCGTGAACCCGGAGTTCGTGACGGTCGAGGAGAAGCCGCTCACCGTGGTGCCGATCGCCCACGCCGGCGTGGTCATCGCCTACGTCGGCCCCAAGGGCGACGACGTGACCGGCGAGAACTTCAAGCACGGCAACATGGTCGAAAAGGGAAAGAAGGGCGTCTGGGTCGACCCTCTCGACCCGGGCCGCTACCCGATCAACCCCTATACACACCAGGTGGAGATCGTGCCCACGGCGAACGTGGTGCTCAACTGGGCCACCGGCAAGAGCGAGGCCCACAGGCTCGATGAGAAGCTGTCGACCATCACCGTGCGCTCCAGCGACGGCTTCACGTTCAACCTGGACGTGGCGCAGATCATCCACATCCCGCGCAACGACGCACCGAAAGTGATCGCCCGCTTCGGCAGCATGCTCAACCTAGTCACCCAGGTGCTGGAGCCAACCATCGGCAACTACTTTCGCAACGCGGCCCAGCAGTCCGACGTGATCGTGTTCCTGAAGGCCCGCTCGGAGCGGCAGGCCGACGCCCGGAAGCAGATCAGCGCCGCCCTGGAGCAGTACAACGTCGGGGCGGTGGACACGCTCATCGGCGACATCACTCCCCCGCCCGAGCTCATGAAGACTCTCACCGACCGGAAGATCGCCGAGCAGGAGCAGGTGACCTACGAGACGCAGCGGACGGCGCAGACCGTGCGCCAGCAGCTGGAGCAGGCGACGGCGCTCGCCACCACGCAAGCTCGGGTCGTCGACTCCGAGCGGAGCGTGCAGATCGCCGAGTTCGGGGCGAACGCCGTCGTCAAGAAGGCCGAAGGCGAGGCCAAGGCGAAGAAGATAGTCGCCGAGGCGGACGCCAACGTCGTCATCACGGTCGGCTCCGCCGAGGCCGAGAAGATCATGAAGATCGGTTCGTCTGAGGCCAGCGTCATCAAGCAGAAAGGCGAGGCCATCGACCCGGCAAATTTCGTCGCAATCGAGGTCGCGAAAGCTCTGGCGGCCAGTGGCCAGCGCCTCGTACCCGATATCGCCATCGCGGGCGGCAGCGGAGACAAGGCGTCGCTCATCGACGTCGTACTCGCCTCTATCGTCAAGCAGGGCCTCCAGGCCCTTCCTGCGAAGACATCATCGGCCGCGAAATAAAAACGGTTATGTAAACGCTGCCTTCGGTCCCCAAACCGTGGTGGAGATCCATGAAACCTACGGTGGAGAACCGGGAATTGGTGCTCAGGAAGGGACTCGAACCCTTACGCCTTACGGCACACGCCCCTCAAACGTGTGTGTCTACCAATTCCACCACCTGAGCAACTCGAGCGGGGAATCGGTAATCAGTGGCAACCGCAGCGGGTTGTCGAGCCCCGAAATTGGGTTTTGACGCACCTTCCCGCATCGGGAACCTTTCGGACGGCCCTACTCACATGAAACTCAGCGCGATAAGAGCGGCACTCCTTGCCTCCTACGAGACGGACGGCGGGATCAACCACCTGGATGGGGTCAACCTGCCATCCCAGGAATCGGTGAACGAGATCGCGCGCGAGTGCATGCACCTGTTGTTCCCGGGCTACTTCGAGGAGAGCCGGCTCACGAAGAAGAACGTGCCCAAGCTTGTCGATTCGCTTCTGGCCCGGTTCGGGAGCCAGCTGGAGGTCGAAATCGAGAAATGCCTTCGGTTCTCGAGCGACCCCCACCCCGCCGCGCGAGCCCGGGCGGTGGCCATGGACGCCCTCGGCAGGCTGCCCGAGCTGCGCAAGGCCATACGCACCGATGTCGAGGCGGCCTACCTGGGCGACCCGGCGGCCCGCAGCTACGAGGAGATCATACTTGCGTATCCGTGCGTCCTCGGGATCTCGCTCCAGAGGTTCGCGCACGTCCTCTACGGCCTCGGGGTCCCCCTGCTGCCCAGGATGATCACGGAATTCGCCCACGAGCGCACGGGCATGGACATCCATCCCGGCGCCCGAATCGGCAGCCATTTCTTCGTCGACCACGGCACCGGCGTCGTAATCGGCGAGACCGCGACAATCGGCTCGCACGTGAAGCTGTACCAGGGCGTGACTCTCGGAGCGAAGTCGTTCGAAACCGACAACCAGGGCAACCCGGTCAAGGGCGTGAAACGCCACCCCGACATCGGGGACAACGTGACGATCTACGCGCAGGCGACGATTCTCGGCGGCGACACCAGCATCGGGGCGAATTCCGTCATAGGCGGAAACGTCTGGCTCCTCGACTCGGTCCCCGCGAACAGCATCGCCTATTTCAAGAGCGACGATTTGGTCATCCGCCCGCGGCAGAAGAAGGAGGCGCTCGTCGGGTACGTCGAGGACTGGGTGATCTGAGCCGGCCCGCCTGGCCGCCTCGGCCTAGCTCCGCTGCCGGTCCGCGACGCCCCGGGCGAGTTCCGCCGCGAAGAACGGCCCCCGGTAGACCATCCCGGTGTAGAGCTGGATCAGGGTCGCGCCGGCATCCATCTTCTCGGCCGCGCTGTCCACGTCGGTGATCCCCCCGACGCCGATGATCGGCAGACGGCCGCCCGTGGCGCGAGCGACGTAGTTGATTATTTCGGTGGAGCGCCTGCGAAGCGGCGCCCCGCTGAGCCCCCCCTCCTCGACCACGCCTGCGAAAACCCCGGGCCTCGACAGCGTCGTGTTCGTCGCCACAAGCCCGTCGAGCCCGTGGTCCGCCACAGCCGTCAGCACCGCGTCGATCTGCGCGAACCCGAGGTCGGGCGCTATCTTCAGCAGGATGGGGACGCGCGACTTGCCTGGCAAGGAGGCGCGCGCGTTGTTCGCACCGGCGACGGCGGCGAGAAGCTCCCTGAGGCGGCCCTCGTCCTGGAGCTGCCGGAGGCCGGGCGTGTTGGGGCTCGATACGTTGAGCACGACATAGTCGGCGTGGTCCGCGAGCCGCGCGAAGCCCGCGAGATAGTCCTGTGCCGCCCGGTCGATCTCGGCGACCCTCGACTTGCCCAGGTTGATCCCCAGGGGGATCCGCCGCCTGCCCGGGGGCGGATGCCTCGAGAGACGCGCCGCGACCGCCTCCGATCCCTGGTTGTTGAAGCCGAGCCTGTTGATCAGCGCCTCCTGCGCCGGGTACCGGAACATCCTCGGCCTCGGGTTGCCGGGCTGCGCGACCGCGGTCACCGTGCCAATCTCGACGTGCCCGAACCCGAGCGCGGCGGCCGCCGGCCACGCAAACGCGTTCTTGTCAAACCCGGCCGCAAGGCCCACCGCGTTCGGGAACCGGACGCCGAACGCCTCGATAGGGCGGAAGCCGGCCGGCGACACGCGCTCGAGGGACTCCAGCAGCCTGCAGACCGGCCCGAAACGCCCAAGAAGCGCCATAGAGTGCACGGCCAGCTCGTGTGCGCGCTCCGATTCAAGGCGAAACAGCATGGGCCTCAGTATTCTTTCATAAAGGGCGCCCATTTCGCGCCAGCGTGAAAACCGGGTGAGAAAACGCAAGAACTGCCGGTAAAACACCCCGCGGGCCAACGCGTTCCATGCTCCCGCAGTACAATGGCGTACGCCTCGCTTTTGTGCTTGTTATTCGCCCCCGCCCTAGCACGCTGCGGCTAAAATTTCCTGATACCAATGGCTAAGACCACATCCGCCCTGGAATGGTGCGTAATACGACTCGGCGAAGACCACAACTGGTGGGTTTTCGAGACGAGCGACCCCGTGCGCTGGGACGTGGACGGCTTGAGCATTGTCGACCCGCGGCAGGTCGCGCACCTGATCGAGCTCGTGGACGCGCTTCGCGACTACGGCTTCCACCAGGACCTGTTCGAGGCCGCATTCATCCCCTTCCGGATCGAGAAGGACCTGGGCGGCGGGAAGGTCCGTCTCAAGCGGGTGAAGGAATCCATATTTGAGTCGGAGGAGAAGCTCTTCGTCCTGCCGGACATCCTCGACGAGGAGAACGGTCCGTATGCCGACCTGCTCGACCACCTCACCCGCTGCCGCGTGAAGATGCTGAACGACCTCTTCAATTTCGAGAACAAGCTCACCGTTGACGAGGTGGAGGACGAGATCCGCGAGGAGCAGAACACCCATTTCATAGAGGGCAAGGCCGTGCACACCTTCACCGAGCTGTGCGCCATCCTCGACTTCATGCCCGAGGGGCTGGACTCCGACGAGGAGCTGCCGTCCAAGGCCGCGGAGGAGGAGGAGGACGACCTTCCCACCATCGACGCCGAGGAGGAGGAGAAGCTGAAGAACGACGAGTCCCTGAAATGGGACGAGGATGCCGACGAGGAGAAGGACGACGACAAGGACGACGCCGAGGCGAAGGGCGAGGACGAGAAGGTTGACGAGGAGGACGACGACGCTGCGAAGCCGCGCCGCAAGTCGCGCGGCAAGCGCTGAACCCGACGGGGCCCGCACCATGCACCTGCCGCGCGCAGCGATGATCGCCCTCATCGGGATCAGCGCGGGCTGCGAAACGGTTGCGCCGACCGGCCGCAATCCGGTGATACCGTCGGTGGCATCGGCCTCGCAGCTGCGCCCGGGCGACAGCCTGACCGTCGCCATCATCGGCGTCCCCGACCCGACGACCAACAATGTCCAGATCGACGACCAGGGTTTCATCAGCCTTCCGTTCATCGGGACGGTGAAGGCGTCGGACGAGACCGCCGCCGGCCTCACGCAGCGCATCCGCCAGGCCTACGTCACCCAGAAGATCTACACGTCGGTCGACATATCGGTCAGCGTGACGGAGCGCTACGTCTACGTCGGCGGAGAGGTGCAGAAGCCGGGCCGGATCGTGTGGACGCCCGACCTGACGGCCTCAAAGGCAATCCAGGCGGCCGGGGGATTCACGCTCTACGCGAAGGAGGAGAAGGTGGGCGTCGTGCGCGGCCAGGTGCTCTACGAGCTGGACATCAAGCTCGCCCAGAGGAACCCCTCCCAGGACCCAAGGCTAGAGCCCGGCGACTCGGTCCAGGTCTCCCGGTCCGCGTTTTAGGGCAGGCTACCCGCGGAGCTCCGCGGCCATCTCTTTCGCGAAGTAGGTCAGGATGATGTCGGCACCGGCCCTCTTGATGCAGGTGAGCGACTCCCGCCGGCAGAGCGCGAGGTCAAGCCAGCCCAGCTTTGCGGCCGCGTGGATCTGCGCGTACTCGCCGGACACCTGGTAGGCGGCGATGGGCTTCCTTGTGGCGTTGCGCAGCCCGCGGATGATGTCGAGGTAGGGCCCGGCCGGCTTGACCATCAGGATGTCCGCCCCCTCGGCCTCATCGAGCCTCATCTCGATCATGGCCTCGCGCCGATTCGCGGGATTGAGCTGGTAGGTGCGCTTGTCGAGGCCCCGCGTGCCGGCGGCGCTCGCGCTTCCGACAGCGTCGCGGAAGGGGCCGTAGTACGCCGATGCGTACTTCGCCGAGTAGGCCAGGATTGCCGTGTCCTCGCGGCCCGCGCCGTCGAGGGCCTTCCGGATCGCCCCCACCCTTCCGTCCATCATGTCGCTCGGCGCGACCAGGTCGACGCCGGCGCCGGCATGCAGCACAGCCATTTCCGCGAGAATCCCGACCGTCCGGTCGTTGTCCACGTCCCGCCCGTCCGGGGTCAGGACGCCGTCGTGGCCGTGCGTCGTGTACGGATCGAGCGCGATGTCGGTTATGACCAGCATCTCCGGCAGCGCTTTCTTCACCGCGCGCACCGCGCGCAGGACCAGCGCGTCCTCCCTGAGGGCCGCGCTGCCGTCCTCGTCCTTGAGCCGCGAATGGAGCTTCGGGAAGAGCGCCACCGCCAAGATGCCGAGCTTCTGCAGGGAGCGGCACTCCCCGACGAGGTCGGGGATGGACAGACGGAAGACCCCGGGCATCGAGGAGACCGGCTCCGGGCGGCCCTTGCCTTCGACCACGAACAGCGGGGCGACCAGGTCGCTCGGCCGCAGCACCGTGTCCTCTACGAGCGCCCGCAGGGCCGCCGTGCGCCGAAGGCGCCTCGGGCGGTGAACCAGATTGAGCTTGAATGAGTTGGGCATGTCTTTGTTGGCTCCCATATTGGAGCACGCCGCCCGCAGGGTCGCGACAAGATTTTGCGCGGCTGGCGGGCCGTCCGGCAGGAAAACAGCCTCCGGTAGCGGTTGTGTTGGCGCCAGATTGACCTTTCCCTCAACTTTCCAACCCATGGCCATCAAGCTTTTCGACTCGCTGACGCGGGAGACGCGCGAACTGCGGCCCGCACATCCCGACGCCATCTTCCGCTTCTACAACTGCGGCCCGACGGTCTACGCGCCCGCCCACATCGGGAACTTCCGGACCTTCGTCATTAACGACGTGCTTCGGCGCCTTCTCGAGCTCGAGTTCCCGGGCAAGGTCAAGCATGTGCGCAATCTGACCGACGTGGACGACCGCACGATCGCTCAGGCCCGCCAGGAGGGCCGCCCGCTTTCCGAGATCACCCGGAAATGGACCGAGTTGTTCCATGCCGACTGCTCCGCGCTCAACTGCCTGCCCCCGCACGTCGAGCCGACGGCGACCGGCCACATCCCCGAGCAGGTCGGCATGATCGACGTCCTCATGAGGAAGGGCAACGCGTACCGCGCCGCCAACGGCTCGGTGTACTTCAAGATCAGCTCGTTTCCCGACTACGGCGCCCTCTCGCGGATAAGGGAGCGGGAGCTCAAGGTGACCAACAGCGCCTTTGACGCCGACCACAAGGACGACGTCGGCGACTTCGCGCTGTGGAAGGCGTTCAAGCCCGAGGAGGACGGGGACGTAAGGTGGAGCGGCCCGAGCGGCGCCGCCGACGGCCGCCCCGGCTGGCACATCGAGTGCAGCGCGATGATCAAGAAGCACCTCGGCGAGACGATCGACCTGCACACGGGCGGCGTCGACCTGCTGTTCCCGCACCACGAGAACGAGATCGCACAGAGCACCTGCTGCAACGGCGTGACGTTCGCCCGCCACTGGTACCACAGCGAGCACCTGCTCGTCGACGGCATGACGATGAGCAAGAGCAAGGGCAACTACTACACGCTCGGCGACCTGGTCGCCAAGGGCTACTCGCCGGCGGCGGTCCGCTACGCCCTCCTGGCCGGCCATCCCCGCAAGCAGCTCAACTTCACGCTCGACTCGCTGCACGCAGCCGAGAGCGCGATGCGGACGATTCACGGCTTTGAGGCGGCTCTCAGGGGCGCCATCGGCCCCAATCCGCCCGGCAAGGCGGGCCCCTCCGCTCTCTTCGACGAGGTCCTGGCGGCGCTTCGCGCCGACATGAACACGCCCGCCGCCTTCGGCGCCCTGTTCACGGCGATCAACTCCTTCAACGCGCGAAGGGCGACGGGCGCCGACGCGCTCGCCTTTGACAAAGTCAGCTATGCCCTCGGACTTGGGCCGGCAGCCGGCGCCCGCGAGATACCCCCGGACATCCGCGCCATCGCGATGAGGAGGTGGGAGGCGAAGATGGCGAGGGACTTCGCCACCGCCGACCTGCTCCGGAAGGAGCTCGCAGCCGCCGGCTGGTCGATGAAGGATGGCAAGGCCGACTTTTCGCTCGAGCCCGTCGCCAAACCCTGACTTGGCTTCGGACGCGCGCGGCCCACCTTTGCGACCCCATCGATGACTCCACTCGAAGAACTCCGGCACTCGGCTTCGCACGTCATGGCGACGGCCATCCTTCGCATCTTTCCCGATGCCAAGCTCGACATCGGCCCCCCGACCGACACCGGGTTCTACTACGACATAGACCTGGACCACAAGCTCACGGCCGAGGACCTCTCGAGGATCGAGGCCGAGATGAGGAGGATCGTCGACGAGAACCAGCCGTTCGTCCGCAGCGAGGTCAGCCGCGCGGAGGCCGCCGAGGTAATCAGGTCCCGGGGACAGGAGCGCTACAAGCTCGGCCGGCTCGCCGACATCCCGGAGGGCGAGAAGATCTCGTTCTACCAGAACGGGGAGTTCGTCGATCTCTGCGCGGGCACCCATGTCCGCTACACCTCTAAGCTTAAGGCCTTCAAGCTCCTATCGATCGCGGGCGCCTACCACCGGGGCGACGAGAAGAACAAGCAGCTCCAGCGCATCTACGGCACCGCGTTCCCGACCAAGGAGGAACTCAGCCTGTATCTCGAGCAGCTGGAGCAGGCCAAGCAGCGCGACCATCGCAAGTTGGGCCGCGACCTGCGGCTGTTCGTGATAGACGAGGACGTCGGCCAGGGCCTCATCCTGTGGACGCCCAACGGCTCCATCCTCAGACAGGAGCTGCAGACCTTCATCGGCGAGGAGTTGCGCAAGCAGGGCTACTCGCAGGTGTTCACGCCCCACATCGGGAAGCTGGAGCTCTACAAGACGTCCGGCCACTTTCCCTTCTACAAGGATTCGCAGTTCACGCCGGTCATCGAGAACGAGTCGCTCGCCAGGATCCTCCAGGAGGGCTGCTCGTGCGCCGAGATGTTCGCGCGCCTCGACGCCATGTCGTCGCGCCTTGCCTCCGAGATTAACCGGCGCACCGGCGTTGAAACCGTCGCTCCGGGCCGGGTGAGGCCGGACGAGCAGCTCCTCGACGGCTTCCTGCTGAAGCCGATGAACTGCCCCCACCACATCAAGATCTTTGCGTCGCAGCCCCATTCCTACCGCGACCTACCGGTGCGCCTTGCCGAATTCGGGACGGTGTACCGCTGGGAGCAGTCGGGCGAGCTGAACGGAATGACGCGCGTGAGGGGCTTCACGCAGGACGACGCCCACCTATTCTGCACCGAGGAGCAGGTGGCGCAGGAGGTCCTGGGTTGCCTCGCGCTCGTCAAGGTCATCCTCACGACGCTCGGGATGAGCGACTACAGGGTGCGCGTGGGACTGCGCGATCCGGATTCTAGCAAGTACATCGGCCAGAAGGAGAACTGGGACAAGGCGGAGCACGCGTGCCGGGAGGCCGCCAAGACCCTCGGCGTCGCGTTCACCGAGGAGCCCGGCGAGGCCGCGTTTTACGGGCCAAAGATCGACTTCGTCGTGAAGGATGTCATCGGGCGCGAATGGCAGCTCGGAACGGTCCAGGTGGACTACAACCTTCCCGTCCGCTTCGACCTCACCTACAGCGGCGCGGACAACCAGCCGCATCGGCCCGTCATGATCCACCGCGCGCCCTTCGGGTCGATGGAGCGGTTCTGCGGGGTCCTGATCGAGCACTTCGGCGGCGACTTCCCCGTCTGGCTCTCGCCGGAGCAGGCGCGCCTAGTGCCCGTCAGCGAGAAGACGCTCGACTACGGCCGCGCGCTGCTGGCCCGCCTCAGGTCCGCGGGCGTCCGGGCATCGCTCGACGAGCACAACGACAAGCTCGGGGCCAAGATCCGCCGGGCCGAGGTCGACAAGGTTCCCTACTGCCTCGTCCTCGGCGCCAAGGAGGCCGAGGCCGGCACGGTCAGCGTCCGCAGCCGCGCCCGCGGCGACGAAGGGGCCCCCCCGTTCGAGCAGTTCCTTTTGAGAGTCCAGGAGGAGATCCGCCTGCGCAAGCTCTCGGACAAGAAGAAGGCCCCCTAGCGGGGGCCGCGCCGTTCAGACCGCCGCCTCGCCGCGCTCGTCGGTGCGGATGCGGATGACCTCCTCGAGCGGAACCAGGAAAACCTTGCCGTCGCCGATCTTTCCCGTCTTCGCGGACTTCACGATCGCGTCAATCGCCTTGCCGGCCATGTCGTCGGCGACGGCGATCTCGACCTTCACCTTGGGGAGAAAATCGACCGTGTACTCGCTTCCCCGGTAGATCTCGGTGTGCCCCTTCTGCCGGCCAAAGCCCTTGACCTCCGTGACGGTCATTCCCTCTATGCCGGCCTCGGCGAGGGCCTCCTTCACCTCTTCAAGCTTGAAGGGTTTTATGATGGCGATGATGAGTTTCATTCGGGTGGGGATTTGCGTTTACCGAGTCCAAGCCGTCAACGTAGGACGGCGAGGCGGGGCGCGCAAGCACTGGTTCCTGACAGGGAAATCTTCGCAAGCGGCCCAGGTGTCAAATGCATGCACGAGCCTCCTAGCAGGCGTTATGCCAATGGTTCACCGGAGTCCAGGGTCGCGATGTGCAGGTCCTTCAGCTGCCTCGCCGTCACCGGGGTCGGGCTGCCCGTCATCAGGTCCTGGCCCTTCTGCGTCTTGGGGAAGGCGATCACGTCGCGGATGCTTGTCGTCCCGCAGAGAAGGGCCACCAGCCGGTCCAGCCCGAAGGCGATGCCCCCGTGCGGGGGCGCACCGTACGTAAAGGCGCGCAAGAGGTAGCCGAAACGGCTCTCCACCACGTCGACCGGGATCTTCAGGACGTCCTGGAAGACCTTCTTCTGGAGGTCGGGCCTGTGGATCCTTATCGAGCCCCCTCCGAGCTCCGTTCCGTTCAGGACGACGTCGTAATGCTGGCCGCGCACGGCCGTGGGGTTCGAATCGAGCAGACCCACGTCCTCGGCGACGGGCGCCGTGAACGGGTGGTGAGTCGCGACGTAGCGCTTCTCCACCTCGTCGAAGCTCATCAGGGGGAAGTCGACGACCCAGAGGAACCTCCAGTCGTCGGCCCGGACCTGGAGCTTGCCGCGCTTCTGCAGGAGCGCGGCGACCTCCAGGCGTATCCTGCCGAGGATCGCGCAGGCCCTTTCCCAGGGGGCGGCCGCGAAGAGGATCATGTCTCCCTCGGCTACACCAAGCGCGGCCGTCAGCGAGGCCTTCTCCGCCTCCGAGAAGAATTTCACGATTGGGGCCTTCCACCCGCCCGCCTCCACCTTGATGAAGGCGAGACCCTTGGCCCCGACGCTCCTCGCCACTTCCTCCAGGGCAGCCAGCTCCCCCTGGGTGATGTCGGCCAGGCCCGTCGCGTTCATCGCCTTAACGCAACCGCCGGAAGCGATCGCCGACTGGAAGACCCTGAACGACGACGCCCTGAACGTCTCGGAGAAGTCCTTCAGTTCCAGCCCGTAACGCATGTCAGGCTTGTCGACGCCGAATCGGTTCATCGCGTCGACGTAGGGCATCCGTGGAAACGGCGTCGCGATGTCGGTCCCTAGGACATCCTTCCAGAGCTTCTTCAGCATGCCCTCGAAAAGCGCATAGATGTCCTCGCGGTCCACGAACGAGGCCTCGACGTCGACCTGGGTGAACTCCATCTGGCGGTCGGAGCGCAGGTCCTCGTCCCGGAAGCAGCGGGCGATCTGGAAATACCGCTCGACGCCGGCGACCATGAGGATCTGCTTGAACTGCTGGGGCGACTGCGCGAGGGCGTAGAACTGGCCCGCATGGATGCGCGAGGGCACGAGGTACTCCCTGGCGCCCTCCGGCGTGCTCTTGAACAGGATCGGCGTCTCGACCTCGATGAAGTCCTTCGAGTCGAAGTAGTCGCGGATCGACTTCGTCGCCCGGTGCCGGACCGCGAGGTTCCTGCGCATCTTCGGCCGGCGAAGGTCCAGGTATCGGTAGGTCAGCCGGAGGTCCTCGTTGACCCGTTCGCCCCCCTCGTCGTCGAGGGGAAAGGGCGGCGTCTCCGACATGTTCAGGATCTCGAGCTCCGTGGCATCCACCTCGATCTCGCCCGTGGGCATGGCGGGGTTCACGGTGCCCTCGGGCCGCGCGGAGACGACGCCCGCGACGCTCGCCACCGTCTCGGGCCTTAGCCGGGCCGCGCGGGCGCCGAGCTCGGCGTTGGCGCTGGGGTCGAACGTCACCTGGGTCACCCCCCTGCGGTCGCGCAGGTCGACAAAGAGGATTCCCCCGTGGTCGCGCACGGAGTCGACCCACCCCGAAAGCGAAACGGAGGCGCCGATGTCGGCCTTCGTCAGCTGGGCGCAGTGATGGGAGTGTTTCATGGTCGCGGTTTCCCGTGCAAACGTGAGAGCAAGCCGCCGGGAGCCGTCATGGGCAACCCGATTCTTGGGCCGGCGGCCTGTTCACTCAAGGATGAGGCTCTGGCCCGTCATTTCGGCGGGCTTGGGCATCCCCATGAGCCGCAGAAGCGTCGGCGCCACGTCCGCAAGCCGGCCGCCCTCGCGCATCCGGGTCTTGCCGGCCGCGAAGCCGTCTCCGACGACGAAGAACTCCACCAGATTGGTCGTGTGGGAGGTGTGCGGAGCGTTGTGCACGGGATCCCACATCTGCTCGCAGTTGCCGTGGTCGGACCCGATGACGGCGCTCCCTCCCACCTGCGCCAGGGCCCCGAGGAGCTCCCCGAGGCCCCTGTCCGTCGCCTCCACGGCCTTAATCGCCGCCGGGAGCGACCCGGTGTGCCCGACCATGTCGGGATTGGCGTAGTTGACGATGATCAGCGCGTACTTGCCGGAGAGGATGGCCTCCTTGGCGAGGCGCGTCACCTCCACCGAGGACATCTCGGGCTGGAGGTCATAGGTCGGCACCTTCGGGCTCGGCGGGCACGCGCGCTGCTCGCCCGGGAAGGGATCCTTGCGGTAGTTGTTGAAGAAAAACGTGACATGAGGGTTCTTCTCCGTCTCCGCGCAGCGGAACTGCGCAAGTCCGGCGTTGGCCACGACCTCGCCAAGGATGTTCCTCAGCTTGGGGGGCTTCGGCAGGATGACGTGGACCGGAAGGCCGACCTCGTACTCGGTCATCGTCGCGAAGAAGAGGTCTAGCTTCGGGCCCCGGTCGAACTCCTTGAAGCCGTCGAGCACGAAGGCCTTGGTGAGCTCCCTGGGGCGGTCGCCCCGGTAGTTGTAGAAGACGACGGCGTCGCCGTCGGCGATCGCGCCGATGGGCCTGCCGTCCGTGCCGACGACGGCCGTGGGGGTGACAAACTCGTCGCCCGCCTGGGTGGCCGACAGAGGGGCGTCGTAGTACGCCTGCACCGCCGTCTCCGCGTCGCCCGCGGTCGCCTCCACATTCCTGCCGGTCAGGGCAGCGTAGGCCTTCGAAACCCTCTCCCACCGGTTGTCGCGGTCCATCGCCCAGAACCGGCCGCTAACCGAGGCGATGCGCCCGATGCCGAGCTCGCGGCACTTCGCGTCGACCTGGCGGACGTATCCCAGCCCGCTGGTCGGCGGCGTGTCGCGCCCGTCCGTGAACGCGTGGATGAAGACTCTGTCGGGCGCGATCCCGTCGGCCCTCGCCCGCGCGAGGAATCCGTAGAGGTGCTCGAGCATGCCGTGGACGCCGGCGTCCGAGACGATCCCCATGAAGTGGAGGCGCGAGCCGCCGGTTCTTGCCCGCTTCACCACCGCCTTCCAGACGGGGTTCGAGGCGAGCAGGCCGTCGGAAAAGAGCGCATTGATTCGGACGAGCTCCTGGTTGACTATGCGGCCCGCGCCAATGTTCTCGTGACCCACTTCGCTGTTCCCCATCACGCCATCGGGAAGCCCCACGTCGAGCCCGCTCGCCCTCACGAGCGTGGACGGGTAGCGGGCGTGAAGCATGTCGTCGCAGGGCTTCTTCGCAAGGACGGTGGCGTTGTAGCGGTCCTGCTCGGGATGGGGGTTCTTTCCCCACCCGTCGCGTATGACGAGTAGCACTGGCTTGCGCGGAGTGTTCATGGAGAAAGGCGACGATACCGACGCCGGGGCGCATGTCGACTGCCGCGACGAAGAAAACGGCCCAAGATGACGCTCATCATCCGCGACCAGCTGGTGAACCCGCCCACCTGGTTCCCCTCGTTCCGCGACCTGACCCTCTACTGCCACGTGTTCCTCAGGGACGCCGTCCTGATCGAGTCGGACGATCCCGACACCTACCTGCGGTGGATGCGGCCGCGCGGGGGGATGGACTTCGTCGAGGACTTCGTCCGGCCCGGCGCCGAGGCGGGGGTTCGCCTGGACCTGGAGCACAACTACCCGAGGACGGTCGTGACCGACCGCATCGCCCCGGAGAACGTGCACAGCCTGATCCGCCTGATCCGGTTCTGCCGAGGCGCAGCTTGACCTGGATGCGCGCCGGCGAGTGGAATCGGGGGATGTCCAATCGCGCCGTCCTCATCGCGAACCTGGGATCCCCGGATTCCACGTCTGTTGCCGACGTGCGGCGCTTCCTGCGCGAGTTCCTGGGCGACGAGCGCGTGCTCGACCTTCCCGCGCCGCTGCGTTGGCTTCTCCTCGAGGGGATCATCCTGCCCACGCGCCCCAGGCGGACCGCCCACGCCTACTCGAAGATCTGGACCCCCGAGGGCTCGCCGCTTGTCGCGACGACGGAGCGCGTCCGGCGCGCCCTCGCGGCGGCGCTCGGCCCGGGCGTGCCGGTGCACGCGGCGATGAGGTACGGAAGCCCCTCCATCGCGTCCACGGTTTCGGCCATGGCAGCGCAGGGCTGCGGCGAGGTGCTCCTCATCCCGCAGTACCCCCACTACGCGATGTCGTCCTGGGAGACCGTGGTCGTGCGGGTCTACGAGGAGGCCGCGCGGCGGGCGCCGGGCATGCGCGTCAGCTGCGTCCAGCCCTTCTTCGGGGACCCGGATTACATCGAGGTCCTCCACACGGTGGCCAAGCCGCTGCTCGCGACGCCCCACGACCACCTGCTGTTCAGCTACCACGGCATTCCCGTGCGCCACCTGCGCAAGGCCGACTCCTCGCGCGCGCACTGCACGGTCGTGGCGGACTGCTGCGCCACGTGCGCGCCCGCCCACGCCACGTGTTACCGGGCTCAGTGCGTCCGGATGACGACGGAGTTCGCGCGCCGCGCGGGCCTCGAACCCGCGCGGCATTCGATCTCGTTCCAGTCGCGCCTCGCGGGGGAGCCCTGGCTCGAGCCTTTCACCGACCTCGAGTTCGTCCGGCTGGCCAAGGCGGGCGTCAGACGGCTGCTGGTCATGTGCCCAAGCTTTGTCGCCGATTGCCTTGAAACGCTTGAGGAAATTTCCATAGTCGGCCGTGAGACGTTTCTAGAAGCTGGAGGAGAACAATTTGAGAAGATAATCTGCCCGAACGACCACCCCTCTTACATCGATTTTCTCGCAAACCGTGTGCAAAAGTGGCTCAATAACAGCACGCTGTGAACCAGCCGTTGATACATACATCACTGACCACAGGAAAAACCGGGATGAATGAAGCCCAGATTGCCGTGCTGGTTCTGGATGGCTCCGGGAAGGTCACAGCCGCAAATCAGGGCGCGAAGGCGCTCTGGCAGACGGGCGTCGGGGAACTGGTCGGCGAATTCTTCCCTGGACTGTTCGCGTTGGACATCGTCTCCGACGAGCCGAGGATGCTCGAGGCGCAATGGGACGTGCTGCTCGCGGCGACGCTGGACAAGGGGGCGGTGCTCTCCGTGCAGCCCAGGGAGGGGGCGCCGCGGCCGATGGTCGTGCGCGCGCAGAAGGCGATCGGCGCGACCGATGGGTACATCGTCGTCATTGAGCCGCCCGCGGAGCACGCGGCGCAGCCCGTGGCGTTCCCGGACGACCAGGCCCAGGCCCTGCAGCTGTTCGCCGAGAAGGGCGACGTCGGCTTCTTCGACCTCAACCTGAAGGCCCGCCGCGTCGTCTACTCGCCGGCCTGGAAGCGGATGCTCGGCTACGCCGACTCGGAACTCGCCGACACCTACGAGGCGTGGCTCAACCTTCTCCACCCCGACGACTCCGCGGCCGCGCCCGACAAGGCCGGCCGGAAGTTCAGGGTCGGCGCCCGGCCCTTTGGCGTCGAATTCCGGATGAAGCACAAGCTCGGGCACTGGGCGTGGATCCAGTGCGTCGGCCTCCAGATCGTGAGCCAGTGGGGCGACTTGGAGCGCGTCATCGGGATCCATATCGACGCCACGGAGCGCAAGGAGCTGGAGGAGACCGCGGTGGCGAGCGACGCCCGCCTTCAAGCGATGGCCGACGACGGGGCGCTGGCCGCGTTCGAGCTGGATTTCAACGAGAAGACGTCCTGGTTCTCGGACGCCTGGCTGCGGCTGCTCGGCTCGGCGCCCGCTCCCGGGAACGGCCCGGGCGCGCTCGCCGAAGCCTTTGCCCCCGAAGGGCGCCCGGAGCAAATCGAGACCTGGCTCCTGGAACAGGCGCCCGGCCAGGCCTCGTTCACCAGGACCGTGCGCCTGCGCAGCAAGGACGGGCGCTCGTTCCCGGCCCTCGTGAGCATCAGCCGCACCCTCACCCGCAAGCGCACGCTGGCGCGCGTCGTCGGGTTCGCCTGCCCGGTGCCCGAGGAGGAGGCGACAGAGGCCTCGCCCGCGCCCGAAGCCCAGGCGCCGTCCGGACCGGCCGAGCGCAAGGGCCCATACGCCATCTTCGACGAGCTTCTCGCGACCCTGTCGGAGGGCGTCATAGCCACCGACGCGAAGGGAATCGTGATGTTCGGCAACCCGACGGCCTCGCGGCTGCTGCGGATCCCGGTGGACGGCTTCGCGGGCAGGCCGATCGACCAGGTCTTCTCGCTCGTCGACCGCCAGAGCGGCAAGCCGGGCGACAACGCTGCGGAGCGGGCCCTGACCGCCAGCGGACCCCTGTCCCTGATCATCGACCAGGCGGTGACGGTGGTCGGCGGGGAGCCGGTGCCCGTGTACTGGACGGCGCGCGCCTCCTACGCGCCTGACTCGAGCCTGCTCGGCGTCGTCATCGTCTTCCGCAACCCGGACGAGATGAACCTGACGCCGGAGGAGCTGGTCAGGGCGAACCGGTACGAGTCGCTGGGCCTGCTGGCCGGCGGGATCGCGAACGACTTCAACAACCTTCTCACGACGATCCTCGGCGGCCTCTCTCTCGCGAAGGACAGCCGCGACCCGTCCGGCCTTGCGGAGGCCGAGGAGGCCTGCCTCGCTGCGAAGAACCTCACCAAGCAGCTCCTCACCTTCGCGAAGGGCGGGACGGGCACCCTGACGGTCTGCGACTCGAAGGAGATCCTCGAGGAGGCCGTCAAGATCGCGTCGGCGGGCTCGACGGCCGAGATCACGGTGCAGGCGCCCGCGGGCACCGGCGCCATCAAGGTTGACCGCGCCCAGATCCTGCAGGTCTTCCAGAACCTCATCCTCAATTCCCTGCAGGCGATGCCCCCGCAGCCCCACAGCCCGCGGCTGCAGCTGAGGGCCGCGGACGTCCACATCGTCGACGGGCAGATCGCGTCGCTTCCCGCGGGCGAGTTCGTCGAGTTCGAGGTGCGCGACAACGGGAGCGGGATCAGCCCGGAGAACCTCGAGAAGATCTGGGACCCGTTCTTCACCACCAAGAAGCACGGCACCGGCCTCGGGCTGTCGACGGCGATGTCCATTGTCCGCAGGTTCGGCGGCGAGATCGGTCTGCAGTCGACCGTTGGGGTGGGAACGGTCTTCAGCGTCTTCCTGCCCATAGCCGACCAGCCCGTGGACGTGCAGGCACGCCCCGCCCCGTCGCAGCGCTTCTGCACGGGCAGGGTGCTCTTCATGGACGATGACGACCACATCTGCGCGCTGACCGCGTCGATGTTGCAGAACCTCGACTATAAGTTCGACATCGCGAAGAACGGCGACGACGCGATCACGTTTTACAAGCGCTACCTCAACATCGGCCGCCCCTACGACGCCGTCATCATGGACCTGACCGTGGTTGGGGGCCTCGGCGGCGAGGAGACGTTCCGGGTCCTGCGCGAGCTCGACCCGGAGGTGCGGGCGATCGTGTCCACGGGCTACGACGACGAGGACATGGCGCGGCACTACCTCGACATGGGGTTCTGCGGCTACCTCACGAAGCCCTACCGGGTCTCCGACTTGGGCAAGGTGCTCAAGGCGGTTCTCGGCTGACCGCCGGCAGTCAGGCCCGCCAGGTGAAGGCGTGGCACAGCGCGACACCCGCGGCGTCGGCCTCGTCGGAAGCGAGGGTCCGCCCGTGCCCGAGAAAGGCCATCACCGCGCGCGCGAGCTGCTCCTTGCTCGCCCTGCCGCTGCCGGCGACGGCCTGCTTCACCCGCAGGGGCGGATACTCGAAGACCGGAAGCCCCTGGAGCGCCGCGGCCGCTATCGCCGCGCCGCGCGCGGCGCCGAGGATCTGCGCCGTCTGGAAATTCTGGACGTATATCGTCTGCTCCAGGGCGACGTGGCGGACGCCGGCCCCGCCGGCCCCGCCGGCGATGAACCCGGCGACCGCACGGTGAATCTCCGCGAGTGCGGCAGCCATCGAGCGGCCGGCCGGCACGCGCACCGTCCCGCTGCGCACGAGGACCGGCATCCGGCCGGCCTGGAAGTCGACGAGCGCGAGCCCGGTGCCCCTGAGCGACGGGTCGACACCGAGGACCAGGCCGCTGAAGGGCTTCCTTCGGTAAAGTTCCTCCGCGGGACTCGCCGCGGGCCGCCGGGGAACCGGCTCTCCCCGCAGCTTTGCGGTCCACATCTGCCTCGAGGTCAGCCCAGCCATGACAGCGTCGCGCGACAAACGTCGCCCGCCCCCGCCACGAGGGCGAGCACAAGAATGATCGTCTCGAAGGCCTTCTGGTTGATCCACCCGAGGAGCCACCTGCCGACCCACGTGCCCGCAAGCACGGCAGGGGCCAGCACGAGGCTTGCCGCCAGGCTCTCGCGCGTCACAAGGCCGAGCCCGATCATGAAGGGCATCTTGAACAGGTTGAGCACGAGGAAGAAGACGGCCGTCGTGCCCATGTACTCCATCTTCGGCAGGCGCATCGCCAGCATGTAGATCACCGTCAGCGGGCCGGCCGCGTTGGCCACGAGCGTCGTGAAGCCCGCCAGGATCCCGATGACCGGCGCAAACCATGCCGCGTGCTCCTCCCGGTCGCCTCCCCCGCGCAAGCGCCGGACCAGGTAGAGGACCGCGAGGGCGAGGATGATCGCGCCAATCGAGAACCGCGCCTGCCGCTCGTCCATGCGCCCCAATGCGAGCCACCCGATGACGACCCCGCCGGCTGCCCACGGGAAGAGGCGCCACAGGTGGCGCCACTGGGCGTGCCTGCGGTACGACAGGACCGCGACCACGTCTCCGACGAGGAGGAGCGGCAGCACAAGGCCCGTCGAGCGGCGCGCGGGCATGATCCCGGCAAAGATCGACACGAAGATGAGGCTAAGCCCGGTGATGCCGGTCTTCGACACGCCCACGAGAAGCGACCCAAGCGCCGCGAGGCACCACTGCAGCGGATCGAAGTTCAATCGGACGCCCCCATCGCGCCATCCTCGCCCCGTGCCCAGCCCACGGCAACCGAGAACGCGTGCCGGCCCGGTGGCCGCGGACCCGGCCCAAATGCCTGAAAAATTCTGTCGCGGGCGGCTCCGCGGCCCTCTTTGCTCAAGCGATGACCTTCGAGAAGTCACTCGCCGAGTCCGTGCGCACGCTCGAGGCGCTCGCGCAGATCCGGCCGGCCATCGACACGGCCGCCGAGCTGATCCTGGGAACCCTCCGGGCCGGGGGCAAGCTCCTGGTCTGCGGCAACGGCGGCAGCGCGGCAGAGGCGGCGCATTTTGCTACCGAGCTCGTGGGCCGCTTCGACCGGGGCCGGCGGTCGCTGCCCGCCGTGGCGCTCTCCGGCGACGGATCCCTCGTCACGTGCATCGGAAACGACTACGGCTTCGAGCAGGTGTTCGCGCGCCAGATCGCCGGGCTCTCCAAGGCGGGCGACCTCGTCGTTGCGCTCACCTCGAGCGGCAAGTCGCCGAACATCGTCGCGGCTTTGCAGGAGGCGAGGCGCCTCGGGCTGAAGTCCGTCGCGCTCCTCGGCCGTGGGGGCGGCGCGGCCAAGGGGCTGGCGACCTGCGAGCTGATCATCCCGGGGGCGAAGGGGGCGTCGGCCCAGGAGTCCCACCTGTTCCTAATCCACTATTTCTGCGAACTGATCGACGCCGCCTTCCCATGAGCCAAAACCAACCCCCCAGTGAACAGGCCGTAATCAAGACGTCCTATGGTGAAATGACGGTCGCCTTCTGGCCCGACGTGGCCCCGAAGACGGTCGAGAACTTCAAGAAGCTCGCGAGGAGCGGGTTCTACGACGGGACGGCTTTTCACCGGATAATCAAGGGATTCATGGTCCAGGGCGGCTGCCCCAACACGAAGCAGGGCGAGCGCGGCATGCCTGGAACCGGCGGGCCCGGCTACCAGATCAAGGCAGAGTTCAACGCCAAGCCCCACGTCCGCGGGGTGCTCTCGATGGCGCGTTCTGCCGATCCGGACTCGGCGGGCAGCCAGTTCTTCATCTGCCACGGGGACGCGCGCTTCCTGGACCGCAAATACACGGCGTTCGGCGAGCTGGTCGCCGGGCAGGACGTGCTCGAGCTGATCGCCAACGTCCCCACCGCGGGCAGTGAGAAGAGCACCCCCGTGGAGAGGGTCGCAGTGGAAAGCGTCAGGATCGTGCAGGCGCCGGACTAGGGGCTGAGCGCCCTGGCGACGGCCTCGCAGGTGATGCGGCCCGCGCGGGTGTTGACGCCCTTCGCCAGCCCCCGGTGCTCGGCGAGCGCGGCGTCGAGTCCCTTCTGAACGATCAGGGCGACGTACGGCTCCGTTGCCTGGGTGAGCCCCTGCGTCGAGGTCCGGCCTACGAGCGCGGGCATGTTCGGCACCGCGTAATGGATGACGCCGTGCTCCCTGTAGACCGGCTCCTTGTGGGAGGTGGGGTGGATGCCCTCGATGCATCCGCCCTGGTCGATCGCAATGTCAACGATCACGCCCCCCGGGCGCATCTTCGACTTCATCGGGTTGGTGACGACGGTGGGTGCCTTCGCGGCCGGTATGAGCACCGCGCCGACGAGCAGGTCGGCGTCGGCCACGCAGCTCTCCAGGTTCGCTAGGTTGGACATCAGCGTCACGACGCGCCCGCGGTACTCCGAGTCGAGCGCCTCGAGCTTCCGCGTGTCCAGGTCCAGGACGGTGACCCGCGCCCCCATTCCCGCCGCCATCTGGACCGCGTGCGCCCCGGAGTTGCCCGCACCGACCACGACGACGTGCCCCGGCAGCGTGCCGGGAATCCCCCCGAGCAGGACGCCGGCCCCGCCGTGCTGGGTCTGGAGGAAATAGGCTCCGACCTGGATCGCGAGCCTGCCCGCGATCTGCGACATCGGCCTGAGCAGGGGGAACGCCCCGTCCGCGCTCTCCACCGTTTCGTACGCGATCCCGAGGATGTTCTTCTTCAGGAGGACCTTGGCGAGGGCCGGGCCGGCCGCGAGGTGGAGGTAGGTGAAGAGGGCCTGGCCGTCCTGCAGGAGCTCATACTCGGCGGGAAGCGGCTCCTTCACCTTCAGGATGAGCTCCGCCGACCGCCAAACCTTCGCCGCTGCGGCCACGAGAACGCCCCCGGCGGCCCGGTATTCCGCGTCCGTGAACCCGGCGCTAAGGCCGGCGGACTTCTCGATCAGCACCTCCGCGCCCAGCGAGACGCAGCGGCGGCACAGGCTGGGCGTCATCGAGACGCGCGTTTCTCCGATTTTGATCTCTTTGGGAACCCCGATCTTCATGCGCAGATCATGCTGCGGCCGGATGGCGTGACAAGAATCAAGAGGCGGCCCCGGGGCTTGGAATCGGGCCCGTCTTGCCTCATGCACGGGTGCGATGCCAAAGATGATCAATCTGATGGTGGCCTGCGCCGAGAACCGCGTGATGGGGCGAAACGGCCGCCTGCCGTGGAGAATCCCGGAGGACGCGCGGCTCTTCCACGAGCAGACCGCCGGAAAGACGATCATCCTCGGCAGGATCTGCTACCAGACATGGCCCCGCGCGCGGGAGGACGGCAGGAGACTGATCGTGGTGACCAGCGATGCCTCCCTCGAGCGGGACGGCGTGCGCGTCGCTCTCTCCGTGCCGGAGGCGCTCCAGGCCGCCGAGGCCATGCCGGGCGAGATCTATGTGAACGGCGGCGAGCGTATCTTCGAGGAAGTCCTGGCCATGTCCCGGCCGATGAGGCTGCACCTGACCCTTGTCCACGCGCAGGTCGACGGAGATCGGCGCTTCCCGGAATGGCGCCATCTCCAGTGGCGCGAGCTGCACAGGCGCGAGAGCTCGGACGGGAACTTCCGCTACACGTTCTTCACCCTCGAGCGCTAGCGTCCCCTTGCGCGCGCCGCGTGTGCCCTTGCGACCTCTACGTACTTGCGCGCCCACCGCCGTATCCCGGCCTGCTCGCGTGCCGTCAGGGGCCCGATCACGCGGGCCGGGGAGCCGTAGACGAGCGAACCCGCGGGGCATTCGAAGTGCTTGGGCACGAGCGAATTGGCGCCGACGATGGAACGGGCCCCGATCACGGCCCCGTCCAGGATGGTCGAGCCCATCCCGACCAGGCATTCGTCGCCTATCGTGCAGGCGTGCACGACCGCGCCGTGGCCTATCGTGCACCAGGCCCCGATCTGCACGCCCAGCTCGTCGGCCAGGTGCACGACGACGTTATCCTGGATGTTGGTCCCCTCGCCCACCCGGATGGCGTTGATGTCGCCCCGCAGCACGGAGCCGTAGAACACGCTCGTCTTGGGCCCAAGGACAACGTCCCCCACCACCGACGCGCTGGCCGCGATGAAGATCGCCCTCGAGGTTTCCGGCGTCCGGCCTAGATGCAGCCGGAGCCGCCCGCGGGTCGTCAGTGGCGCGGGCCGCTTCCTTCGCGTGCTTGCGCCACCCTTCATTCGCTGGAACGGGGCCCGACCGGAGCCACGCTCGCGCCGGCGACCTGGACGAGCGGCGCCATCACGTTATAGGGACCGGGGCGAGGCTCCAGATCTGCTCCGCGTACTCGCGGATCGTGCGGTCGCTCGAGAACCTGCCGACCCGCGCGACGTTGAGTATCGCCCTCCTAGCCCAGCCGTCCCTGTCGCGGTAGGCGCCGTCCAACGCCTTCTGGCAGTCGCAGTATGAACGGAAGTCGGCGAGCACCATGTACGGGTCGCCGCCGGAAAGGAGCGTGCCGTGGACCGCGCCGAAGGCGCCCTGCTCGCCGGGCGTCCAGTAGTCGCTTCCCAGCCAGTCCATTACGGCGCGGATCTCCTCGTCGCCCTTGTAGAGGTCCCACGGATTGTATCCGCGCACGCGCAGCGCCTCCACCTCCTCCACCGTCATGCCGAATATGAATATGTTGTCGTGGCCGACCTCCTCGCGAATCTCGATGTTCGCCCCGTCGAGGGTCCCGACCGTGAGCGCGCCGTTCAGCGCAAGCTTCATGTTCCCCGTCCCGGAGGCCTCCTTGCCGGCCGTCGAAATCTGCTCAGAGACGTCGGCGGCGGGAATGATCTTCTCGGCGAGGGAGACCCTGTAGTTCGGCAGGAAGGCGACCTTGATCTTGCCCAGGATCCGGCTGTCGGAGTTGATCCGCGCGCCAATGACATTGATCGCCCGGATTATGTTCTTCGCCACGTCGTAGCCCGGCGCGGCCTTCGCCGCGAAGATGAAGACGCGGGGCACCATGTCGAGCGACGGGTCGTGCAGGAGCCTGCGGTAGAGCGCCATGATGTGCAGGAGGTTCAGGTGCTGGCGCTTGTACTCGTGGAGCCGCTTTATCTGGGCGTCAAAGATCGCGTCAGGCGACACCTCAACGCCGCACTCGGCCCGGATGACGCGTGCGAGGTCCAGCTTGTTCGCGCGCTTCACCTCGATGAACTCGCGCTGGAAATTGCCGTCGTCTGCGAACTTCTCCAGTCCGCGCAGCCGGTCAAGGTCGCGCACCCAGGCGGCCCCCCCGAGCGCGCGCGTCACGAGCGCCGCAAGGCGGTGGTTGCACTGGAGCAGCCAGCGCCTCGGCGTGATCCCGTTCGTCTTGTTCTGGAATCTCCCGGGGAAGAGGGCGTCGAACTCGGGGAAGAGGAGCTTGCGAAGAAGCTCGCTGTGCAGGGCGGCGACCCCGTTGACGGCGTGCGAGCCCATCACCGCGATGTGGGCCATCCGCACCCTCTTCTCGCCGTTCTCCTCGATCAGCGAGCACGCCCTCTTCTTGTCGTTGTCGCCCGGCCACTTTGCCTCGCACATCGCCATCACGCGCACGTTAAGGTCGTAGATGATCTGGAGGTGGCGCGGCAGCACGCGCTCAAACAGCGGAAGCCCCCATTTCTCGAGCGCCTCGGGGAGCAGCGTGTGGTTCGTGTAGGCGAGCGTGCGGGTTGTTATGTCCCAAGCCGCGTCCCATGCCATGTCCTGCTCGTCGAGCAGGATCCGCATGAGCTCCACGACCGCGATGGCCGGATGCGTGTCGTTGAGCTGAATGGCGACCTTGTCCGAGAAGTTCTTCCATGAATTGCCGGGCGACCGGAAGTGCCGCCGGATGATGTCGCGGATGGAGCACGCGACGAAGAAGTACTGCTGCACGAGCCTCAGCTCCTTCCCGTTCTCGGTCTTGTCGTTCGGATACAGGACCTTGGAGACAGTCTCGCCGATGGCCTTCTCCCGCACGGCGTCGACGTACCCGCCCGAATTGAATACCGCCAGGTCGAAGTCGTCGGACGCGCGCGAAGCCCACAGGCGCAGGATGTTCACCGTGTTCGTGCCGAACCCGGCGACGGGGATGTCGTGCGGGACGCCGAGCACCGTGCGGAAGTCGACCCATTTCGGCGTCGAATCCCCGCGGTCGTTGAAGGCGTTCACGACGTGCCCGTAGAGGCGCACCTCCTGGGTGTAGTCGGCCCTGATCACCTCCCACGGGTTGCCGAAAAGCATCCACCTGTCGGGGTGCTCCACCTGGCCCCCGTTTACGAACTCCTGCTTGAACAGGCCGAATTCATAGTGGATGCCGTATCCAAGGGCCGGGTAGTCCATCGTCGCCAGCGAATCGAGGAAGCAGGCCGCCAGGCGGCCGAGCCCCCCGTTGCCGAGCCCCATGTCGACCTCGGACTCGCGCACCTCGTCGTAGTCGACGCCAAGCGAGTCCAGGGCCGAGCGCACGGCCTCGGTGGTCCCTGTCGCAAGCAGGTTGCTCTCGAAAAGCCGGCCAAGCATGTACTCCATCGAGAAGTAGTACACCCGCCGGATGTTGAGGTCGTTGTGGACGCGCTGCGTGTTGATCATCCTCTCGTGGATCGTGTCGCGCACGGCAAGGGACGCCGCGACCCACCAGTCCCTCGGCGTGGCCGACGGCCCGTGGCGCGCGAGAGTCGAGGTCAGGTGGCGCTGGATCAGCGACCTCATGACCTCCGCCGGCGAGTCGCCGTTTTTGGTATCCTTTGATGGTGTCGGCATGCGAATGATCCCCCGTCCAATGCAAGACTCGCGCCGCCAAGGGGGGCGGTCACGCAAAAACTTTAGACGCAGGGCTATTTCTGGAAGCGCCTGACGAGCTCGCTGTGGTTGAGCTCAACGTACGTCGGGCGCCCCGCGGGGCTCGAGACCGGCGAGGACGTCGCGAACAGCTCCCGCAGCAGCGCCATCGCCTCGGTCTCGCCCGTCGGGGGCGGCAGGCGCACGGCCTTTGCCGCCGCGAGCCGCGCGAGCTCGTCGCGCGCAAGCTCCGCATCCGACCCGGGCATCCGGCCCTCGCGCAGCGCCCCGACAAGGTCGCGCACGAAGGCCTCGGCGTCCCCGGGCTCCATCCACGCGGGGAGCGCGTCGACGCGGAAGAAATTCCGGCCGAACCCGGTGATCTCCAGGCCATGGGCGAGCAGGAATCCCAGGTTGTCGGCGAGGATCGCGGAGGCCACAGGATTGAGCTCGACCGGCACCGGAAGGAGCAGGGGCTGCACCGGAACGCCGCCCGACCTGAACTGCTCCCTCAGTCGCTCGTACCAGACCCGCTCATGCGCCGCGCGGCGGTCGAGCAGGACGAGCCCCTGGGGCGTCTCGAATAGGGTGTAGTCGCCGTGGGCCGTTCCCAGGAACCGCCATTGGGGCGCGGGTCCGCGACCGGCGCCGGCAGGGGCCGGACTGCCGGGGGCCTCCTCGGCCCACACCGGCGCCTGCGCCCCCGGGGCCTCCCCAGACCAGGCCTGTAAAGGCGCCGGCAGCGATCCCGGGGAGCCGAGGGGGGCGGGCCCCGTCGCCCTCCCCCCTCCGGCGGCCGCCTGCCCGGTCGACTCGCGAAGGCGCTCGAGGACCGAACGGACCACGAATCCCCGGACCAGGGCCTCCTTGCGGAAGCGCACCTCGCGCTTCGCCGGATGAACGTTGACGTCGATCTCGGCCGGCCCGCATTCAAGAAACACAAACGCCACCGGGTACCGCCCCTGCGGGATCGAGTCGCGGTAGCTCTCGATCAATGCCCCGTTCAGCGTCCGGCTGTCGACCGGCCTCGAATTGACGAACGCCACCAGGTCGTGCCGCGTCGCCCGGCCGACCCCGGGGCGGCCGATCAGGCCGAAGAGCCTGATCCCCGGCTCGGCGGAATCGATCGGGAGCAGCCCCTCGGCCTCGCTCCGCCCGAAGATCTCCGCAACCCGCTCGGCCAGGCTGGAGCACTCCGGCGACCGGAACACCTCCCTGCCGTCCTCGTAGAGCGCGAAGGAGGCGGCCGGGCACCCGAGGGCGTAGAGGCGCACGCAGTCGACGATGTGCGCCGACTCGGTCCGGTCGGACTTGAGGAACTTGCGGCGGGCCGGAACGGGCTCGAAGAGATGCTCGACATCGACGCGCGTTCCCACGGGCCGTCCGCACGCTTTCACGTGAAGCACCCTTCCCGCGTTCACGGCGATCTCCGTGCCCGAGTCCTGGCCGGCCTCCCGGGTCTGGAGCGTGAAGCGCGAAACGCTGGCTATGGACGGGAGCGCCTCGCCCCGGAACCCGAAGGTCGCGAGCCGGTCGAGGTCGCAGGCATCGGCGATCTTGCTGGTCGCGTGGCGCTCCAGGGCGG
>Ga0074045_10000798_pt1 | contig 30745 bp, 24 predicted proteins | sample BogForMeECP23OM2_FD_94442 | JGI IMG/M metagenome (GOLD analysis project Ga0074045, IMG submission 94442) | Bog forest soil microbial communities from Calvert Island, British Columbia, Canada - Bog Forest MetaG ECP23OM2 | ecosystem: Environmental > Terrestrial > Soil > Wetlands ...
CTCCACCATGGCAAATTCAGCTATACGCTTTCATTAACGTTGCACCCAGCCCCTCAGGCGTCGGTCAACCTGTAACAATAGGCTTCTGGCTTAATCAACCACCAATGACAGCAGACGGCCCATATGGAGACAGATTTGGTCCGTTCACAGTACACGTTACGGCGCCAGATGGAACCAATTCAACATTGGGACCCTTTGTCTCTGATGACACAGGAGGAACGAGTACCCGCTTCACACCCTCACAAACAGGAACATACAGTTTCCAGATGACATTCCCAGGAGAAACAATAACCGGGTCAACTGAAAACTCATTCGGAGCAGGCATCATCAACAACGCTAACTATATTAACGACACTATCTTACCCGCCACCAGTTCTGTAGCTACTCTTACTGTGCAACAGCAGCCAGCAACAGGAGTTTCAGTTTCTCCGCTTCCAACAAATTACTGGCAGACCCCAATAAACGCATTGAACGTTAACAATTGGTACGCAATTGGCGGTCCTTACCTCGGCTTATACATGGGTTACAGTGCAGGCAAAGGCGCTTCCAACTACAATACTACCACAAACTTCAACCCATACACTACAGCGCCACTCACATCACACATCATGTGGACAAGACCAGTGGCTTTCGGAGGTGCAATCGGCGGAGATGCTGGCGGAACAACAACCTACGGTAACTACTACTCAACCTCTCAGTACGAGCGAAAATATCTTCCAATAGTCATCAACGGCTTCCTCTACTACACTGAATTCCCAGGAAGTTCCACTAGTCCTATTGCTAACGTTTGTGTTAACTTGTACACTGGACAAACAGTATGGACTGACGATGCAAGTAACTACGGCGGTGGTAGTCCATCTTTTAACATGTTAACAACAACTGGTGTAGTTACGCCTCTGGCATGCGGTCAAGTACTCGATTACGTATCACCTAACCAATACGGCGGACTTGCATATCTATGGACATCCGGAACCCCGGCTTGGATCCCTCCAACGTCTATCCAGGCAGGAACAACAACGCTAAACTTGTTTGACGCCATGACCGGTAAATATATCCTCAGCGTAGTAAACGGCACAGGCTTCAGTTATGGAAACAGTGTAGACGCAACCGGAGATATAGTATCTTACTACACTAACACCACTGTTGGCACACAAACAATCTACGGAACAATTCTGCCGGTTACTGGACCAGCACCGACAAAAGTCACTAATACTGCAGGCAACTCACTACTCGAATGTTGGAACTCAACACAAGCCATTATGGTAGGCTCTGGTTGGGCGGTCGCAGCGGCTTCAGGTTGGCAATGGAGACCCCCACAAGGCACTCTAATTCCATTTTCAGACGGAATACAATCCGCATGGCAATTACCTGGCACTGTTCCAGTTGGGTCTTATGCAAACATTGCAACTTTGCCAAACGTTTGGACGATCAAGGGCGTCGACAGCGGTGTAGTAATACTTTATGCAGAAGCTAACTTGGGACTCACAAACTACTTCCAGACAGGATTCGTAATGTATACAGGCTACAGCACAACTACGGGACAGCAACTATTCGTATCAAACCAAACCTTCACACCTTACGCAGCAGTTGACCTAGACAACTATGGCAACGTCGGCGACGGAATCTATCTCGCAGTTGTCAAAGAAACAGGTCAAGTTTCAGCTTTCAGCGTTACCACAGGCAAGCAAGTATGGACTACAACACTTAAAGGCCTAAATGGCGCACCTATCAATCCTTACGATACCGTCGGCGGAATTAAAGGAAATCTTTACGGCGATAACTTCCTTCTCTTTGGTTTCGGTGGAGACATCTGGTCTCTAAACGCATTAACTGGCGCTCTCAACTGGTACACCAACACCACCCAAATCACCGGCGATGCTGGCACTAACACTCCATATGGCGTTTGGCCTATATGGGTACAAACTGGCATCGGAGGTGGCGGCGGAGTAGAATTCCTCTGCGAAGGACATGAATATGCACCGCCCCTGTTCCTTGGAGCACAGCAACTGGCTTTGAACACTACCACTGGAAAGGTTATATGGCAGATAAGTGCCTTCGACGTTGATGCTAACCCAGAATTAGCATACGGGATCATGACAACCCTCAATGCATATGATAACCAAATATACGCCTACGGCCAAGGACCAAGCAAAACCACAATTTCAGCACCACAAATTGGAGTAACAACATCTACACCCATAACCATAACTGGTTCAGTCACTGACATCTCAGCAGGCGCATCTCAAGCTGCAGTAGCATTAAACTTCCCCAACGGCCTACCATGCGTATCCGACGCAAGCATGACGCAGTTCATGGAAGCAGCCTACATGCAACAACCAATGCCACACAACGCAACAGGAGTCCCAGTGACATTATCAGTCTTCGACAGTAACGGCAACTATAGAACCATAGGGATGACAACGACAAACGCTCTTGGAGACTACGGCTTAACCTGGACACCCGACATAACAGGCAATTACACAGTCTACGCCACATTCCCAGGCACAAACGGTTACTACCCATCATCTGCATCAACATTCTTCCACGCAGGCTCCCCAGCTCCGACAACAGCACCCACATCCACACCACTCAGCGGCATCGCTACGCAATCCACACTTGAATACATAGGCATCGCAATCATCATCGTCATAATCATAGGAATCGCCGTACTAGCACTCCTCGTCACAAGAAAACATCCATAAGCCAAAAAAACAAAAACATCTCCCTCTTTTATTTTTTTTTAACTTTAATCAAAAACAAAATTGGCTAGGTAGTATCCCATCATTTCTCTCGTTTAACAAGTTTCGAAGAGTGGTGCAGAAGAAAGAACCAAGGACTGTGTACGAACCTTATGGTCATTTTTTTGAACAACCATCAATTCTATGTGCGTAATGTTTGTTCAGCTTATTTTTGGAAGCGTTTCCTAAAGTTTCGGAATTCATGTGCGTGTTTGCGTGCGATAAGCAGATAAGGGATTCTGTAGATTCAGACATGAGAAATCCCGATGTCAATGATATATGTGCAGCCTAGAATTTGGAAGAGCCACGGAATAGCGGAGCATGCAGAATACTGTTTTTGCGACTTTCTGAAATTCGCGGAAACGCACGGCTGCAACCTTGAGCTTGGAACCTTTGCGTACGCAGACGCTCTTGACAATAACTGGCGAAGCCTCGTAAGGGGGCATCAATGTGCGCTATCAACATTCAAAGGCAAAGTGGCTGTTCACGGCGTCTTTCAGGACATTTGCATACACAGCAGCGACCCTAAAATAGCAAAAGTCTCAAAACAGCGAATCCTCCGAAACATGGATATCGCACAATCACTTAACGCAAAATACGTGGTTTTCCACGCCAACTTCAACCCCTTCGTTTACGGGGACCTTTACAGGAGCAACTGGATCGCGAGAAACGCCAGTTTTTGGAAGGAAATTCTCCACAAATATGAAGCCACTGTGCTTTTGGAGAATTTTTGGGAGCCTTCACCTGAAATTTTGAATGCGTTGCTCAAAGAAGTGAACACGTCGCAACTCAAAGTCTGCCTTGATACTGGGCACGTAAATGCTTTCTCTAATGTCACTGTAGAAGATTGGGTTGGACAACTGGGCAGCCAGGTTCCTTACATGCATTTCAGCGACAACATGGGCAAATCAGACCAGCACCTTGAGATAGGCTGCGGAAACATCAACTGGCACGCTCTAACCGTTGCCCTTGAGAAAAACAAAATTAACCCAGAGGTTGCCCTCGAAACCGAAACAATAAAGAAAACCGCAAACTCATTGACATATTTGGAAAGGAACAAAGTTTACCCTTTCAATCATTAGTCGCCAAATTACAATTTGATCGGGTTAGCAACAAGACTGTTTTGTTGGCAAAGCGGTTTGATTGGGAACTTGCAGTGTTCAGAAGCAAAAACGGTTATTAACAAGGAAACAAGTTACGCATTACGCAGACACGTAACCGCGGATGCCCGTAAAATAGGATGATTGATGCATGAAAGTATTGAAGAAATTGGTTATTGCCCTGATACTTGCAATGGTTTCATTGTCAGCAGTCAGTCTGATAACTGGTTCAGTGTCAGCTACAGGCGGCCTTAGTGTTCAAGCTTCTATTTCCGCTGAATCTTCCACCGTAAGGCAAAATACCTTATACACAATCAGAATAACAAACTCGGGCACTGAAACCATTGGAAGCGCAAACATAACGGTTCCAACAGGCTACGGTGAACTAGGCCATTTTACCATTACGCAGCAGGCGTCTTCGCAGAATTGGACTGCATATTTACAAACTGGGAAAAGTAATTACTTCATTATTATCTTCGGGTCCACGCAGGGATTAACCCCGACTCAAAGTCTCACTTTCACGTTTGATGCAAGAAATCCCTTGCCATCTGGGACATACAAGTGGACTGTCGGCGTCAGCGAAAACACGACCACAACAACAGTCAACGTGCCGCAATCAGTTAAGGTGACCGAAAATTCTCCAATTGTGATAAGCTCCATAACGTCTGCAATCTTGATTCTCATAATCGCTTTAGGAATCGCTTTCTTAAACACCGCGTTAAACAGAGTTTTAATCAATTACTTTATTGGCTGGGAACAGTACCGGGTGATGCAGAAGGAGATGAACGAGTATAGAAAAGAAACCATGGCGGCCGCAAGAGCCAACGACAAGAAACAGGTGGAAAAGCTCAAGAAAAGACAATCCCAAATCAACAGCATGCAGGCAAAAATGCTAAAGCCCCAGATGGTTCAGCTTGCAGTATCATTCCTCTACATATTCATATGGATTTTCGTCTTAACACCCACCTACGGCGTAACTTCCATGGTTTACCTTCCTGGCCTCGGAAGCCTCTCAGTAGTCTATTGGTATCCAATCTGCTCATTCTTCCTTGGCCTGTTGGGATCACGCATACTCGGAATAATGCCTATTGAACCCTAATGCAGCAAAAAATGGTGACGACGATGTCCAAAACATCCAATCCTTGTTTTCCTGACAAAAAGATGGTAATCTGCATTTCTGGAATGGCTGGAACCGGGAAAAGCACGCTGTCAAAGAAACTTGCGAAAAAATATAATCTTAAATGTTATTCAGGTGGCGATGCGCTAAAGGAGCTCGCGAAAGCTGAAGGCTATGATGCGTCTCGTGAGGGTTGGTGGGAAACCCCTGATGGCTTAAATTTTCTTAAGACGCGGGCATGTGACCCTAAATTCGATAAGGCGGTAGATGGAAAACTGATAGAGTACGCTGCAAAAGGAAACGTTCTGTTGGATAGTTGGACTATGCCTTGGCTGCTGAAAGGTGGTTTTAAGATTTGGTTGATGGCTTCACTCGAGAAGAGAGCCGCCAGAGTTGCTGAACGCGACGGAATGACCCCTGAGCAAGCAATCAAGATTTTGGAAGAAAAGGAAGCTAGAACGAAAGCGATTTACAAAGAGCTTTACGGTTTTGTTTTAGGTGAAGACTTTGCGCCTTTCGATCTGATTTTGGACACTGACAGATTGAATGCTGACGAAGTTTTTGATGTTCTATGCAGAGTAATCGGCAACGTTGTTATCCCCAATTTGGGTTCTAATTAAACGGAACTGGCTTCTCTTACATAGTTAAAACGAATCAAAATTCTGTAATGATGTAATTCGGCTAGTATATGATATTTTCCAAACATGGAGTTCTTAGTTTGTTTTCTTGAAAACTAACCCGGCGTTTCTCCACTGGTCAAAAGCAACCGAAACATTCCCCCATGGGCCACCCTGCATCGAATAAAAAATATAACATAAGTAATTGCATTGTGAACAATCATGGTAGTTTCGGCGTAGTTTCTTGAATTCTTGGCTTTTCCACAGCTTAGGCAAATCGAACACTGAACCTGCGAAGTCATGGCTGTGGCATCCAGCGACTCTGCCCACCGGGTCAATAACAAAGAAGTTCTTAAGCGCTTCACACTTCCACGATCTTTCATCTGTCGCATAAAATTCTATTAACGTTTTCAGCAGCTTCTTCGTCATCAGAATTTTGCTGTTTTTCTTTTTCATTGCAAGTAGAGAATTCCAGAGGTTAACCATGGCCTGTTTGTCAGTGATTATGAATTCGTCGTTTTCTTTACCTATTTTGAATAGCTGGTTTTCAGCTGCGGAGCAGTCAAATGAGTAGAGTGAGTACCATACGGGGATTTTTTTCTTCGTGAAATATTCAGTCAGGTCGACTATTTCATCGAGGTTTTTCTGCGAGATAGTAGGCGTCACACTCACGTTGACTCCTTCGCTGTGAAGTTTTTCGACCGTTTCCATCGCAGTTTTCCACGCGCCTGGAACCGTTTTGATGGAGTCGTTTTTTGCTTCGTCTAAGCTGTCGATTGAAATAGCAACGAAATCCACTTTATTGAGCAGATCGATTTTTTTTGCAGCCATGCTTCCATTATCGTATACAGTTGTTATGAAGCAATTTGTGGCGTAATCAATTATTTCGCCAATGTCATCCCTCAGAAGCGGGTCTCCACCAGAAATAACGAGCTCGGCGATTCCAAGTTTTTTCAGGATGCCTAACCCTTTTATTATGTCTTTAGCTGGCAGTTCTCTTTCGTCCTGTTCTTTCCAGACGTTGCAACCTGCGCAGCGGTAGTTGCATTTTCTTGTCACAAGCCACTGGGCATGGTGGGGTTTACCTGGGGCAAGGGATCGGGTCGCAACTGACGCTGCTTTTTTGAGGTCTGGGGTCAAACAGTTATCACTGGCTGCAAATTGGCTGTTTAGTGTAATAAAATTAGGGTATAAAAACAATTATCAATTGTCCAATTTCAAAACCTGCCTTTTTTGTTTGGAAGAAACTTGCTTTGGCACAGTTTTCAGGTGTTTTTACAGCTGTTTTTACAAAGCAATCTGATTATAGCTCGTTTAAGAGAAGTCAGGCAACCTTCTTTCTTCATGCTTGGTTCTCGTTTATTTTTGAGAGGGTTTTTATAAATGATGTGTCTGGTTGTATGCTAGAATCTTTTCACTCTTGGTTAGAGTGAACTTTGGCGGGGAGAACTTGGTAGATGCTGCGCAAAGCAACCCAGAGATATTCACGATTAAAGAGAATGTTCCGTTAGCGCCGCCTCCCGTTACCACAGAAGAAGTTTTGACTCTTCCCGCGAGTGACTTGTTATCCAGGCTTGGGACTTCCCCTCAAGGTCTTCGCTCGGAAGAAGCGGAACGAAGAATCTCAGTTTACGGAACCAACGAATTAGCGCGAAAAATGAAACGTTCTAGCCTAGTCAGTTTTCTTCTGCATTTTAAGAGCCCATTGATTCTGATACTCTTAGCTGCTGCCGCCTTCGCCGGAGCCACTGGTGACATTCCTGACTTCACAATAATATTTGTCATTGTTATGATAAGCGTTGGCATTGACCATTATCAGGAATCCAAAGCTGAAAACGCCGCTGAGCTTCTTAAAGAAAAAGTCAGTACAACAGCCACTGTTATACGTGATAACATTAAAAAAGAGATTAAACTTTCCCAAATTGTTCCCGGCGACATTATCTACCTATCAGCTGGCGACATTGCCCCTGCGGACGCACGAATAATCACCGCTAAAGATCTCTTCATCAATCAGAGCGCTTTAACTGGTGAATCGTTTCCTGCTGAAAAAAACGCTAACAGCTTGCAGTCTTCTAACTTATCGTCAAGTTCGATTACAGAATGGAACAATTACCTTTTCATGGGCACTTCTGTTGTAAGTGGCAGTTCAACGGCTGTGGTCGCGAAAACGGGCGGAGCCACTGAATACGGAAAGATTGCCAAGAGGCTAGTTTCAAAGCCGCCTGAAACAGAATTTGAAAGAGGCGTTAAGGGATTCAGTTACCTCATTATGCAAGTCACTTTTGTGTTGATAATTTTCGTTTTCATTGTGCTTGCCTTGTTCCATCGCGGCTTGGTGGAATCCTTGCTATTTGCCGCTGCTTTGGCCGTTGGGTTGACGCCTGAGCTTTTGCCCATGATTATCACGATGAATCTTTCTAAGGGCGCCGTTAACATGTCGAAGAAAGGCGTCGTCGTCAAACACTTGCCCTCCATCGAGAACTTCGGTAGCATGAACGTTTTATGCACAGACAAGACTGGAACCCTGACTGAAAACAGCATATCGTTGGTCATGCATGTTGATTCCGAAGGTAAAGATGACGACAAGGTTCTCCTATATTCATATCTAAACAGCTATTATCAAACTGGACTAAAAAGCCCCCTGGACAATGCAATACTTGCCCACAAAGAAACAAGTGTTGCAAGTTTCCAGAAAATCGATGAAGTCCCATTTGATTTTGTGCGAAGACGAGTCTCTGTCGTTGTTGAGGACCAACGGGAAAGGTTTTTCATAGTAAAAGGTGCCCCTGAAGATGTATTGAAGGTTTCAGCTTATTGTGAAACAGACGGACTTATACAAGATATTGGCGAAGAGCTGCGTAAAAAAATTGAGCAAAAATATCTTGACCTAAGTTCAGAAGGCTTAAGGGTCCTAGGTGTAGCATATAAAAAACTCAAAGAAGAAAAGACCAGCTACTCAGTCAACGATGAAAGCGACATGGTTTTTCTCGGGTTCGTGGCTTTTCTTGATCCGCCCAAAGAGACAGCAAAAGAATCTCTAAGGCTTCTCGCAAACGAAGGGATAGAGCTAAAAATCTTGACAGGCGATAACGAGCTTGTTACAAGGAAAGTTTGCGTGGAGCTTGGCTTTGAAATTAAAGGGGTCGTTCTTGGCAGCGATATTGTTCAAATGCACGATGACGCGTTAGCTCGCGTGGTAGAACAAGCTAATGTTTTCGCACGCGTAACTCCGGTGCAAAAGGACCGGATAATGAATTTGTTAAAAAGTAACGGGCATGTCGTTGGCTTCATGGGGGACGGCATTAACGATGCTCCTTCGCTAAAAACGTCTGATGTTGGTGTTTCCGTCAATAATGCGGTCGATGTCGCAAAAGAGTCAGCTGATATTATTCTTCTTGAAAATGATTTGACAGTGTTAGCTCAAGGTGTAATTGAGGGAAGAAAAACCTTCGCCAACACTATGAAGTACGTGATGATGGGCATCAGCTCAAACTTTGGAAACATGTTTAGTGTGGCGGGAGCGGCATTATTTTTGCCTTTCTTGCCGATGTTATCTATACAGATACTGTTAAACAATCTTCTCTACACACTTTCCCAAACCACAATAGCCACCGACAATGTAGATGAAGAATACGTTGAGCGCCCCAAAAGATGGGACATTTCTTTTATCAGAAACTTTATGGCTGTCGAGGGTCCAATTAGCTCAATTTTCGACTACAGCACCTTCTTTATCATGGCCTTCGTTTTTGCTATTCCTATAACTGCTGTAGCCGGTGTCGCATTAGCAACGTCTTCTCAACAATCGCAATTTCAAACAGCATGGTTCATAGAATCGCTTTGCACTCAAACTTTAGTTGTGTTTATAATCAGAACAAGACAATCGCCATTTTGGAAGAGCAAGCCTGGAAAATATTTGACGCTCAGTAGTCTTTCAGTAGTTGCTGCAGCCTTTATTATACCCTATACAGTGTTGGGTAAAGTTTTCCATTTTGTGCCTCCTCCACCCTTGTTCTACGTTTTCTTGCTAGCCATGATCGTTACATACCTGTTTTTAGCTGAGGCCGTGAAAAAATGGTTTTACAAGCGGCATGCATATAGAATCGAGCAGGCTTTGGTTCCGAAACGAAAAACTCTCTACTTAAGCGCTAACACTAGACTGACTTTGGATATAGCGTCCGTAGTTTGTCTGCGTCCAGAAAACGAGATTTCTCTTGATTCATTACTTGAGGACCTAAAAAGCTTAAATTACTCTATCGATTCGGACCGTGTTTATCAGAATCTGCAGTATCTCCGTCGGGCTGGATTAATCGAAGTTGATTGGCACAACCGCTTAATTAAGAGGACAGGACCGATCAAAGAGTACGTCACCAAGCGAGTTGCAGCCAACGACATTTGGTCATTGATAATTGATGATTGGGTAAACATGAACAGGACGATTCAACAGAAATACGGGCAAGCCAACCCCGACTTTCAAGACCTCTTTACGCCGAAACAACGATGACTTAGAGGCTGCCCATTTCAGGTTGTGCTGCTCGAAAAAGTTTTGCAGCAAAAATTAACAATTCTTCTTTGCATTTTTCTCCCTGAGCTTGCGAAGCCATCGATATTTGTGGTTCTTTAGATGTTCTTCCATTTTAGGTTGAATCAATTGTGTGCCAACAATTGTTTATATGCTGCAAACCGTTGAACCTTCTCTTGCGAGTGGATGTTTTTATCATGTTTCCTCGATCTTTTGACTATTTTGCCCCCAAAAACCTCAGCGAAGCTTTAGTGCTCCTTCAAGACGCCAATTCAAACGTGAAAGTGCTCGCTGGAGGGCAAAGCCTCATACCAGCCCTGAAAACACGCAGCTCTCCTTTGATCTCTTCGCTCAGCAGCGTCGTAGACATAACCAGAATCAAAGACCTCGATTACATTCGAAAAGAAAACCCAATGTACAAAATCGGCGCGTTGACAACCGTCGGTACTTTGGAAAATGATTTGGAGATTTCCACTTCACTGCCCATACTGCATGATGCGTCGTCGGAAATTGCTGATCCGCTGGTGAGAAATCTTGGGACGGTTGGCGGCAACCTTTGCCACGGCGATCCAGTGAACGATTTGCCTGCACCGATGATTGCATTAAACGCTTTCGTCGTTCTGTGCTCATTGGCAGGCGAAAGAAAAATTAACGTTGAAGACCTCTACGTTAGCCCCTTCAAGACCACAGTTAGACCCAACGAGATTCTCACGGAAATCCAAATTCCTTTTCAAGAGAGCCGATGCGGAAACGCTTATCGCAAGGTCAAGAAAGGTTCAGGAGGCTTTACGATAGCTGGGGTGGCCGCCAATCTATCACTTGAGGACGACAACACGGTTTCTGCGTGTAGGCTGGCGCTCACCGGGGTCGGCCCAAGGGCACTTAGACCCCTAAAAGCCGAGGAAGCGCTTATTGGGAAAAGGCTTAAAAAAGTCGTTTTAGTTGGCGTTTCAAAACTGGCAATTGATGTTTCCCAGCCTCCAAGCGACCTTTATGCTTCAGCAGAGTATCGAAGGAAAATTTTGGGAATACTTGTGAAAGACGCATTGGAATGTGCACATAAGAGAGCGGCGATGGGTAATTATGAAAAGAGTTAAAACGCGTTTTAAGGTAAATGGAAAAACTGTTGAGCTTGAACTTGAACCTAGACGACTCCTAGTAAGCGTGCTCAGAGATGACCTTGGACTCACTGGGACGCATCACGGCTGCGACACAACGAACTGCGGTGCATGCACCGTCCTGATGGATGGAAAAGCAGTCAAATCCTGCACCGTTCTAGGCGTTCAAGCGGACGGTAAAGAAATATTAACCATCGAAGGTTTAGCCGGCAAAGATCAACTGCATCCGATACAGCAAGCTTTTATCGAAAAACAGGGGCTTCAATGCGGCTTCTCAACACCTGGAATGATTATGACCAGCTGCTGGATGTTGAGCCAAAACAAAGAGCTGGGCGACGAAGAAATAAAGCGCATGCTTCACGGCAACATTTGCAGGTGCACGGGTTACCACGGGATTGTGGAATCAATCAAGTATGCCCACAAAATAATGAAGAAACAGGAGGCTAACAAACAATGAGCGAATCCAGCCTCTTGGTTAAAGGAGCGGGAAAGTATGTTGACGACATTAAACTGCCAAATATGCTTTACATGATGGTCGCCAGAAGCCGACACGCCCACGCACGAATCATCTCTGTAATTGGTGGCTTAAACAGTAGTGAGTTGAAAGCCAATGTAAGCGGGGCTGGGGAAGGAAGCGGAGGTGACATGAATCCCGCCTTGCTTCATCCACCCCTTGCTCGGGATAAAGTTTATTATGTGGGTCAACCTGTCGCAGCCGTTTTTGCAGAAGACCGTTACGAAGCCGAAGATAAACTCTCTGAAGTGGAAGTTGAGTACGAAAAACTTAAGCCAATATTGAGCATTGATGAAGCTCTCAAATCCGGTGCCATGCATCCTGGAACCCAATCGAACGTTATCAGCCAAACATGGCTGGGCAACGATTTTGAAGACCCCAACTCCCCAATCGTTCTCGAAGACGAGTTCAATAACGCGCGGATCGCCAACAACCCACTTGAACCCCACGGTTTAATTTCGGATTTCAACGGGTCAAAATTAACCATCTACATTTCAACGCAATCTGTCAACAGCATGCAAGAAGGAATAAGTGCATCCCTAGGTCTCGACAAAAATCAGGTGCATGTCATCCAAGCCGACACCGGCGGAGCCTTCGGTTCAAAAAGCGCCATCTACCCAGAATACATCGTCGCGAGTTACGCCGCCATGAAGTACAAAAGACCGATAAAATGGGTCGCCTCTAGAAGCGATGAACTAGCTGCGATGCAGCCTGGCAGGGGCGTCCGTGGCAAAATAAAGCTGTTTGCAGACAGAAAAGGTAAAGTGGCGGCGCTCAGAGGAGAAGTAACTGTGGACGCGGGCGCATACGGCGGCACTTCAGGGTCAAGAGCACCCTACTTTATTTCAATGCAGCTTACAGGTCCTTACGGGATCGAAAATGCTCGTATCCTCGCAAGAGCAGTAATGACTAACAAACCCCCGCAGGGACCCTACCGTGGCGCAGGCAGACCAGAAGCAGCATTCTTTATGGAGCGAATGATGGACCTGCTCGCAGACGAATTGCACCTAGAAGCCGACGAGGTCAGACTCCTAAATACAACAACAGAGAGCTTCAAGTCGCCGTTAGGCATCGAAATCGATGCCTCCCGACTCTTCTTCACAAAAGCCGTTTCTGACTTAGAGTATCGGGAGAAATCAAAAAGCGAAAAAGCTGGACTTGGCTTCTTCGTTTTGGTTCCAGGCTTCATTTCAGCGGGGGAGTCTGCACGTATAATAGTCAATGCAGGCAAGGTGAACGTTTGGTTGGGCGGTAACCAACATGGTCAAGAACATTACATTTTTGTGAAAAAATTGCTTAAAGAGGAGCTCGATGTTCCCGAAGAACTTGTGACACTAAACAGCGGAGACACTGACAAGCTCCACGGCGGCGTTGGGACGTGGGGAAGCCGAAGCGCCATTGTAGGCGGAGCCGCGGTCGTTGTAGCAGCGCGAAAACTAAAGGCACAAGTTGAGGCTAAGCATGGAAAATACTCGTTAGACAACTTGCTTTCGGACCAATATTCCTCCGAAATCTTTGAGCGGCCAAGCAAGCCTCAAGTAAACTCTTTCGGCGCTGAACTTGCAACCGCAAGCATCGACAAGTTCGGTATGGTCAAAGTGAAAGAATGCGCTGCCTGCTACGACGTTGGCAGGTCACTTAACCCGAAGATGGTTGAAAGCCAAATCATCGGCGGAACCATGCAGGGGATAGGTCAAGTTCTCTACGAGGAAGTCGCTTATGACTCTGAAGGCAACTTGCTCACTAAAAACCTCTTTGAATCAGGTTTGCCAACGGCTGAAAACATGCCTAAATTCACCATCCAGATAGTTGAGAATCCGTCTTGGATGCCCCATCACGCAAAAGGGCTAGGTGAAGCGCCAACGATAGGTGTTCCGGTAGCTTTAGTAAGAGCAATCGAAAAAATATCTGGAAAACGCATAAGGCACACACCAGTAAAACCGGAAGAACTAATCGAACCGTAGATACCAGCGGTAACCTAAAATCTGTAGCTGCGAATTGCTATAGTGTTGGTTTTTATGCCTTCTGACCTTGAGCTTTTGAATGAAGCGGCGTGTCTTCTTGAAAGCAGGAAAAGGCTTGTTTTCTGCACGGTTGTGGAGAAGAAGGGACATGGACCCCGGGATGTAGGTGCAAAGATGATTGTGATGGAAAATGGGAAAACTTTCGGAACCATCGGCGGTGGCAACCTTGAGCGTTCCTTAGTCGATGAATGCCTCAAAGCGTTAAAAGAGGGTAAATCCGAGAGAGTTACTTTTAACCTGTCGAAAGAACCAAAAGATGGCGCCGTTGGAACAGGAATGATTTGCGGCGGCGAATTGAGCTTGCTTGCGGACGTTATGGAACCTTCTCCACGCTTGATAATTGTCGGAGCAGGTCATGTGGCTTTGCCATTGGCTAAGCTAGCTAGCCTTGCAGGGTTCAAAATAGTTATTGTTGATGATGAACGCAGATTGGTCAGCAAAGGGGCTTTCCCGATGGCGGAACAACTGATTGCAGGTGAATACTCTCAAGTTTTGGATGGTTTCAATTTGGGTTCAGGTGACTTTGCTGTTGTAGCTCACGGGGAACCTGAACATGACTATACAGCAGTCAAGAAACTGCTTGAAAAAAAACCTGAATACATAGGGTTACTTGGCAGCTCCAAAAAAGCCGAAATAATAACCCAGAGACTGAAGGCTGCAGGCTTCACCGATAAACAGCTGAAAATGCTGCATACTCCTGCTGGTCTGGAAATAGGCGCAGAAACGCCCGAAGAAATCGGAGTAAGCATATTGGCACAAATCATCCAGTTCAAACGGCAAAGGAAAGCTTAATCAAGAAAAGCACTCTTCAGGGATTTTGGCGCGTTTTTATGAGGTTACAGACACAGTCGTAGTCTTCAGGTGTGTCAATATCCATGGTTGTCCACTGTGGTGCATCAATTTTGACCAGTTTGTCGGCGTGGCTGTGAACAATATCTCGGATGGTTTGGGAACTCTTCAAACCTAATATTTCCGCGAAGAGTTGGCTATGAAAAAGGAGCGGATGCCCCTTCTTCCCGTTAAAAATTGGAGTCGCAATCAGCGCTTTGCCTCTCATTTGTTCCATTTGCTCAATCAATGAGAGCAGAATTTTCGGGTCAAAGATTGGTTCGTCGCCAAGAACTAGAAATGCCGCATCCACGTGCCTTATGTGTTGTAGGCCCTTTTGGAATGAGGAAGTCATCCCGAGCTCGAAACCCATGTTTATGGCTATTTTGACTTTGTCGATTCTCGGTCCAAGAGCTTCTAACAGCTCTGCGGGTTTGTACCCCAAAACAACCACCCGCTCATCGATGCCCGCCTCCGCCAGCGCATCCAGAACATTATCAATTAGTGTTCTTCCGTTCAAACTTAGAAGAAGCTTGTTTTGACCCATCCTTTCAGATTTGCCCGCTGCAAGAACAACTGCTCCGACAATCATCAATCAACCCGCCATGACACAAAAGACTCTGTATTCATTTTCCTGTAGTTTAAGCGAAAATATAAACGGATTGTACAGCCCAGAATCGGCTGATGGCGCTAACTTGCGTGTTAAACGAGAAGTTTTCTGGCTATTTTTTGCGCAAACATTCAGCCCTTATTGTTTTGTCAAGCAAGTTGTTTTTTAAGTTGTTTTGCATAGCCTCTATGAGTTGACCGTTAGCTTAGCGGTTAAGAAAGGAGATGGTTGCGTGGACTCGGTTGACGTTGTGCTGTTGACTAAGAACAGCGACAGAAAACTCAAAGATTGCTTAGAATCCGTGTATAATAACGTGCCAGTTGCCAGACTTATAGCAGTCGACGGGTACTCAACGGACAAAACTTTGGATGTTCTTAGGTGGTTTGACGAAAAATACCACAACGTGAAAATCATAATGGATAAAGGCAATCGCGCCACGGCTCGCCAAAAAGGTATAGCTGATGTGAACACGGAATGGTTTCTGTTTGTGGACAGTGATGTCATTCTCTGTAATGACTGGTACAAAAAAGCCCAACAGTACATCAGCGAGGATGTTGGTGCGGTTTGGGGAACAGAGATTTGGTCAACCGTTGAAAGCCCAGTGACTATGGCGTTTTTCTTGCGGATTACACGGAAAATTTTTGAGGTCCGCGGCGGAACCCACGACACCCTCATTAAGACAGAACTCGTTAAAGATATCCAAATTCCAAAAAAACTCCATGTTTATGAAGACGCATACATAAAAGATTGGATTGAACAAAAAAGCTACCGCGTAATTCCATGCTATATTCCATTCTGCATTCATTACCGTCCGCCGAACGTTTGGACACTTAGAGGCAGCATAGGCTTGTTTGCTGAAGCCCTTACGCTTGGCGATGTATGGTTGATTGGCAAGTTGCTGGCTGCCTACGCGTTTTACTCAGGCTACGCGCTTTATGAGGTTGCCAGGCGAGAAGGGAAGCGTTAAACTTTACCTTTTTAAGGGCTCAATGTGTAGATGCTAACAAAAACTAAACTTTGGCGACATCGATGGATCAAGTTGACGTTGTACTACTGACCAAGAACAGTGCGCACAAACTCAGCAATTGTTTAACGTCAATTTATAAAAACGTGCCCATAAAAAACCTGATTGTAATTGACGGCTTCTCAACAGACGGAACCCTGAAAATTCTCGACTGCTTCAACAAGATGCACGGAAACATCGCTCTTTTTCAAGTTGACGGTTCAAGGGCTAAGGCGCGAACCGAAGGCATCCGCCACGTCACCACGGAATGGTTTCTTTTTGTCGACAGCGACGTCGTCCTTTGCAAGGACTGGTATGAAAAAGCCCAAGCAGATTTGACAAACGGGGTTGCGGCGGTTTGGGGATTAAACGTCGACGTTATCCCAAACGTGACAGACAAACGGGTTCTTCTTTTGCAGGGCATACTTGCACGGGAATGCTTCAAGCTGCGTGGTGGAACCCACGACACACTAATTCTAACCAAGTCAGTGGCAGGCATAATGATCCCCGAGCACCTGCATACCTACGAAGACGCCCATATCATCAGGCACATCAAAAATCAAGGCTACAAAGTTTGTGTCGCATCTGAAGCCTACTGCCTTCATTACAAGCCGCCGACCTGCTGGAACGTGAAAACTGGTTTCTCGCAAGCCATAGTCGAATTCAAATGCGGTTTAGTCTACTCGCACCTGTACGGATACATGCTCTTCTACCCAGCTTTTCTGCTCAACTGGATCTTCCAAGTTCCCCTCAACTGGTTTAGAAACAACTCAAGACCGAAACCCAAAATCAATCAAAACACAATGGGTCTTGCGATAGTCTTCCAACCTACCTCTGGAAAGATTGCTCCTTTTTCGGAAGAAAAATCAGCGAAAACAAAGATTGAATCCTGACATTTTAAAATGGCGTTAGTGAGTAAGCGCGATCCACAGGTGGTCCGAGGCGGGTCTTGGTAGCATCTCCGCCGAATTGTCCTTCTGCATGAGTATGCGTTTGTTTGGGTTCGGGTTAAATTCTCCTATAACATCAGCGTAGATTCGTTCTTTGCTGAGGCTTTCAATTATTTTAGGTGCTGCTTCTGGCTCAGCGGCAATAAGCAACGCGCCTGAACTGATAAGCTGTAGCGGGTCAATTTCGTAGAAACGGCAAATTTTAGCGGTTTCAGGCTCAACAGCAATTTTCTCTTCAAAAACCCTTACGCCCAATCCTGCTGCATCTGCCAACTCGTGGACACCGTTTAGGATTCCTCCTTCGGTTGGGTCGTGCATCGCGTGGACTCCCCCTGACCTGTAAGCAGTTAAGGCGTCTTTTACAACGCTGATTTGGCTGTAAAAATTTTTGGCGCTGTCAAGGAATGCGGGGTTGAAGACTTTTTTCAGCTGCTCTCCTCTATCAGAGGCTAAGATGGCTGTGCCTTCAATGCCAGCGCTCTTTGTTAAAATCAGTTTGTCGCCGGTCTTTGCGTCTGCAGCGGTGACGTATTTGCCTTTTTCAGTTAATCCCATGATGCAGCCCACTACGATCGGGTTTGACAACCCTGGCGTTGACTCGCAGTGCCCCCCTACGATTGCGATGTTAAGCTCTTTTGCGGCAGTGTTCATTTGGGTAGCTATGGTTTGTACGATTTCGCTTTGAGCGTTTTCTGGCAGAAGCAGGCATGAAAACAGAAAGGCGGGTTCGACTCCGAAAGTTGCGATGTCGTTGGCGTTAACGTTAACTGCCTCCCAACCTATGCGCTCAACTGCACCCGTTATCGGATCCATCGAGACTATGGCGTTCTTGCTTCCAACATCCAAAACTGCACCGTCTAATCCTGCAGCGGGACCCAAAACGACTTCGCCTCGTTGTGCGCCCAAGTTCTTGAAAACTGTTTCTTTCAGGATTTCAATAGGAATTTTTCCAGGCGGCAGCTTCATAGATTATTCTCTGTGAAATCTAGCTTTTAAGCTGTCCCAACCTCTCTTGCCTGACTTTGTCTTATCCAAGTTTCAGGGAGTCTTTTCAGAATAACTATGGATATTGGGATGCCTATAGCTCCCCCTGCAACTATCTGCAAGATGTTGAACGGAACCTCAGTCGCTGCTGCCCAACCTAACGAAAGGCCGAAGAACTCTGCTAAGAAGTATCCTGACACCATTTCTGCCCCTGCAACGGCGACCGCCAAAATGTTTCTTTTCTTGCTTCCCCTTTTAGCTATTAATCCAGCAATGATTCCTTCTGCACCCTTTATGATAAGCGTGAATGGGGCATAAGTTGAGGCATACCCGCCTGCTACGTCAGATAATGCTGATCCAACGCCGCCTGCGAAACCGCCGACAATTGGACCGAAAATTAGGGCGCTGGCGAAGATCATTATATCGCCAAAGTTTAGGTACCCTTTGGTGGCTGGGATCGGAACCTGCACTGCAAATGTTGCGACTGCGACCAACGCCGCCATGATTCCCGCCTGTGCGACTGTGAGTGTTATTCTTCCTCGTTCAATTCGGAATCCCATGTTTATCGCCTTTAGTATAGTTGTAACTATATTATAGTTGCAGCTATCATGCCTAATAAGTATTTTCCCAAAACTCACATAAGCAATTGAATCTCATCAAACGCAGCCAAAACCTTCCTGCCTCGCTCAGCAATGCGGAAAAACCTCTTCCCATCTTGCTCATAGCTTACTACCAACCCCCTATCAGCCAACTCATTAAGGTGCTGATACACAGCTGCGCGGGTCATGATCCTCCCCAGCTGCTTCCACAAATCATAACCATATGAATCCTTCTCACTGAGAATCTTGAGAATCTTCTGCTTAGTACTAACCGCCAGACCCAAACCAGCTGTTTTCTGCTTTTTGTTCAGAGCCTGCAAAACATCCGTCGATTTTAAGCCGCTCCCAGTGATGAGGCAAACAACGCTGTCACATGTTGAAATCTGTTTTTCTTTCAATTTCTGCAACGCTGCCACGGTGGCTGAACTTGCTGGCTCAGCAAAGACCCCTTCCAGCTTTGCTACCAACAGCTCGGACGCCAAAATTTCGCTGTCTGAAACAGTTAAAGCCAACCCGTTTGACTCGTGAATTGCTTTCACAGCTAAGTCGCTTTGCAACGGTTCACCTACGAGGATAGCTAATGCACGGGTAGAAGGGCTGAAGGATTTCGATTGCTCGTTATCTTTTAGTTGATTGACTATTGGAGCGCAGCCTTCCGTCTGAACCCCGACCATTCGAGGCAGTGAGTTGGTGAGCCCTAACTCTTTGAGTTCTTTGAAGCCTTTCCAAAGCGAATAGATTGTTCCGCCGCTTCCCATTGGCACAATAACCCAGTTTGGAGTCGCAGACTGCTCGTTTATTTCGTATGAAATGGTCTTTTGGGCTTCAACAACTAATGGGTTAAGTTCGGCGGTGGCTTGGTACCAGCCAGTTTCCTTGGCTAGATCAGCGGCTTTGCGAATGGAATCATCTACAATGTTACCTGACTCCTCAATGACGGCGTCGTAAGCAATCATCTGCGCCAACTTGCCTACATCGACGATTTTTGGGACCAACACGTGGCAGATCAAGTTTGCTTTTGCAGTGTAAGCGGCTAAAGAAGCTCCCATATTCCCGTTACTGGCACATACAAGTGTCTCAAAGCCCTGGTCAATCGCATTTGACGTCAAGAAAGCCGCTGCCCGATCCCTATAACTGTTGGTGGGATTACGCGTCTCATCTTTTAAGTAGAGTTCTTTTAACCCGACTGTTTTAGCCAGCCTCTCAGCCTTATGCAGGGGAGTCCCACCCTCTCCTAAGCTTACTTCATGCTTAACAGGTGGAAGCACCTGTCTGTATCGCCAGAATCCGAGTTGCCCAGAAAACCGAAGCTTCCTTGCTTCAGGTAACTCTGCAGCAAATTCCAATGTACCCCCGCATTTTTCACAGTTACTTCTCAAAGGATAAACTGGAAATTCACTGGAGCAGCGAATGCATTTCAGAGTTAAGGTCATCTTGGGTATGTTGCCTAAACACGCTTTTATGTTATACCATCAGGTAAGGGGCAAAAATAAACACATGGGAAATCTAGCCCGCTATTGTTAACGTACAATAATGCACCCGTTCAAACATGACTAACTTAGTTTTCTTGAAATGTCAGCATGCAAAAAGTAGGCTGCGGCAATGGTTACTGCTACAATTATGTAGACTAGCAGGATTTCAATTGAGAAGCTAATTGTGGGCCGGAGAGTTGAAGTGCTGATGAAAGTAAGAGCTGTCGACACAGTCGGCGGAAGCCTCGGTAAAGCATATTGAATAGGAAGCGAACTTGCAGCCGAAGTTGGAAGATACATTTGAACGGTTTTGTAGACCACTTTGCCCGTAGCCCTAAAGATCGCACTCAAAAAAACGCTTATGATGTAACTTGAAAAGAAAACTGCTGACGAGAAAATGTAGGCAAGAGAAGAGCGTCTGATTAGTTCTCCAAGCATGAACGCCAAAGAAAAGAATAACAGTGAACTAAAGGCTTGAGCAATGAATAATCCAGGAATTAGGTAAAGGTTGTCTTGGACGCCAAAAAAAGTGAAAGCGGATGAAATGGATAGCACAAGAGTTAAAGTAAGAATAAAAAGAAACAGAACATACCCCCCGAGGAATTTACCAGCGATATAGTCGCTTCGTCTCACAGGCTTTGATAAAAGAAGTTCGGCAGTGCCTTGCTCGTATTCTTCTGACATTGACCCTGCAGCTATCAAGATTGCTGTGAAGTTTAAGAAAAGAGGGCCAACCAATAATATTGCAAAAACCCAAAGATATGGGTAGACGATCGTAGGGACTAGGGTAGTTCCTGCTTGTGACAACGCATAATATGGTAGCACACTCAAAAGTATCGTGAAAGCGACTAGAGCCAAAACTTTTTTTCGTGCGATGGCACGCTTGATTTCGTACCGAGCAAAAGTGTAAATGACTTCAACGCGTTTCAGGGTTTGCCACCTTTTGTCTCTTTAAGCGCTTCAATGTAAGCCTTTTCAAGCATATTTTCACCGTGCTTGATAGTGTAGAGTTTGGCGCCTGACTTGACTACGATATCCGCGATTTCTGGTCGAATGTCATGATTGCGTTCACACACTGTAATTTCAATGGCGACGCCATCCCATTTTCCGCTGTTTGCCACGTTAATTTGGGTTATTCCAGAAATCTCTTTTAGCTGTTGGATCGTTTGAGGCGTTAAAGGGCTAGTTTCCAGCTCGACAATAGAGTAATCTAACACTTTTCCCACTACTTCATCTATTGACCCTTTGAACAGTATTTTCCCATGGTGAATCATCGCTACTGAGGTACAAAGCGACTCCACTTCGCTCATAATATGTGAGGACATAAAGACTGTACCTTTCCCATGGGCGGCGAAGTCCCTGAAAACATCCCTAAAATGAACGACTCCAGCAGGATCTAAACCGATCATCGGTTCATCCAGAATTAAAGTTTCTGGCGAACCAACCAACGCTTGGGCAACGCTTAATCTTTGAATCATCCCTTTGCTAAGTTTGCCAACCTTCGTTTCCGCATAGTCATGTAAACCGACCAGTTCAATCACTCGGTCTATCTCGCTACTCAAGTTGGCATTGTCTGGAAAATAAAGTTCATGGGAAATTAAATTAAGAAGTTCTCTTGGGCTTAGAAAAGTCTGGATGTTAGGCAACTCAGGAGAATACGCTACATGTCTTAATGCTTCAACGTGATTTGTAATTGGGTCAAATCCGTTGACTTTCACTGTGCCTGAGGTCGGCCTGATTAAACCTAAGATTAACCTGATGCAAGTTGTTTTACCCGATCCGTTGGGACCCAAAAACCCCACAATTTCCCCTTTGCTAATCGTAAGATTCGCCGGGCCAATCCGCCTGTTGCCGCCATAATCTTTCACCGCTTTATTGAGCTCAATTACTGCCGAAGAGTTAGCCGTGACAGCTTCCACCTAAGCTTTTATGTTTGCTGCTAAGCAACCGATTTTTGCATTACTCAATTTAGTCAACCCAGTAAGAAGGCTTGTTCTCGTCCTCGTTCTCTTGCTTTACATCGCTTTCTTGGCCAGTTTTATTTTCATCTTCGCGAGGTTGCTCTTCGTGTTTTTTCTTCTTTTCTCGTGTGTATATTGTTGGAGCTGCAATTGCAACTGCCGCTGCCAAGGCTACGCCGAGCACTGAGGCTCCTACAGGGTTGATGTCGCCTGATGGTGCGTTAAGAGAAAGATTTGTTGATAAAAGGGTCGCGTTGATTGAAGCAGTTTGGTTCAGCGAGAGTTGAACTGTGTCTATTAATCCTGATGGCATGCTGATTATACTGCCATTTCCTGAAAACGACAAGGCTTTGGAAGAGTTTGCCGCAGAGAAGGAGATTAAATATTTGGTTGCCTGGTAAGTTGTGCCGTTAAAGGTGACTGCCGTTTGACCTGCATTAATTAGGTTCGCGCTGATGGAGATTCCTTGAGTTTGATAAGATAATGACTGGTTTGTTATTGCAGGGACGTATGGGAAGATTTCTAGCAGAGAAGTAGCATTAATATCTTTGGAGTAAGTAAAGTTTGCTTTCGTTGAAGATAAGTCTAGTATGAGGTTTACAAATCCTGTTTGACCCGTGGGTTGGACAGACTCGTTTATGATGCCGCTTACAGGTTGGAAATAGTCAGCTTTGCCGCTTGCAGTAATACTGTATTGTGCATAACCATTAGTGGGCCCGTATGTGAGCGCAAAACTGGTTCCAACCCCAAAAAGAATCGTTAATATCAATAAAGTCGCAGCAACAATTTTGAGAGAATGCATTATATCACCTGTACAATTAGTTTCCATGCTTCTAATGCCTGAGGAAGGATAAAAACCATTTCTCCGAGTGGCGCATTTTTGTGAATGAAATTTTCGATCAATTTATGCTGGTTTGTCCATAGAATGGGAAGCTTATTTTAAAAAGAGGATCTCGTATTTTATGAACAGCATCCAATTAGGGTGTTGCCGCCTAAAATTTTTCTTTTGCTTTTTATGAGCAGCCATGCCTAAGGGGAAAATCTAAATGGAAGTTCCCGTAGAATATTGCCTGTGATAAGTCATGAGCATAAGAGACGATCCAATTAAACTTCACAAAGACGCAAACGCGTTGATGGAAAACGGCAACTACTCCGAAGCCCGCGACCTTTTCATGAAAGTGGCGGACCTGTACTACAAAGGACAAAACTACTTTGGCTCAGCTGAAATGAACTATAAAGCTGGTGAATGCAGCTTCCAACTGAAAGATTATCAGAAATCTGCGGAGCTCTTCATGAAATCTGCAGATGTAGCTTTCGGCAAGGGATTTGACCGATATGGAGTCAGCGCGCTTGAACAAGCACGGGACAGCCAAAAAGCTTTAGGCAACACCAAAGAAGTGGAAGAGCTTAACAAAAGAATCAAGGAATTCAACGACAAACAAAAAGAGCCCGAAGGCGAATCATCCTTCTCCATATTCTCCTGATTGTACAGAGCCAGCAAAAACAATTTTTCTTTTTTTGTTTTTTATTTTTGGAAGCTTCTTAAGACTTTTCTTTTTTCAAGATAGCTTACCAAAATTACGATTAAGTACACAAACAAAATTACTGTTCCGAGAGTCGCGAGAACTCCGAGCACTAAATTGTAAAGCATTCCTTTAACTAAGTAATGGTAAAAATTAACTACCACATTGTAAACGAATCCCACTTCCAAGGCTAGCAATCCTATGACAACTAAGCGATCTTTGGTTATTTGGTTCAGCGGTTTAATCTTGCCTCTCTCCTCGAGAACTAACACCTTTCGAACGAAGAAGATATTATATTTTGCCATGCCGCAAATTGGTCAGGCCTTTGAAACACATTTACCATTCGTCTCGTTTGTTCAATAATTCTTCTTTTTGTTCTTTTTCAATTTCCCGGTAAACGTTTCTCGTAGGCTCCGAAACAACCTTTAAGTCTTCATCTGCAAGTTTTTTCACGGTTGGAATTTTTATATATCTGTCTTGCTTGCGGACAGGAACGTAATTTATGGTTACTTCTTTGGAGAAGATGGTGAGTTTTTCTTCAGAATCCCAAAGCTCAAACATTTCAGCCCGAATGATATGCTGCCCGGCCTCAATTCCCCTCATGTCTAAAGCCGCGGACCATTCAAGCTCATCAGCTGAAAGTGCACCCTGCGGGATACGAACAAAGCAGCAATGCACTTTTTGCCTATCAAAAAACAGCTCCACAAACACTTTTGAAAAGGATGCTCTAGAGGGAACCAATCGAAAAGCGACTTTAAGATCCAAATTATCTTCTTTGGTTTCATTGTCAATCTCTAAAATTATTATTTGCTTATTGTTTTGGGGCTTCGTGGGGTTTTCTTTTGTAGTGGGCAAGTTGTCAAATGTTGTTTGCTTAGAATGTTTTATTTCAGCAAGCGTTTTTTCTCTTAAGCGGCTAGTTTTCGTTGCTTTTCCCATTCAGCTGTAGGCATCAGTGTTCAGTTATTAGTTTTGTGGTTGACCGAAAAGAAGCAGACATAATCAAACCGGGCCGCTTCAACTGACCTAATGAACAATTAAATAAGCAGCGAAAAGATTCCTTTTGATACAGCGTTTTAGGTTCAAGTTATGCCTGCATATTTCAAATCTCTGTCCGAACTGCTTGAAAAAGTTGAAGCCACCAAGAAACGGCTTGAAATCATAGATTTAACTGCAAACTTCCTACGAACGCTTGACGAGGGAGAGATTGAATCCGCCACGAACATGATGGTTGGAAGAGCTTTCCCCAAATTCAGTCAAAAAACGCTTGACGTCAACTGGTCAACTCTGACTCGAGTTCTTGAGTGCGTCAGTGAATTCGACTGGAACCTTTTTCGCCAAGCTATGGCAAGCACAGGCGACATAGGCTCAGCAGCAAAAACTGTTCTCGAAAAAACAAAAAGCAAAAAGCAAACCCAGCTAACCGAAACCTCGTTCACCATAGCCGAAGTCAAACGAGCCCTGGAAACAATCGCTCAAACCTCTGGAACAGACGCAAGAAACCGAAAAGAACGCCTAATCACCGCTCTGCTTAGCCAAGCTACTCCCGTTGAAGTCAAGTACCTGGTCAAAATTTTCACAGGCGAGATGCGTACAGGGCTTCAAGAGGGCTTAATGGAGCGCGCTGTTGCAAAAGCCTTTCAGGTTCCTGTAGCGCGTGTGCAGCATGCAAGCATGGTCTTAGGCGACATAGGTGAAGTAGCTGCGACCCTGAAAAGCCTTGGAGTGGACGGTTTAGAAAAAGCAGCCTTCAATGTTTTTCGGCCCGTTAAACTTATGCTTGCCCAGACCGCCGAAACCGTGAGAGACGCGTTGGATACGCAGGGTTGCAAAACGGCTTTTGAGTACAAGTATGATGGGGCAAGGGTTCAAATTCACAAACAAAACGGCAGGGTTGAGGTTTTCAGTCGAAGATTAACCAACGTTACGGAAAGCCTTCCAGAAATCGTTGAAACAGCGAATTTTAACATTAAGGCGCAATCGGTCATAATTGAAGGCGAAGTTGTTGCCCTCAACGAATCTGGATACCCTATTGCTTTTCAGCATTTGATGCGTCGCTTCAAACGAGTCCGCGACGTATCCGGAATGGCAAAGAAAATTCCTTTAACCCTCTACCTCTTCGACATACTATACTTGAACGGCTCCAGCTTAAGCGCGTTACCCTATACGGCGCGCAGGCAAATCCTCGCAGAAAACACAGGTCAAATCCCGTTAAGCAAGCAAATCGTCACTGAAAAAGCGGGGGACGCCGAGGGCTTCCTTAAAGAATCCATAGCGGCAGGTCATGAGGGTTTGATGGCGAAGAAGCTTGACAGTCCCTACACACCGGGAAGCCGTGGAAAAAAGTGGCTGAAAATCAAAACCGTGCTTGAACCTTTAGACCTCGTTATAACAGCAGCCGAATACGGCTACGGGCGAAGGAAAGGCTGGCTTTCTGACTACTATCTTGCGGCAAGAGACCCAGAAAACGGCGGGTTCTTGGAAGTAGGGAAAACTTTCAAGGGCTTAACAGACGCCGAAATAATCGAGATTACACGGCAACTCAAAGAGTCCGTAATCGCCGAGGAGGGTCATCGAGTAATCGTTATTCCGAAAATCGTCGTCGAGGTGGCCTACAATGAGATCCAATTCAGCCCCAAATACCGAAGCCAAATGGCACTGCGCTTCGCCCGCATAAGCCGAATCCGAGAGGACAAAACGCCGCAAGAAGCAAACACCATCAATCGGGTCAAGGAAATTTACGAAAAGCAGTTCCTGCAAAAAGGCAAATATGAATAAAACCGCCAAAATTTCATCTCTTTGTTAAAAGGGGTTCTTTCCACTGTTAATGCTGCCGCCGCCAGCAGGTGTAACTCCCATTGGGTGAGGAGTTTCAACTCTTGAAAGGAGAAAAAGTCGAGTTGGGGATTGGGTATGGAATTTTGCTGGCGGCGGCTTTGCTGGTGACTGTGATTTGCGTTGGGTTAATTTTTTTGCTATTTTCTCTTTTCTTGTTAGCTACTACTGTTGGTAGTAACAATATTTTTTATAGTGACTTTCCACTTAAATTTTTTTCCAAATAACACCCGTTTTCGCACTCAATTTCCGGCGCAACCCAACTAACAGCGAACCGCACTCAAACGTGACAATTGAAAAGTAGTTTACTGGGCTTTGCTGATTAAAGGCAAATATACCACAAGAAACAAAATTCAATCTGGGAACAGTCAATAAAATGGCAGACAAAGAAGCCTTCGCTAGAGAATTCTACAGCCGTCAAGTCACTATGAAAGAACTAGGCGAAAAAGGGCAGCAGCGCCTTTGCAAATCAAAGGTTGCAGTGGTCGGCGTAGGCGGGTTAGGCACGGTTTCCTCACTGTATCTTGCCTTGGCTGGAACCGGCTACATCCGTTTAATCGATCAAGACACGATTGAAATGCAGAATCTTCACCGCCAAATCCTATACACACCGGGTAACCTGCATTACCCGAAGGCTGAAATCGCTTCAAAACGCCTCCAGGAAATCAACCCTCTCATAAAGGCTGAAGCTTTCACTGAAAACGTAAACGCGAGCAACGTGGAGCGGCTTTTGCGGGGCGTAGATTGCGTGGTTGACGGCTTAGATAACATGGTGACCCGCTACATGGTTAACCGCGCCTGCGTCAAGCTAAAGATTCCGTACGTTTTTGGCGCAGCAATCGGGATCGAGGGGAATCTTTCAGTTTTTGCGCCTCCCGAAACGGGTTGCTTGGAATGTTTGATGCCGAACCTCTCCGACAACGACTTGCTAACATGCGCTACCCGTGGAGTTATCGGAGCAACCCCGGGAACAATCGGCGCCCTACAAGCCATTGAAACCATCAAATTGTTGGCTGGACTTGGTTCAAGCTTGAAGGGTAAACTCTTAGTCTGTGATTTTAGCGACATGGATTTTACCTCGATCGAGATTTCGAAAAGCACTCGCTGCCCAGTTTGCCATGGCGACTTGTCTACGATTGCTGGCAGCGAACGGCTTGTTTGGCTTTGCGGAAGAAACACCGCGAACATCAACCCTGAAAAACCACTGCGGCTCAACCTCGAAGAGGTTTACCCAGCCGTCAACAAACAATTTAAAGTTAGTTTGAAGTCCCGTTTAGCCCTCATGTTTGACTACAAAGAGTACGAAGTCAGCCTGTTTAACGGCGGACGTATGCTCATAAAAAATGTGTTCAACGAAGAAGAAGCGCTAAAGGCTTATCGAGAAATAATCAGCAAGCTAAATGCCTCTTAGTCCTGCCATTTCTATTCTCGGGCTACAGGAAATGAAATCCCAAGCTCAATTCAGCCCATAGAACCACTGAGGCAACTGCGACCTGCGCGATCGATAATGTGGCGCCCACTTTGAGGTATTCTTTGAGGCTAATGGTGACGCCTTTGCGCTTCATCGTTTCCAACCAAATCACTATCGCCAACGATCCGAGAGGGAAGAAGTGTGGTCCCAAATTGTTTCCGATAATGTTACTAAAAATTAAGCCTGTCAGAGCGGATCCCGTTGCTCCAATGTGCTGGATGCTTAGCAACCCCAGGATTGTCATGGGCCAATTGTTCATGAAGCTGGCTCCAATGGTTACAACCATGCTTGGACCAAAGATTCCCAGCGCGGAGGGCAACTTGCTTGTTGCGACGAGTGCCGAGGCGAGCAGGTTTGTGATGCCGGCAGTTTCTAACCCTTGTACGACAATGAAGATGCTGAACATGAACAGCACGATGTCCCAATTGATGTTCTTTGCCAATTCTCCGAGCCCTTTCTTCTCGCCGTTCACGGAACCCTTATGCTTTAAAGTGAACCAATAAACCGTTATTAGAAAAACTGCTCCGCTGCCTATGACTATGGATACTGGGAACCGGTTCAAAGAGGTCAGCACGTAGCCGACATCTATTGCTACTAGTGTCGCCAAACTTATCTTAAGGAGAAGAGGCGAAATGGCTGCTTTTCCACCGGTTAAGGAGTCTGTTGTTTCCATATTGTATGCCTTTGGAATTTGTTTACGGAAGAAAAGATAAAACAAAAGCAAACTGCTCAGAATCGTCGCCGCCGCCACAGGTCCCATGAAGATTAGGTGGTCGACGAAGCTGTACTTGAAGAAGTCAGCGCTCAAAATGTTGATGGGGTTGCTGGTGATTAGGGGCATAGCGGCTGTGTCCGCCATTAAGCCTGCGCTGAAGAGATACGCGAGCTTCCCCTTAGAGCTGATGCCTAGGCAAGTCACAACTTCCAGTACGATAGGGGTCAAAATCAAAACTGCGCTATCATTCGCAAACAGGATGCTTACTGCCGCGGTGAGAAGAGAAATGTAGAAAAAAAGCCGTAGACCGCTGCCTCCAGCCATCTTGACGACCCGCAAGGCAGCCCACTTGAAGAACCCCATCGCATCCAACGTTACAGACAACGCCACGATGCCCAAGAACGCCAGCGCAGCATCCCAGATGTCAAGGAACGACCGTGCAGCCTGCCCTAAACTAACTGTGCCCAAAACAAGCGAAGCAACAGCGCCGATTCCAGCCGCGTAACCCAAGTGAATGCCAAAGGGGCGCTTGATCATTAGGAAAAGCGTTACTGCGAAAACAGCTATTGCAGCGACCGGGAGGTAATCCATTTTTCTTGCTCCATGTTGTTTAGGAAGCGTTGTCTTCAGATATAAAAAATTAGCTTACACAGAAAGTGGAGAAGGAAGAGATTTTTTGGAAAAATACCTTGATTTCACGTTGAAAAGTGCTGGCGGTTGGGAAACAGATATATTTCAGCCAAGCAAGTGATAACTGTTAATCGACAGCGTATACAAGATATCCAAAAACTGGTTTTGTGTCCTTACTGTTCACAGCAATAAGCCACGCTGAAACTCAAATTTTTGGTTCATGTCACACCTGCCTAAAGTAAATTGGAGATGAAATAAATGATGAATAATGATGTTTGCCCGAATTGTAAGTCGACGGCGGAGACCGAACTGGTCATAAAAAATGAGCAAGAGATCTTCTCGATTTGTTGCTCCTGTAAAAGTGTACGTTCTAAGTCATGGATCTAAGACTATCTTGTACCTAACTTAGAATCTTCGGTTCCAAATTTAGCCCTAAAAGTTGGGGCTCTTTTTGTTTTTTTAGAATTAGATAATTCCCTAAATTTCTGCTGAAAAATTAAGAATTGGGGAGAAGCTTATTGTTGCTTCTTTTGCTTTCCCGGTCTCAACTCGCGGACGGTTTGGCCTGCACGCCACATTTCGCTGTTGCCCATTTCTTTGAGTTCGTCAGCGAGTTTCTGGCGGTAGTCTGGTGCCTTGCTCTTCTCTAACACGATGCGTGTTTCTTCGCCTGCAGCGACCAGCTCGTAGAGTGAGTCGAACACTGGTTGAGTTGCTTCGCGGAAGCGGGGTCTCCAGCGTAGGGCGCCGATGCGTGCGGTTTCGCTGCAGTTGCAGTACATCCAGTCCATGCCATTTTCGTCAACTAGGCGGATTAGGCTCTGGGTAAGTTCTTCGACGCTTTCGTTAAATGCTTCACTTGGGCTATGACCGTGGGCACGGAGGGTGTTGTATTGTGCTTCAAGTATTCCTGCGAGTGCGCCCATTAGTGTGCCGCGTTCGCCTGTGAGGTCGCTGTAAACTTCTTTTTCAAATGTAGTTGGAAACAGATACCCTGCGCCGATAGCGATGCCCATTGCTTTGGCGCGATCCATCGCTTTGCCAGTTGCGTCTTGGTGGACAGCGAAGCTGCAGTTTATGCCGCTGCCGTCAACAAAGTTTCTGCGCACAGATGTGCCTGAGCCTTTTGGTGCAACCAGGATTACGTCTATGTCTTTTGGTGGGATGACGCCTGTTTGTTCCTTGTAGACGATGCTAAAGCCGTGGCTGAAGTATAATGCGTCTCCTGCTTTGAGGGTTGCTTTGATTTTTGGCCATACTGCTTTTTGTGCTGAGTCTGTTAGCAGGTACATTTTGATGGTGCCTTTTTTGGCTGCTTCTTCCATGGGAAAGAGGTTTTCGCCTGGTTTCCAGCCGTCTGCAATTGCCTTGTCCCACTCTTTTTTGAAGACGCCTTCTTTTTCCTGTCCAATGATTA
>Ga0074045_10000799_pt1 | contig 30702 bp, 23 predicted proteins | sample BogForMeECP23OM2_FD_94442 | JGI IMG/M metagenome (GOLD analysis project Ga0074045, IMG submission 94442) | Bog forest soil microbial communities from Calvert Island, British Columbia, Canada - Bog Forest MetaG ECP23OM2 | ecosystem: Environmental > Terrestrial > Soil > Wetlands ...
ATCGAGGGAGGTAGGAAATGGTTTTAGCAGGAATCAAAGTACCCGACACAGTTCTGGTTCGCGATGCGATTGATTTGTCACGGAGCGCGTCAGAGCCATTTCTCTTCAACCATGCGATGCGCTCCTGGCTATTCGGCGTATTGCTTTCAGAAAGCGCTGAACGTGCTCCGGATGCCGAGTTGTTGGCAGTAGCCACGATTCTGCATGATCTGGGCTTGACTGACCGCTATATGGCGGAAAATCGTTTCGAGGTGGATGGCGCCAATGCGGCGCGCTCGTTTCTGAAGGGGCGAGGCATCTCGACGCAGCAGATGCAAGTTGTTTGGGATGCCATCGCGCTTCATACCACACGATCTATCGCTCTTCACAAAGAGCCCGAAGTGGCTATGACCCATTCGGGAATAACGGCGGATGTTCTGGGGGCAGGCCTTGATCGAATTCCGCAGGACAAACAAGGCGCGATCCTAGCCGAATTTCCGCGCCTGGCACTTAAGAACGGACTCAAAGAGTGCCTTTGCAACATCGCTCGTCGGAAGCCGGAGTCCACCTTTGACAACATCGTTCGGGATTTCGGCGTTCGATATGTCGAGGGGTACACATCCCCCAACTTTGCCGATGTCGTCGCGAATGCACCATTTTCCGAATAGACGCAGGGCACGGACCAGCGTTGTTGCGGCCACGGCTGAGGTACCCACCCCTGCCGCTTAGCGGCCCGGCACCGCGTAAACAGTGAGGCCAAGCGATGCAGTGTGAACACGAATGAGCTTTAGCTTACTTCATTACTTGATCGAGGCACCTACCCACCCCTGCCGCTTCGTTTCCAATCGAATTCATCGGAGGAAGGTTAGTGTACTGCTGGTACAACGATGCCGGAGCCGAAAGGTCAAAAGTGATCGGCCACGCGAGAATGTCAAATGATGAGGGGTGGTTGCACGTTGGCAAACTTCGTCTGAACCATCACGTTGGGAAAATTGACTTGGCCGCAGCAACCTTTGGACAGGTAATGAACCATTGGTTGTTGCGGGGCAAGACAAAAACTGGTGATGACAAGGATCACACGACCATGACAACCGACAAGCACAATGCAAAAAAACATCTTTCGTATTGGTCGAACCGTTTGGCCAAGGATATCCAACCGCTTGAAATTCAGGATTGGTTGGATTCACAAAGCTACGGGCTGCGCTCCAAACTCCGCAGCACCATGAGCGCCATCTATCGCCACGGTCAGAAGTATAGACTCATTCCGGCTGGGGAGGAATTCGATCCCATGCCGGACGTTTCGGCACCGACGGTATCAAACTATGAAGCGATTGCCTTGGGCAGCATTGAAGCAGGGAAAGTGATTAAACACATTGCCAGCCCATTACTCCGAATGCTGGTCATCCTGGTGGCCTGCACCGGTATGAGAATTTCCGAAGCAATCGCCCTCTCATGGAATGATGTGCTGTGGGAAACTGGGAAAATTCGGATCAATAAGAAATTTGCGATGGATCAGTTCGGCAAGCCAAAGTCGAAAGCGTCGAAGGCTCCGGTAGTGATGACTTTGACGCTGGCAGGCTGGCTGCGTGTTTGGCGAAACGAAACAATGTACGCCAAAGATTCAGATCTGATCTTTCCATCCTGTAGACTTCGCGGAAAGAGACCCATTACCAAGAGCATGGCTGCAAAATCTGTGAGGTTAGCTGCCGTTCTCGGAGGGGTTATCGAACAGCGACCTGAGGATGGCAAATACCATTACGAGGGGCAGATCGTGACCCGCTTGGCTTTCACAATTTCCGTCACGGTCTGGCCACTTGGCTCGCGGAACAGGGAACGGATTCGGTGCAAATCACACGGATGCTGCGCCAAAGTACCACTAGCATGGCAATGCATTACGTCCATGGGCAGAAACAGGCCCGTGAGGCACAGGCTCAGCTTATCAATGAGCTTGGGGTGGTTCTACCTGATGGCGGGAGCACATTGCGGGTGCAGCGATGTCAAATGTCGATCAGGAAAACGATTACAAGTCTAAGAGAATGAAAATGGTAGGCACGAGGAGACTCGAACTCCTGACCTCTACCGTGTCAAGGTAGCGCTCTAACCAACTGAGCTACGCGCCTACATTTTGCCTTCCGACACTAGCAGCGACTGACGTTTCCGGCGTGAGGCCGAATCTGGCCAACAAGAATTTTACCACGGGGTCGAATGCGCAGCTTGGGTAGCTTCGCCCACTTCCTTTCGCACTTCCCTTCGACACTTACGATAGGACGATCAAGAGCTCCATCTTAGGGTCGGCGATTTCACCCGGCACGAAGACGCTGAGCACGCGGGATTGCGAAATCCCGTCCCAGAGCTGGCCGCTCTGAACCAGACTAAAGTATTGATTATCGAGCTTGAGCGGAACTGCGGAAGGTGGCGAGGGCAGGTGCCTGAGAACCACGCCAGGCAAGGAATTCCGTACCAGCCGGTTTACGTCGTCGGGCGAGGACACCTTGGCTAATCGCGGAAACTTCGCAATCAGTTCGTCTACTGGGATTCGAGTACTCACCGACAGGATGAACTGGGAATCTTTGAGATAGCGTTCGTCGGCCACCCTGCCGGACCACACCAGTCTGTCGGTAAGCTGCAGCGGGATGGCGATGCACTTGGTCTTAATTACCGTCTCCAGCAGATCGCGAATCTTGTCGTCGAGAGTGGTGAAGGAAAATCCCAGGTCGTCGTGGTTATAGTCCGGGAGATCGCGCACGTCGGCATTCAAGGCAAACGTGCTTAAGGCTCCAGCGAGCCGCAGCATCGCACGGTACAAGACGTCGGGGTGACCCCGCCGCACTTTCCATATGTGCTTCAGCTCGGGAAGGTAAGAATTGACGGTGTGCAGGAGCCAGAAATCGGCAACTTCAGCGGTCGTAAAATCGGCGACGTCGCGTCCTCTTTGCCGGCGAGGGAGGCCTAAAGATGCGCTCTTCGCGACCAGAACCTCCACCTGACGGCGGGCGAGCATCATGAGATAGTCGCTGGCGACAATGTCGAGCAGCGGAGGGATAAACTTCGGGCTGAGCACGTACGCGCCCGCGGCACTTCTACCTACCTGGGCGATGCGCATGGAAGTGAAGCCGTCCAGGCTCTCGCCTGCGAACAGCAGACGAAACGCTTTCTTGCCGACCTGGATCGCTTTTTCGTCAGCGCCGATGGTCGCATCGGTCACCATGCGAGTATCCGCCACGTAGCGAGTGGAGGAGTATCCATTCGTCCCGGCCGGCGATTTTCCCGCAGTGCTGTAATTTTTGGCCGCCGGGCGCATCTGCGGAATCGCGAGGTAGACATCGAGCGTTTCCTGCGTGGGAGGGAAGAACTCTTCGACTTGCCGGCCGGGTGGAAGCTCGTCGCCGGCCGGCATCTCGAAAACCAAACCGTCGGGAAGAACGCCTTCGCAATAGCGCAGCGTGAACAACCCGTTCACCAGGCTAGCCTCGTCAATTCCCAGGCCGCTCAGTCCCCAATTCGCGAAATTCGAAGCGTTGGAGCGGAAGTGGAGAGCCTGTTCAAAATATTCATCCTGGGCCTGGAAATGTTGCGGCATGAGGAACATGCCCTTGGTCCAAACAACTTTGTGCGGTTTACTCATTGCGGCCCAGCCACCTTGATGGTTCAGTTCTCATTCTTCTCGCGGTTTTGCTTGATCGAGCACCTTCAGCAATTGCGCCTGCAGCGGGTCGGGGATGTGGGCTGCCTGGTCTTCGTCGATCACTTCCTCGAACCCGGTGCGGCCGGAAAGTCCCGTCGCCGTCATCAACAGATCGTCCGCCGGCCGGATGGTGGTTACAGGCGCAGACAGCGTCACCAAAGGCAATTCGCCCAACTGTGGCGACTTACGAATCTCGAGACGGTAGCGCAAGCCTTCGAAGAGCGGGCGGAGCTCCGTGACCTTGGCAAAAAGGAGTTGCATGAGGCAGGCTCGCAGCACGAACGAGCGCACGCCTTCGGCGTCCTGCTCCTGTTTGCCGGCCACGACTTGACGCATCATCGACAACGTATAAGTCGAAGAATAGGCCAGGACCCAGGTCAGGGGCGAGACGACCGTGATCGTTTTTCGCTCGCGCTCGGAGCGGATGTCGTAGAGATACTCCCACTCATAAAACTGGATCTGGGTGGGCACGGACTCAAGCGGTGTGGGCAACTCCTTGCGGAGGTCGAACGGGCGACCGCAGGCTTTGAAATACGTCTCGCGCAATTCGCTGATGTTCTGGTCCGCGCCCGTGACGGTCTCTTTGCCGGCGCCATCCATGTGGTTGCCCAGCACCCGCCTCGGCCGAAACAGCGGCGCTAGCGCATCGAGATAAGTGCGCAACTGAGCGCGGCAAATCTTAGCGACATCGTTGGTGACGTTGTGCAGACGCGGCAGCTGTTCGTGAGTCAGCACCCGGCCTGCCTCCGCTGATTGGGTCATAGATCTCCCTCAGGGTGACCCGCACCACCCATGGGGCAACATTGTATCTGATTGCAGCGCAAGGAGATCAAATTACCTCATGCGAACCGCCAGGAGCACCAGGGCCACGGCGGCAAAGATGATTCCGACCCGCCGCCAGACTTTCCGGGCCTGAGCCGCCCCGCGCGTGGCCGAAAGAATCAGGAACGTGATTCCGAGCAGGGCGAAAAAGACAGCGATGTACAGCGCGATCGAATTCATTCTTCACAGTCGGACACTCATTCTTCTCGGCCGACTTTTTCTCCTTAGCCCGCAGTGGCGAGCTTGAGCATTTCCTGCTGACGAAATCCGGGCGCGCGAACTTCAAACATCGGTTCGCCCGGCTGCAGGATCGCGAGTTCGAGCGCAGCAGCAGCGCGCTGCCGCTGGCCTCCGCTGCGGAGAACCTGATGCATCCATTCGATAACGATCGGCTTGCCCAGAAGGTATCGGATTCCACCGTGGAATCCGTCATCGTGTTTTTCCCACCACATGGCGATCAACTTGGGGTCAGGCCACGGCAACCTCTCATCGGGATCCATTTCCACATCTTCATCTTCTGGATTCTCAGTCGGGCCGGACTCGAAACCCTCAGGCTTTTCGCCGTCCAGGTCCTCGTAGGCAATATCGACGCCCGTAATCATCGTGAAGGCTTCGCCGGCGACACGGGACAACGGTGGAACGCTCATCTGCTCAATCAACCAGGGGATAAGAGCGGGATCTCCGATCACGCCGGCGCCAATGACTGCCGCACGGGCGAATTTCGGATTCTTCGTCAGTTGTTGATACCAGACGTGTGCGCTGTTGATGTCCAGCCGCCGAAGCGCGAGTTGCAACGCTCGCTCGCGATAAGGGCTGGTCGACTCCGCAAATGACCGAAGAACTTGAACGGCATTCGTGTATCCGGCAAGAAGCGCGATCGACCACGCGGCCCAGAAGAGGCAGCCCTCGGCCTTATCTTTGGCGCTAGGTTCGCGGTTCACTTCGTGTTGAATGAGCGGTACCAAATCCACTCGCCCCAACTCGCCAACCGCTCGCAAGGCGCGAGCTTTGAGCAAAGGATCGGCATCCGAAATGGCCTCTTGCAGCGGTCGCCCCGGATCTTTTCTGTGAATAGCCGCCGCCGCAATGCCGATCCGGCGCCGCGCCGGGGACTCGGAGGCACAGAGGTTCTTGATGTGCGGCTCCGCCTGCTCATAATTGAGCCAACCCAGAGCTGAGATGACGCCTCGCGACAGCTCTGGCGAAGTGGTTGCAAGCTTTAGAACCTCGGCAATCCTCTGTTCGGCTCCGCTTTCAAATGCCAGCACCGCGGCTGCAAAAACCTCGCCAGGCTCCTTCCAATCCAGCTCTTTCCGGCAAAGCTGCCAGCCTTCGTCTCCCGCGATGCGCAAGCCGTCGACGTGAGCTTCGAGGCGCTGATCGAGCTTGGCGAGGTCGGCGAGATCGTAATGGGGGGCAGCGATGGCACGGGTTCGCAGGCCCCAGAGGAAGGAGGCTTGGTCGGCGTGCTGAGCCAAGGGGACCGGTAATGTGCGGTCGAGTACAATCATTGTCCAATAACGGATCCAAAGTTGAAGCTTTCACGAGACCAGAGCTGTCCATCGAACTCATCCATACGCGTGTCTCCGAAGGCAAACAATCGATCGCCTATTACTTGTAGACCATAGGCGACCGTATCCTTTCGAAAAGGTACAACCTCATTCCCGTGCACCTCCAAGACGCCTTCAAGGCCAGCTCCTACAAAAATCCTGTTTTTAAACTGAACCAAGGAATAAAGATTGCTGTCGTAGCCCCTAACCTGCTCCCATCTGTTACCTGAGCCCCGAAACAGTGTCCCGCTGCGTCCACAGACGTAAACGAGATCCTTTGATACGCACAGCAGATACACTAACTTCCGATTTGTTGGTGAATCCAGTGCCGACCAACGAGAACCATTGAAGTGAAAAATGGTGCCCTTTTCTCCAAGAATATAGAGATCATTCTCAGCTGTTCCGCCTATCCTGATTAGGTCCCCACGAAGACCCTCAGCACGACTCCAAGCGCCTCCCACTCTCGCCAGCAGCACGCCATCCATCCCGCAGCAGTAAACATGGTCGTCGTTCAAGCCCCAAATATTGTTCAAGAAGACCCGTTCACCCAAGTTAGTCATATTCCACGTGTCTTGAACGGCGGTATGGATGTTCCCGGCCATTGATGCCGCAAATATTCGTCCGCTGGGGCTCTGCCACATGGAAGTAACCCACTCATTGAAAACCCGCTCAAGCACTATGCCCCGCCCATCTTTCCTCACAACAGCCGAACTGAATGTCAATGCGTTGTCCGGCTCCAAGGCTACGTGCACCAGCAACCGGATCCTGTCAACGTCCAGACCGGCTACGTCATAAATCGTGTATGTAATCTCGTCCATGTTGCCCTGATCTCCACTTCCTATTTTGGTTGCAGAAGCGTCGTACTCCGGTCAACGTTGATTTGAGACATATAGGCATCCACCGATAACATGACACACTCAGCTTCCTCTTCAGTCATTTCCACCTTGTCCTGCAGAATCTGTTTGGATTTCGCTCGCAAATCGCCGTAGGTCGGTGGTGCTGTCAGGCTATCTGACCACTTTGTTTGGGCCTGAGTGCAGTCATAATGAATTGTGTCCTTATGGCTGTTCTCCAAGCAGATTGCCGGAGCATCATCTTTATGGTAAGTACTGATTTGCTGAGACGGCTGTATTCTTGGATATGCGAAACAAGCATTCATTGCAGGGTGATGGGATTGTTTGCCACTGCCGCAGTCCTTATCCTTGTGCTTGTGCAGCTTGAATTTCACATAGGTCTGATTGCATTTAGCCACGTCAGCAGGTGTCATTTTGTCCGCATATGGCCATGGTGGTGTATTCGCTGGGTTGCACATCTCATTGTGGAGCGTGAGATCCAGATGTCGCGGAACATTCTCCCCTTCGAACTTCACGTCCATCGACCAGGCGCAGAAGTTCACTTCGCCTTGGATCTGATGCGAGACGACGCCCATACCCAAGCTCTTCGTAGCAGCTTCGTCGCCCGTGCTCTTTTTAAATGTTGATTTGTTCTTGAGCATGACCTCCTGGCCACCGATTTGAACGGTCTTACTGCCTTTAGTAGTATCGCTAGCCGTCGCGGTGTTGGGGTAAGGGATGGGGACTGGCCCTGCCGGAGGAGTAGGCGGGCTGAGGCAAACGTCCGGCATGGCAGCGATCGTTTTGCCATCCGCCGCTTTGCAGGCGATGGACATGCCATCGGCGTAGACTTCGCAACCCATCAGTTGACCCCGCCGGGGCCGCCGGAGAACACAAGCGCAAGCCGCTCGCCGTCATCGGCACCAAAATGACAGAGAATCCCGGGACCAACTGCATACTTCTTTCGAGCCGCGGCTAAGCCGACACCTAGAACACAAGGACCAATGGCGGCACCAACCTCACCAATGCAGTCCGCCGGATGCCATATGTCGAAACCATGCTTGATCACGCGGATGGTGCGCGTCAGCGCGAGGGCAGCTTCCTTGAACCAGTACTGCTCGCCATTCGAGTCAGTGATACGGTAGTCCAAGTCATCAATGGTTCGGCCGGCATCGGCAAACGCCGCTCGGAAGGCAGCAACCAGCCCGTCTGCGCGCAAAGGCTCTTCAGAGTCAATCGTGGCTTTCTCTTGACCCGCGCCAAGTCCTAGACAAAGCAACTCCGGTTCCTTCGCTTGCCCTGGCGCGCCAATCAGGACCGCTGCGCCTGCTTCCCCAGGAATAAATCCATTGGAATTCTGACTGGTCAGCAGGCGGTCGGCTCTCTCGTAGGAGGCAAGTGTGGCGGCTACCAGGAAACTGTCTGTGCCGGCAATAATGCAGAACGGCACGCGCTCTTCGTAGATGAATCTTCGAGCTTCGGCCAGCGCCAGTGCGCCCGCAATTCTTCCGCGAGCAATGATGCCGGAGCTCGGGTGGAAGCGGACGCCAAGTCGAGTCTCAATATCGTGAAAGAGTTGGTCGTCCAATCCCGCCAGCCTGCCAGGACGCTCTTTTTCAGCGACGCAGAGAAGCAGTGGGATCATTTCAGGTCTAGCGCTCTTGATATGAGCGAGGCATTCCTGGATTGCGGGTACAGCCATGTGGACGAGTTTCGGTAATCCGCGCCAAGGTTGTTTGAGTGGAACCTGGCTGCCGATGATCCATTCGCCACCGCTGTCCATGAAGCGGGTTTCAGAAAAGTTGTCGATCGCACAACGAACGGCGGCACACGCCGACGGCGCATTGAGGCCGACCGCAGTGACCATGCCAGACGCGATCACGGAAACGGGCTGCATCTATCTTGTCCCCTTTTTGTTGGCCACGAGCGCAGCGAGCGACGGGTAATAGGTCTTGCCAAGCTCTCGGGCCCGGTGCCAGCCTCGGGACATCTCGCCGACCAGCACTTGCTCCACCTCGAACATGTTTTTTCGCAGCGGCAGAGAAGAACGCCAGGTCATCGTGAAGCGTTGCAGGTCGGGCTCGATCACAATCGTATCCACGACCGCCTGAGTCTCTTTGTTTTCCCCGTGTTTCGGATAGAACACAACCGGCACATTCAACGCCGGAAGATGAAAAGAGGTGTACCCCTCCGGAGTCAAATTGGTGAGCACGACCTCCTCGCCACCCTGGGGGTAATCCATCTGCTGATCGACGGGCGCACACTGGTAGTAGTGGTCATCGAAGTCGGGAGGAAGAAAAGGGAAAATGTTGTCCAGCCAATTCTGATCATACGTTCCCGCCAGCTTCACCCGAGGCTGCCACGCCCGGCCGATGGGCCCGAATGACATTGGCCGATATGGGCCTCTGGGTTCATCGACGGGATGACCCGACTCTTCGGTATTGGGCACCGGCGAACCATCCAGAAATTCGCGGCGCGTCTCCTGGTGGAAACCCACGCCAGCATGGTTGGTCTCATAGAAGCGATGTTTCGCGGGATCGGGGTGAGCATTATCAATGCCCCCGAAAGCCCGATCGTAAGAGATCGGCATCACCGAAAACGCTTCGGGCGGGCTGGCGACAACTCCGAGGATGGCTCCAACCCAAACTCGGTTTCCGACTACGTCAAATGACTTTGAAATGGAACCGACCTGAAGGGAGACCGTGACTCTTTTAGCCGGACGACCCGCCGGAGCGTAGGCGCTGCCGTTCAGAAGCACATCGCAACGCGGCTTGCCGGCGGCATAGTCGGTTTCATACAGCGGCGCCGAAAATCCTGGTTCTCCGGTGAAAACATCGGCTTCGACCAAGGGAAGTTGCACGTCGGAAGCCTGCGGCTCATCTCCACTCCGTGGCAGATTGAAGGTCCCTTTGACCGCGACGACCAGCAATTCGCGGCCATCGGGATTCATTCCCATGGTATAGCCCGCCGTCATCGAAGTTGCGTTGAGAAGTTCCATGCCTTGCGCCAGAGATCATCAGTTAATTTGCACGGACCCGCCCTTGATACGGTTCACACCCGAAGACCGGCTCAGCAGGTAGGCGCCGCGGATCAGCACTTTTCCGGCGTTGGTCAGCGTAATGCTCGACTTACCGCAGCGAATCACGACCTCCTTCTTCGCGCTCAGGATCAAGGTGTCGTCGTCGAGGGTGATTTGCTGCGCCGTATCTGGTTGGTTCGAATTCTGCATGACGCCGATAATGATCGGTTTCGCTGGATCGCCGTCCTCAAATACCAATGCGACCTCTTTGCCGGCTTCTTTCTCGGTAACGGCGATTACGGAGCGAGCTGATACGAGAGCGCCGGAAGTATTCGATGGAAAATCAACCAGAGGCTGCATAGCGGCGCGGATGGCGGCAATTCGCCCGACAGTCACTGCAGGCACAAAGACGGCGCCTGTTAATTCTCTGCCGTTGGCAGAATTAGCAGTGTTTGAGACGGATCGGCTCAATTCGTCCGCGTGTGTAGTCTCTTGCGAATGTTCGCAGACGACGTTTTGTTTCAAATCGACATCGACCCTGGTCACAGGTGCCTCCAAGAGATGATTGTCTTTACGCCAGCCACCAACCTCAGTTCTGCAAAATCTTGCTGCCTTTCAGAGTCATGTCACCACTGGCCTCGGCCGTGATTTTTCCCGAGCCTTTGATCGTGATGTCCTTGCCCTGAATGGTGATGGTTCCGTCTTTTTTCATGAGGATCGAAGCGCTTCCCGTCGTGAGGGTGATTTCGTCCCCCGCCTGAATGGCGAGAACTTTTCCAACATTCAGCGAGTCGTTCTGGCCGATTGAGGCGGTGCGGTCCTGGGAAGTATTCTCGCCATGATTGCCCGAGATGGTCTCCGCCAGATCGGCGCCGACGCTAATCGTTTGCCCCGCTGCGATTGTCGTGCTTTGACTCGCTCCAACATTTACGGTTTGCGCTGCGCCGACGTTGATGGACTGAGTTGTGCCGATGTTGACCGACTCGCTCACTCCGATGTTCTTGGCGCGCGTGAGGCCGACGGTGAGCGCCTGCAGGCCGCCGATCGTAATCTCCTGCGCGCCGCCGACATTGATCATCTCGTTGACGCCGACATTGCGCGTGCGCATGAGGGCAACCGTAATGGACTCATTCGCGCCCACGGTCTCGTTACGATTGCTCCCGATAGAAATCGTCTCGTTGGTGCCGACAGTTTCTGTCCGATTCACTCCGATGGTGATCTGCTCGTTGTTGCCGACCTTCTCGGTTCGGTTATTGCCGATGGTGCTGGATTCATCCACATCGACGCTCTTGGTGCGGTTGTTGAGGACATGCCGCCGCTCGTCATGTTCGATCTTGGTGTCCATGTCGAATTGGCCATGTACCTGGATCAACTCCGAGCCTTTGGTATCGTCGAACGACAATTCGTTGTATCCGCCGCCACCCTTGGTACTGTTCGACTTGTAACCGCTCACCATCATCTTCCCGGGAAGATCCCACGGCGGCATCTGACCGGCGTTGTAGGTTCGACCCGTGATAATCGGACGATCCGGATCGCCCTCAATGAAGTCGACAATCACCTCTTGCCCAATGCGCGGGACGTGAATACCGCCCCAGGATTTTCCTGCCCAGGGGTATGAAACTCGCACCCAGCAAGAGCTGGCCTCATTTTTCTTGCCTTCGCGATCCCAATGGAACTGCACCTTCACGCGGCCGTACTTGTCGGTGAAGATCTCTTCGCCGGCGGGCCCAACTACCACGGCCGTCTGGCAGCCCTGCACCACGGGAACCGGCGTTCGGCGCGGTGGACGAATCGGGGTTGTAGCCGGCACACACTCGAAGCTGTTTTCGTAAACCGGTTCCGCGGATTCCGAAGCGCTGCTTCCATAGCCCAGGTTGTGGCGGCCCGAATGGTGCAGGGAAGTCAGCACGTACTCTTGATTCAGATCGTCGCGGTAGTGGTCGGTCAGCTTGAACTTGTAGCCAACCCCGAACGCCCGGCAGTCGCTGGTGCCTCGAGCGACGGATTGCGGCATTTGCTGCTCTTGCAGGCGCACCTTGGCCAGACGGTCGCCATCGGCGCGCTTGGCGTATTCGCCGGGAAAATCATAGACCTCCCACTTGCCCGTTCCATTCACCGAACTCAACAGACTGGTGGCTGGGGTTTCGAAGTTGTAATCGGTCACGGTATAAACGCCGGGGCGAAGTTCCTGCTCCTGGTGCCAGTGCAGGATGACATCATCATCTTGCCAACCGCCGGCAGATCCCTCATAACGGGCAGTCGGCTGGTTGGGACACGCCTTATGGGACGACGGGTCGTTGGCGAGAATCAGAGTATGTTTGCCGTTCTCGTGCTCGAAGAAATAGCAGATGCCTTCTTCTTCCATAAGGCGGGAAACGAAATTGAAATCCGATTCGCGGTATTGCACACAATAGTCTCGCTTAACGAAGTCGCCGTAGAGCCGCAGGGCAAAGTCGTTATATCCGTATTCCTTGAAAATCTGCTTGATAATGTCAGGCGCGGTCTTGCCCTGGAAGATGCGGCAGTCGGTGGTTTGATCGAGAAACCAAAGCCAGGGCACCATCGTGGCGTGATACACCGCGACCTTGCTGTCCCGATCAGCCTGGACAAACCGGCTCACATAACCGTTCCAGTAGCGCTGCGAACTGTCGGCAAGGGAGAGACGAACGGTCACGGCTTGGCCCACGATGTCTTCGTATTTGATCGACGCGTCCTCCGAAACCAAGTCGAGATGGAAGGTGAACAGTCTGGAGAGAGCCTCCTGCCCCTGAAACGAACGCAGGAGCAGGGCATCCTCGCCCAGCGGAGTATCAATCGCGATTTGTCGGGTCGCTTGAGTTATCGCCATGGTTAGTTCCTATCGGTTCCCGGAACTTGCAAAGTAAGCTTGTGTGCAACCATCCGCCGGGATGGCGTCATATGTTTCGTGCCCGGAAATCGCATTTCATCTTCAGGACTATCGGGTTGACCGCGCAGAGGTCCGGGCGTGGGGCTGGGCATGCGGCACGTGGTTCCATCCTCAATTTGAAAGACGGCTTCAGTATCGCGGACGGGCACGTATTGTCGATGAGCGGCCATGACGATTTATGCGATGTCGTAGCGGAATCCCTGCCCTGGTTCCACGGTGACATGTACCCGGCTCAGCGCGTTTCCCGTCACCATGCGCGACAGCATTTCGCTGGAGACCTGGGGCAACAGAGTCCCGGTCAGGATGTGATCGACGTTGCGTGCTCCACTCTCAACTTCGGTGCAGCGCCGCACGATTTCAGAAATCAGTTCTTCCGAATAGGTAAAAGGAACGCGATGGTTTTCCTCAAGGCGCTCGCCAATCTGCCCGAGTTTCAACTTGATAATGCGGCGCAGCGATTGATCATCGATCGGATAATAAGGAACCACAATCAGACGCCCCAACAGTGCCGGCTTAAATATCTTGCGCAACTCTGGATTCAAGGCTTCGGCTAGAGCCGCCGACTCCGGACGGGTATCGGGATCGGCGCATAGTCTCATGATCAGGTCTGAGCCCGTGTTCGAGGTCATCAGAATCACGGTGTTCTTGAAATCCACATCCCGGCCCTCGGCGTCTTCCATGAAACCTTTGTCGAAGACCTGGTAGAAAAGTTCCATCACATCGGTGTGCGCTTTTTCCATCTCGTCGAGAAGAACAACGCAATATGGTTTTCGCCGCACCGCTTCGGTGAGCACTCCGCCTTCACCGTAACCGACGTAGCCGGGAGGAGATCCCTTCAGGCCGGAGATGGAGTGCGCTTCCTGATATTCGGACATGTTGACGGTGACCAAATTGCGTTCACCGCCGTAAAGCGTATCGGCCAATGCCAACGCAGTTTCGGTTTTGCCCACGCCGCTCGGACCAACCAGCAGGAAAACGCCGACTGGCCGCTGCGGATCGTCCAAGCCCGCGCGCGCAGTTTGTATTCGCTGGCTGATGGCTTGCAAGGCGTGGTCCTGGCCCACGACTCGTTCTCCGAGCAGATTCTTGAGCTTCAGGACAGTCTGGATTTCATCCTTCAGCATTTTGCCTACGGGAATCCCAGTCCATCCCGCGATTACTTCGGCGATCGTGCCGCCATCGACGTACGGCCTTACCAGCGGATTCTCGCCTTGCAAGGTTGCCAGCTCCGTAGCCAAATTCGCCAGGTCGACGCGCATTTGATCGGGGCTTATCGAGATAGGATCGGGGATGGCGCGAGGAACCACCAGAACCGGGCCGGTTCCCGTCATGCTGCTTACGGCAGCGACTGCTTCCGGCTTCGCCAGCACGATCTCTTCGATCTTGCCTCGCAAGTCAATCATCTTTTGCACGACGGCGCGTTCCTGGGCCAGCCGGTCCTGAAGTTCCGACTCCCGCACTCGCGCAGCCTCTTTTTCCGCGACTAATCGGCCGAGCCTCTCGCCGTGATCGGCTCCAGATGCGGCTTCTCGCTCCAGGATGCCAAGTTCGGTTTCGATCGATTCGATTTGACGGCGGGCGTCTTCGAGCGATGCCGGAGTCGCATTCTGCGCCAAGGACACGCGTGCACACGCCGTATCCAACACGCTGACGGCTTTATCCGGGAGCTGGCGGCCGGAAATGTAACGCTGCGACAAGCGCACGGCGGTGGTTACCGCTTCGTCGAGAATCGCCACGTGGTGATGCTTCTCGAGCGTGGATTTAACGCCGCGCAGCATAATATCGGCCTGCTGCTCGGTCGGCTCTTCCACTTTCACTACCTGGAAGCGGCGCGCGAGCGCAGCGTCTTTCTCGAAGTACTTTTTATATTCGGACCAAGTGGTTGCCGCGATCGTGCGCAGTTCGCCGCGCGCCAGCGCCGGCTTGAGAAGGTTGGCGGCGTCGTTCTGGCCGGCCTGGCCCCCTGCGCCGATGATGGTATGGGCCTCATCGATGAAGAGAATGACGGGAGTGGGTGACGCCTTCACTTCGGCGATCACATTCTTTAAGCGATTCTCGAATTCTCCCTTGACGCCGGCGCCGGCCTGCAGGAGTCCAAGATCAAGAGTCCTCAGCTCCACTCCTTTGAGTGATGGCGGAACATCCCCGCTGGCGATGCGGCGAGCAAAACCCTCAACCACGGCTGTTTTCCCGACTCCAGCCTCGCCCGTGAGTATGGGATTGTTCTGCCTTCTGCGAGTCAGGATGTCGATGATCTGCCGCACTTCGAAGTCGCGTCCCAGCACCGGATCGATTTTCCCTGCTTTGGCCGCCTCGGTGAGATTGATGGTGAACTGGTCGAGGCTGGTCTTGGCTGAAGCGGGGCTAGCAGCCGAGGGCTCGCCTTTAGCGGCAGCCGCACTTCGTTCCTCTTTCATGAAGCCCGAGAGATCTTCCACCGAGTTCGCGCAGATCGAAAACAGGTCATTGCGAAGTGTCTCGACTGAGATTCTTTGCAGTTCGGGGCAACTGGCGGTCGCGAAGTGCGACAGAGTTTCGCTGGCCAGCAGTGCGGTCAGAAGAAAAGCCGAACGAATCTGCGATGCGTTGTATTCCACCGATCCAATGCTCCAGGCTTCCGAGAGCAAGCGGACGATGCGCGGAGAAATCGCGGGATTGCGCGAGTTCCCGGACTTCATCCTGTCGAGGGCGCGAGTGAGATCGCGCGACACCCGCGAGGCGTCAATCTCGAAGTGGCGGTAAATGGCGGCGACGTCGGCGTCCGACATCTCCGTAAGCTTGAGCAGGTAATGTTCGACATCGATTTCGTAGTGGGTTCTCGCGACGCACAATCTCGCGGCTTCTTCCAGGCCCGCGCGGCAGGTGGAGTTCAACTTCGCGATCAACCCTTCTCGACTTAGCGCCATATCAAGCCTCCAACCCGATAGCTTCCTGCTCTGCGAAGACCGCGTCTTCCGCGGCATGGGGAAATGGATCGGTCCTCAACCACGACGACCAACCGAGCCGCGATGCAGCGGTGTCGTCACTTAATTGACAGCATGGAACCTCGTCGCCCCGAAGCGTCGGTTGCACTTCGAAGTCGAGATCCGCACCCAAAAACCAGCGCGTGACGCCAGAGACCTTGGCAAAGCGCTCGCCGCAAGGCAGAAGGCTCTGAAACTGCTCGGCTGCGAGCGGACCGAAAACCAGGCGAACCAGAGCGTGTCGCGTCCACACAGAATCCCCGGCAACTGCTCCGCAACCCAGTTGACTGTTCTCTTCCTCCGAGCCCAGACAACACAACTCATCGAGTTCCAGCGTGTGCCATCTCCCCCGCAACTGCTCAACGCGTACAGGAAGCTCGAAGTAGTCGTGAAGCAGCGCACGCAAACACTCGGCCGAATGAGGCCGCTGGGCGAGCAGTCCGACGTAGCGTAAAAGCGCTTCATCGGGAACCGGCAACCGGCCTCGCAACCCGGGTGTGCCCATTCCGATCAAATCAAAAAGACCGGACGTAACAGAATCAGGACTTCGGCTCGCCGATTGCGCTCGCTCGTACTCGACAAAAAAGTGGTGCTTCTCCCACGATCGGTAGAAAAACCAGATCAGCCGGTGATTGAACAGATCAAGAAAGTCGGCAAACGACGTGTCGCCGAAACATTCGCGGTCCACGGCGGTTTCCGTGTATGCCGCTGGAAGCACACCCTCGGCCCCGGTTAAGCCCAGGAACGTGACCGTCATTTGGGGTGGGCCGGGCTTGCCATGGTCAACCTCTACGATCGAACTCGCGGGGAAGGCCAGAGAATTCTTCACGCGGAAACGCACAGCCTCGGATTCGCGGGCGTCTCCCTCAGGCTGCTCTTCGCCGTAGCGGCGCTGCAGCAGCCGCACCGCCTGAAAGAAGTCGAATTCCCACGCCTTGGTGAACAACAGTTCGTCTAGGCGACGACCTGTTCCCCAGTTCGAAGCGGCCATTCCCAAACCACCCCCTTCCGCTGCCGTGTTGTGACCCGAAGTTGGGTAAACGAATTCACCGCGCAATACAGGCCGAAAAATCTTTCCAGGATGCTGGCCAGCAGAAAGGGTCCGCTGCCGGCAAACTGCTCTTCATCCAACTCGGCGTCGATGGCGACACCCTGGCAAAATATGAAGCCGTATTCCGAATCCAGACGGGCCATCTTTCGTCCGCTGCTGATGGAGGTGATCCCCGCGATCTGCCGGGCCACGGAGGACGTTGCCCCGGTATCGTAGAGGCGCAGCAGTTCGCGGAGCGCGTCGACGCCTCCCTCGACCAGCGAGAGATGATTCAATGAAAGATGCGAAATGAGCCGCCATTGCAGACCGCTGCGCAATGGCGGACGAATCGTCTTCGTCGGTCCATAGAGAGATCTCGCCCGCACAATCGCACCGCTCTCCAGGTCAAATTCTCCCCAGGTTCCGTTCATCGAGAGGCGAGCCGCAGCGTCCCGGTTGGTGCAAGTGACGTACGCTGTGATCGAGTCGACAGCGGGCTGGCTCAACTTGAAGTTACGGTCCACCAGCGACAAATAAACGTCCGAGCCGGCATCACCTTTGCGCTCCGAAGGACGCCGCGTGGCATACCAGAAAGCATCTTGTTGGTTCTCATCTTCGTCGTGACGAAAGGAATAAAAAGGCCGATATACCTTCGGCTCCTCTTCATTGGGCGCGAGCGACAGAACCCGGTCAACCGAATAGACTTCCATTCCCATGGGTGCGTGGACGTCGGCGATGATGGGATATTCGGTCTTGGCGTGCGATACGCGGATCGGCTCCGCACAATGCTCAAACAGATTTACGACGGGAACGCACCCCAGCTGAAATGTGTCAATGCCTACCGCGGACTCCAGAAGAGTAGCGCGTTCGTTTCGCTGAAACTCGTTGAGCAGGATGATGATTTCCAGCCGGTCGTGCAGATGTTCGCTGGGCACCTGATCGAGGTTGGCCAGATCGAAGAACAAGAATTTCTGCGGAAAAGAGAAATACTCCTGCAGCAGCCGGTAGCCTTGAAAACTCGTTTCGGAGTAAGGGAGGAGCGCTTCCTCGCGGCTGAAGCCGACACCAAGAATCGAGCGGCGCGGAAGTACGGTAGAGCGCTTCTTCCCAACCTTGTCCGCATACCTCAGAAGAACCCGGTTCACATTGTTGAACAGCAGTTCGTAGATCCAGTGCGCCACTTGAGAATCGCCGCCAATGCGGAAGCGGAGATCCTTCATTGCCAGCGCCGAGAGCTTGGCCGCGCCCAAAGACTGCAACTCAATGCGAACCGCATATTGCGCATCGACGGCGTCGATACCGGCTGACATGTTCGCAGCGCGCCCAAAGCTGGCGCCGGCAACGCCGATGGGCCAAAGGCGCGTGGGGTAAGCGGTTCGGAAGCGGCATTGCACACCCGCAATGGGCTCGGCATAAGCGGTCGCTCCGCGGGGAACGATATGGCCGGTGGATATTTTGCTCTGCTCGGGATCCACTTCAAACTGCACGATCGCCATGGATGGGACCGGCCGCAGGAAGTGGGGGTACAGCAAATCGATCAGCGCTTGCGTAATCTCGGGGAATTCGTCGTCGATCTTGCGCTGAATGCGCCCGGCAATCAGGGCGAAGGCTTCAATCATGCGCTCCACGTGCGGATCGTCGCAGCCGTTGCGGGTCAGCTTGAGCGCGGCAGCGCGCTCCGGATAGCGTTGACCAAACTCGGACGCCATCTTGCGAATGAACAGCAATTCGCGCTCGTAATAAGGAAGCAGTTCGCTGATCATTATGAGCTAACCCGGTGACCTAACCTGCTGTTGACCCTGGAGCTTAACTTTGGACGATTGCGACCTCGCCCGTATCTCGCTTCAATCCCATCTCAAAAGCTACTCGCTCGGAGAGAAACTCCGCCTTCGCCTCCATGCGAAAGCGCAGGAGCAGGCTGGAGTTTTCACCGTCAATCAACCGCACCGACACGTTTTGCAGCCGGGGCTCGAAGTTCCGAATCGCCTCTTCCATCCATTTGCAGAGTCTTGTCTGCTCCGCCGTCGATCGCAGGCCGCCGCATTTCGTAAAGTCGGGAATGCCGAAGTTGACGATCGAGGTCGCAGTCTCCTCAAATTCCGGTGGAACCAGGTTTTCTTCGCGCCGCGTATTTAAAAGCACGTGGAGATCGCGCGCGATCGACGCGGCGAACTCATCCACATCATTGCGGCGACGAGAGCCGATCTCGCCGTTCGATTCTTCGGGCGGGACCAGCCGATCCAGAATCGTCGGCACCAGTTCGGTTTCTGCGTAACGCGCCATGTCTAGCCCAGTTCAGTTCAGCTTTGCTCCGTCGGTTCGCCGCAAGCTAGCGCCTGCCAGGGATCGAGACGGCTGAGCTTCAGGAAAAACTCCATCGCCTTATCCGGATTCGCGGTTCCCCCGCTCTTCTCTCGATAACAACGCACCAGCCGAGTCCACACTGCGCCGATCATCTCCGATGTTTCCCAGGCGGTCAGATTGTGTTTGTCCACCAGTTCATTCAATTCTTCGAGGATCGACTTCGCTAACTTATGGCGGTTGGTCTGCAGACAGATATCCGCCAGCAAGAGCTTCCGCTGGAATCGCAATCGCCCATTTGCCTCCGCCGCGGCCAGCGCTGTCATGGTGGCCAACGCGCCGTCCACATCCCCTGACCGGGCTTTGCGTTCGGCCTCCACCCATGAATCTCCGAGAGAGCCTTGCGGAGTATCCGATCCGAGCGCGAAAGCATGCATGCTCCCAAGGCCGCCCGTACTCGCTCCATTCGATGGCGCGCCCTGCTTTTTACGCAGAATGCTGCTTACCGCAGTGCGGCAGTCATCGAAAACTTGATTGGCGCTGCCGAACGACAGAGCACCCGGTCCAAATTTCTCGCTCGCCACTTGCTCCAGCTCCGCGAACTCACTGCGCGCTTCTTCGAGCTCTTTGACCAGGGTTTCGTACTGTTCCCGGCTTCCGGCCGCGGCGGCTGATTCAAATTCCGCGGCAGTGATCATGCCATTCTGCCGCAGCGCTTCGTCGCGATAATTCAGCGAATAATTCACCTCCGGCGAAGGCCGCATGGTCAGCGGAATCTCGCGCATCAGTTCGGCAAGTTTGTCGTTGAGCCAATCTAACTTTCCGTATCTATCTTCGAGACTGCCGTTCTCCGGCACCGGGTAGAGCCCTTTGTCGCTGAACTCGGTGAGCAACCCTCGCACCGCCCAAATCCCATCTCGCACGCCGGCGAAGCCATGAAGGCGGGCGCAGGATTCCGTCAGAAATACTCCCAACTCCAAGTCCTTGGATTTCGTACAAAGCGCCTTCTCGACAAGTTCCTTATAGTTGGACCAGTCTGTCTTGATCGGATTGGCTGGCTGCCAATCGCGCTTGTCTGCGGTGTCGCTGAGATTCGGCTTCGCTTTTTTGATTTCGACCCAATCTTTCAGCGCCCTCAGGTCTTCTCCTGCGGGCTTTTCTGCGGAGATCGGGATCAGGACCCGCTCGTCCACCACTCGAGTCATGGACATGACGCCACCTCAAGCGTGCGTAGCTGCAGAATCGGGCAATCGGTATCGCCTGATGTAATCACCTTTTGTCCATAGGCCAACGTGAAGTCCCCCTGACCAACCGGCCAAATGGTGCGACGGCCGAGCTTCAAATCGTCAGGCTGCAAATGGGAATCGACGTAAAGAGAAAACACCAGCACTTCACCGTGCGCGCCGGAATGAAGCGCCAAGGTTGCCGGGGCCCATACCGTATCGCGCAAATATTTAGGCTCGGGAATGGAAAGCAGTTGCAGAGAATCCCATGGGATCCAGGTGTACTGGCCTTCCATGATGACCTCAAGAAACGGTCCCAGCAAGTCGTTGGTGTCGCTCAGTTCGTCGATCTGCGTGCCATTCAGCGTCCCTTGCAACTCGCCGCGGAGCTCGAGCGCGTTCTGAAGCGACCTGGCTGCCGATGTGGAATCCCCGGCGGCATAGTGTTCCACCGCTTCCAGTTGAGCGTTTGCGTAGGGCGGATCGTCGATAACCCGTGGGCGAGGGCCGCCGTGAAAGAAACGCCTGCGTTCTTTTTCCGCCTGAATGGCCCCCAGATAAATGCCGGCCCCGCCGCACAATTCGGCATTTGAGGTCGCGAGCACTTCCAGTTGTTTGCCGGCCCGCTCCAGATCTCCGTTCAGGCACAGCAGTTCAAAGTAGAAGGTGCGCGCAGCCAAGTCGGTGGGCTTGACCTTCACCTCTCCAGCTACGCGCTCAATTGCAGCCGAGAGCTGGCCGGTCTCAAGCAGTTCTGTTCCGACCATGTCAGCTCCTTCATCATTCGTATGATCTGCGCAGAGGTTACGTCGGGCCGGTTCGGAAACTCGGTCCCCTGCAAGAGAATCGCTTACGCGGCGACTTTGTTTTCCACCAAACTCCATCCCCCGGTCGTGTTGCCGCCCTTGCTTCCATCCGTGCGCTTCTGCTGGGTGTAAGTCCACTTAATCGTGCCGTAGTTGAAGCTGACAGACTCACTCGGGAAATCGCCTCCGCCGGCCGGCGCAACATGGGAAATCACAACCTGCTCCATCTTGATTTCCATGTACTTCACCCGCGAGTCGCCGGAAGAGCGCATTAAATCGATGGTTACGTTCTTAAGATGCTTGCCGCTGGAGCACAGCTCGTAGAGCTTGGGCGAAGCGAGGTCCACATATTTGGTGATCGAGAAGTCCGAGTGCTGGCAGCGCCCAACGGTACCGCCTCCAGCGGAGGAGCCGGTCGCGGACGCCGGCTGCGAAATGGAGTGGTTGAAAGCGAGAAGCTCGATCCAGTCTTTGTGTTCTGAATCGGTGCTCTCCCCTTTGAGACTATCAACTTGCATAAACATATCGGGCATAACTAGCTCCTTGTTGCTGATGCGGACAGAGTTCGGGATTGCAAAATTCGCAACCCCTGGGTTTCACACTTAGGCCTTGGCCGGCAGCTTGGCGACCAGGCGCAGCGATACCGTGAGTTCGTCCAACTGGAAGTGCGGCCTTAAATAAGCCACCGCGTTATACGCTCCCGGCTTGCCTGCAATCTCGGTGACTTCAATTCGTGCCTCGCGCAAGGGGAACTTAGCCTTCTGTTCCTGGCTGGCCAGGTCGTCCAGCAGAACATAATGCGAGATCCACTGGTTCAGGAACTGCTCGCATTGCTCGCGCGACATGAAAGAGCCGATTTTGTCGCGCATCATCGCCTTGAGATAGTGCGCGAAACGCGATACCGCGAAGATATATTGCAGCTGCGCGGAGAGTCTCGCGTTGGCGTTGGCGTCGTCGCTCAGATAGACTGTCGGTTTCTGAGCGGATTGTGCCGCCAAAAACGCCGCCCGATCCGTGCCCTTGTAGTAGCACAAGGGAATGAATCCAAGTTTCGCGAATTCATTTTCGCGCCGGTCGGTGATCGCGATTTCGGTGGGACACTTTACCGCAATGTCGCCGTCATCGGTAGTAAAGGTGTGTGTCGGCAGACCTTCCACCAATCCTCCACCTTCCACTCCGCGGATCGCCGCGCACCACTCGTATCGGGCAAAGGCATCGGTGAGCCGTGCGGCAAACGCGTATGCCGCATTTCCCCACAGGTACTTGCTGTGATCTTTGCCGTCGACATTCTCCTCAAAGTCAAAAGCTTCGACGGGAGCTGTCTCTTTACCGTAAGGCAGCCGCATGAGCACGTGCGGCAGCACCAGGCCCACGTAACGGGAGTCTTCGCTTTCGCGGAAGGACTTCCAGCGAATGTAGGCGTCGTTGTCAAAGATCTTGGCCAAATCCCGCGGGCCGGCCAGATCCGTGTAGCTTTCCCAATTGAACATCTTCGTGCTGGCGCCGGCGATGAACGGGGCATGGGCGGCAGCCGCAAGATTGGACATCTTTTCCAGTACTTCGAGGTCATCCGGATGCCGGCCGAATTCGTAATCTCCCACCAGCGCTCCGAAGGGATGACCGCCGAGCACGCCATAGCCCTCATCGTGGACTTTCTTGAACGTGGCGCTTTGGTCGAACTCGGAGGCTTTGCGCAGATCCTTCAAAAGGTCATTCTTGCTGATGTTCATGACCTTGATCTTCAGCATCGTGGAGGTCTCGGTCTGAAAGACGAAATACTTCAGTCCGCGCCACGCGCCCTCGAGTTTCTGGAATGCCTCGGCGTGCATGACCTCGTTCAGTTGATTGGTCAGGGCCTGATCTATGGCGGCAATGCGGGCGTTCAGCATCGCCTCGGTGTCGGCCGACACCTTCATCTCGCGGGTCACCACCTGTTCAACCAGTGCCTCGACCCACTGCTTGGCAACGCCGCGCTCCTCATCGGTAGGCGCCAGGCGGCCCTCTTTGAGTATTTTCTCTAGTAAACTGCCTTCGCTTTCAACCGCCTCTTGAGGTATTGGTTTCGGAAGCGCTCCCATGTTAGTTCCCCTTTCCCGGCTCAGGCTCTGGCAGACCGACTTCGGTGCGCAGCTTATTCAATTCCTGATCGTCGCTGAGGATCTGCTGCAGCATCTTTTCCAGCTTGTCGTTGCCGTACAGGCTGCTGCGCAGGTTCGAAAGCTTTCGCCGTAACTCAATCAGCTTCCGCAGCGGTTCGACCTGCTCTACCACATTCTGCGGTTCGAAATCCTCCATGCTGGAGAACTTGAGTTCGACGCCTATTTTCGTATCGTCGTCACTGAGCTTGTTGTCGACCTTAAAAGTGATCCGCGGAGTCATCTTGGCCAGGACTTTGTCAAAGTTGTCCCGGTCAATCTCGACGAACTTGCGGTCCTTGATCGCGGGAAGCGGCTTATCCGGCTGTCCCGACAGATCTGCCAGCACTCCGACTACAAAAGGTAGTTCTTTCTTCTCGATTGCTCCGCCAGTTTCAACGTCGTATGTGATCTGGACGCGCGGTGGACGAACCCGTCCGATTTTTTTCTGTAGGCTCTCTTTTGGCATGTTTAGACTCCCCTGGAAAAGCGACTTAGGCCCTCAATCAACACCGGAGGGGCGCAAGTCTACTACTTATCTGTAAATCTGTCCACTCCCACGTGGTTGCGGCGTTCCCGGTTTGGCACAACCCTATTTCTCGTTTCCAAGCTGTATAGTGCGGCTCGCCTGGAAAACGTTTCAAAGGCTCGCGGCTGTTTTCAAATGCCTACGCCCGGCGTCCTACGGCTGGGCGTGCGCTAACTGCACAGCCCACCAGCCCTCACAGCGAAGTTTGGAAAAATAACCCCGCCCAAAGATATTGCTGGCGGCCGAGTCGATCCGGATCTGAATCGTGGCCGGATTTCCCTTCGAATCCTGTAACGGCGTGTGAGTATTGGCGAACATCAGCGAGCGAAAAGTGAAGAGGCCGCCATTCTGATCATCTGCCGCCTGCAAGAGTCGAAACAGACCCCAGGGTCCGGGGAGCTGAGCAAGAGGAAGGTCTTTCTGTCCGACCTTAAACCTAAAACCCGTCTTGACGTCGAGTTGTGTCGGAGCGGCCGTAACTGGCGGCCACACAAGCTTTTGGACGCTTCCTTTTCCGGGCGTGTATTTGATCGCGTGGCCATCGACATCCAGTTCGAAGGAAATTTTGCCGGTGCCGTCCAGGGTCAGCGTGTAGTCGAAATGAGGAACGGTTCCACCATCGGCGTACAGCGCCTCCCGAAGCTGGCCCAAGCTGTTCAATTCCTGCAAGAAAGGCTGCGAGTACGTAGCCGGGAAATCCGCTTTGCTGGCCCAGATTTTTCCCTGGCGCGCATAGGCCTGTGAAACGTCAGGCGACTGCTCAAACTGAGCCAGGGTGCCGGTCGTGGGAGCGAAGACCTGGTTCAGGTCCTGCGTGGTCGCATCCAGCGACGAGGTGGCGTCGAAGGGAAACTTGGTCAGAAGCGGTGCGAGGCTTGAGCAAAGCTCATTTTCGGCCCGGTTGATCCGCGCGATCACCGGCCGGAAGTCGGGAGGCGGGGGCGGCAGCGGTATTGGTTTAGCCGGCGTCTTTCCGATCGCTGCGCTCGCGTAACGAATGGGCTCTTCGAGCAAGTTTCCCAAGTCGAGGTCGATCTGGGAGGGTTCGTTGGGGAACGATCCCTTGAGCGAGTGGAGAGCCGTGTCCGCGCTTACGACCGCCTGGTTCGCCTGATCGAGCAATTGCTTGTCCGCAGCGGCCGACTTATCGATCTTCGGCGGAATCGCCGCCAGGGCATTGCTCAAGTTTTCGAGAGCTTTCACATATTCCTGATTCTTGTCGTTCAGCCATTTCTCCGAACTCGCCGGATCGACCATGGCATGCACCGGCTCGAACTCACGCATGATTTCGGCCGAACCCAGGCTGGGCTGGGGAATCAGTTGATCCGTGGCTTTCGCATCCTTCTTGTTGCCGTACTTGTCGACAAGGTTGCTGAAAGTTTGCCTTACGCTGGCAGCGCCTTGCTCGATACCTTCCTCTGCTTTTGAGACGGCCGTCGCCGGCGCTACAACATTCGTATCGTGCGAGGCCATGTAAATCAGCCCCAACAGCGGCGACCGGTTGTTGTCGGCGAGTATGCGCAATTTCCGCGAGGCATCGGCCGTATTACTGAAACTCACCACATGGTGGGCTTCGAAAAACGACTTCCAGTGCTGGACGTAACTCTTGACGTAGAGATCCTGTAGATCGCGGTCGGTGGACGCATCCATTGACCACTTCGAAACAGCCGACGTACTCCCGACCACGCAGGGCTCGCCCGCAGAAGCCTTGTGACTGTGGATGTTGTCGATCATCGCCTGCCAGCCGTCGCGCGTGTAGACGCCGTCGATGCTGTTCGGCCCCGTCATCACTTCGGAGTAGTTGCTGGCGTACCGGCTCAGCGAATCGGGCTGCTGGGTGCGGTTCACCTCCGCGATGAGAGCGTGAAAAAATTTGTCCGGGCCGTTCAGGTTTTGCAGGTATGCCTGAGCTTTGCCGACAGCCTCGCTGTTCTCCCTGATTTCAGCCTTGTACGGATTCTGAATCTTCAGCTCTGCAACGTAAAACTCCATTTGCTTCTCAGCCAGAGGTGTCGAGTCTGGCTGGGCCGACACAGCGGAGGTCCAGACGGGCATCAGCGCTGTGTTCAAGAAAGTGTCGTCCGGAGGACACGCCTGCGAAGTGACCATCCGGTAAGCCTTCAGCAGGCTATCCACTTCGTCCTGTACCGGAGCATTGGGCTGCAACGAAAGGAAGCGGCCTGTGAGCGCCTCTACCACAGGGGTAACGAAAATTCGGCGAAACCGGTCGAAGTAAAGGTGATCCAGCTCGGCAGTAACGTCACTTCCCGAATAGAGCCCCCATCGGTACGACGGCGGAGCGCCATGACGCTGGTAGCCGAGAAGGCGGACCAACGGTTCGCGCAACGACTCCAGCTCTGTGATTGCAATCGGAGTTGCCGCAGTCGGCGGGGCGATCGAAGTTGCCCCGACCGCGGATTCGACGTCGTCCAGCAACTGCCGGTTGTTCCTCCACGAGTTGACCCACAACAGGCTCAGGATCAGAAAGACCGCCCCTACCGCCCCAAAGGCAAGATGGCGATACGACTGCTCGCGCGTATCGACTCGAGGAGCCGTGTTCCCGGCCCGATCCTTCAGGATGACGTCGTGAAAAACTTCGGTGAGAAACGTCCACTTGGCGATCGTTCCTTCCGGCGCAGCCGCACGCGAGGGCGCCATCGGCTGCGGCTGCGGCTTCGAGCCAAAAAGTATGGTTGCCTCCGTGCGGCGCTTGACCACGGAGAAGTCTGCCACGCTGTTCTCGGGGCCTACGGCAGCGGCTCGCGAAACATATCTCTGCCCGGCAAAGTAAAAGCCACGCAATCTCGAGCCCTGCTGCAGAGGACTCGAACGAAACGCATCCAGGAGAAACTGCACGAGCTCGCCGCGAAGCTTTTTCAGCTCGCGAGGGAATTCGTAGCCCAGCGATTTCTTCCGCAACTCCTCCTCGCGAGCCAGGAACACCATGCGTTTGTCGGCGAGAGACATGTACAGCCGGTTGAAATAGTCGGTGAGGCGCTTGCCCTCCCGGTCCGCATAGATGTCGGCCGACTCGTTTTTGGGCCGCATGAGGGGAAGGGTCACACCCACCAGCCTCCGCCCCTCGGCTTCGCTCAGATGCGCAAAAAACTCCGGGAAGCTTTCCAGGGCATCGCACTTGCTGAACAGAACATAGACGGGGAAATCCTTGCCAAAGACCGTCCCAACGGTTTGCAGGCGGTCATTCAAGGAGCGGGCAAAGGCGCTGATGCGCTGAGGATCGGGGGCCCTCACAAACAAGTTGGTATCGGCGACTACGACGACGCCCTTAAGATTCGGTTGCGGCCCCTGCCGGCCGAACAGTATCTTTTTCCATCGCGGCACACGCTGCTGCGCCGAGAGGATGCGCAGCGCTTTTTCCCAATGCTCCGGCTCCTGCATCGCGACGCGCCCGGAGATATCCGCGAACACCGATCCTTCGGCCAGCCACAGGTTGCAGGCTCGCGTGGGAAGAACGACTCCCTCGCGGGAGGCTTCGCCGGCGAGCAAGTGCGGCTCCAACCCGGAGTTCACCAGCGCGCTGGTTTTCCCCGCGCCTTCCGCGCCCATCACGAGAAACAGCGGCAGTGTGGCGACCGTAGGCTGCTCGCGCTTTGCGTTCAACTGCCCGGCGCCAATTAACCGGCGGTTTGCCTCGCGCACCAGCGCGGTCATCTCGAGCGCAAAGGCATCGTCTCCAGCAGACGGTCTTGGCGAGGGTAGAGTTGTGACTTTTGCTTGCGGCGAGGCCTGCGTGGCCGCGCGAGGGCGAGTCATGATACGTGTGACCAGCGCAAAAATCACCCAGACTCCAACCGCCAGACCGGTCATCGCCAGGCACGCTAGAAACACGCTCACATTCGGCCAGGCGAACGTGGTCACGACCGCGACCACAGCCTCAAAGAAGAGAAAGAGCAGCATCAGCCCGAAAAGTCTGCGCAGACTTATCATGACATTTACCTGCCCGCCATTCTTTCCTGCACAGCCTGTTGAATGGCGGAAGACTTCGACCCCAACTGCACCGAAAACATGACGTAGCACAGAATTGCGAACACCAAAGCCGCAGCGGCAAACAGCTTGACCTGCCGGTCGAGGGGGTCGATCACGCGCGCGGCAGGGGCGGGCTCGTCGGGCACTGCGGCGTCCGGCGAGAACTCCGGGTTGCGTCCGAAAATTCGTTCAATCCGCTCCCGCAGATTCGTCATGAGCAACTGCAGCTCAGCTTTCGAGCCTCCGGCAAATTTCCCCTCATATCCCAGAAGCAGGCACAGATAGTAGATCTCCAGGACCTCAGCCAACTCCTGGGAATCGCGGTTCGCCCTTAGCGTTTCCAGCCGCTTGAAGAAGAGTTCGCCGGCGGAGCGCTGGTCAAACAATTCTTCGCCCAGACTCTTGCCCGCCCATTGCGATGCGTTGCTGTCGGGAGCGGTCAGAATCGCTTCATCCAGAAACGCCACTACCGCGAAGTTGCCTTCCTGCACGTCTTCCGCGGAATAGCCTCGGCGCGCCGCCGTGGACGCGATTTCCCGAAGCGCTTGCTTCATGCGGGTACGAAAGCCTTCGGCGTCCTGCACCTGCTGGCGGCCGGTGTGCACCCGCACGATCGCGGTGAAAATACCCTCATAGAGCAATGCCAGGCGATCGAACTTGGGTGCCGGCTCGTTCTTAACTACAACTGGCTTCGGAACTAAAATGTGGCTGGCTGCGGTGCTCATCGTTAGTTCCTCCTGAAAATGAAGGTGGACTCCGTTTTGATCCCTATCCTGGCGTTCGTCAGGTTCTGTTTTGCGTCGTAGCTATCCAGAACCTCTCCCTTGTCGTTGGTGATTCTTACTTGGTTCCCCGCGACTCGTACCTTTACGGAGAAAGAGGTGTCTTGGTTAATGGCCACCGCGTTGACCTTCTTTTCGTTCGTGTCAGTGGTCTCATCGCCAGAGATAACCTTGCGCGTAATCTTCTGATCGTCCAGTTCGTATTGCACGCGTCCTTTTCCATCCGGAGGATCGATTACCCATTGCACTTTCTTTCTCCAAGGAATTACCTTGGGGTGCGGCGGCTTCGTGAAAATAAGGTTCACGTCCAGGCACCCTGCTTTCAAGTAAGCGAAATTGCCGGCGTTTTTCAGCTTGAACCATTCCCCGTCCGGCGTGGCTTGCGTGGGATCTTGAAGCTGGCAAGTAGGCACAGCCGCAACAAGGTTCAGGGCAACGATCTTGTTCTGTCCGCTTTCGATCTTTACCGTTGTAGTGAAAGGCTGTGTGCCCGGCGCTTCCGCCCGAATGTCGTAATCTCCGGATTTCAGCTGTGGCTGCTTCAGTCCCGGATATAAGTCGATCCATTGGGACTCGCCCACTCGCCGGCCCTGGACTTTCACATTCTTCGTAGCAGTATCGAAGCTGATAGTCCCGCACGGCACTAACTTTAGATTGGGTACCTGAAAAGGTGTCGGGGGTTTCACAGTAAAGTTGAAAGTTTGCGGATCACAGAATTCCGCTTTTTGCATCACGAGCCGATGTTGTCCCGCGGACAAGGCACCGGGGAATTGGCGAGCGCCGGTCGCGTCCAGATCTCCCAGCCGTTTGCCGTCGAGATCGACCAAGGCGCCCGGAGTCCCACCGACGATCGACAATAAAGAGGTTGTCGAGGGCGGTGGCGGCCTGAGCACCACTTCTTTGCCGATAGCCTGCCCCCGCTGCAGTGTCATGCTCCACTCTTGTTTCTCGTAGCCATCGGCGGTAAGCGCAAAGGCGTAGGTGCCGGGCGCGCGGCGAACTTGCCAGCTGGTCTTTCCGCGTTTCACTTCCGTCCCGTTCACCGTGAGCTTCGCATTCTCAACATTGGCTGTGACGCGAACTTGCGCCTGGCTATCGACGGATTGGACGACCAGCGTCGGAGCTTTTGTAATCTCGATCTCGTAACTCCCCGCCTCGCCCCCTTCGCTGTACTTCAACAAACGGTTCTGGTCGGTCAACGCCGGCAGAGCGGTTCCCGTCGCCGCCACGGCTATTTTCTGATTCGCCAGGGAGACATCTTTAAGTTGATTGCCGCCGTAAATCGTTGCATCGGAGCCTAGGCTGGTGATCGCGAACACATCGTTGGCCGCGAGGGCGCTCAACTTCGGCTGCGCTCCGGGAATCGCCTGAAATTCAATCGTGAACAGGCGCCTGCCGCTCGCGACGACGCTTAGCTGGTGGCTCTTGCCATCGGGCGGCAATTCGTGAGCTTCCAACGATCCATCGGCAAGATCAACTTTCTGCCCATCGATCTCTGCCGTCCCGCTCTTCTCCGAAGTCTGCACCGAGAGGAGCAGGGGCTCGGGGTCAAGTACGATGGGCGAGTTAAAGTCTCGCCCGATCTGAATCGGTTTCGTCTTGTAACCCAGCCGCGAAACTTCCACCGCGGCGGTTCCGTCGGCCCCGAGCGAAACCATCCCATCCGCCACGGGCTTGGAATCGACAGTTATCGTAGAATCGGGCGGCTCCGCGGTGACGTGGACTTGACTCGGCCGCGGCGGCAAAGGCGGCGCTGGCGTGTGATGGAAAGCGACATAGACAATCGCTAAAACCGCAAACACTCCTGCCAAAACGCCCAGCCATAGCCCTGACGATTTTCCGCCGGGCCTCACCAACTTAGATAATTTCTGTTGCAACGCTTGAAAGAATGAAGGACCGCTCTTAGCCGACGTTCCAGTCTTCTCGTCCTTTTTCGAGGCGGGGAAGAGCTTGGTTGCATCGACCGGTCCCGGTCGTTTCTTTTTGTCGACGGGTTTTAGCGAAGGTTTCCGCGGCGGTGCAGGTCCGCCATCTGTTCCTGTCCTCGCCGTTTCCGCTCGGAGGATCTCGCTGAGATCCTCGACGTGAGCGACGCGCTTCGCCGCCTGCTCAATATCGGCCACGGTTTGCTCGATCTCTGCATCGTCCGG
>Ga0074045_10000800_pt1 | contig 30687 bp, 24 predicted proteins | sample BogForMeECP23OM2_FD_94442 | JGI IMG/M metagenome (GOLD analysis project Ga0074045, IMG submission 94442) | Bog forest soil microbial communities from Calvert Island, British Columbia, Canada - Bog Forest MetaG ECP23OM2 | ecosystem: Environmental > Terrestrial > Soil > Wetlands ...
CCATCAACCGCTTCATCGCCGATGCCAACGACAAGCCCAAGCCCTTCGTCTGGACCAAATCCGCCGACGCCATCCTCGCCGCTGTCCAGCGCGGGAGACAAGCGTTAGAAGCTAGCCACTAGCGCCTTGAGTCCGTCTACCCAATTGATCTTCTTTCCTTGATCGTAAGTACGACCGTAGTAGCTGATTCCAACCTCATCTATTCGCCAACGTCGTTCTCGGGCTATTTGGGCACTTATTTCGATCTCGACACCAAGCCATTTGCGGTGAGATGCAGCGTTTTCAAAACATCACTCGTGAACATCTTATAGCAGACCTCGATGTCGGATAACATCTGGTCGTAGAGCAAGTTGAATACAAACGAGATGAGGCGATTTCCAAGATAATGGTGAAAATACAATGAGCGGTGAGGTGCACCGTAGAATCGAGAGCCGTAGACGACGTCGGCTACATTGCGTTCGATGATTAGCGGAAGCATCCGCGACCAATCATTCGGATCGTATTCAAGGTCCGCGTCCTGGATGACGATGACGTCGCCAACAGCATTCGCGAGACCAGTCCTGACTGCGGCGCCCTTACCCCTGTTGCGTGCGTGAAAAAGCGTCGTAACCGAAAACCCGCCCGAGTCTTGCGGGCCCTCTGCCGAAAGGACAAGCTCGCCCTCGCAGGTGAGCGTGGCAGACCGCCACACTCCTTCGGCGTGGTCGAGATTTCGCCTCAGCCACTCGGAGGTACCGTCGCTCGAACAATCATCGACAATGATGATCTGCTTCGATACCGTGGGGATTGCGCTAGCAACCTCGATCAGCTGCCGCCCGATGGTAGGCGCCTCGTTATAAGCAGGAACCACGACCGAAAGCATGGGCGAGGCTCCAAACGATAAAGATTTCAACTCGATAGCGGGCTCGTTAGCAAGGAACACCGACCTGGCCGAGGTTTCCTCACGGCTTCGGATGGGATTATCGCCTGCACCGGGATCGCCAATCGATCTTAATTACCTGTCCTGTGCGGCTTCCCGGAAAGGTACATCCGACATCCCCCGGATTTTCAACCCTGTGGTCGGGTATTGCTAAAACGATTCGTCGCGGTAGCTTGCCCTGGCAAGGTGGCGATGCCCAAGGCGGCGGAGCCATGATCGCGGACCAGCCTACGTGAAAAGCCAGTCAAGACCGACCCCAAGGTGGCGAGGCACGGGCGCTACGTCACGTTTCAGATGGCCGAGGTTGCGGTACCGCGGTAGATTCATCCCAGGAGATCTGCGGCTGATCGCACGATCGCGCGCGGCGCCTGCGCCAGTATCAGGGCGCTGCGGTCCGAGATGCGGCCGACGCCAGCGGGAGGAGTGCGTTTTGAGGAAACGGAAAGCCGCGAGCTTCAGCGCCACCGCGCCAGCAATCGGACCTTCTGCCGCCTACACGCCGACCGCGCGCGTATTTCCTTGCCAGGCAAGCCGTGACCTCGATTACCCGATCACAGGCTTGGGAATCCGAGGGATGTCGGATGATCTGGGCGCGTTCGCGTAGAAATTTTACAACCTCCTGATCTGCCATTGGGATCGCCACTGACCTTGTAATTCAATCCCGCATTTGCGAGAAACACTTCGGTTCGGAAATCCAGCATGGACGAATCATCGAGCTTAGACCGAGGCCCCGAAACGGCTGAGGGATCCAGGGCGGAGGGGAAAGTAGGCTCACCAATATGGAGGATAGACTGGATCCATCCCGGCAGCGTCTCGCCGGACTCCTTAAGGCGGGGGATTTTGACGCAGCCCAAGCGTTGCTTCGTTCTAACCTTACGGGGCGGGCTCGATCACTCCAGGACGATGTACTTCTCGCACTCTTCGAATCGCCTCCGCCTGAAACCGCTCTTGGTTCCGTCGCCGAGGCCCTGCTGGAGTTGGCGCCTGATGCGGATGGTTTCTCCGCGCTGGCCGACCGCCTTGAGGCTATTGGTGCCGCGCTCGCCGCTCAGGCGGCACAACGGTGCGCGGCTGAGCTTGACTTCGAGGTACACCCGGCGATGGATGTCTGGGGTGGCGCCTTCAACGGGCAAGCGCGTCGGCAGACCTTGTTCGACCAGCTTTTGCGGGAGCTCAAGATCGTGACGATCGTCGAAACCGGGACTTTCCGGGGCACCTCGACGGCTTACATGGCCAAAACCGGTTTGCCGGTCTTCAGCTGCGAATTGCGCCCGCGTTATTTCCACTACTCCTCACTTCGCCTCGCCAATATTCCTAATGTCCGTCTCGAGCGGGCTGATAGCCGACGTTTCCTGCGTGAACTCTTCGACGAAAATCTACTACCTCCCGGACCGGCGCTTTTTTATCTCGATGCCCATTGGGAGCACGATCTGCCGCTCTGGGAGGAGGTCGATCAGATATTTTCTCGGCACCCATCGCCGGTGATCATGGCTGACGATTTTCGGGTGCCGACCGACTCCGGGTTCGCCTACGACAACTACGGCAAGGGAAGATGTCTTTCGGTCTCCGATCTGCATCAAGCAGTGACAGCCAGACCATCGATGTTTTTTCCGAACTACGCCTCGGCGCATGAGACCGGTGCGCGACGTGGCTGTGTCGTGCTCGCTCAAGGTGATCTCGCGCATGATATACTGCCGGTGCCGATGCTCACGGAGCTCTCCTTGATCGACGCGCTGATCCTCGACGGCGTTGGAGAATTGCGCAACGAACTGGTCCGTGTTGCGCTCGGGGCAGCGGATACAGCGCGTCTGGAGCTCCGTGCACATGAACTGTCAAGTGCGGTTGCCCGTGCGGAATTCATCCAACAGCAACGGGAGCTCGAGGCCGAAAACGCCAGACGCGATGCCGCAGCAGCCCGAGAGGCGGCGACGGAACTCCAGAATCTTGTGCTGCGGCTGCATGAAGAGCTGCGCTCGGGACGAACCGAAACGCAGCGGCTGCACGAGGAGCTGCGTTCGGAACGAACCGAAACGCTGCGGCTGCACGAGGAGCTGCGTACCGAAACGCAGCGGCTGCACGAGGAGCTGCGTTCGGGACAAACCGCAACTGTTGAGCTGCAACAGGCCCTCCGACTTGCTGAAGAGCGTGCAGAACATGCTGCCAGGCAGGTGGCTGAGTTGCAGCACTCGCGCTGGCGGCGCATCGGACTGCGCCTTGGGCTGGCGCGCAAGGCAACCTTTGAGAGATGACGTGGCTCCTGGGAGTCGTGATGCACACTGCAAAGATGGCGGCTTGGCCAGCGCCTGCTGTTGTCCGACTGAGGCGCGAGTTTTCCGGCCATGATCACCTCTCCAAGCCGTTCCCCGACTCATCGTGCGCGGAATGCGCCACTCTTCGCCCGGATGAACCGCATGACCTTCGGTGACGCCCCTGTTCCGGCACCCACGTCAGACAGCACGCTGATCGATTTCATTCGGCCCGAGGTTCGAGATGCTGTCATATTCTTCCGTCCGTGCCCGGCCACCATACGAGGGCTAGTCGAATCTGCGCCGGCCCCTGGAGAGCTAGCGCTGCTTTGCGCCCACAATTCGCTGGCCGAACTACGCGAATTAATTCGGCAGACGGAGTTCGAGGCGGGGCCACAGTCCATCGTATTCTTTCACGGCGGGATCACCCAGTCGTTGCGGGTATTCCCGCTCCGCTGGCGGCTCGCTCTCATCGCAGGGCCTGCCGAGGAAATATCGTCCTCGGAGCTCAGCGAACTAGCCGACAGCTTGGCCAGCAACGCCATGCTGGTGTGGTATGGACCGGATCTGAAAGCCGAAGGACTCCTCGACAACCTCGTTGCGACCGGAACTGCCCAGCCTGATGAGAACCGGTCGACGGATTTTCGGGTTCTCTGGACGAGAAATCGGCTGCCCCGCTTGGCGGCGAGCGTTCGTCCCGCGGATTGGAGCATAGTGCGCACCCTGCTCATCGAGCGCGATTACCTCAATGCGGTGTCGAGCGGGGGACCCAAGCTTGCCGATGCGCTACGTTCGCTTCGACTGACCTGCCTCATGGCCGATTCCGTGGCGCGATCGGGCTCTGCGGGCTGGCCCTACCAAGCGCCGACGCCGTATTTCGCCATACCGCCCGGGCTGCCGGATGGACGGCCATGGCCGCGCATCTCGATTGTCACCCCGTCCTTCAATCAAGGCAGGTTCATTGAAGAGTCCATTCTTTCCGTGCTCGGGCAGGGCTACCCGAATCTCGAATATATCGTGATCGACGGCGGCTCCACCGATGAGACCGGTGCGGCGCTCGAACGTTACCGCGATCAACTCGACTACGTCGTGAGCGAAAAGGATGACGGGCAGAGTGACGCGATCAACAAAGGGATGGCGATCGTGACCGGCGAGATCGTCACCTGGCTCAACAGCGACGACATGTTGGCGCCCGGCGCGCTCTTCGCAATCGCAATAGCATTTGCAACCTCTCACGCCGAAATCGTGGCGGGGATCGCGGAAATTTATCGCGACGGGAAGCTCATTTACGAGCATATAACAGCGTGCAGCGATGGTCCGCTTCCGCTCGATGATCTCTTGGACCTTGATTGCGGCTGGAACGCGGGACAGTTTTTCTATCAGCCCGAGGTTTTCTTCACGCGGGAGCTTTGGCACCGAGCCGGCGGATACGTCGACACCACGCTTTTCTACAGCATGGATTACGAGCTTTGGCTGCGTTTCGCCGTCCAGCGCGCTCAGCTTCATGTAATTGGCCGACCCATCGCCCGTTATCGACAGCATGATGACCAAAAGACCAGCATCGAGAGCCGATTCAAGGCAGAACTGATTACGGTTCGGCAGCGTTTTCTTGATCGAAGCGGGTATCAACCGGCACCAAGGCAACGGCCTCTTCCCGACTTTACGAGGCGTCTACGCGTTACCTCGCTCAACGACCTTGGCTGGCACTATGGCGCCGGAATCGCGCACGGCCGATTAGCCGAAGCACTGCGCCGAGCCGGATGCGACGTTTCGGCGGTCGCGTTCCGAGAAGGAACTGTGTCGGCCTCCAGCGTGAAGGGCTACGACCCTGCGGAACTGGCAGAACATATCGCTGAACATCAGCCCGATCTGGTTCTGCTTGGAAACGTTCATGGCGCTAATATTTCGCCATTTGTCTTGAGCGAGGTGTTCAACCGATGGCCGAGCCTCATAGTGCTCCACGATCTTTGGTGGGTGACGGGGCGCTGTGCCTATCCTGGTTCCTGCGAACGATTTCGGACAGGGTGCGATGCCTCTTGTCCGACCCCTGACCAATATCCACAACTCGCGCCTAATCTGATTGCCGGCGCTTGGAAAAGTAAAAGACTTCTCTATCGCTCCACACGGCCACCCGTGCTACTGGGCCAATCGACCTGGACCGTGGAGATGGCCCGCTCGGCTTTCTCCGGGACTGAGGCGCCGCCCATCGAGCGAATTTCGTATGGTTTTCCCGTTGATCTGTTTCGGCCCCGCGATCGGCGAGCCTGCCGGGAGATGTTGGATCTCCCACGGGATCGGTTCATCGTTCTCTTCCCCGCGTCCTCGATAATTGATGAGCGCAAGGGAGCGGACCAGGTGCGATCACTCGTCCGAGGTCTGCGGTTGCCGAGCCTCTTTTTTGTCGCGATCGGCCTCGGAGCGTCGGAAGAGCTGGATCTCTCGCCGGATATATTCCGGGCCCTCGGTTATATCGAGGATCCCAATAAAATAGCGCTTATCTACGCAGCTGCCGATATAATCGTGGCGCCCAGCCGCGAGGAGACCTTTGGCCAGATCTACGTCGAAGCTATCGCCAGCGGCACGCCGGCGATAGGCCACGGGCTTACCGGAACCGCCGAGGCGTTACTGGACGGGATGACCGGACTGACGACAATGGCACCGGATGCCGAGTCGCTCGAGACCGCGGTGGTGGCGCTCTACCGGGACCGTATGCGTCGAGACGCGATGGCATTTTGGGGGCGTGTGCATGCCGAGAACGAGTGGTCGTTGGAGGCGTGTGCCCAGCACTTCTTCGCAGCTCTGCGCCGCCTTGGCCTGATCGATGCCCTCGGATTGCCGCATAGGATCGGATTTCGGCGCGGCCCGTCGGATCCGGAAGCTGTCGAAGACCTGTATCAATCGACAGATTCCTGGAGGCCGGTAAGTGGTATGGGCGGCCGCGAGGGGCCCCTTCCGGAATACGGTCTACCAACGCAATTCTATTGGTGTCTTGGACCAAAGGCCGAGATCGATTTGGTCGTTGAGCGGCCAGGCCGCTATCTGGTCCTGCTTGATTGTATAAACCGCCTGTTCGACAATCAGGTCGTGACATTATCGATAGATGGTCACCCTGTGGCACAGGCGGGCCTCCCGTACCGCACCAACGGTGATGGCTTTCTAGTTGATGCGATCGTGGAGCTTGGCCAAACCCGGAATCGGTTAGAAATTAGTTTCGACAAATGGCGCGAACCCGATGCCGACGAGCAACAACCGCTCGCAATGGTTTTGCAGTCTGTCCACATGTTGCCGTTTCAACCCATTGACCGGTGCCAAGGTGGTGAGCCATGGCCGCTACGCAACCTTCCAACTGGCCGAGGTCGCGGTATCGCGACAGATACTCGCGGACATCCCGTCTCTGACCGCCCAGCTGAGGGCGCCGCCCGCGCCATGGGTGACTTTTTCATTATCATCCCAACCTTGAATTCGGCGGAATTTCTTGAACGCTGTTTGGCAAGTATCATCTTGATACAACCGGGAAATTTCAGTGTGCGCGTGCATGTCCAAGACGCTCAATCTACAGATGACACAGTGAAAATAGCCGAGGCATGGGCACCCCGGAACGTGACGATATCATCGGAACGAGATGACGGTTTGTACGATGCTCTAACCCGCGCAGCGACACGAACGCGGCCCGGCGAAATCATGACTTGGCTCGGCTCGGATGACGTGCTTTTGCCTGGTACGCTTGCGACAGTCGCGTCGATATTTGACCAACTGCCGGAAGTGCAATGGCTCACCGGCCTGCCCTTTTGCGGCAATGAAGTCGGCGAAGGCTATACCCCTGGGCCGCCGATGCCTTATATCCGCGCCGACCTCGCTGCCGGCAAATATGAGGGCCGATCCAAAGCATTCGTCATGCAAGAAGGATCGTTCTGGCGGAGCGATCTATGGCACAAAGTCGGCGGCGTCGATCCACATCTTAAATTAGCCGGCGATTGGGATCTGTGGCGTCGCTTCGCGCAACAAACACCACTTTACGCCGTTACTTTTCCACTTGGTCGGTTCACCCGGCGCAAAGGCCAGAAATCGGAAGACATGGAACCTTATTATCTGGAAATTGATGCCAGTCCGGAGGCATCCCCGGTTGATGATTTCTGTTCTTATCAGTTAAGCCGCTATGCATTTGCTGAGGAATGGATTGTTGAAAAGCAGAACCACCGGAATTCCTGGATCCCGATAAGTGGTGTGGGCGGCCGCGAGAGGCCCCTTCCGGAGCACGGCTTGCCAACGCAATTCCGTTGGTGTCTCGGACCAAAGGCCGAGATCGATTTGCTCGTTGAGCGGCCCGGCCGGTATCTGGTCCTGCTTGATTGTATCAACCGCATGTTCGACATTCAGATCGTGACCTTCTCGATAGATGGTCGCCATGTGGCACAGGCGGGCCTCCCGAACCGCACCAACGGTCATGGCTTTCTTGTTGAGGCGATTGTGGAGCTTGGCCAAACCCGCAATCGGTTGGAAATTAGTTTCGACAAATGGCGCGAACCCGATGCCGGTGAGCAACGACCGCTCGCGATGGTTTTGCAGTCTGTACACGTATTGCCGTTTCAACCAAGGGATCCTTGATGTGAGCACCATCTACACCTATAAGTTGCTCTTGAGGATATCGTGAGCGGAAAGATTGTTGCAAATGTGGTAAATTCGGGACCTTCCTCGTCCCGACGCCTTCGGCGGGTACCCAGAAAGCGGCACAGTCAATCCCCCCTTGCCCATAGGGTCGAAAATCGCATCGGCGTCTTCGCATTAGCCGCGACGGCTCACAGCTCCTCATTCGGAGAGTCCGGTCCAAGAGCGCGTCCATGATGGGCAGATGGCGCTGGAAACGGCCGCCGCGCCCCTTTGCGCGACAATGCCGTCGCTGCGGCGGAATGTACGGGCAATCGCTGTGGCCACTGACAATTCAGCCAAGCCATTCGGGACATCATGGTTCCCAACCCCACGAGACAGAATCGAATGCTGTCTGAGTTTACATTTCGCTTATCGGATGTCGGCAAATTCTATGCGGTCTTTTCCCGACCCGAAGATCGTCTGAAACAGCTCTTCGCGGGCAATAGGAAGCGCTATTACCGAGAATTCTGGGCACTCCAAGCCATTACCTTTGACATTCGCAAAGGTGAGTCGGTCGGCATTATCGGTCGCAACGGCGCCGGCAAATCGACCTTGCTGCAGCTGATGTGCGGTACCTTGCGGCCGAGCGCCGGCCGGATCGAAGTGGCGGGGCGGGTTGCCGCGATGCTCGAACTCGGCGCCGGCTTCAATCCCGAATTCACTGGACGCGAGAACGTCCATCTGGCCGCGGCCGTGCTGGGGCTGTCGGGCGAGCTCATCAGGGAGCGATACCCGTCGATCGTCGAATTCGCCGGAATCGGCGATTTCATCAATCAGCCGGTCAAATATTATTCAAGCGGCATGTATGCCCGGCTCGCTTTTGCCGTGGCGGTGCATGTCGATGCCGACATCTTGATCGTCGACGAAATTCTTTCCGTCGGCGATGCCGCTTTTCAGCAGAAATGCTTGCGCTATATCGACAATTTTAGAGCGCGGGGAACGCTCCTTCTGGTCTCCCACAGCGCTACGACCGTGGCGGCCATTTGTGATCGCGCAGTCTGGCTGGATGCAGGCTCTGTCCGCGCCATCGGCCCAGCCAAACAGGTCTGCGCCGATTACCTCGCTGACATCGATGCCGATACAGATAGTGGCAAAACGTTCCGGATCGGCGCCAGCCGCAAGAGCAAGGCGACAAGGCCCGATCCGAAAATGGTGCTGATCGAGCCGGACGGCCCGCGGAATGTCATCCACGCGACGGCGTTCGATCCCGATGCCCCTTGGTTCGGCTATCAGGGGGCCGTAGTGACCCATCTCGATCTGCTCGATGCGGCGAACAATCCGGTCAACGAGTTGGTCGGCGGCAGCTACATTACGCTGCGAGTGTCGGTCCATGCCAATCAGGCGATCGAACGGGCCCTGGTTGGGTTCCAGGTCCGGAACGAGGAGGGGCAGCACCTCTTCGGCGATAACACGCATCTTGCCTATCGCAATGCCCCATTCCGGGTTGAGGCCGGTCAGGATTTCGAAGCGGTCTTCGACTTGCGCCTGCCCTTCCTGCCAGCAGGCTGCTTCACTGTCGTCGTAGCCGTCTGTGACGGGACCCAGACCGACCATCTCCATCACCAATGGATTGATGACGCACTGCATTTCCACGTGGCTGCGAGCCATGTGCAGCGCGGTCTGGTGGGTGTGCCGATAAGGCGGATCGATGTCACCAGCCGCCCTTTGACCGAGCAGGAGCGGGTTTCGGGCCAGGCTGCATTGGTAACCGTCGAAGGGCCCGCCGCAGCTAAGGCGGTGTGACGTGCCGCCCCAATTCCGAGCTCGGGCAGACGGTTGCGCTGCCGACCAATGTTATGGACCTTGTCGAATGAACAGGGCATCACCCCAATTGTGGCGGTTGATGACCAGGTTTTTCAGGCGAAACCGATTTAGGCGCATGTAAGCAATCACATCGTCGAGACTGCAATCGTTCTTATAGAGCCCACCCTCATTGACCTCGGTATAGACATAGGACGCACGCGAGAGGCAGCGGTGCGCGCCCTGCAGAACGCGAAGTTCGCAGCCCTGCACATCAAGCACAAGGCAGTCGAGCAGATGCGGGTCGATCTGCGGATGAGCGCCGCAAATTTCATCGATCACGGTGTCCAGCCGGCGGGACGTCATCCGCTCGGCTCGGATGAATTCGACCTCGGGATGTTCGGCTAAATGCCAGCCGAATTCCAGCATGCTCGACGAATTGCCATCATTCGAGGCGACATGGAAAATCGTTTCCTCACCATCTACATCGGCACAAAGGGCGTTGATCGGTAGATGGTTCGGCGCGTCTTCCAGCGTCAGGCGCAGCCGCTCGTACACCGACGGCAGCGCTTCGATATAAAGTCCCCAAGCGAGCCCTGCAGCCTGGTATGCATGAAATTCTTGACCGACATTGGCGCCAACATGGATGACGCCGCGAGGCACCCGATCGAGGTCACGCAGAAGATGCAGCGGATCAGCCATCACTGTCTTTCCGGGGCCAAATTTCACCGATTATGATCATTCCTCGACGCCCACGCGATCGCGGGAACCCGGGATGGGATCGCGCAGACTCAGGGCGATCGACTGTGCCCACGCACCGATCAGCCCGTGAGATATGGAAGTGGTTACCCGGAAGAAGCAGGCATCAAGGCAAAAGTCTTCAACCATCCAGCCCCCGTCAACAGTCGTCGCGACGCCTGCCGATACGGCAAACTCACCGGGTGCCAAGTGTGGCATCTCGAAGTGGAACGCGATTTCGTTCCAACTGTCTGCCGCGAACGTCAACCCTTCGAGCCGGGATCGCAGCCTCGTATCGTCGCAGAATAAGACCTGTCCGAGCCGGTCGCGGACCTCAAAGAAGACCACCGGATTGTCTATCGCAGTTGCGGCGGAAACTCCGATGCGAAGGACTGCGTCCTTTCCCCCTTCGGCAATCGTCGCAGGATGACCAAGGCCGTCCTCAAGAACTACAGCTCTGACAGTGCACAGCGGCATGCCCGGGCGGCGTGGCAGCGTCTCGGGCAGGAAAGTTCGCTGCGTTGCCGGCAGCGTTGGAGCGGGCAGGGAAGGCGGCGGCTTTCGGCTGCCGCCAATCCTAAAGGCGTTGACGTTTTCCCGATCGGCGCTGAGAGCCGCCAGATAATCGTGACACACTTCCTTTGCACGGCCGGCAGCCCGGAGAGTGCCGATATCCAGCCAGACGGCACGGTCACACAAGGCCGCCACGGTGTCGGCGCTGTGAGACACCAGCAGCAGCGTCCCGCTCTCGCGGAATGCATGGATGAAGCGCATGCATTTCTGCTGAAAGGCCGCGTCGCCGACGGACAGGATCTCGTCGACGACCAAGATATCGGCATCGACATGCGCCGCCACGGCAAAGGCAAGCCGGGCATACATGCCGCTCGAATAATATTTGAGCGGCCGATCGATGAAATCGCCGATTCCGGCGAATTCGACGATCGACGGATATCGCTCCTTAATGAGACCGGCCGACAGCCCCAGCACGGCCGCCGCCAAATGGACATTTTCCCGGCCGGTGAATTCCGGATTGAAACCGGCGCCTAATTCCAGCATCGCTGCGATCCGGCCTTCGACCTGGATGCTTCCAGTGCTCGGCCGCAAGGTGCCGCAGACCAACTGCAGGAACGTTGATTTGCCGGCGCCGTTGCGGCCGATGATGCCGACCGATTCCCCTTTCAGAATATCGAGCGTGACATCCTGTAATGCCCAGTACTCCTGATAATAGCGTCGTTTGCCGCGTGCCAGCAATTGCTTCAGCCGATCCTCCGGCTGCGTAAACATCGGATAGAATTTGCCGACGCCCGCCAGGCGAATGGCAAATTCAGCAGACATCCGCGAAGGCTTTCCGCGTCGCCTGAAACCAGCAGAATCCCAGCCAGTTCAGCACCAGACCGCCCACTAGACTGAGGCACCAGATACCGGCGTGCGGCAGCTCTCCGAGAAACAGAACGGCACGCAGGCTTTCGACCGCCGGCGTGATCGGATTCAGCATGATCCAGAACCGAAACGCTTCCGGCACCGAGTTGAGCGGATAGAACACCGGGCTGAAGAACAGAAACACGTTGATCACAACGTTCAGTATAAGACCGATATCGCGCACGAACACGCCCACCGACGCCAACACCCAGGACACGCCCAGTGCCGTAAGACTGATCGGCAACAGCACGACCGGTGCCAGCAGAACCGTCAGCGGCGGCGAGCCGAGGATGGCGATGTAAAAGGCGATCATCATGCCGAGGCCGATCAGCGCATTAACCGAAGCGGTCGCCAGGCTGGTGAAGACCAGCGCCTCGAGCGGGAACACCAGCTTTTTGATGTAGGCCGTATTCTCCAGCATCAGCGACGGCGCCCGGGTGACCACCTCGGCGAAGAAGGTATAGATGATCAAGCCGGAGAACAGGAGAAGGGCGAAATTGCTCTTTATCTCCTCCGGTAATCGCCATTTAACCGGTAAGACGATGCCGAACACAAAGGTATAAAGGCCAAGCATCAGCAGCGGGGTTATGACCGTCCACAGTAATCCAAGCATCGATCCGCGGTACCGGGCGGAAAGCTGACGTTCGGTCAGCCTTCTGATCAGAACCCGGTTCCTCCAGGCCGACCAAAACACGACGAAGGGGTTGAGATTGGCTCGGAGGAAACGGTCTTGCGCGGTGTAGATCTGCAGATCAGACATTTGTTGGCGGGATAAGCCCATCGCCTTTCTTGGCCTTTCGAACGCCGGCGCAAGCTATCGCAGTTCTCCGGGGTTGGCTATAGGTCAGGCTAAGGCGCGGCTTGTCGATCGGGGGCACGGAGCGCTCCGTACCTTCCCCGTTCGATTCGGTTGTCCGCCATCCATCCGCAGGCTCGATGGGACACTCGACGACCCTGATGATCTTTGATACCTACGGCGATCTTTCCCCGTCGGAGAAGGAAGAATCAGGCGGCGATGGGGCAGTTCCAGGCTCGGCTGCTGGGGTAGTTTTGCGACAAGGCTGCTACATTTCATCGGACTTTGGTAGGGTCGTAGGAGGTTCGAAGCCTCCCGCCCCAGCGAGATTCTTTACAATGATCGCATCCCTACGGGTAACTGTCGATGAGCGTCGGGGGCGGCGCGGCCGCGGGCACTTGACGTTCACCACATGAACGCGGTACGGTCGACGTTGCGATTCGGAAAGGCAACCCGTGTGCGGGACCAGAGCCACCTACAAGAGACGGGCGATCCGGGCATTGTACTGAGCGTGCTCACGTCGATCGAGCGCGACAGCTCGATCACCCAGCGCAAGCTTGCCCGTGAGCTGGGGATTGCTCTTGGCCTTGCCAACACATATTTGCGGCGGTGCGTGCACAAGGGCTTGGTCAAGATGCGCCAGGTTCCGATCAACCGCTACGCCTATTACCTGACACCGCAAGGCTTTGCCGAGAAGAGTCGTCTGACGACCGATTATCTAGCCGTTTCGCTCGACTTTTTTCGTCGGGCACGGACCGACTGTGCCGCTGTGTTTCGCCAGGGGGAGGCCCGGGGTTGGCGGACCGTTGCTCTTTACGGTGCGGGCGACCTTGCCGAGATCGCGATCCTGAGCGCCGCTGAGACCGCGGTCGAAGTGCTCTGCGTTATTGATCCGGAGCAGTCGGGGCGACGCTGCGGCGGCCTCCCGATCGTTCAGGACCTCGGCGCGGCTCTCGTCCGCGCCGGTGCCCGAGGGCTTGACGGGATCGTCGTGACGGATACGCGAGCGCCGCAAGCCAACTTTGACAGCCTGCTGTCGGCGGCCGAGCTGAGCGGCCGGCGCCCCGGCTGCGTCGTCGCCCCGAGCCTGTTGCGGATCTCGCCGGTTTCTCTACGCGTGGTCGACGAGGCGGCGCCGTGATCCGCTGGTACGCCGTCTACACGCAGCCGCATGGCGAGACGAAGGCGCTCGAACACCTCTTGCGGCAAGGCTATTGCGCCTATCTGCCGCGCTATCGCAGGCGGGTCAGCCACGCGCGGCGCAGGCAGGTAGTGTTGCGGCCGCTCTTCCCGCGGTATCTCTTCGCCGGCATCGATCGCGCGTCGATGCGCTGGCGCCCGATCCTGTCGACGTTTGGCGTCGCCGACGTCGTCCGCGCCGGGGATGAGCCGGCCCCTGTGCCGAGCGAAATTGTCACCGCGATCCGGGAGCGGGAGGAGGCTGGAGGGTTCGACCGGCTTGATCGCCAGCAATCGCTGCGGCTCGGTGAGCTCGTGCGGGTGACCGCCGGCGCCTTCGAGGACATCGTCGGCCAGCTGGTCGAACTTCGCGACCAGGATCGAGTCGTAGTACTGCTCGAATTGCTCGGACGCGCGGTGCGGGCTCAGCTCCGCGCGGAGGCGGTGGAAGCAGCTTGACTGACTGGGCCGCGGGCGATCGCGGCATCGGCCTGTTGCAGTTCGCTCCGGTGACGCGCCTGTCACCCGGACTGCGGTAGCATGGGGAAAGGAAAGGCGATGGCACCGAAGCCGCAATCTCGGGCCGATGCGGAAGCGCAGCTCGGTAATCTTCTGCGGTACGAGAGACGCCATACCGAAGGACAGGCTCTGCCCAGCCGGTCACCATAGGAATCCCATGGGGGCCTCGACCTTGTTATAGCAATGATCACTTTTTTTTCCTCGGCCAAGCCTTTCCGCGGCCGGACGGCAATACAGCAGAGAAATGCCATCAATAGCTGGCTGCGGCTTGACCCCGAAGTCGAGGTGATGCTCTTCGGCACTGACGAGGGTGTCGCCGAGATTTGCGCGGAGTACAACCTTGTTCCGGTTCCCGACGTAGCTTGCACCGGGTTCGGCACGCCGCTGCTTAGCGACATGTACGCCAAGGCACAGAAATATAGCAAGTTTCCATTACTGTGCTATATTAATGCCGACATAATCCTACTCGAGGATTTTGCCGTCGCCGCGGAGATGTCGGCAAAACGCCAAGCCCCGTTTGTCATGACAGGACGCCGAATCGACGTTGATTTTTGCCAGGCACTCAATTTTGAAACGAATTGGAGGGCTGAGGTTCGCGCTGCGGCCGTGGAACGCGGCGTCCCGGGAGCAGAGGTCTGCCTAGATTATTTTCTGTTCCGGCGCGGGGCGATCCCGTCGATGCCGTGTTTTGCAATAGGGCGTCCTGCCTGGGACAATTGGCTGATCATGGACGCCCGCCGCCGCGGTATCGATTTAATCGATGCCAGCCGCATTGTCCGTCCGATACATCAGAACCATGACTACAGCCACGTACCGCTTGCCAAAGGCATCGTCTGGGAGGGGCCCGAGGCCGATCACAATCGCAACCTGGCTCTTGTGGATGCTCCAACATTTCAACCGCGTCTCCATTCAATCTACAGCGCCAGCAGCATGCTGACCCGCTGGGGGGTTATGCCGGCCTGGGATCTGAGACACATCCTCTGGCGCATCTATGTCGTGCTCGAATATCGCAATTATCGGGGGCGATTGTTGGCTTCGTATTACCGCATGCAGGTGGCCCGCCATCGGACCACAGCGGTCATGCAGGCCAAAACACGGGCAGTTGGGCAATGGCTGGGACGCGTCGGGGCCGCTTATCAGAGGCTTGGTGGAATGGTTCTGGAGCCCCTGAGAGGATATAAGCGGCTTGGGCGACGCCACCGCCCTTGACTGCGGCGGAGGCAACGCGAGTCGAGGTCGTGGGGCTGCGCGACGCGCAGGCGGAGGCGCGCGGTCGGAGCGCGCGGTCGCGCTCCTCGAACTCGCCGGCGGGCTTCGCGCCTGCGGGGAACCGCACGTGGCGCGCCAAGCCGTTAACCGATCCTTGGCGCTGGATTAGTCGAATCTCGATGCTCGGCTGCTCCGGGAGAGGCGATTGTGACGGAAGCGGTATGAATCGGAACCCGCGGGCTCACAACCGCGTTTGGAGGAAACTCGGTTGAAGCCCGCTGCCCTCGACGTCCCCGTCGCGATCTTTGCGTTCAATCGGCCGAGACCGACCCGCCGGGTCTTCGACGCCGTTGCCGAGAGGCGGCCGAAACGGCTCTTCCTCGTTGCGGATGGACCAAGACCCGATTGTCCGCAGGACGACACCGCCTGTGCCGAGGTGCGCAAGATACTGGCGGGCGTCACGTGGCCGTGCGAGGTCGCGACCAACTTCAGCGACCGCAACCTCGGTTGTGGGCGCCGAATGTCGAGCGGCATTACGTGGCTGTTTGAACACGTCGATGCGGCGATCCTGATCGAAGACGATTGTCTGCCAGCGCCGGCGTTCTTTGACTTCTGCAGCGCTATGTTGTTGCGCTTCGCCAACGACTCGCGGATCGGTATGGTTTCCGGCACCAACTACACATGGCGTCGTTTCCAGCCTTCCGCGAGCTACTATTTCAGCCGATACACTCATATCTGGGGCTGGGCAACCTGGCGCCGCAGCTGGGCCCAATACGATTTCGGCCTCCACTTGCTGCCCCTGGCTCGCGAGCACCGGCTGCTCGAGGAAGTTTTTGACGATACGGAGTTGGCGGATTTCTGGTATGGGATATTCGAGGCGGTCAGATCCGGCCGCATCGACACCTGGGACTATCAACTCGTCTACGCCAGCGTTATCAACTCTTGGCTGAATGTGATCCCAGCGGTCAATCTGGTCACCAACATCGGCATTGGTCCAGACGCGACGCATACGAAATCTCCCAACGGCTTCGACAATCAGATGCCGGGAGATTTGCGGTTTCCGTTGCGGCATCCCGATTTCGCGGTCCGCAGTCGAACGGCGGACGAGATCACCGAACGCGAGGCGTACGGGGTCACCCGGACAAGGGACAGATCCCCAGGGCTCCAGTCGGCAAGCCAGGCCCGGCCTACCGCCCGAGCATTCGCCCGGCGCGAATTCGGCCGTGCGATTTCGCGGATGCGGATGTTTGCGCTGTCCCGTAAGGGTGGCTGAGTTCGGCCATGGATTCCGACCAGTACTTTCTCTTGGCGGCATGATGAAGGCAGCGATTTCACGGTGGATGCGAGATCTGTCGATAGCCCGACACGTGGTGGCGCCGGGCAACGGTGGCGCCAGATCTACGCCGCAAGCTATTGAAACCTGGCACAGCCGCCGGCCCGTCTATACTGAGATGAAGGAGACTGCGCAAGGTCTCTGCTACGCGCCTGCTGCTGGAACGGCCAACTGGTATCCGCCGGCGATGATCGGCGCAGCTGCGCTGGGCAGGCAAATTCTGCGCCCTGAAACGGTGGCGGACGCAAGCTCCCTGCTGGCCTCGCTCACCCCAGATGACTATTCGGTATTTCTGCAGAATTTTTATGCCGAAGGGCTGCGGCGGTTTGAGAAGACTTGGGGATACGCTGACATCGTGACCGTGTTGCTGGTTCTCGCTCAACATGTAGGACCGCGCAATTATCTCGAAATCGGCGTGCGCCGGGGCCGTAGCGTCTGTGCCGTTGCCAGTCGAGCGCCGGCTTGCGATCTGGTGATGTTAGATATGTGGGTATCGGATTACGCCGGAATGGACAATCCGGGGCCCTCTCTCGTCGCAGCCGAACTCGATAGGATCGGACATATCGGCCGCCGGAATTTCGTCGATGGCAACTCCCACGAAACCCTGCCTGCCTATTTCGCAGCACATCCGGATGCTTGCTTCGATTTGATCGCTGTCGATGGGGATCATTCGCCGGACGGCGCTGCTCAGGACCTCGCGGACGTGCTGCCGAGACTGAGGCTGGGAGGCGCCGTCGTTTTTGATGATGTGTGCCACCCACTGCATCCGGAGCTGAGCCGAATATGGCACGGCATGGTAATCGAGGATCCGCGCTTCTCATGCTGGAGTTGCAATGACGTTGGATACGGAGTGGCCTTTGCGATCCGGCGCTGGTAGTACCGATTTTGGCGAAACGGTGTGGATCCTTGGCGCGAAAGGTTTTCTCGGACGACACGTCGCCCGACGTTTCAGTGCGGACGGCTACCGCGTCATCGGCATCGGCCGCGGTGGATGGGATCCCGGTCAACGTCGTCCGTGGGGGGTCGGGACATGGTCGGGCGACGGGATTGCGCCTGCGGGGCTCGACGCGCTACTCGATCAATTCGGCCGACCTCGTCTCGTCGTCCATGCGGCAGGCTCGGCATCGATTGGGCGTTCGCTCGATGATCCCTTCGCGGATTTCTTCGATACGGCAGCTTCAACCGCTCAAATTCTCGCTTTTCTTTGCCGGCACGCGCCGGACACGCCATTGGTCCTGTCATCGAGTGCCGCGGTGTACGGCGCTCACAGTCCGAGCCCGATCCCGGAGACGCATCCCCTCGTTCCGGTGTCGCCTTACGGCAGCCACAAGCGCTGCGCCGAAGAACTGTGTCTGCTCGCCGCGCGGCATTACGGCCTGCGTTGCGCAATGATCCGGTTTTTCTCGCTCTACGGTCCGCAGCTTCGCAAGCAGATCCTCTGGGATATCGGCCGAAAGGTGATCGACGATCCGCCCTTCATCCAACTGTTCGGATCGGGCGAGGAAACCCGCGATTTTATGTTTGTCGAGGATGCTGTCGAGCTGATTTCGGTCTGCGGTACAGCAGCTTCCCGCGAACCTCTCGTCGTCAACGGCGGAACTGGATCGGCAATCCGCATCCGCGACCTGGCGAGCGCGGCTGCTCGTGCGCTCGGGCGGCGAACGGAAGTGCGATTCTCGGGGGTCGTCCGAAAGGGCGATCCCGAGCATTATCGCGCCGATACTCGTCGAGCGGACGCCCTGGGGTTTCGCTGCCGCTGGTCTCTTGAACGAGGCCTCGCCGCTTGGGCCGATTGGTTTACTCGTGACGCCGCAGTTGTCTGTCGGTAAGCGGCAATCTTTACCCCGAAAGCCGTTGGTGATCGGCCTTGAGATGTTCTCGGCCAAGGAGTGGATCGGTGGAGCGATCTATCTCCGCAACCTCGTCTATACGCTGGCCGGACTGCCGCCGGCGGAACAGCCGCAATTACGACTGCTGTACGTCGATCTCGCCGAGCCCGATTTGGTCGACGATTTGCGGAAGTTCGCCTTCGTCGATCCCCACCTCGCCGATCGCCGTGTGAAGTCGAATTTCCGGCTCCCGCGCCGGGCCTGGGGCGCCGCCAAGCGCCGCGCCGGCTGGCTGTTCCCGGCGCCGCAGCCAGACGATCTGCAGGTCGTCTATCCGGGCTTTGGACCGGCCATCCCGGGCACGGTGCATATCCATTGGATTCCTGACTTTCAGCACCTGGTTCTTCCCGAATTCTTTTCGGCTGAGGAATGCAAGCGCCGCACTGCTGCCTTCACAGAGATTGCAGCGAAACGGACCATGCTGTTCTTGAGTAGCACGGCGGCACTTCACGATTTTCAGCGGTTTTTCCCGGATGCGCTGGTGGCGCCGCGAGTGTGGTCCTTTTGTTCGGTTTTTTCGGAACGCGAACGCGGCGGGCGTGATCCTATTACAACATATCAGTTGCCCGAGAAGTTCGCTTACGTCGCCAATCAATTCTGGCGCCACAAGGATCACACGACCCTGCTCGTAGCTCTCGCTCGACTGCGCCAGCGTGGGCTCGATATCTCGCTCGTTTGCACCGGACTTGAGCGCGACATTCGCGCTCCGGGTTATTTCGACGAGCTGATGTCGGTGGCAACCGAGCTTGGCGTACGTCACCAGGTACGCACCCTCGGGATGGTGTCGCGAGCCGACCAAATCGAAATTTTCCGCCACGCCGCCGTGGTCGTGCAACCCTCGCTGTTCGAGGGCTGGAGCACGGTGGTCGAGGATGCGAAGGCCTTGGCTGCGCCGATTCTGGTGTCCGATCTCCCGGTACACCGGGAGCAAACAGCGGGAATGCAACGCGCATGGACGTTCAAGCCCCGGGATCCGGATGCTCTCGCAAGCCGTCTCGCGGAAATATGGCCGGCGCTACCGAAGCGCCCTGACCCGGCTGAAGAGGCAGCAGTTGCGGTAGCGCACCAGAAACGAGTGGTCGAGACCGGTCGCTGCTTTACAGCGGCTGTTCGCGACGCGCTCGATCGCTTCGGCCCGTCGACCTCCATCAGCCCGATCGCGTCCTAGGCGCCGCGTGACAAGACCCCTAGTTTCGATCGTCACTCCTGTTCTCAATCGGGTCGATCAGATAGGCGCTGCTCTCGACAGCGTCTGTCGCGCAGGAGCTGTGCCGACCGAGCATCTCGTGGTCGATGGCGGCTCAACGGACGGCACTGTGTCGCTGGTACGCAGCAGACCCGGCATTCGCCTTATCGAGGCACCGGGGACGGGAATCTACGACGCTCTGAACCTTGGTTTGCGCGCCGCATGCGGCGACATCATCTGCCAACTCAATAGTGACGATCTGCTTCCCGCAGGCGCCCTTGAGGCCGTCGCCGAAGCCGATGCCGGGGCTGGAAGAGAGGCCGACGCAGTCCGCGGCCATGCGCTCTTTTTCGCGGATGATGCCGCGCAGAATGCAAGTGCGGCGACCCTTACCGCCGAGTTTCCCGTGCCGCTTCGTCCGCGCGATATCGCACTCGGCCTCCCGGCGATAAATGCGCTGTTCGTGCGTCGGCGTCTTTACGACTGCGTCGGTTATTTTGATCCGCGGTTTCGGCTTGCCGCTGATCGCGAATGGCTGCTGCGGGCCTTTGCTGCCGGGATCCGAGTTCACCAGATCGGCGCCTGTGTATATTGCTTCCGCCTACATGCCGGCTCATTGACAATTGACCCCGGGCGGTCGGGATCGGTGGCTATCCGGCTCGAGCACCTCGAGATCTCTCGCCGCGTATTCGGCTCGCCCGACACGCCGGCCGAGCTGCGCAGGCTCTGTCGACGCTGGTATGCGAAAGAAGCAGCCCTGCTCCTTTACCTCGCCGCGGGGGGCCGATATGAGCCGGGCGTCAGCCGGGTGCTGCGGGACACGCTGGCAGTCTCGCCGCAGTGGCCAGTCGCGCTGCCCCGCGAGCTTCTGGCGTTCGCCGGTCGCCGACTGAGGCGTTGGTTGCGGCCATCTCCTTGGCGGCTGGAGGCAACCAGTCGGTGAGCCAACGGCCGATCCGTCGGGAGCCGACGGTTTCAGTTATCCTGCCAGTATTTAACGGCGAGGCGTCCATCGGCAGAGCGGTGCGAAGTGTCCTCGCGCAAACGATATCGGATCTAGAGCTAGTCGTGGTCGACGATGGATCAACGGATCGCACCAGCGAGGTGGTATCGGGGTATTCGGAACCGCGGCTCAAGCCCATAATACTGGAAAGGAATTCGGGGGCGGCAGCAGCGCGCAACGTCGGCGTCAGCCGAGCCCGCGGCGAATACATAGCTTTTCTCGACAGTGACGACGAGTGGCTGGCTGACAAGCTCGAACGACAACTCGAATTACTCGCAGCCTCGCCGGCAGCGATCGGAATCAGCACCACCGGCTTTCGCATCCATCGCGTCGCCACTAATCGTTTTCAGGACACCGTCCCCGACCCTGATGCCGATTGGTACCGGGAGCAGCTGACTATGTGCGCGCTGGGGCCGGGCTCAACTTTAATGGCGAAGCGCGACGTGTTTCTGCAAGTTGGAGGGTTCGACGTGGGGTTACGGCGGTTCGAGGATTGGGATTGGATGATACGCTGTCTTGCGGTTCGTGAAATCGTCATCTGCCCCAGCGTCCTCGCTATTCTGCACGTCGACCGGAGACCCTGTGTCAGGATTGTACAGCAATCTGCGGAGCACTTTCTCAAGAAGCATGCGCAGAGAGCCGAGACCACCTTTGGCAGGGGCGCCTCCAGAAGGCTCCGAGCCAGTGTGGAACTGGAGATCGCCCGGACGATGATCGCCAACGGGCGGTATCTTTCCGCCCTGCCATCCGCCGCACGGGCCGGGCTCTATTCACCGGCCCGTGTCAATCTTCTTCTCGGCGAGCTTCTGAAGCGCACTTGGTACGGCGATATTGCTTGGGCGCTGCCCGGCAAATTGCGCCGCACTCCCGTCGCGGATCAGGGAACCGCTGAGTCTCTTTGACCAGCCGAGGGACCGTCCCTATCATCGGTCAAACACCATGACCTTAAGGGATCTACTCCTTTGACACATGAGAACGTGGCGATGGTCACCGGCGCCACCGGGCAAGACGGCGCCTATCTGGCTGAATTTTTGTTGAATAAGGGATACGTCGTCCACGGTGTGAAGCGTCGCTCGTCTTCCGTCAACACCGCCCGCGTCGACCACCTATATCACGATTTGCACGAGCAGGGGCTGCCGTTCACTTTGCATTATGGTGACCTAACCGATGCTACCAACCTGATCCGCCTAGTCCAGGAGACCCAGCCTACAGAGATTTATAATCTTGCCGCGCAGAGCCATGTAATGGTTAGCTTCGAAACACCGGAATATACCGCCAATGCCGACGCCCTCGGTACGCTTCGGCTGCTCGAGGCGATCCGAATTCTCAAGAGGGAGGAGCGGACGCGGTTCTATCAGGCCTCGACTTCCGAGCTCTACGGCAAGGCGAGGGAGACGCCTCAGCGGGAGACGACGCCGTTCTATCCGCGCAGCCCTTATGCGGTTGCCAAACTCTACGCCTATTGGATCACGGTCAACTATCGTGAGGCCTACGGCATGCACGCTTCCAACGGCATTCTGTTCAATCACGAGGGACCCACCCGCGGTGAGACTTTTGTCACGCGCAAGATCACTCGCGCCGTCGCGGCAATCGCCCTCGGGCGCCAGCGGACACTCTATCTCGGCAATCTCGATGCGAAGCGGGACTGGGGTCATGCGCGCGACTTCGTCGAGGGGATGTGGTTGATCCTGCAGCAGGATGAGCCCGATGATTATGTGCTGGCCACAGGCGAGACGCACTCGGTGCGCGAGTTCGTCGAGCTTGCCTTCGCCCAGATCGGCCGCCGGATCGAGTGGCGTGGCCGGGGTGTCGACGAAGAGGGCATCGACGCGCACGGCGGTGACGTGCTCGTCGCCGTCGATCCGCGGTATTTCCGGCCCACCGAGGTCGATCTGCTGCTCGGTGACCCGTCAAAGGCGCGGCAGCGTCTGGGTTGGCGTCACAAGATCGAATTCGCCGACCTGGTGCGCGAGATGGTCGAAAGCGATCTGGCGCTGCTAGAAACGGAAGTGCGACGGTACGATCCGAACGATTAAGGCGGCCGAAGGAATGAAGTTTGATTTGCACGGCAAACGTGTCTATGTCGCCGGTCATCGTGGTATGGTCGGTTCGGCGCTGGTGCGGCGACTCGCAAGTGAGGATTGTCAGACACTGACCGCCGGCCGCGATGAAGTCGATCTTCGTGACCAGCGCGCAGTAGATCGCTGGTTCGACGAGAATAGGCCCGACGGGGTATTTCTCGCCGCAGCACGGGTCGGTGGCATCTACGCGAACAGCGCGCAGCCTGGAGATTTTCTCTACGACAACTTGGCCCTTGAGACCAACGTAATCGAGGCCGCCCGTCGCGTACGGGTGGCAAAGCTGGTCTTTTTCGGCTCGTCCTGCATCTATCCACGTCTAGCGCCTCAGCCGATGCCGGAAACCTGCCTCCTGACGAGTCCACTCGAGCCCACGAACCAGTGGTATGCAATCGCTAAGATCGCTGGGCTCAAGCTATGCGAGGCCTATCGACGGCAGCACGGCTGTGATTTTGTCTCGGTCATGCCGACCAATCTTTACGGCCCGGGCGACAATTTCGATCCGCTGACGAGCCACGTCCTTGCCGCCCTGATCGTCAAGATCGACGACGCCGCTCGGCACGGCCTCGACACCGTGGAGATCTGGGGCACCGGAAGGCCGTGTCGCGAGTTCCTGCATGTCGACGATCTGGCCGATGCCGCGGTCTTTCTAATGAAGAACTGGTCGGACGACCAGCACGTCAACATCGGCACCGGAGAGGATTTGTCGATTGCCGCGTTGGCCGAGATGATCGCACGGATCGTTGGTTTCGAAGGCAGTTTCGTCTTCGATCCATCGAAACCTGACGGGACCCCGCGCAAGCTTCTCGATGTCGCCAAGCTGAGTGCACTCGGTTGGCGTTACCGGACTGACCTCGAAAGCGGCATCCGCCAGACTTACGATTGGTACCGGCAGGCTAAGGCGACGCGCGGTCCCTGAGAAGAGACAGCAGGGATTATTGCCAAGCACCGGTGATAGCACACCGGCGGACAGGCGGAACGACTTCATGAAGTCGGGGTCCGGCGGGGAGAACGTACACCCGCGGGAACGAGAAGAACAGCCGCTCGACTACCAGACGCGCTTCGTCCTGCGCACGCCTCACCAGTTCCTTGTCCGTGATACCGTCGACCGTGTTCTCGGGGTTCTCGCCTGTGTGGTCGGCATAGTGGGACTGGGTCTTTATTCCGGCTACGGCCACCCGATCTGGATTGACGAGTTTCTGCACTTCGCCTTAGGCGCGTTTCGCGGACCGGGTGACGCCTGGCAGGTCATCCGACAGACCGACCTGTCATTCAACTTTAATCAGACCGGCATCTACATGATGGCGGATTTTTGGCTGCTCAAGATGTTTGGCGCAGATGCCTTCGCATTGCGTCTGCCCAGTCTGTTGAGCGCCGCCTGGCTGCTGGTCTCGACCGCGATGCTATTTGCGTTCCGTGGCTTCGGCAATCTGTGGAGGCTGGTGGCTGTGCTGGCGATTCTCGCCCAGGCTCCGCTCATGGACCACGCCGCGGAGGCACGCCCCTATATGCCGCTCGCAGCGGCCGTCGTGGGCACGCTCGCCTTCTATCTCGCCGTGCCGGGAGAGCGGCGAGGTTGGGTCCTCATCGTTGGCGTGACCTCGATCGAGCTGGGCGCGCTGATGCATCCCTACTTTCCCGTGTATTGGGCAGCAGTTATCTGCATTGGGTTCGTAACAGCCCTAATCGAGGGGAACCGCCATCTCCGAGCCCGGGAGTTCGTGAGATTCTGTGATTTCAGGCTGATGACAGCGGGGATCGTGACCTATGGGATCGTCGGTGCCATGACTTGGATGCGTGGTGGCCCGGCGCTGAGCTTTGACCCGTTTCAATGGGTTCACCCGGACGCCCTTATCCCCGAGTTCCTTGATTACAGTCATCTGAGCTTCATTTTTGATTTCGAGACCCCAGCCGACCAATTGTGGTTCGGGTCGCGCCGCGTCGTTCTCTATGTGATGACGGCGCTGGTGCTGACTTATCCATTGCTGCCGCAGCGCTGGCGTCCCGAACTGCTTCGGCTGGTGCCGCCGCTGCTACTCGCCTTGAGCTCGCTCGTTATCTCGGCAATTCTATCCTGGATCTCCTATCGGCACCATTACTGGATCCTCGATCGGCAATGGATCGCCTCGCTCGCCCTCATGCCGATCGCTGTCGTGTGGTACATGGGTGAGCTCGGGCGCATAGCCAGCCAGCTGGATAGGGGGCTGGGCGGGCTGCTGGCTGCTGTCTGTATTGCCGTGCTCTGTGCCAATTTCTATGGATTGGTGCCATATAAGATCTCAGCCTTGCGGCAGGATGCCAATCGGCGTGGATTCGCGGCGCCGGAGTCGAGTTCGACAGCACCGGTGCCGTCCGACAACGCCGGCTGGGTAGCGCTCGCCAACGCCAACATCGCCGTGGGCGGGCCGGTCTGGCCGGTATTTAAGAAATTCTACGGCCGGTGAGGCTTAACATGGCGGGCCGGCTGCCGCACCTCGTGATCGTCACTCCAATCTGCAACGATTTCGAGGCGTTCCGGGCCTTGTGCGCAGAGATCGGCACGGCTGCCGGGGCGCTGTCCATGCGCGTCTCGGCCATCGGCATCGACGATGGCTCGTCGAAGCCGTTGACGCCGGGTGCAGAGCCTGCCGCCGCGAACCTTGAGAGCGTCGAAATCCTGCGCCTCATATGCAATCTCGGTCATCAACGCGCGATCGCGGTGGGGCTCGCCGAAGTCGCGCAGCGGCACGCCTATGATGCCGTCATCGTGATGGATTGCGACGGCGAGAATCGGCCGAGCGACCTCGTCCGGCTGATCGATGCCCACCTCGTGGACCGTTTGGCGATTATCGTCTCCCAACGCGAGAAACGATCCGAGGGCTTGCGCTTCCGTGTCTTCTATGCGCTCTACAAAGGGCTGCAATTACCCTCTGATTCCGCGGCCGATGGTTGCACGGCTCGCGCATATGCCGGAGATCTGGAACCATCTGGCAGCTGCGGTGCTGCGCTCGCGCGCTCGGGTGGTGGGCGTGCCCACCGAGCGCGGGCACCGCTATGCCGGCAACTCTTCCATGAACCTCGTGTCGCTGCTGGCACACGGTCTCAGCGCGATCGCAGTCTTCAGTGATATCGTATTCGTGCGCCTTCTGATCCTGGCGAGCGCCGTCTCGGCGCTGGCGCTCGCTCTGGCGACGGGTGCAGCGGCCGTGCGGTTCGCGACCGACCTCGCGATACCGGGCTGGGCCTCCAACGTGGTCGGCATCAGCGCGATCATCCTGTTCCAGGCCGTCACCCTGTCGGTTGTCGCGAGCCTGACCATGCTCGCCAGTCGTTCGGGTGCCGTCTTCATTCCCGCCCTTCATGCCGGCGAATATATCGCCGAGCGGATCACCCTCAAAAAAAATGTCCTCCTCATCACGAGACTTCGAATATATCGGCTCTGAGCTAGAGCTGTTTGCCGAGGCCGTGAACTGGCGGAACTACTGGCAGCGACAGGCGATACCGTTCCTGGGGCGCTGCGTGCTAGAGGTCGGCGCCGGCATCGGCACCGTCACGCGCGATCTCTGCCGCTCGCCCGTCGAGCACTGGGTGGCGCTGGAACCGGATCGAGACATGGCCGCCCGTTTGGAGGTGGACAGACAAGCCGGCCGCCTGCCAGCGATGTGCGAGCCGCGATACGGCACGACCGCGGCGCTTGGAGCCGAAGAGCGCTTCGATACGGTGCTCTATATCGACGTGCTTGAACATATTGAGGATGATCAGACCGAAGTGGCGCGAGTGACGCGGCATCTGACATCCGGCGGCCATCTCGTTGCACTGGTGCCGGCGCACCAGGTGCTCTATACCCCGTTCGACGCGGCGATCGGGCATTTCCGCCGTTACGGCATGGCGCGCCTTCTGACTGTCGGCGCCAACGGTATGGGGGTTTGCTGCGCGCGTTACCTGGACAGCGTCGGCCTCCTCGCCTCGCTCGGTAACCGACTGCTGCTGCGCTCGACGCAGCCGAACCGGAGACAGATCCGCCTCTGGGACCGGTTGATGGTGCGCTTGTCGCGTCGGCTCGACCCGCTCTTCGGCTATAGGCTAGGCAAGAGCGCGCTCGTGGTTTGGCGAAAGGCTTGACGCGTCGACGGTTTCGCCGGTCAACGGTTAACCTTGCTTTTGCGGCCAATTGCGGTCCGAAGGCACATATCGCTTGGAACTATAGCCGATGCTTGAGGGGCGAATGAGACACCGTCATTGGGACCGAAGTATCAACTTGATACCTTGGATTTGGGGACTAGGGCTAGCCGCGATACTGATTGGTCGGATGATATTCGCCGATTTCTGTATTATCGACGATCATTGGGAGGCGCTCTGGCTTGGCGAAACCGGTAGTTTTCCTTTTTCCAAGATTTGGCCGGCGGCGATGTCCGCCGAACTCGGCAGCCTTGGTTCCGGGGGGCGGTACAAACCAGTCTGGATTTTGTACATCGAGTTAGAGACTTGGCTATTTGGCGATCGACCCAGCCTCTATCATGGCCTGCGGATTCTATACTTTGCCCTTTTCTTCGGCACGCTCTGCCGGATCGCCGCCCACTGCATCGGGTTGGTGCCGGCGCTTGTGTTCGTTACCGGCATCACTGGGTTGGGCTTCTGGGGCAATCTCTGGACCCTATCCCTTGGTCCTTTAGAGCAGCTGGCTGCTGCGGGCGTTGCACTCCTTATGATCGCCTATGACACGATCGTGCCTCGGTACGTCTCGGGCGCAGATATTCCCGCGTGGGCACTTCCGACGGCATCGCTCGGAACGGCCATTGCAGCCGGCTCGAAGGAGAATTTCGTATTTCTGCTGGCGATATTCGGGGCTGTAGCGATAACCCTGGCCCTAACCCGGCGTCTCCGCATCGTTTCCGCCATCCTTACGCTGCCGCCTCTCGTTGTTCCCGCGCTTGTACTCTATGCGCTCGCTTCAGCCGCTGGAAATAGCCAGGATTACTACGGTGTCGACAACTCCGTCGCTCACAGGTTGGCCGCACTGCTGGACCTGCGCCAAGTGCTCGACCGGCCTTTCTTCGTGCCTTTTGTCCTCGCCGCGCTTTTGCTCGCCGCACCACTTGCCTGGCTAGTTTATCGCCGATCCCCGCTGCCACAACCACAGCGTCGCCGCGCGACCCTTGTATTCATCGGCTTTATCGGCTTCCTGGCCGCGTATACGTTGTGGGAGCTTTTTTTCTACAACGGACGGCTGCCATCAGGCACCCGATATGACTTCCCAATTCTACTATTTCCACCCTCGATTGCCCTCGGGTTCGCAGCTTTCGTCCGATATACCTTGTTGACGAGCAGAGGCCGGGAATGGCGCTCTGTCCAGATGGCGTTCATCGCGCTGACGGCCTTCTATCTTGCCTATTTTCGTGCTCCTTTCTCTCTGCGCAGCGACGTGAATGTCGCGGTCGCAAGAACCACGGCGTTCCGCCACGACTTCAACGTCATCCGGAAGACGACCTCGATGCATCCGGATTGGCCGGTCGTCCTGGAGCCGAACGCGCCCTGGGATTACGAGGTGGTGGACAGATTTCATGTCTGGGCAAAGTTTTTCGGGATCTCAAATCCAATTATGTTGCGTGTTGAGGTTACATCCAAGAATCTTACCCAACTTCGAACAGTGGTTAGTAGGGCAGATGCAACACTGGGGGATGGCCGGCGTAAACGGTAGTTTTCAGCCATTGCCTGATCCAGCGGCACTGGAAAAACGCAATGAACATTGCTTCGCTATTGGATTCTGGCGCCCTATCGTCTCTCCCTGTGTATCGCTAGATTTCGCGCCTAACCGATATATTCCCCACGGTTGAGTCGAATCCCCGGATCACGGATCAGCGCAACTCCTCTACATCGTCGCCGCCACCGTGTTAATCGACAGTCGTACCTTGTTGCAACCAAGGAGTTTGCCTGGCTTCTCGACGCACCGGCGACGGATTCGCGAATAGGGAATGAAAGGCGTGATCCGAGTGCCCCGAGCGATCCTGTCGAGGGGAACAGCGGTGGGCAAGTTATTTACCTAGCTGGCTCGGCTGCCCGATGTGCGGTATCAGCCGTTTTCTCTATACCTTACGCCGCATTGCCACGTGCTACGGCCGAATCCCGGCTGTGGGCGATGCTTGCCCCGCTTCGCCATCGCGGCCCCGACCGCAAGATGCGAGAACGGGGAAACCAATGAACCTCACAGATTGTCGTTGTGTCCGCTGTGATGCGGGTGGCCTTGTCTGGACCGGCGATTCGACAAAAGAAATCCACCGCGAGGCCATTACATGTGGGACTTGCGGAGCTACCTACGACGCCGTCTGGGGTGTCCCGTTCATCGGTCACTACGAGAGAGATGATTTCCTTGGCTTAGTCGAAATTGCCGCGAACGCAGACGATTACCATCATTTCAGCCCTTCGATGCTAGACTGCTGGGAAGAAGCCCTTCGCTCCTATCACGAAGCTGCCGACAAGGACGCTTTCTTGGCAAAAGCTGGGTCCGAGAATTTCCCCGGGGTCACTCGTTACAATGAATGGGTCGAGGTCACCAGTTTGACCAAGGAAATTATTGGGAGGCTGCGAGGCAGCCAGGTATTGGATGTTGGAGCTGGGTTAGGGATCGACGGTTATCGGCACGTTGTCGCCGGGGCCAAGGTTACAGCGCTTGAATTTAGCCCGGTTCTGGCGCGCGCCGGCGCGCGTAATCTGCCCATGATGCGCTGGGTTGGCGGATTTTCTCACATCCTGCCATTCGCTCAGGGCAGCTTCGATTTCGTATTTGCAAACGCTGCGCAGCATCACATGCGCGACATTCCAGCCGCAATCTCCGAAATGCTTCGCGTATTGCGGCCTGGTGGCTATCTAATTTCGACCTGCGACCCCTATCGGGCCGACCATAAAGGCGAAGAGTTGGAGCTTCAAGTCTTCAATCGTCATCCCGATGTGCTTCTCGGGGTCAACGAGCGTATCCCGCGCCTGGCCGAGTTCGTCGAGGCTATCGAGCGGCACCGGAAGTGCGTGTCGCCCGAACTATTCACGCATGCGCTTCGCAACGCCATTGTCGATGGGAGGCGCCAAAAATTCATTCCCGAGATGCGCCTGTGGGATTATGGATCGGACGTGAGGATGCTGAGGCAGACTTCAGGCTCTCTTGCCATGAGGATCCGATTAGACACGCCGATCCCGGACGCGGCGCGCGTTCAAGCGACATACGCCATTCGCGTTGCGGATCTCGCGCACTGGATGACTAGCCAGACGGAAGCCATGGCGAAACTCTCAGCCTTCGCTCCGGAAAGCGCTGTTAACACGTCTTTCCCCGGCACTTGCAGCGATAAGCTGCAACTCCTCAATGGCTGGCTGTCTCCGACCGGAAAGCGTCGGCGTCAAGCCTATCGTCGCGCGCGCTGGTATCTAAGGCGTCGCCGCGACCAAACGCGTATTTCGTTCGAAGTCCGCAGCGAGCTCGGCGGGCCATTTACTCTGCTGGTGAACGGCGGGCCTGTAACTGCGGTCTCATTGCCTCCGGCCGAATGGAAGTCGTTTTCAGTTGATCTTTCAGGAGCGCCGTTTGATGAGACATTCGTTATGGAAATGCGGCTCGAGCGAGAACCCCGGGAATTTTCCGATGGCCTCTTCTCGGTGCGCCGGCGACGGATTGGCGAATCAGGAATGAAACGCCTAGTGCGGGCCGCTCGAGCAATCCTGCCGAGTGCCGTGGCCTCAGGCTAGCCAACTCGCGAATGTGCGGCATCAGCGGTTTTCTCCTGCCCCAAGCCGCATTGCCACGTGCCGCGGCCGAGTCGCG
>Ga0074045_10000801_pt1 | contig 30660 bp, 28 predicted proteins | sample BogForMeECP23OM2_FD_94442 | JGI IMG/M metagenome (GOLD analysis project Ga0074045, IMG submission 94442) | Bog forest soil microbial communities from Calvert Island, British Columbia, Canada - Bog Forest MetaG ECP23OM2 | ecosystem: Environmental > Terrestrial > Soil > Wetlands ...
AACCCCGTCTGCCGGTCCACTTGGCGAAAATTGCTCATCCTCCCACCGCCCCTGGTGCCCCCAACCAATCAACCCTACCACATTATGGGCTAACCTCCACCTAAGTCCGACAGGCTGCTAGGGCCAGGATCCTTAAGTGGCGGCGAAAATTTCGCGGAACCCATGGGGCTCAGTAGCGCGGCTTCGCCAACCGGGCGGGAGGGGCATCACGGTAGATCTGCAGCCGGGTTACGCGCAAACCCGCAACGCCGTGCGATTCGATTGCGCGCTGCCACGCGAGGAATTCTTCAACCGACAGCTCGTAGCGGCGGCAAGCTTCCTCGAGGCTGATGGCGCCGTTGCGCACGGCATCGACGACCACAGCCTTGCGCCGCGCAACCCAGCGCTTGGTGTCCGAGGGAGGCAAGTCGGTGATAGTGGCGCCCATGCGCGGCAAGATCTCGTCTCCGCTCGGATCGTACAATGTCGCATTCTTGTCCATGGCGGCAGAGTAAACCCGAAGACCTTAAAGAACCCCTAAGTCAAACTATCAACAGAACGCGGCATTTCCGAGATGACGAGAGGGTGTAGGTTGCATTCCGCCCCTCTTGATCAGCCGGTGCTCAGGGATCGGCGTGGCCAAACCTCAACTTTCCGCCAGCTGTTTGACGGCGCGGAGTGTTCGGGTTCGGCCCGATTGCCGGACGCTAGACAACCTTCGTTCTGCCAAGTTGCAACGTTGCGGCTGAAACCCGAGCGGAATCAATGCGCTCGTTGCAATTCTCCAGCTTGAAGCGAGGAGACACGATTCATATACTCCGCGCCGCTTCGTTTACGGGGTTTCGGGGAGACCGATGCGTCCGTCGCTGCCGCCCGACTATCATCCTTCCGACGATGAAGAGTTCATGAACCCGCTGCAGGTCGAATATTTTCGGCGAAAGCTGTTGAGTTGGCGTGCAGAGCTGCTCGCGGAGTCATCAGACACCCTTCAGCACTTGAAAGACGAAAGCTTGCTCAAGCCCGACCTGACCGACCGAGCCTCGCTCGAAACCGAGCGGGCCATTGAGCTCCGAACCCGCGCGCGTGAACGCAAGCTGATCTCCAAGATCGATGCGGCGCTCAACCGGATCGACGACGGTACCTACGGCTATTGCGAAGAGACGGACGAACCGATCGGCGTTCGCCGTCTCGAAGCCCGCCCAATTGCCACCCTGAGCATTGAAGCACAGGAGCGGCACGAGCGCATGGAGCGAACACACCGCGACGACTGACCCTTATCACTCCGCGCCAGCGCGTTTCCACCGAGACCGAAGGGGATGACAAAGCGCCATTGGCCGCGCGCGACTACAATCGATTCAAAAATATCGCGAGTGCATTTACATGGAAGGGATTGCAATTACACCATATACCATCTATAGCAACATACATAGCCTTCAATCTCTTAGCAAGAATGGTGGCCGACGCGGAACGGACGAACCTAAGGGTAGGTTGGACCACCCACCGTCGTCATCCGGGGAGGATCCGCTCCTTCGCGGGTGCGGTGCAGGTCCTCGCTGCCATTGCCGGCCTCGGCGCTCTTTATTCGGCATGGGCAATCACGGGTTCAGCTGCCCAGGCGACCGCGATCACACTGTTTGGCCTCGCCGCGGTCACCACCGTCGCCGCCTACGCCGCCCGTCGATCGCAGGCCGCGCTAGCCGATCGCCTCGATCTCCTGCGGCAAGCGCTCGACGCCGCGCCGGACCCGCAGATGATTGTCGCGCCGGATGGACGGATGGCTTATGCGAACCTCGCATTCGATAACCTTTTCGGGAGAAAGGGCGAGCTGCCGCTCGACCGCATCGAGCGCTCTGTGGCTGCGGATGCGGAATCCTTGACCGAATTTCGCCGGCAGCGCCGCCGGGCTGCGGCCGGGGTCCGCGCGACCGCCGCGGTTTCTCTACGCGACGCGCTCGGTGACGCGGTCGGCCGTTTTAGTATATCGGTGAGCCCGATTACTGGGCGTCCCGGATACAGCTTCTGGAATATCCACGACGTCACCGAGCGCCACGAAATGGAAACGGTGATTCGCGACGAGCGAAATAAGCTCATCGACTTTTTTGATAATGCACCGATCGGCTTTTACTCAGTGGACGGCAGTGGTCGGTTCCGGTTCGTGAATCGGACGTTGGCACAGTGGCTTGGCAATACCCCCTCGGAGCTGCTTGCAAGCGGGGCACACTTGCACGACTTCGTGGCTTCGTTGCCGGCAGGCGAGACGCCGCCCTCCGATCCCTTCGGTGGTCAGGGCGACGGGACACATCGTGGAGAGGTACTGCTCAAAACCCGTCAAGGCCGTATCGTTCCCGCTTGGATTGGGCAGAGCCTTGTCGGGTCGGGTATCGAGCTGCGTACGCGCTCGGTGGTGTGCGACTTGACACCCGAGCGCGAATGGAAGGCCGCGCTCAAGTTAGCGCGCCGATTTCAACGGTTCTTTGTCAACGCTCCGGTTGGCAGTGCATTGCTCGATCGTTCGGGTCGTTTCGAGGAGGCGAACCGGGCGCTCGGCGAGTTGTTCGGCGTTGCGCCGCAGGATTTGATTGGCCGAGAGCTGGTCGGCCTGCTGAACGAGGAGGACCGTGACGGCATAGCCGCAAAGCTCGCCACGGCGGCAGACGGTCGGGCGGAACGTGATCCGGTCGAGATCAACATCACGCGCCCACGGGAGAAGAAGATTGTCCTGTTCCTCAGCCGGATCGAGGATGCCGAGGGCGACGAATCTGTCACTGGGCTCGACTCGGGAGGCGGGCTGATCCTTCATTTTATTGACGTCACCGAACAAAAGAACCTCGAAATCCAATTCGCCCAGTCGCAGAAGATGCAGGCGGTCGGTCAGCTAGCCGGCGGGGTTGCGCATGACTTCAATAATCTGCTGACCGCGATGATCGGGTTCTGCGACCTTTTGTTGCTGCGCTTTCAGCCGGGTGACCCTTCCTTTGCCGACATCATGCAGATCCAGCAAAATGCCAATCGAGCCGCCAATCTCGTCCGGCAACTGTTGGCCTTCTCGCGGCAGCAGACTTTGCAGCCGCGTGTTCTCAACATCACCGATGTTCTCGTGGATTTGTCCCACCTATTGCGCCGTCTGATCGGCGAGAATATCGAACTGGTCGTCGTGCACGGGCGCGACCTTGCGCCCGCCAAGGTTGACGAAGGCCAGCTCGAACAGGTCATCATCAATCTCGCAGTCAATGCTCGAGACGCGATGCCCGGCGGTGGAACGTTGACTATTCGGACCGCGAATGTTCGTTACACGCGGGCCCAGCGGCGCGGGCACGAAGTGATGCCGGCTGGGGACTATATTTTGATCGAGGTAGCGGATACCGGGATTGGAATCTCGGCCAGCAATCTGGTGCGCATCTTCGACCCGTTCTTTTCGACCAAGGAACTCGGCTCCGGAACCGGTCTCGGTTTGTCAACGGTTTACGGTATCGTCAAGCAAACCGAAGGTTTCGTCTTTGTTGATAGCAATCCCGGTCGGGGAGCGGTGTTTGAGATCTATTTGCCGCGCTACCAAGGGGCGGACGCGTCGTCGGGCGCCCGCCCCGACGCCGTCGAATCTTCCGCGAGCAAGGATTTGACGGGGTCTGGTACAGTGCTGCTGGTCGAAGACGAGGATCCAGTCAGAAAATTCAGCTCTCGCGCGCTGCGCAATAAGGGCTATGAGGTGATCGAGGCCGACAGTGGTGAAGCGGCGCTCGATTTTATCCGCAACGCCGCGGAGAAGATCGATCTCTTGATCACCGACGTGGTCATGCCGCGTCTGGACGGTCCCGGGCTCGTTCGGGAGGTGCGGAACATTCGTCCCGATATAAAGGTGATCTTCATATCGGGGTATGCCGAGGACGCGTTCCGCCAGCGGCTCGATAGCGACAGCGGCATTGATTTCTTGTCCAAACCCTTCAGCTTAAAGCAGCTCGCCGCGAAGGTGAAAGATGTGATTGGCGGCGGTGACTTCGCGTGAGGAACGCGATGTTCGGCGGCATCCCTCGCCTAGCAAAGTACGATCGACCTTTGCTCGCAAATCAACATGAGACGGGCGAGCTATTGGCGCCGGCATGACGCCGCGTTGATGCGAACGGAGAGATAATCCATCCAAAGAACCGAGAGCTCGATGTGCGATCTCACCGCCAAAGACGCTCGCTAGGCGCGACTCGGGGCGCGAACCGTCATTATGTCAGGTTCGCTTTCCGATTGCATTCCTGAACAAACCGTGTACATTACCCATCGGGGCGCGCGTTGCGCGACCTTGCCGACTGTGAAATAAGGGAGGCGGGATGATGCAGACGGCGTTGCGCCTTTTGGACAAGGAAGCGATGGACAAGCAGCGGGCTTTGGACGCGGCGCTTGCGCAAATCGAGCGCGCCTTTGGCAAGGGCTCGATTATGAAGCTCGGGTCGCATGAGGCCGCGGCGGAAACCGAGGTTATCTCGACGGGCTCTCTCGGCCTCGATATCGCGCTCGGCATCGGCGGATTGCCGCGTGGCCGCGTCATCGAGATCTACGGGCCGGAGAGCTCCGGTAAGACCACCCTCGCGTTGCACGTGATTGCCGAGGGCCAGCGCGGCGGTGGGACCTGCGCCTTCATCGACGCGGAGCATGCCCTCGACCCGGGCTACGCTCGCAAGCTAGGGGTCAATGTCGACGACCTGTTGATTTCCCAGCCCGATGCTGGCGAGCAGGCGCTCGAGATCGCTGACACGCTGGTCCGCTCAGGTGCGATAGAGGTCCTGGTCATCGACTCAGTGGCTGCCCTCGTTCCTCGTGCCGAACTCGAGGGCGAGATGGGCGACAGTCATGTCGGTCTACATGCCAGACTGATGAGCCAGGCATTGCGCAAGCTGACGGGGTCGATCGCCCGTTCCCGCACGATGGTGATCTTTATCAATCAGATCCGCCTCAAGATCGGCGTGATGTTTGGCAATCCCGAGACCACGACTGGCGGCAACGCATTGAAATTCTACGCGTCGGTCCGCCTCGACATTCGGCGCATCGGCGCGATCAAAGAGCGTGATCAGGTCATCGGAAACCAGACGCGCGTCAAGGTGGTCAAGAACAAGATGGCGCCGCCATTCAAGGTGGTCGATTTTGACATCATGTACGGCGAGGGCGTTTCAAAGCGCGGTGAGTTGATCGACCTCGGCGTTCAGGCGGGCGTCGTCGAGAAATCCGGCTCGTGGTTCTCCTACGAGGGCCAGCGCATCGGTCAGGGCCGTGAGAATGCCAAGGCATATTTGAAAGACCATGGCGAAGTCGGTGAGGCGATCGAGCACGCTATCCGCGCCAATGCGGGCCTCGTCGCCGAAGCGATGATGGCTGCTCCGGGGGATGCCGCGGCTGAGCAATAGGCTGTCGCCGGAAGATACCGGCTGGGCGATGCGACAGCGGTTCCCGGGGCTCGACCCCGGCGATTGGAAGTTGGTATCGGCTTACGGTCCGGCGGCGCGGATCCAGAACTGCTCGAGCCGGCGCAGTGTGTGGCCGACAGCCTGCAGATCGTCCGCCGTGAGCCCAGCCTGCGACAGTATCTCAAGATGACGCTGATGCATCTCAGTCAGGCGGTCCCGCAACCCGCACCCCCTTTCAGTAAGATGAACGTGGATGGAGCGGCGGTCGTGAAGCGAGCGCTGCTGCGCAAGATAGCCGTTCTCTATCATCTTCTTGACGTTGTAGGAGACGTTCGAGCCGAGATAGCAGCCGCGCAGCGTCAGTTCGCCGACGGTCATTTCGGCGTCTCCGATACTAAAAAGCATCATTCCCTGGACGTTGTTGATGTCGTGGATTCCTAGCCCCTCAAGCTCGAGTTTCACGAGCTCCAGGAATTGACGGTGAAGGCGCTCGACGAGCGAGATGACTTTAAAATACGCGTTCATTCGAGTCTCGGATCAGCGATGATCTCGTCACAATCAACGGCGGTTGCGCAAGCGGCTTAGAGGGTAATCGGCTGGGCTTGAGAGCCGGCCGACGAAGGGCGCTTACCATTTCGGTACCATCGACGAGCAAAAAGCAGCGGATGTCCGCGCTGTGATCTATCGGCGATCAGGCTACTTTGGGGAGACGGGCCGACAGCAAGATCTCCACGGCTCGATAGTCTTCGAGGATCGCGCCGACCATTGGCACTGCATCGGACACGACACCCGATTGCGCCATCGCTTCGAGTTCTTTGCAACGCGATGACAGTACAACCGCACCCACATTTGCACTGGCCGACTTCAACGCGTGGCTGGCGTGGTGAAGCGTCACAGCGTCGCTATTCGCCGCGCCTTCTTCCAAATCCTTTAGGAGACCCGCTGCATCCTTGAAAAATAAATTGATCACTTGCTGAACAATGTCCGGCCGCTCCTCCCTCTGCAGTAGCCGAAGCGAATCGAGCACCTCGTAGTTGATGGGTTCGGTAGGCGGCGATGCCGCTACCAGCGCCAAATGGTCTCGCTTGACAGCAGGCACGGATGGGTTGAGCCAAATCGTCAGCATCGCTTTCAGCTGATCCAGGGTGTATGGCTTCGCAAGGTAGTCGTCCATCCCTGCTGCCAGGCACTGCTCTCGCGCACCTATCCCGGTCACGGCGATGATTGGGGTTCGACGATTCGAGAGGGCTTCGCGCCGCCGGATTTCGGCAGTCGCCTGATACCCATCCATCTCGGGCATTTGGCAATCCATAAGAATCAGCCCGAACTTGCCGCTGGCATGTCGGTCAAGCGCGCGTAAACCGTCTGTGGCGATCTCGACTGTGCATCCCATGCTCTCCAGCATTGCGACACACACCTCGACATTGACCGGTCTGTCCTCCACTAGCAGCACGCGCGCGCCTTTGATGCCCAGGCTTTTTGGTGTCGACATCTCGGCGGCGTTCGGCGTCGTCGTGGCAGCCTTACCGTCGCCCGAGGCGAGACAATCCCATAACGCTGACTGTCGGATGGGCTTTGGCAGGCATTTGATCAGACCGTCCCCAGATTCGTCGACGTCTTGACCAAAAGGGGTCAGCAACACCAGCTGCAAGCCTGTGCGCCCAGGGAGCGACTTGATCGCGCGCGATAGCTCGATCCCGCTCATGTCGGGCAGCGAATTGTCGATAATGGCCCGCCCATACGGGTCCCCGCGAAGGGCCGCGGCGCGCAGCGCTGCGAGCGCCTCCGAACCGGTTTGCGCCTGGTCGGCGCGGACGGCCCGGGCCGACAGCTGATCGGTCAAGATCTCACGATTGAGCGCGCTGTCGGAAACCACCAGGACAGGCATGCCGCCGCAAGCTCGGCTTGCGGGTTTGATCTTCTTTACTGCCTCCCTCTGCAGTCCGAATCGCGCCGTAAAGCGGAAACTCGATCCGACACCCAGCTCGCTCACCACGTGGATCGCTCCGCCCATCATCTCGCAAAAATGCTTGGCAATAGTAAGACCGAGTCCGGTGCCGCCATACCGCCGTGTCGTCGAGCTGTCGGCTTGTGCGAAGGCTTCAAATATCTGCTTTCGCTTTTCCGCGGGAATACCGATCCCGGTGTCGGCGACTTCAAACGACATCAATGCCGACGAAATGTCTAGCTCGATTACGTGAACACGAACGCTTACCTCACCGCGTTCGGTGAATTTGATAGCGTTGCCGATCAAATTAGTCAAAATCTGGCGCAGGCGTCCGGGATCGCCGACCAGCGCCGTCGGCAGATTAGCCGGTACGAAGCAAGCGAGCTCCAGACCCTTACCGTAAGCCAAGTTGCTGAATGCTTCTGTCACTTCCTCCACGATGGCTCGCAAGTCGAACGTGCTGTGCTCGAGCTCGACCCTCCCGGCTTCGATCTTTGAGAGATCGAGAACCTCGTTGATAAGGCTGAGAAGCGTCTCGGCCGAACGTCGCGCGGTTTCCAGGAAGCGCTGCTGCGTCGGCCCCAGCTCGGTTTGACGCACGAGCTCCAGCATCCCGACTACGCCGTTCAACGGCGTCCGAATTTCGTGGCTCATGTTGGCCAAGAACTGCGACTTCGCCTGGGCCGCTCGCTCCAACTCAATGGTCCGCTGCTGGATCCGTGCCTCGAGCGTCACATTCAGGTGACGTAATCCCTCCTCAGCCCTCTGCTGTGCGGCGTGACGAGCTGCAAGGGCGTCGGCCATGTCATCAAAAGCCGACCCGAGACGGCCGATCTCCGACGCGCGATCTTCAAGGTCAGCGCGGGCGTCATAATTACCATTGCGCCATTCAGCGGCGACCTTGAGAAGTCCCTCGATGGGACGGCGGATAAATTTCCGACCACCGGCCCAGGCCGCGTAAATCGCCGCCAAGAGGCCGGCGAGAATGAGACCGACTCCGCGCCGAGTGGCGCTGTCTATTGCGGCGAATGCTTCAGCTTTCGATTGGCCCGCACTGAGGAAAAAATCCTTCGGCGGCAGAGCCGCCGGCACATAGCCGAATATTCGCATAACGCCGTCGACGCCGGCCGACTCTTCCCATCCCGCTTCGTCTCCATCCATGATCCCTTCATGGGAGTTCCTCATGTTTTGCCCGACGAAAAGTTCGGGATGGGGTAGCCGCGCGATGATGTTTCCCTCGCGATCGGCTATTAAGATCGAGGCCGTTGTCGACAATCCGCGTTCTTTCAGGTGATCGGATAGCCAAGCCAAATCGAGGCCAGCGAACACAACGCCCGCTATGTGGCCATCGCCATCCTCGAAGCGCTCCGCGAAATGTATCATCCTCCGGCTGTCGGCGGGATCCACCCAGTAATTTCCGACGGCAAGCTCCGGCTGAGCCAAGGCCCGCGTGAAGAACGGCTGGTCGATTACCCAAGAAAGAGACGTGGGCCCACTGGCACAAAAGACCCGGCCGGCGGTGTCCGCTGCCCCGAGGAGGCTGTAATTTACATATCGGGATTTCAATTTCGAGAATAGCGCGCTGCATGTGTCCGGCTGCTGGGATTTGACGGGGTCCAATTGAGCGAGCGCCAGCAGCAATTGCCGAGCACCTTCACGGAGCACGCCGATCTCCTCGCCGAACTGCCTGGTAATTTCGACAACGTGTTGCCGGATATCGTCCTGACGGGCAATGCGCTGGTCGTATTCATTCCAAGCCTGGATCACCAGCGCTGGAACAACGGCCAGGATGACGAGCAGAAACAATCGGCCCATCAAACCTATACGAACGCGGCGCGGGACGACAAATCGATGCGCGCTCTTCACCTTCGGCCCGTTCACCCTTCCGCTCATCAGTGGTCCAATCATCGATAGACATTCGACCACAGGCCGGGCAAGGGCGGCCCAGCCTTCGCCTGGGCCGCCCAAGGCGCAGTCGGATCGGATGCTGCCGGGTAGAATATGACGGACTTCTTGACCATTAGGTCATCGCGCGCTCGGCCGCTTTCAGCGGTGGGCGCTCGATCGTCGGGCGCCCGAAATGGTAACCCTGGAGATAGCCGATACCTTCTGCGCGTAACAGCGCTGCGTCTTCGGCGTTCTCGATACATTCAGCTACAGTGGTCAAACCGAAGCCCTTGGCCAGACCGAGCAGATGGCGAAGAAACAACCGGTTTTGCGACCTGCTGGCCAAATTTCGAACCAGAGAGCCATCGATCTTGACAATGTCAATCGGCAAAATCTGAAGATGGCGCAGCGACGTATGGCCGGCGCCAAAATCGTCGAGCGCAACGCGGCATCCGACATGGCGCAGCGTGTCGACAAAGCGTGCAGATTCCTTGAGGTCACCAAGCGCCGCGGTTTCCGTGATTTCGATGACCAGGCGGCGTGCGATCTCGGAGCGGTGCCGCAAAAGCGTGGTCAACGCCTGCAGCCACGGTCGATCGCAAGCCGTTAACCCGGAAATATTGAAGCCGAGCCTGAGCTCGGGATTGGCGGCGAGTTCCTGAACCGTTTTGACCAGAGCATAGCGGTCGATCAGGCCGATCAGGCCGAGTTCCTCGATGATTGTAATGAACTCGGCACCAGCGACGATGCTACCCTCCTCATCCCGCATCCGCAGCAGGCATTCAAAATAATCGACTTTTCCGGTTGCCGCACACACCACGGGCTGAAAGGCAAAAAGCAAGCGGTCCTCGCGAAGCGCTGCTTCCACCGCCGCGCCGACCGCCTGGCCGCGTTGCTCTCGCGGTGGTTGGTTCTGATGGGGATCCACGTGTCGGTCCCGTCTGGCATGCTGCGCTGTTATGCGGGCGCGATTGACGGTGCTGCGGGAGGCCGAAATGGGCACGCGTGCCGTTCTATGATTGCTCTCAATTGGCTTAGAACTCGGGGTCGCCGAAATACACCGGACGGTCGCCCCAGTCTGCTTAGGCAGGCATAAGCGCCACAAAGCCCGAAGCTAAGTCGGGCAAATGCTAGTGGCCCCGCCGGAAGGTCGCGGCGGTCGGGATGAGCACGCCAACACCCTCCGTTGTTATCCAGCAGCTGTTCCACCCTCGACTTGGCTCCGCGACTGGTCAAACCGGCACCCTACCTGTGGGCTCGTCAATATGACGTCCAATCATCGTCAAAAATCTGTCATTTATCCTTCTTTGATTGGATTAACCGGGGCCGCGAAACACCCCTCACGACCGTTGCCGGCGCTCGATGGCAGAGATCAGCAAAGCGCAGAATTTGGTCTGAATATCTGCCGCCAGCGCGTATCCGGCACCATGAGGCGATCGCTGGCGCTCCGTCAGGTACCTGACGCGGCTCGGTTGGGCTGAGTTGGACGGGGCACGACGATCTCATTTATTATACAACCGATGAGAACAATGCTGGCGGAGATTATTAATATCGTGTCAAAGTCACCGATTGCGACGGCCTCCCCTCCGATAAGGGATCCCAGCGAAATGCCCATGAAAAGCGCGCTATTATTCCAGGCGAGCACTGTGCTACGTCGCGTAGGAAAGTCGTTGGCAAGCCCGGCTTGTTGGGCGGGGAAGAATAGCTGCGCCACCGCAGAGCTCAATCCTAAGGCAAGGAATACGAGGGCATCCGCTCGAATAGCAAGCATCAGCAGGAAGAAACAGACGCAAAGACCAGCAAGACTTGCCGTTGCTGTATTTTTCGTTCCGAGTCGGTCAGCGAGATGCCCACCGACCAGAATTCCGGCAATCGCTCCACATCCATAAAACAGGATCGCTCGAGCAACTTGCAGTTTCGAGAAACCGACTGCGAGGAGACCGGTCCCGAGGTACGTATACACGCCATAGAGCCCGGTGCTCCAAACGATCATCGGGGCCAGGCGAGTCATCAAACGCGCCAGCGCGAGCGGATCAGAAGGCGAGGCGGCCGCATCTCTATGGCAATTCTCGCGCGGCCAGACCCACCAGTTCAGCCACACGAGGACCAAACTGAAGGCGGCGAATGCGACGAAGACAGGGGGACAGCCATAAGTTGCGCCGACCAGAGCGCCACTCGAAGCGCCGAGGACGAGGGAGAAGAGGAGGCCCGAGGCCGTCACAGCCAGCCAAGTGGCGCCGCGATCCCGCGGGGCGGACGCACCAACCAGCGCATAGATAGATGGTGAGATCCCCGCTGCGGCGGCGCCGGCAAATAACCTCACAGCGAGCAGCGATCGGAAGTTTGCGGCCGAGGCTGTGAGCAGGTTGGCCGTGCCAAACGCGAGCAGACAGCAAATTAGCACCCGCCGTTTCCCAACCCGATCCGCGAAATAACCGAATAGAGGGGCACTCACCACATAGGCCAAGGAGAAAGCTGTCACACACAGCCCTACCAAGGTCGCGGAGACATTGTAATCCACTGCAAGCACAGGCAGTAAGGGAGAAAAAACAAACAGCTCTGTTCCAACTAGAAACAAGGTTAGCCAACCGACCACCAATTCGGCCGGTGGACTCATCAGTTTGATCTTCATTCGTCAGCCGCCTCCATATGCAGCGCATCATGCCCACCGATCGCCACCAGAGAGCCGCAGTGCCTCAAGAGTACCCTTTGACTGATCTTTGCCAAGGGCCTGCCGGTTGGGTTCGCGCGCGCGGCCTGCGGCTTAAAGGCTGTGCGCCGAGGTACAAAGATTGCCTCAGCGGCGGTAACTAGAGATGCCGCGGCGCTGTCGTTCTCGCGGAACGTGGTTCATCAATTGCCGGCGGAGCATCGGCGGTCCGGGCCCGCCGATGCGCGTTCAGGACGATCCTGTCCAGGTGAACCCACACCCCGTCGAGCGCCTTGGCCATCATCCTGGCGTGACGCAATGTTTCGGGCAGCAGTGTCGGCCGCGCCCTCAGAACCATCTCCGTGACTGTGAGCGACTCTTCTGCGTGCCGCTCTTCGACGCGCTGTGAGAAGCATTCTTTGAAATACGGCTCGCGAATGAATTGTGGAAAATGGATCGAGAGCGCGCCACCGAGTGCTCGCATCCAGTCGACCGACAGCACCTCGACCGCGCACCAGGGACCGAGCGATCGCCTGTACAGTTCCCGGGCGAGCCGCACAAAGTGCATCGTTTCTGAATCGAGATGGCAGCACAATTCTTCAAGATCGGCGAACTCCTCATCCTGCAGGACGGATTTCGCTCCGATGTTGAGGAAAGCTCGGGTCAGTTGATAATGGTGCGTGTCACCCCCCGGCAGACCGTCGTCGTCGATTAATATCTGTAACTTGCGCTTACGTAAGGCAGGACTGTCGAGGTAAGGGAGATAGTAGACTGCTGTGCGCGTAGCGTGCATCGCCGATTGGTAGATCAAATGGATCTGGCCGAGCAGTGCAGGGTCGCTCGCAACGGAGAACGGCAACTCAGCCAGATGCCGGAAGAACGGCATTCGCGACGGACGGTATTCCGCAAGAAGGACCTTGATCGCGCTCGGGAACTCATTAATCGCGTGTGGCCCCGGCTCGATACGACCTTGACCCATCAGGCGGACGCTGCTTCGGGATGTCATACCATATTGCTCCTGTAATCTTCCCAGTCACCATGAATACGCGTCACGGACCCGGGGAAAAGCAACACGATGAGTGCGCCAGCCTCGGGTCGGTAAATTGATTTCCTCGACCCAGCTTGGTGCCTGCTGTCTGCAAACACGGTAACCGAGACGGGACCGCATCTCTCGCGTTTGAGTTTTATTTGATGAGATGGTTATAGAACGAACCATGAACATTGTCAAGTGCAAAATCGATCACCGGCTTGGCGCCGCCGCGTGCGACCGGAAGCCCGCTCTCTCGCGTCCTGGCCCGTCCTGTTGACCCGACGCAACTTGTCCCCGCTTTAGGAGAGACCGAAGTACAAGCCGGGGTATTGACCGAAAATTAACGAGCCCCCCGCAGATCCTCCATCTTACGGAGAAGGCGTCACAATCCGAGAGGTGCTCGCCCTGGTCAAAGCGCCCGGCTCTGCATGAGCGACTGGCACATATGGCGCGATTGGCCGCTGCCACCGCCGGTGGTGCTCGGGCACGGGGCAGGCCGGCATCGTCGTCGAGAATGGGCCGAGAGTAGACGGTACGATTCTGGCCCATTGCGGCGGTTGACGCTACCGCTCCTCTGGGAGGACGGTTCTGGGTGTCGGCACCCAACGACACCCCTCTAGCTGGGGATGCACGACGGCACGGCGCCGGTAAGTTGAATTGTGAACTTATCAGTCAGATGGCGCTCCCCGGCACATTCTCGGAAGAGGCTGTCGGTTCTGCCGAGTAAGTGGTCAAGACCGCGCCGACTTGCCGTTCACCCGACACGCGATCATCGGTGGATAACGACGGAAGGATGATCAGCCCCAGCCCTTGCGGCTCGGCGCAACCGAATATCGATTTCTTATTATTCCTCGCCGATCTCGAGCTGAGAGGAAATCGACCTCGACCACATGATCAGCCGGACATTTTCCGTTTAACGAAATCAACGAGGGCTTCGCGCTGTTGGGGGTAAGGTGGCGCGAGGCGTCGTCGTGTTCGATCGAAAGGGTCCAGCGCTCCTCGGCGAGCGTGGTAATTGCCCGACTGGACAGGAGAACGGAACTTCCTCTATAAGCCCCGCTCGCCGGAGGCGCCCAGGTAGCTCAGTTGGTAGAGCAACGGACTGAAAATCCGTGTGTCGGTGGTTCAATTCCGCCCCTGGGCACCACCGATGTCTCGTCTTGTTGGTTCTCCGTTTTGCGGCTGCCCTCCGCTGTGTCCGATGCCGGACCGCACGGCTGGCAGCGAGGTCCGTCGACTGATCCCCATTCATCTCTCGCGTGACTCGGCATCCGCTGCACAACGCTCGTCCAACGCCTTGCGGTGGGCGAGTCCGTGATTGCCGTAAGCACGACGATGGCGCCGGCTGCTGTGCGGCGCTCAAAAGGGCCCGCAATATCTCGTACGAGATCGAAGACCACAACGCGCGCCGCGGCTTCTCCGGCGGTGAGGCCAAACCCGCACTGATCGTGCCGCGCGGCTTGAGCGAGCCGGTGACCTGCAGTGGTTCGAATTTGCGCAGCGATCATCGTGCGACCTCGGCTGTTCCCTCACCGGGGCGGCTGCAACCAGCAGCGTCCTCTGAAGCAACCCCCCAATCTCCTCGGCGGCGGCGTGGATCTCGTCGATCTCAGGCGCGGAAGTCACGGCACCCAACCCGTCAGGAACAGGATCTCGAAGGTCGCGGGGATGCGGCCATCGGGAAGGCCGAACCGCTCGGCGTAAAAGGCCGCGGCCTGGGCGAGGGTGGTCCGGCGCAGCGGTGTGCGCCGGCGCGCCGTCAGGGCATTGGTTTCCCCCATGCCGCGGATGTCGTGCATCAGCGCCACCGCGTCGGAGTAAGTGACCGTAATCGTTTCGGCGTCGGCAACCGGCATGGCAAAGCCCGCGCGCAACAGCAGCGCCGCGATGTCGGCGAGATCCGCGGCCGGCGATACGCGCGGACTCACACCCCCCTCTTCAGCGAGTTCGGCTTCAAACAGCGCAGTGCGTATCTCGCCCAGCGTGCGACCACCGAGCATCGCCGCGAGAAACAACCCGGTAGGCTCGAGAGCCCGGCGGATCTGCACGAGAGTGCCGGGCAGATCGCCGACCCAGTGGAGAACAAGAGCGCTAATGACGAGGTCGAAGCTCTTTTCCCGGAACGGGATGAGCTCGGGATCGGCGGCAACGCGATTGCCTTGTCCGCGCAACACAAAGGCCGGCGACGGGTCGGCGGCGACCACCCGCTCGATCCCAGGTCGGCGCGCGAGCGCACGGGACAGCGCGCCGCCGTGAGCACCGAGATCGAATGCGGTGCGGAATTGTCGTCCGAAACCGTCGAGGCGGTCGATGAGCCGATCGGCCACCTCGGCATGTAGGAAGTCGACGCCGCCGCTCCTTGCCGCCCGGTCGCGGTGCAACCGCCAGGCGCGGCGATCGAATAGTGCAAACGGTTCCTGCGAGCGGGTCATTGCGGCCCAGGCCACTGCGCCGGGGCGTCATGGTCGGGGTGCTGATAGTTGACGAATTTCTGACGACGGTCGGGGGACAGGTCGGCATCGGTCGTCGTGACCGGGAGGGCACCAAGAGAATCGACCCAACCGATGCAGATTTCGACGCCGAAATGGTTTGTCGGTGCGACCTCTTTCGGTCGGCAGCGGCCGCCGATCGTGGCCCCGATCCACTTGCTGTGGTCGTAGCGAAAGGCGAGCGGCGTCCCGCAGGCCGCGCAGAACTCGCGTTGCCCGAGGGACGAGCCGAAAAAACTTGCCGGGGCTTCCCGCGTCAGGGTGAAATGTTCGAGCCGGACTGCGGCGAGCGCGCAAAAAGGTCCGCCGACGGGCTTCTCACACATCCGGTAATGGCAGAGACGGGCGGGTCCCGGAAGAACGGTCGGCTCGTAGCGGACCGCACCATACCGGCAGCCGCCCCTGAGTGGTGGGGACTTCTCGGTGGTGATAATGGCACCTCGCGCCGACCGATTCCCGACCCCGCAGCTGCGGGTTGACGAACGCGCCCGCAAGCTGATGATGTGTCAGGATGGAGGCATCGGCAAGGTTTACCACCAGGGCTTCCGATCGGTTGCGCCAGATCGGCCGGGCGGTCCTCGACGGCGTGCTGCCGCCTCGCTGCTTGTCTTGTGGTGAGATCGTCGACGAACCTGACGCGCTGTGTGGTGGGTGCTGGAGCGCGATCACCTTTTTCGCGCCCCCATGGTGTGTGCTATGCGGTCTGCCCTTTCCCCATCCGATGGGCGAAGACGCGCTTTGCGGCGCCTGCGCACGGGGTCGGCCGGCCTGGGACCAGGCTCGTGCGGTGTTGCGTTACGACAAAAACAGCCGCCGCCTGGTCCTCGGGCTCAAGCATGGCGACCAAACCCATGTTGCGGCTGCGTTCGGGCGTTGGATGCATCGTGCCGGCGGCGAGGTTCTCTCCGGGGCCGACCTCCTTGTCCCCGTGCCGCTGCACTGGACCCGGCTCTTCCAGCGCCGCTACAATCAGGCAGCGCTGCTCGCCCACGCGGTCCGAGCGGCCGGCGGACCTGATGTCGCGGCGGACTGGCTAGTTCGCCGACGTCGAACGCCGGCACAGGGTCACCTTGGACCGACCGCGCGCGAGCGCAACGTCCGCGGCGCCTTCGCGATGCGCGGGCGCCGTAGCGTCGCCGGAAAGCGGGTGGTGATCATCGACGATGTGATGACGACGGGAGCCACGGTCCACGAATGCGCCCGTGTGCTGAAGCGTGCTGGAGCTGTGTCCGTCGGCGTGCTGACCCTGGCGCGAGCCTTGCGGAGCGGCGCATGATCGCAACTTGGGTGTCTCGGAGTATCCACAGCAATGGCTCAGGTGGAAATGTATACGACGACGTTCTGTCCGTACTGCGCCCGCGCCCGCACGTTGCTGGAGCGCAAGGGCGTCGCCTTCGCCGACATCGACATCATCGAGGAACCGGCGCGGCGCGGCGAGATGGTGCGGCGCGCCGGCGGACGTACTTCAGTTCCGCAAATCTTTATTAACGGCGAGCATATCGGCGGTTCTGACGAGCTCGTAGCGCTAGATCGCACGGGCGAGCTCGACGCCCGGCTGGGAAGGGCGAAGTGAGCACGAGCTTCACTGCCTCCTGCCTGCAATTCACCGCAGGGCCCGACCCGGAGCCTAATCTGCAGGTGGTCTCCGACCTGATCCGGCGGGGGCGCGATGCCGGCGCTGATTTCATTTTGACTCCTGAGGCGTCGAATTTCATCGAGAGTGGTAGACGCCGGCGTGAGAAGGCGCGCCGCGAAGCGGAAGATCCCTTCCTAGCCGGTATGCGTGCTATGGCTCAAGAGACCGGAGCGTGGTTGCTAATCGGCTCGCTAGTGATCGACCCGGCCGGCGAACCGGATGCTCCTGGGGGTGAGGCGCGGCTCGCGAATCGGTCCTTTCTCATCGATCCGGGCGGCGCGATCGTCGCGCGTTACGATAAAATCCATATGTTCGATATCGACCTGCCGGGCGGTGAGAGCTATCGCGAGAGCAACGCCTACCGGCCCGGTGGTGCCAGCGTCGTTGTCCAGACGCCGTGGGGGCGGATCGGCATGAGCGTTTGCTACGATGTGCGCTTTCCTCACCTCTATCGCGCGCTGGCGCAGGCCGGCGCCGACTTTTTGACGATCCCGTCGGTCTTCACCGTGCCGACAGGCAGTGCACATTGGCATGTGCTCTTGCGTGCGCGTGCGATCGAGAACGGTTGTTTTGTTTTAGCGCCAGCGCAATGGGGTGAGCACACCGCCGGGCGGCGCAGCTATGGCCATTCGCTGATCGTCGATCCCTGGGGCGAAGTGCTCGCCGATGCCGGAGAAGGTGTCGGCGCGGTGAGTGCCCGGATCGACGTGGCGCGGATTGCCGAAGTGCGCCGCATGGTCTCCTCGCTCCAGCACGATCGCGCATTCACCCCGCCGGAGCTTGTCTCCCGCCCTCTCGCGGCCGAGTAGCATCGAGCTCGTTGTCCTTGTAGATCTGTTGAAGGTAGGTCGACATGCGAGAGCTCGCAGCGTGGACCGGCGAGCGGGAGACCCGCCGCCCCATCCACCGCGCGGACGGCGATGCCGCCATCGCACAACAGCCGCGAATGTCGGCCGTTGCCGCCGGCTAGGTCGAGCACCAAGCCCCGGGACCTGATCAGCGGCACAACCGCTTCGTCCCACCCGAGGATGGGACGAAGGCGCAAGATGCTTCAGCGGTGTCGATCATTGTCGCCGAGAATTGCGGACGCCATCTTTGCGGTATAAAAAAGCCGGCCGAGGAGATGGTCTCGATGATCCTGTTTACGTTGCGTTGCACTCGCGGCCACGAATTCGAGGGGTGGTTTCGTGACGGGGACGGGTTCGAGGCGCAGCAGAAGGCCGGCGAGATCGCCTGCCCCGAGTGCAGCGACACAGCAGTTGAAAAAGCAGTGATGGCGCCGCGTCTCGGCCGGTCCCGCGAATTCAAGCCGGTCTCTCCGGCACAGTTCCGCACAGCATTGCTTGAGTTGCGTCGGCAGATCGAGACTCATTGTGATTACGTCGGCACCCGCTTTGCTGAAGAGGCCCGCCGCATCCATTACGGTGAGATCGACGCGCACAGCATCTATGGCGAGGCGAGCGAGGACGAGTCGCGCGAACTCGCCGACGAAGGGATCAGCGTTGGCCGCATCCCGTGGATATCGCCCACCGACAGCTGAATCCTGGGAGTCCTACGGCCGCACTGCGGCAACCATGTAGTTTACCCGGAGATCCGGCGAAAGCGACCACTCCCCACGGCGCGGATCGTAGCGGACACCGGCTAGCCGAGTAGCAAGGAGGCCGTTGCGCCTTAAGCCGAGGACGAATTCAGAGGGACGCAGAAACTTGCGCCAATCATGCGTACCCGGCGGCAACCAGCGGAGAACATATTCAGCGCTGACGATAGCAAGGGCGAAGGATCGCATCGTCCGATTGAGGGTAGCGCCAACGAAGGCCCCCCCGGGGCTGACCAACGCGCCGACGGAAGCAAAAAAAATTGCCGGATCGGCCACGTGCTCGACCACCTCGAGCGCCACCACAGCGTCGAAAAGCCTGCCTGCCTCGGCGATCGATTCGACGGCGGTCTTGCGATAGTCGATCGCCAGACCGATCGCTTCGGCATGCGTCCGCGCGGCCTCGATCGTTTCGGCACCGGCATCGATACCGGTCACGGTGAAACCTAGGCGTGCCATCGGTTCAGCGATAAGGCCGCCGCCACACCCGATATCGAGCAGGCTGAGCCCGGCAAATGGCCGCAACGACGACGGATCGCCTCGGAAATGCGCCAGCAGATGCTGACGAATAAAGCCGAGCCGGACCGGATTAATGCGGTGCAAAGTCCGAAAACTTCCCTTGGAATCCCACCAAGCTTCGGCTTGGGCCCCGAAGCGGTCGATCTCCTCAGGGTCGACCGTGCCGCTGGTTTCGCGCACGCTTCCTAACCTGATCTCTGGATACGCACGGTTGGATGGAACTCAATCGCCCGAAAAAGAGTATGTGATGACGCCCTCGACTCGGCAATATGGGTGCCACAGCTGCGGCGAGTGGACCTCGCGCTCCCCGCCGCTTCCCGGACATCGCCGCGAGAGGAGCATGAGTCGCATCGTTCAGAAGTTCGGCGGCACCTCGCTGGCCGATGTCGACCTCATCAAGAATGTTGCTCGACGCATCAGCGGCGAAGTCGAGATCGGGAATGAGGTGGCCGTCGTCGTCTCGGCGATGGCCGGGGTGACGAACCAGCTCATCGACTGGACGCGTGAAACTAGCCGCGTGCATGATGCGCGGGAGTACGACGTGGTCGTCTCCTCCGGCGAGCAGGTGACCGCCGGTCTTCTCGCGCTCGCGCTGCAGGACCTCGGGGTTGACGCGCGTTCATGGCTCGGCTGGCAGATCCCGGTCCGCACCGACGGTGTGCATGGTAAAGCGCGTATTGAGACGATCGACGTCGCCGAACTTCGACGCCGCTTGGCGCGGGGTCAGGTTGCCGTTGTGGCAGGGTTTCAGGGTATCGGCCCTCGCGGGCGGATTACCACGCTCGGTCGCGGCGGCTCTGATACCTCCGCCGTGGCCCTCGCAGCAGCGCTCGAAGCGGATCGCTGTGACATCTTCACGGATGTTGATGGTGTCTACACCAGCGATCCGCGTATCGTTGCGAAAGCTCGCAAGCTCGGTAGAATCACCTACGAAGAAATGTTGGAGATGGCGTCGCAGGGCGCCAAGGTGTTGGAGACGCGCTCGGTCGAGCTGGCGATGAACCATCGGGTGCGCGTGCATGTTCGGTCGAGCTTTACCGCTGCTCCTGGAACCCTTCTGGTTGACGAAGACGAGATCGTGGAACATCAGGTTGTAAGCGGCATCGCGTACAGTCGCGACGAAGCCAAGATCACCGTGCAGAGGGTGGCGGATCGGCCCGGCGTGGCGGCAGCCATCTTCGGCCCGCTCGCAGACGACGCAATCAATGTCGATATGATCGTGCAGAACGCCTCGGAAGATGGGCTAGCCGATCTCACCTTCACCGTGGCGCGAGCGGATCTCGATCGTGCCGTGGCCGTGTTGGAACAGAGTCGAGCACTGCTGGGTTTCGCCGCATTGAAGCCCGATTCGAACGTGGTCAAGATCTCGGTGATAGGCGTTGGCATGCGCAGCCATGCCGGTGTCGCAAAGCAGATGTTTCAGACCCTCGCCGACAAGGGAATCAACATTCAGGTCATCTCGACCTCGGAGATCAAGGTCAGCGTCCTGATCGCAGCTGAGTACACCGAGCTCGCTTTGCGGGCGCTGCACACCGCTTACGGGCTCGACGCCGCCGAATGAGCGACGGCATCCGCTCTGCGGGTCTTAACGTCGGCGGGGGGCACGCAACGAAACGATGGGACGCCGAACGCGAGCACACCTATGCCGAGCTCGATCGGTTATGGGCGCGCGGCCGAGATGTTCTCGGTTGTGACCTCGCCATAATGGGCGGTGCCATGACCTGGGTGTCGGAGCGCAACCTGGTCGCGGCCATCTCCAGTGCCGGCGGTTTCGGAGTTATCGCTTCGGGATCTATGTCGCCGGAGATGCTTTCCGCTGAGATTCTCGCGACAAAGGCGATGACCGCGCGCCCTTTTGGCGTCAACCTGATCACCATGCACCCTCAGCTTCTCAAGCTGATTGATGTCTGCACGGCCCATCATGTCGGCCATGTCGTGCTGGCGGGCGGGCTCCCGAGCAGTGCCGCGGTGAGTCGAATTAAAAGTGGTGGGGCGCGCGTATTCTGCTTTGCGCCGGCGCTCGGCTTCGCGCGCAAGCTCGTCCGCATGGGCGCCGATGCGATCGTCGTCGAGGGCAACGAAGCGGGTGGACACGTCGGACCGGTTTCGACAGGAGTATTGGCTCAGGAAATCCTGCCGCATCTCGCCGAAGTTCCCGTCTTCGTCGCGGGCGGGATCGGTCGGGGTGAGGCAATGCTGGCGTACCTCGAAATGGGCGCGTCCGGTGTCCAGCTCGGCACCCGCTTCGTCTGCGCCCGCGAATCGATTGCGCACCCGCGATTCAAACAGGCCTTCATCCGCGCCGCGGCGCGCGACGCCATCGTTTCGATCCAGCTGGATCCGCGTTTCCCGGTGATCCCGGTTCGCGCGCTGCACAATCGCGCAACCGAACGATTCATCGCCGTGCAACGCGGGGTCATCGACCGGTTCGCACGAGGCGAGCTGTCGCACAAGGCGGCACAGCTCGAGATCGAGCACTTTTGGGCCGGTGCGTTGCGGCGCGCCGTAATCGACGGTGATACCGAAGCGGGCTCGCTGATGGCAGGGCAAAGCGTCGGCTTTGTGACGCGCGAGCAGAGCACCGCCGAGATTCTCGATGAGCTCGTCGGCCAAGCACTCGCTATTCTCACCGCCCGCGACAAACGCACGCGTCTCTGGTCGCCGCGGTCCGAGCCGGCGGTGTTGGGAAGGCAAGACGCGCGAGGATGACCCAGGCTGGAGGGAGCGTCAGCGGAACCCGCCGCCTGCTTCGCCGCCTTCGCGACATCATGGCAGGTTCCAACACCGCGCAGGAGCGGCTCGACCGCATCGTCCGAATTATCGCCGCGGAGATGGTAGCCGAAGTCTGTTCGGCCTACGTGATGCGCGCCGGCGAGGTACTTGAGCTCTTCGCCACCGAGGGGCTGCGCCGGGAGGCGGTGCATCGGACGAGGCTGCGCGTCGGCGAGGGCCTTGTCGGGGTGATCGCGGCGACCGCGCGCCCGCTCGCTCTAGCCGACGCACAATCTCATCCGCACTTCGCCTATCGGCCGGAGACCGGCGAGGAGGTCTACCACTCGCTGATGGGTGTGCCGATCCTCCGGGGCGGCCGGGTGCTGGGCGTGCTGGTCGTGCAAAACCGCTCGTTGCGCCATTATACCGAGGATGAGATCGAGGTGCTGCAGACGATAGCGATGGTTGTCGCCGAACTCGCAGCCAGAGGAGATCTCGTCAACCCCCTGGAAATCGGGCCAAGTCGTGGGGGAGGGATGCTCCCGGTTCGGCTGGTCGGCATCCGGCTGAACGCTGGGCTGGCGGTGGGACCGGCCGTCCTTCACGAACCCAAGCTCTTGATTCGCCAAGTCGTCGCCGAGGATGCCGCCGCCGAGCTCGCCCGCCTGCGCCGCGCGGTCGCGGCAATGCGCGAAGCCATCGACGAGCTGGTGGCAACAAGCCAGGGCCTCGGCATGGGCGAGCACCGGGACGTCCTGGAGAGCTATCGCATGTTCGCCGCCGATCGCGGCTGGGTCGCCCGCATCGCGGACGCGATCGGCAGCGGCCTGACGGCCGAGGCAGCAGTTCAAAAGGTCCGCGAAGACACTCGCACGCGGATGATGCAGGCGAGCGATCCGTATCTGCGCGAGCGCCTTCATGACCTTGAGGATCTAGCGAACCGTCTTCAGCACCATCTCTCCGGAGGTCCGCCGAGCGCGGCCTGGGCGGAGCTGCCGCCCGAATTCATTCTGGTCGCCCGCGCAATGGGACCGGCCGAGCTGATGGATTACGCGCAACAGCATATCAGGGGCCTCGTACTCGAAGAAGGCTCGCCGACCGCACATGTCGCCATCGTCGCTCGGGCTGTCGACATCCCAGTCGTCGGACGGGTCGAGGATGCGACAAGCCGGATTGAGGCGGGCGACGTCGTCATCGTCGACGGCGACCACGCTCAAGTCCTGATCCGGCCGAGCGAGCACATCCGCCAATCCGTTGCGACAACGGTCGAGGCGCGGTCACGCCGGCGCGCCTTTTACGACACCCTGCGCTCAGCAGCATCGGTCACCCGTGACGGGGTTGAAATCAAGCTGCTGCTGAACGCGGGGCTGCTGATAGACCTGCCCCAACTCCGGACGACCGGTGCCGAGGGTATCGGGCTTTTTCGGACCGAGATTCCGTTCATGGTGCGGGACAGCTTTCCGGGCGTCGAAGACCAGACCGAGTTCTACCGAAGCGTGTTCGAGCAAGCGGACGACCGTCCGGTTGTCTTCCGCACGTTGGATATCGGTGGCGACAAGGTGCTCCCCTATTTGCCCCATGCCGCCGAAGACAATCCGGCGATGGGCTGGCGAGCGATCCGCATCGGGCTCGACCGCCCGGCCATGCTGAGACAACAAATGCGCGCGTTGATTCGTGCGGCGGGGGCGCGGCCCCTGTTCATCAAGTTTCCGATGATAGCGGAGATCGCCGAGCTCGAACACACACGCGCGATCCTCGATATGGAAGTCGCTCGCGCCGCGAAAGAGGGGAGGGTGCTGCCCGCACCAATCAAGATCGGGGTCATGCTCGAAGTGCCGGCGCTGTTGTGGCAGCTGCCCGCACTGTGCGAGCGGATCGACTTCCTGTCGATCGGCACCAATGATTTGGTACAATTTCTCTTTGCCTGCGATCGTGGTAATCCTCGGTTGGCCGATCGCTACGATCCCCTCTCAATGCCGATGCTGGCTCTCTTCCGCGAAGTCATCATGCAGGCTCGCGATGCCGGGGTGCCGCTCAGCATGTGCGGCGAGATGGCCGGCAACCCGATCGAGGCGATGGCGTTGATCGCGCTCGGCTTTAGAACGTTGTCGATGGCGGCGACCGCGATCGGCCCGGTCAAGACAATGATCCGCAGTCTTGATGCTGGCGCTGTCGCCGGTTACCTCGACGAGATTGGGGGCCGGCCGGATCATTCGCTTAGACCGAAGCTCGAAGCCTACGCGCGAGACCACGACATCGTCTTGTGAGCCAGGCCGAACCGCGGCCTCTCGTCCTGCTAGCCGGTTCACGGTTGGACAGTGGCCGGCGTCATTGGTTAAGGTGACGCGGCAACGGGATCATCACATGGCGTTGTTACGGCGTTTCAAGACGCCCTTTGTTGAGGATTTTCCAGACGGCGAAGCTGGGTCGCCATCAGGTCCGCGATCCGCTGGGGATCTGCTGAAGCAGCAGCGGGAAGCGCTGGGTCTCGAACTGGACGGTGTTGCCGCCGCGCTCAGGATCAAGCCTGATTATTTGGCGGCGCTCGAGGCGGGACGTCCAGACCTGCTTCCCGGCCCGACTTACGCAATCGGCTTCGTGCGCGCCTATGGCGATCACCTCAGGCTCGACGGTAACGAGATCCTGCGCCGCTTCAAGGCCGAGTCCAAGGGGCTCGACACCAAGCCGGATCTCGCTTTTCCTATGCCGCTCGGCGAACGCAGCATTCCCGGCGGGGCGATGCTCCTGGTGGCGCTGATCTTGGCGCTTTGCGGGTATGGTACCTGGTACTATCTTTCGACCGGCGAGCGCTCCCGTCCCGAACGCGTCGCCGAAATTCCGAGCGGGCTTCTGACGCCCCCTTCGGAGGAGCGCGCAAGCGAATCGACAGCCCCGCCAGCCGCAGAGCCGGCCACCGAAACCCCGCCCTCAGCGCCGGCTGGCGCCGCATTCCCGGCACCTGTTTCGACCGGTTCCGAACCCGGCGCGACCGGGGAGTCAGCCGCGGCTCCAGTGGTAACTCCTTCGACACAGGCTCCTGCATTAGCTTCGGCGGTGTCGACGCTACCCGCGGCCGCCCCTCCGGTCTCCGCGGGGCCGCCAACGATATCCCGGAACGAAGGGCCGCGCACGTACGGGGTCATCGATGGACCGGCGCGTATAGTCATCCGGGCAACTGCCGACAGCTGGATCCAAATACGCAACACCGACCAATCTGTGCTTTTCACGCGCGTGCTGAAGGCCGGCGAAAGTTACCGTGTTCCCGACAGGCCCGGAGTATTGATGCGCACCGGCAATGCCGGCGGTCTCGAGATTACGGTCGATGGCAAGCCTGCTCCGTCGATCGGCCCGATCGGCGCGATCCGCAACGTTCCGCTCGAACCGCAGGCGCTGATGCCGGGGACCGCAGCCGGCGGGTGAATTCGCCCTCGATTGTCCTCTGCTATCAAATCTGTCTATAAGCCGTTGACAGCGTATTAACTGTGCGAGTGTTGCCGAATGAGCGTCAGGCCCTATCGCGACATCCATCGTCGTAGATGCCGCACCATCCATGTCGGCAAGGTGCCGGTCGGCGGCGATGCGCCGATCACGGTGCAATCGATGACCAACACCGTGACGAGCGACGTCGAGGCGACGGTCGCGCAGGTACGGGCGCTCGAGGCTGCCGGTGCGGATATCGTTCGTGTCTCATGCCCCGACCAGGAATCCGCGCTGGCTTTGAAGGAGATCGTGCGGCAAGTGACGGTGCCGATCGTCGCCGACATCCACTTTCATTATAAACGGGCAATCGAAGCGGCGGAGAGCGGTGCGGCATGCCTGCGGATCAATCCCGGCAACATCGGCTCCGCAACCCGCGTCCGCGAGGTTATTAAGGCCGCCAAGGACCACGGCTGCTCGATGCGGATCGGCGTCAATGCCGGCTCGCTCGAACGCGATCTCCTAGAGCGCTATGGCGAGCCATGCCCCGAGGCGATGGTCGAGAGTGCCCTCAACCATGCCAAGATCCTCGAGGACAACGACTTCTTCGAGTTCAAGATCTCGTGCAAGGCCTCCGACGTGTTTCTCGCGGTCGCCGCCTATCAGCAGCTCGCCGAAGCCTGCGACTACCCTCTCCATCTCGGGATCACTGAGGCGGGCGGTCTGCGCAGCGGTACGGTCAAGTCCTCGATCGGGCTCGGCATGCTGCTGTGGTCGGGGATTGGCGACACGATCCGGGTTTCGCTGTCAGCCGATCCAGTCGAGGAGGTCAAGGCCGGCTTCGAAATGCTGAAGTCGCTGAACCTGCGGCGCCGCGGGGTCACCGTCATTTCCTGCCCGTCTTGCGCGCGCCAGCAGTTCGAGGTGATCAAGACCGTCGAGCGGCTTGAGGAGCGCCTCGCCCACATCACGACGCCGCTGACGGTCTCGGTCATCGGCTGTGTCGTCAATGGCCCGGGGGAAGCGCGCGAGACCGATATCGGCTTTACCGGCGGCGGCAACGGCACGCATCAGGTGTATATCGGCGGCCTGACCGATCACCGCCTGAAAGACGCCGACATTGTCGATCATCTCGTCGAGCTGATCGAGAAGAAGGCGGCTGAATTGGAAACTGCACGGCGGGCCACCGCCGAGGCCGCCCTGGAGTCGGCCAATTAGCCGAATACGCCCAGTCCAATCCGGGTGGCAATCGACGAGCTTAGGCCGGGCGCCGTTAGACGGAATTTAAGCACGACACCAGGATGCGCGATGCAAGGAGCCGCGCGCTTTGTCGTAGGTTCTCGTCACTCCAGCCCAAATATGGTTATTAGGTCCAGCTGGACTATTGTTATTTTTACCTAAAAAGGTAAATAATTGGTCTCAAAAATTAGCAAATCAGTAATACATGTGACTTGATATTGGCGCTCCAACTTTTATGTCGGAGATGATGATGGGTTGCGTATCATTCTTGCCGGGCCTAGTCGAGGGGAAGGGTGCAAAAAGGTCGATCATCCGCCGCCTGACGGAAGACAAAAGCGGTGTTACAGCGATCGAATACGGTCTAATCGCGGCGTTGATCGCGGTTGCTGCGGTCGTTGTCATGGGAACCGTCGGCACCAACCTCAGCACAGTCTTCTCTGAGGTCGCCACCAGCCTCTAGGGCTTAGAGGCCGGCTCAAAATCAATCTCGCGAGGTCAGAAGGTTGTTCGTCATTCGAGGGAGACAAGGCTGCAACGGCTGCCCCTGGAACCCCGCCTTCGCGGGGCGACGATAGCTGATCGATAAGACCCGCTTCCACCACACGAATGATCTAGAGACGACTCTGCGGCGGGCCCTCGCGGCCCGCCGGCGGATCCCGGCTCATCCGCGCCAGCCCGTCGCACCGCTGCCGCGCTCGGCACCGCCCGCTTTCGCGGGTGGCCGCTCAAGGCCGCCAGCCCTATTTCGAACCCGCGGTTGACGCGGGCCCGGGTATGCCCCGATCATCACTCTTCCGCGATCTTTGTCGACGGGCATTGAACAGGATGCGCCGAATGGCGACTTCGACCGGTTTGGCGATGAGTTGGGACGAAGGGCCGCGGCGCGATGCCTTGGCGCTTGCGCTGGGCGGTTCAGGCACTATGCGGAACGAATAACCGATCAGGAGAATTCAAGATGGACCTTCCCGCTGGCGTTACCGCTCTCGGCGAATGGCTCGGCCAAAACGGCGAGATTGTGCCTGATCCCACCTTGTTTAACGAAGCTGCGGTCTTCGCCGCCGAACGGGAGCGGATCTTCGCCCGGCCATGGATGGCCGCTGACCACGTGACCCGGCTGGCCGAAGACGGCCGCTATTTTCGGTTCGATGCCGACAGCCGCTCGATCGTCGTGACCCGCGACAGCGATGGCCGCCTGCACGCGCTGCGCAATGTCTGCATCCATGCCGGCTACCCGGTGTGCGATGCCGAGGAGGGCGCCGCCGAGCGGCTGATGTGCCCCTACCATGGCTGGGAATACGCGCTCGATGGCCGGCTGGTCGAGCCTAACTTGTCTTCTCGGATCGACCCGTCACGGCTGCGGATGACGAGCTATCGGGTCTGCGTCCGCGACGGACTGCTTTTCATCGCTCCTTCGGCCAGTCCGCCGTCCGATGAAAGCATCGCCGGACCCCTCCCCGTATGGCTAGCCGAGGGCAGAGTAACCAAGCGGCAATGCCACAATACGACGTGGAACTGGAAATTCATGTTGAACTTTCTTGGATCCCGGCCGCACCTGTTCTTCGCCGGTCCGACCGACGTCGATGCGCACGCCAGCTGCTTCGAGTTCGGACCGCTCAGCCGAATAATAGTGAATTCAGAGCGTGCGGTGCTCGTTCGCGTCATACCGAAATTCGCCGAGCGTACCGATCTCCAAGTGATCGAGATTACCTCGGGAGATGCTCCGGCCGAAGCGGCCTCGCCGGCCGCCGATGATACCGTGGCTGACGCGCTCCGCCGCGCCGGCGTGCCTTCGTCAGCGGAGTTGGACCGAAAGTTTTTCAGCTGGTACTGGTCACTGATGTCCGAGGCCTGATCGAAGAATTTCGCGCGATGGAAATTCGTCGGCTGGCGGAGGATTGAAACTCAATTGGGCGGCCCGCTCGACATGGGCTTCTTGTCGACAACGGCAGGCAGCGGCCGCCCGTGCGCCGGGTGCGGGTGCGGAACCCAAGGGCGGTCGCCCCGGCTCTCGTTCGCGCTTTCGGCGGTGATGCCATCTGCGCCGAGCCACAGCGCCACCGCGCCGCGCCGCCATGAGTCGATCCGGTCGATGACCGGCATCATCGATCGGCAGCGGAACCCGGCCGGAATTTGGCTGACGATCGCGTCAACGCTGCCGCATTTGAGCGGCAGTGCCGCTTCGCCGGTGACGATCGCGACGCGGTGACCGCGGGCCGTGTAGAGACACGACGCGCTGCCGCAGTCGAGCCCGCCTTCCGCCCCCGTCCCGGCTTCAGGCCAAGCCACCAGAACCTCGCCGGTCTCCTGCGCCAATGACGAGAACGCGATCTTCTCGCCCTTGTCGGCAGTCACGAAATACCGCCCATCAGGCGCTCGCGCAGCGACGAAGCGCCCGCCGTCGGCGATGACGACGTCAGGCGGCCGGGTCAACGCCATGCTGGCGAGCCCGGCGAGGATGGCGACGACGCCCCAGCGCCGCCACGCGCCCTGCCACAGGCACAACCATAGCCCACCGAGCGAAATCATCAAAAGCCCGACCGGCGGCAATCGCGGCGTTGTCCAGACATTGCCCGGCAGCGCCGACACCTGCTGGGCGACCCAGATCGTGACATCGATCCCCCAGCCCATCGGAACCAGCGCCAGACGCTCGAGGCCGATCGACATCAAGAGGCAGGTGACCACTCCCCAGGGCAATGTCCACATTGCGCTCACCGGTACAGCAACGACATTGGCAAGCGGCGAATAGAACGCAACGTGGTGGAAATGATAGATCGCGAACGGATAGGTGCCAATGGTCACGACTACGGTCGTGACGACGACGGCGCCGCAATAACCGAATACTCGACCCTGCAGCGAGCGGCGGTGCAGCAGGTACCCGAGCCGTGCGCCGAAAGTCTCATAGACGGCGATCAACGCGACGACCGCGCTGAACGACATCTGAAAGCTGACGCCGACCAGGCTTGCCGGCTCGAGCGCGAGAACGACCCCTGCGGCAATCGCGCAGATCCGCATCGAGATCCGCAGCCGGTCGATCATGATCGCGGCGAAGACGATGCCGTTCATGACAAAGGCGCGTTCGGTCGGGATGGCCGCGCCTGAGATTAAGAGATAGCAGGTCAACACGGCGAGGGTTACGCCGGCCGCGATCTTCTTGATCGGGTAGCGCAGGGCGACCGGCGGAATTAGCGCCAACAGACCGCGCACGGCAAAGAAGACGAAGGCCCCGACAAGGCCCAGATGCAGCCCCGCGATCGCCAGGAGATGCTGCAAGCCGGACTCGCGGAACGCCTGCTTGACCTCTTCGGCGATCGCACCCCGCTTGCCGGTGATCAGCGCCGAGGCGACGCCGCCGGTCGAGCCCGGCAACACGGCGGTTATCCGCCGCGTCATCTCGGTGCGCAACTTCAGCAAGGCTTCGCGCCAGCCACCGGCTTCGGAAAACCCCGGCGCGGCGGCTTCCGGACCGGCGAGCCGATGGGCGTCGCCGTAGGTGTAGCCGACGCCGCCAATCCGAGCGAAATAGGCCTCCCGCTGAAGGTCGTGTCCACCCGGCAAGGTCTGCCCCGGTACCGGATAAAGCATTGCTTTGAGCGTGACGCGGTCGCCGGGGCCCAACCCGTCACCGTTGTGCGGGATGTGCAGGCGCAGACGCAGCGGCTGTTCGTCGACGTCGAGCCCGGGCAACGGATCGGGAGCAATGACCAATCGCCAGCCCCGGTCCATCGAATCGATATCGATCACCCGCCCGGTGACCACGACCGGCCCGAGGCGCCGTTGCAGCATCGGCGACCCGCGCTCCCAAGCGGTTTCCTGTATTAGCGCGAGGCCGGCAGCAAAGGTGACGAGCGCCAGGGCGGCTTCGCAGAGAGGTGGATGGCGGCGCACCGCAAACGCCAAGCCTGCTGCGGCGATCGTCGCCGCGAGGCCAAGCCATGCCGGGGGTTCAACGTTGAGCGTAAAATAGAGCCCGATTCCCCCGCCGAAGAAGACAGGCAGCCAAAGAAGGCGCCGGTCACCCTCGGCCGCAAGCAGATCGGTGAGCGCGGCAAAGATGCGCGCGGCCCACACCGGCGCCAAGCCGGCCCGTTCGTTCGTGACCGTCGCATCCGCCATCTTCGCCCCACCACTCTCTGAAACCGAGACTAGTGGTGCATGGGGTTAATTTATAGTCGT
>Ga0074045_10000803_pt1 | contig 30650 bp, 28 predicted proteins | sample BogForMeECP23OM2_FD_94442 | JGI IMG/M metagenome (GOLD analysis project Ga0074045, IMG submission 94442) | Bog forest soil microbial communities from Calvert Island, British Columbia, Canada - Bog Forest MetaG ECP23OM2 | ecosystem: Environmental > Terrestrial > Soil > Wetlands ...
CTGCCATACTCTCTCTTCGCTTCGGGCGCAAGGCCGTCCATTGGAGTTTCCCTAGTATTACGATCAGGGAGCGCCAAAGTCATTCGCTTGGAGGGTTACTCGACTAGGCTTGGCCATCTTCGCTTTAATCAAGCCGACAATCGCCATCACCGCTGCTCCGCCAACACCGCCACCCGCTAGACTGGACAGGATGCCGGAACCCGTAGCCGCCATCCCTGCCCGCAACATTTCCGCCAACCGCTCCGCTAATCAGTTGAATGATGAGAGGTAACATATTCATTTCTCCTCGTCCCCATACAGGACTGCTGCTCTTTATTTGACTCGAACGAAATGTTGGTCTCTTATTTGGGCGGAGAACAGCAAAAACTCTGCAGACAGGAAACACCGGGTGCTCGGGTCTCGAGAATCCCAAAGAGACTGCTAAATGGCCGTGGGCCACCCGATGTCTCGTCAACGCACCGAAACTCTATACCACTCTCCTTGATTGTGTATATATCAATTGTCTTCTGATGGGACGCCCGTGGCTCTTATTAAGGGAGCATTAAGGTAAGCGGGTAGGTCCCGCAATTTCTATTTTAGATTGAGCATTGTGTTCCTTTTTGCCTCGCCGAGTGGTTCCTGCTCCTGGCTCCGAGGCTGAGAGGACCGATGCCTGAGCGAGCACAGCTTGGCAAAAAATGTTCTACACTCCAGAAGGCACCACAGACGCGTTGAAACGCCCCAAGGTGTGTGGGCCATCTGGCACTGCGGCCGAACTGAAGACACGTCGCGAGTTAAGGATCTGAGCGTCGGTGGTCTTTTTATCGAAACACGCAAGCTATGCCCCATCGGCGCGACGGTTGAACTCCATTTTCTTGTGCAGGATGGAGAGATCAGGGCTAATGCCACGGCGCGTTACGTCAAGCCTGGGAGCGGGCTTGGTCTGCAATTCGAGACTGTTCGCAGTGAGGACCAGGCGCGATTTGCGACGATGGTTAAAAGACTAATGCAGGCAGAATCTCCGGCGAACTCCACAACTAAAGTCTTGGCGTAACCACGCCTGACATAACGGCACACCCGCTCTTCCAAAAGCCCAATCCGCGCAGAGCGATGTTCGAGCAAATTGAGCGGTTGATCGTGACCTCAGGACTCCAGTGGACGTTCCTGCGACTTGGAATGTTCGCCGCAAACGCCCTGAACTGGGCGCCGCAGATTCGCTTGGTGATGTCGTGCGCTGGCCGCATCTCGCCGCTCCTACAGCCCCGGTCGACGAGCGTGACATTGCCGCAGTCGCGGCGCGCCGTAATGATCTGGAATACAACGGATTGGATTGCACAGAGCGAAAGCGGATATATCTCCGCTGCGTTTTCCAAGGATGGCAAGTTGGCGCTCGGTGGGCGTGGTGACATTGAGCACATCGATCTGGATTCGCGGAAGCAGATTCGCGACATCGCATTGCCCGAGATGACGCGGGGCGAGGTGGGACACAGTGATAAGGACGCCGGACGCGAAGGAGACAATCCCGTGCGGCGTTTCGGCTCTCGCGTTTTCTCCGGATGGCAACACGCTTGCTGCTGGGTGTTTAGAGGGAACAGTTCGCTTGGTAAAGGTGGCTCCCTAGAACTCCTTCTCAAGTCCCGATTAATGTATAAGGAGGCTCTGGAGCAGTTCTCTCAAGGGCGCAAACTCTCCGGCGACCATCCGGTGATGATCACCCTGTACGGGCATGCGCTGGCTCGCTCGGGCGACGCAGCCGGCGCGCGCAAAGCGCTCGCCGATCTCCAACGTCTCACGCAGACGCGCTACGTCTCCCCACTTTACTTCGCCGCTGTTTACACCGCCCTCGGTGAAAACAGCACTGCTTTGGACTGGCTTGATCGGGCCTACACGGATCGCACCGACCGCCTCGTTTATCTGGGTGCCGAACCCATGGCGAATCCTCTTCGTTCCGATCCGCGCTTTGCAAAGCCTCGCAAGGATCGGCGTACTTAATTCTCTGCGCCAGGGTCTCCCTCGAAGGGGAATCCTGGCGCAATAGCAGCACTTCCTCTCCAGGTGGTTGTGCTACTCCCTTCCGACCACCACGTGCGCGGCCACTCCGGAGTGGTCCGAAGGCCACAGTCCGCTAATTATCCTGTCCCTGGGATCCGCGCCGAACAGCGCAATGCTTCGCACGTTCACGTCCCCAAGGTCAGAATCAAGTCGATGCGTTGATAGAGCTGCGATACCGGATTGTTATCCGACTCGTCCTGGCAACAGGTAAACCCCGGAACCAACGGAAAGAGCTTGGCCCATCCATCGTTGTAGCCCGCTGCAACGAAATCCATGTAGGTTCGGTCCTGCGGTAGCGGCGCCGCTTGCGCGTTGGAGTCCATCGCAATGATCACGGGCAGCGACGTGTTTTCCGGGCCAGCGCGCAGTTCGGCTCCTTGCGCTTCGCGGATGGCCGGCACCACGGATTCCAGATGCGTCCCAATGTACCGGAATTGCTTGCGGTCAAAGGTTACGTCCACGGAGACCCAAGCTCTCGGCAGTGGCAGCAACCCGATCGGTGAAGGGAACTGTAGCATCGTGACATATTGGGCTGATTGCGGATTGCTCCACCGAAATCTCTCTGGATCGAGATCGGTGCGCGCCAGAATCGCCACGTGGTTGACGAGTGACACGCATAGATACGTGCTCGGAGGGATGAAACCTGGTATCGGCGGAAACGCATACTGCTGGGCTTCCTCGGCTACCGTATAGTGCGCTCCCTGTGTGGCAAGGCCATCCTGAAGCTCCTGGAGCATGCCAAATTCCAGTGTTGGCGTACCACACGTTCCCGTAATCGGATTAAACGGCGCGGTGTACCATTCGTCTATCTCTTCCAGACTTACCAGCGTAGGGTCAGCATCGATGATCTGCTTGGCTACTGCTCGCATTCGCGCGGGAGGGTTCGTTCCACGCACCTGCGTGATGGTCTGCCCCACGGCGAACAGAAACGAATTCCCGTCCGTCGCCGTTTGGATCTGCAAGAAGTCCGTGCCTTCGTTCACGTTGTAGGTCATTACTCGCAGGTGCTCCTTGTCTTTCCAGAGCCACTGCGCGGCCGCCCCAGTAGGCACTCCCAGCGAACTGAGCAAACTCAAGAGCACCGAGCGCACCAGCCACAGTCGAGAAAGACTCCGCAACCGGCTCGCAACCAAAACAACAGAAGTGTTCATTGTCATCATCACAATCCTTTCCCTCCACGATTTCCCCTGCTTGGCATGTCGCCGGATGGCGGCCCGCCAGATCGTGCTTCCTGCGCCGGCCACTCGCCCATTTGCGCCTGCGAAGCACCGCCTCTCGGACACCCCGCAAGGCCATCGAGCATCCGCGCAAACCGATTGCTCTTCAAGCGACAAAGCACGCCAGACATGGTTTTTCGCGAGGACGTCGCGAGATGTCGTAGGTTTGAGGGGGGCCAGGAGGGGATAATCGATAACTTCAGTCCCGGTACGAATATGTAACAAACAGGACTAGAGGCGCGGCCTTCTTGTTGATCCGGAGTTTAGAGCTAGAGGTGGTGTTGCGCGTCTTCTCGATGAAGGAAGAGAAGTGGACTTTCTCCCATTATCAGATATCCCGTGACAGCCACCAGTTTTCCGTCTGTTGTGATCTCGCCGAGGGATGGCCATCCACTGTGCAATTCCCAAGGACTCAATTAGGAATAACTTGCCAGCCTGACAAGAGGCTCGGCAAAGCCGGACCCGCCTGATAAAGGGCTCCCCCGGCAAAATTCATAGACCAAATCGTATTCTCCAAAGTGCTTGCGTTCCAGAGAAGAAGGTCCTTCGCCCCATCGCCATTAAAATCGCCTATCGTCTGAATCCACAGTATCGGCGGGCAGCTTGGCAAAGACCTGGCCCGACAAAGGTGTTTTCAAGAACGGCGTGAAATTCATCATTCCCACCTGGCCTGTTGATGAATTGACCCAAATGACTTAGGAACCCGGAACTACTCTGAACCGGACTTGTGCCCGTAATAGGACAATTTAGATCTTTAGATCCAGTTACGTTCGCGGGCGAACCATCGGGGCCATAGGGCTCGGTTTTTGAAACATTCCTGACGACCAGATGCCCAGTGGGAGTGCGCTTCGGAGTTACAAACGTAGAAGCGACCTCTCGCGGGACTTTCGACGTGCTAGGATGAGCGGCTCGAGGGGGGCGTCAGATGGTCATTTCAAGATGTGTTCCTGAGAATGGTCGTTCGGGGCCGTCGCGGAGTGCTCGCAAACCAAGTGGAAAAGCAAATCGATTTGTGAAAAACCTCGCGTCTAGCTGGTGGAGCACTGTTCTCCTGACAACTATAGCCTTCGCGGGCTGCTCCAGTCATAGTGTCGGATCACATGAGTCTCAATCGCTGACACCCGCTGGTGAGGCCGCTGTCCGCGAAGGCGTACGAGCATTTATGCAGCGCGTAGCTGATGATGTTACTCGAGATGGCCCATTAGCCTGGTGCAAATACCTTGATACGAGGCCCGTGTTCTTCATGGCCGTCAACGGCCAGATGGCATTTCCGAATGGTGCGGCTGCACAGGAGGGCACTCAGAAGTTTGCCCAGACCATCAATCATATAGAACTAAAATGGGGCAACGACTTACGCGTTGATCCCCTGACTGCCGACCTTGCCGTCGTTGCAGTTTCATGGAGCGAAGTCCAATTGGACACCGCAGGGCATCGCGTCGACGAAGCTGGATACTTTACCGGACTCGCTGAGTATCGGGAAGGGCACTGGCAATTGCGCGACGCACACTGGTCGTCCCCAGTGCCCGCACCACGCGGCGACTAGCCAGGAACCCAAGTTGAGTACTGGGAGCCAGGTTACCGGTAACACTTACCAGGCTTAGATAGGGTTTGGAAAGTAAGCTATCTATCTACGCAGCGACCTTATCCTTCCGAGAAATGCCTCTCCTCGTGGGTCGGTGCCTGCCCGGCGACGATGAGAGCGCAGGCGTAAACTACAGCCACCGCTCTCCGAAGGGCAACCGCCAGATGCGGCGGTGACTCAATCAGGCTGCGAACGCCGCAGCCAGGACCAAAGGAAGCATCTTCGAGATCGTGTATCGCCGCTCGGTACCGCGCCTGGGACACAATCAAGCCATCGGGGCGATCGCCCATCGGCAGAGTCGATCTATCTGACTGATCCTTCACCAGGGAGTCCATTACGAAGAACGCGGCCCAGCCGTCACCAAACAATCGGAACAAAGGCGTATCAGGAGAATGATCCGGCAACTCCGGAGTCTGGGCTATCGGATCGATCCACCGAATCCTCAACGCAGCCAAGCACAAGCGCAGTGATTTTCGAGCCTGGCGCCGGCTTTTATGCCGGCCTTTGAGATGAACTGGGTGCCCCATCCTTGCGCTTTGGTCTTATGCCAGGGTGGGTCTTGGGTTCGCTTTTCCCAAATGCAGCGCTGGCTTTTATGCCATCTGTACACAGTAGCTCACCCGTTCAGGGGCGAGGCTTCTCTCTTGGGATTGCTCTGGGTGTGACGACTGTGCGACCCACCATACGTTTGTGCAAGAATAAGTCGAAAGCGAAATCGCGCACTGAACACAGCGGAGGCTTAAGCAACAACAATGTTCCCATCTTGGCGAAACCTACTGCGTTCATCACTTCTGCTCGTTTTCGCTGCCCCTCTCTTCTGCCTTCCTGCTCGCGCACAGAACCAGGAACAAAGCGTCATCCGCGTGGACGTGAACCTGGTCTTGGTTGACGCCACCGTGAAGACCAAGGCCGGCCAACTCCTCGGCGATCTGAAGCAAGACTCCTTCGAGCTTCGCGAAGATGGCGTCCCCCAGAAGATCGAAATCTTCAGTCGCGATGAACTGCCCCTCAACGTTGCTCTCGTTTTGGATTTAAGTGATTCGATTGGTCCATTCCTGGGACCGTTGCGCCAGGCCGCCATGACCGCTCTTTCGGCTCTCAAGCCCGAAGATGAGGTCGCGCTGTTCACGTTTGCCACCGAGGCCGAACTGAAAGTCCCCTTCACTACCGACAAGACCGAGATTGCCAAGCAGATCGGCGCCTTCCACGTCGGCGGCGCCACCAATATCAATGATGGCATTTTTGTCGCCGCCAAATATTTGCTGAACACGCCGCCGAAAGGCCGACGGGTAATTATCCTCATCAGCGATGACGTTGGCACGGACGCCGGAGGACAAGGAACGCACGACATCATCACCGAATGCATCGCCTCAGACGCGGTCATATATAACTTGAAAATTCCCGGATACAACCCGCCAGGAACGCTATTCGCCGCCAGCATGGTTCCCGGGCTCGTTAACATTCGCAAAGTGATGGACCAGACGGGCGGTGAAATCTTCGACGTGCAGGATGTGGCGCATCTGGATGACGCATTTGGCGCCCTGATCAAGCGCATCAAGACCCGCTACACGTTGGGTTATTACACCAAAGCCACCGGAGCCGAAGGCAAGCCGCACAAATTGGAGGTACGCTTGACCTCATCGTACGGGAAAAAAGGCCACGACTACGTCATCCTCGCGAAAAGTGGCTACTACGTTCACTGAACGCCCGCAGCAAAACGCCCAAGCGCAAATCCCGGGCGTTCTTGTCTCCTGATAACTGATCGCTGATAACTGATATCTGGCAGCTGCCCGCGAGCATTCCCGGCTCCTATCGACAGCATAGATTCTTTGCGTTGGACTTGAACCGCCCACACTGGCAAGTTGTATGTGCATCTAACACGTTCGCCCTGTAGCATCGTGTGACGAGAACCTCGTAGTTCCTGCCTACCTGTAGCTCCTCCGGGCAACACGTCTTGCCCAAGGACCCCACGGTCCTGCTCGAAAACGCAAATGAAGCAGTGGCGCGTCCGGCAATGCCGGTGCGGCGCTCTGAAAAATTCAAATAGGAGAAAAGAAATGAACACACTACTGAAGAGGTTTGGTTCGAAACGTTCGTTGGGGATAATGGCCTTGCTGGGGCTTTCGGCGCTCGCTGGAACGGGCCCGGCGGCTTTTGGCCAGGAAACGGTCCGGGGAACACTTACTCTTCCCGTCGAGGCCCGGCTGGGAAATACCGTGTTGCCGCCAGGTGAATACAAATTGAATGTAGCACCGGTGGGAACCACCTTGTCGGTCAACTCCATTCAGGACGTCTACACCCCGGTGATGGTCATGGTGACCCCACTGACGAAAGGCGGGCCCGTTGCCAGCGTTCTGGCGATGGCCCACAAGCCGGATCTGCGCAACCCGAAATCCATGGATATTCAGTCGGACGGCTCTGGAAAAATGATCCATTCCATTCCCCTGGATAATCTGGGCTTGGTACTTCAGATCATCAACAATAAGTCCGCCAACACCCTGCGTGCCCGTGGGCCAGAAATGGCTCAAGGCGTAACCTCCGCTAAAGCCATCGACTAAGACGACCTGAAAATGCAAAGGTGAGGACGAGTCCATCCCCTCACACAAAAACTCGTCTTCGCTCTTTCTTTTCAAGGGATTACGCGCCGGAAAAAATGATAGTGCACACGAGAAACTTGCATTGGACATCGTCGCGCACAGCCTCTACGTTGGATCTATGACCATGAGCAACGGTGTATTGGTGAACGAAAGCCGCGAAGTCGATTTGCTTCACGAGATCGGCAGCCGCATCGCCGCGGCCGATCCCCTTCATGAGGTTTTGGGAAGGGTCGTGGAATTTATTTCCGCCGTGGCGAAATTTGATTCCTGTTTCGTCTACGTTCTGGAAGAGAACGAACTTGTTCTGCGGGCGTCCAAAAATCCGCACGCGGAAGTTGTCGACCGGCTGAAGCTACAAGTGGGCCGCGGCATCACCGGATGGGTGGCGGAACACAAGCGCCCGGTCGCCATATCGCGCGACGCGTTCAAGGATCCGCGCTTTCAGTCATTTAACGAATTGCCTGAAGACCGCTTTGAAGCTTTCCTGTCCGTGCCCGTCTTGAGCCGCGACAAGCTTGTCGGCGTGATCAATCTCCAGCACCGCGAGCACCACACCTACAGCCAACGCGAAATTCGCTTGATCTCCACGATTGGTTTCCTCGTAGGGGCCGAAATCGAAATGGCTCGCTTGGAGGGCGCGAATTCCGAACTCTCCGAACAACTCGGAACCCGCAAAGCCATGGAACGCGCCAAAGGCATTTTGCAACGCGACCTGCAACTCACTGAAGAATACGCCTACCTAACGCTTCAAAAGCAAAGCCGCCAGCGCCGAAAGTCCCTGCGCGAAGTAGCCGAAGCCATCGTCCTAACCGACGAAATCAAGCGCGCCCAAGCCAAGCCCGAAACCACCTAGTCGTAGTCAACACGCGCCGGCGCATTCACCCGCTTCACAATTTGTCATAAGCTCATCTGCTGGCGTGCCGACGTAGCCGCCGGCGCGTGTTGTGTAAAAACCAGCCACAGACGCCATCGGGAGGGGCTGGGTCGCGATACCCAGGAACTGCGTCCTCTAGTAGCTCCTCTGCGTTGTTAATTGCTTCGCAATCGCAGTACCCGCCCGCACCCTCCAACCACTCAATGACTGCTTCCTTTGGAAGGCCATTGGTGTGAATGAACTCGCCAGGTAGCGCAAACTGTGGTCACCACTCGGAGACGGAAAGCTGCTCATCGATGTAGTCGAAGAGTGTTTTCATCATCGGGGCCGAAACAGGTAGTCCTTCCCGTATTAGACTGCGTTTGTCCTCCAGTTGAGAATGCAATATATCTTTGCGGCGAGCCTCTTCATCTTTCCTTGGCATGAAAACATATCTACCAAGGAAGTTCAGTTCTGACAATGGTTCCCATCAGCAGAATGTCCAAGCAGCTGCGCTCGTTGCCCAACTGCGCCTCCGCCTGGTTCCAGGCCGCCTGGTTCCAGGTTGACACCGACAAGTGCTACCCTTATCTTTCAGCGCAGCTTGAATTGCAGGCGGAGTCCCTCTAAGAGGACGCAGCAGTGAGACGGAGAGTCCAGCTTCGCGAACCAGTCGGCGTAGCGCTCGAAACGCTGCGCGCGCACAAGATGCGTTCCTTCCTCACCCTCCTTGGTATCATCCTTTCCGTCTCCACTCTGATCGTCGTCATCGCCCTCATTTCCGGCGTCAACCGCTACATCGCCGAACGCGTCGCCAATCTCGGCTCGAACGTTTATCTGCTCACACGCTTCCCTATCATCACCGACGTCGACGAGTACGTGAAGGCCAATCGCCGCAACAAAAAAGTAACCTGGGATGACTATGAATCCCTGCGCGACAATCTGAAGCTGCCTTTGCGACTTGGCGTCGAGCAGCGCACCTCCGGCAAAGTTCGCGCCGGCTCGCAAAGTGTCGACGACTCCAGCATCCGCGGCGTTACCGCCAACATGGGCGACATCGATATCGTGGAGCCCGCCAACGGCCGCTACATTACCGAAGGCGATGATGAGAGCCGCGCCCTGGTCACCATGATCGGCAATGACCTGGCCACAAAACTGTTTCCCAACGTCGATCCCATCGGCCGCGAGATTCTCATCGATGGCCGCCCGTTCGAGGTCGTCGGAATCGCCAAGCCCATCGGCTCGGTTCTTGGCCAGTCGCAGGACAATTTCGTCTACATCCCCATTCAAACCTACTTCAAAATCTACGGCTCCTACGATGGCATCTGGATCAATATCCAGGCACGCGGGGCGGAGTGGATGGAGCGCACGCAGGACGAAACGCGGGCCCTGATGCGCGCTCGGCGTCACTTGTCTCCCAACGAGAAGGACAACTTTGGCATCTTCGATTCCGCCACGCTCATGGATCTCTGGAAGAATCTCACCGGCGTAATTGCCACGGCCATGGTGGGCGTGGTTTCCGTCTTCCTGGTGATTGGCGGCGTCGTGATCATGAACGTGATGCTCGCCGCCGTTACAGAACGCACTCGTGAAATCGGCATCCGCAAAGCCTTGGGTGCGCGCCGTCGCGACATTCTGTTGCAATTCATGGTGGAAGCAGCGGTCATGGCCGCCGTCGGTGGCGCCATCGGCGTTGCACTCGCCTATATTATTTCCGGCTTGACCACCGCCACCACCTCCGTTCCGATGTCTGTGCCTCTTTCCGCCGTCCTCATCGCGGAAGTAATTTCCGCCGCGGTCGGCGTATTTTTCGGCGTCTATCCCGCAAAGAAGGCCGCGGGTTTGCAGCCCATCGAAGCGCTGCGCCAGGAACTTTAGCTCAGGAAGAGATCCGCATGGGCATGCACATCAGCGAAAACGCGCAAATGGCCCTCACGACACTGCGTGAGAACAAAATGCGTTCGTTTCTCACTGTGCTGGGCGTGGTCATTGGTATCACCGCACTGCTCTCCGTCGTCTCCATTCTCGTGGGCGTCTACGGCAACGTGAATGACTACCTCTCCGACTACGGTCCCGAAACCCTCTTCATCTTTCGCTTCGATCCCGGCATTCATACCGGCCGGCTTTCACCCGAAGAGCGCGACCGCAAGACTCTCAGCTTTGAAGATGCCGAAGCCATCGAGCAGTTCTGTCCGGCCGTTCGCGCCGTCACCGCAAGCCTCTATCCCCGCTTCGTTGAGGACGGTCCGCAGAACGGCCCCGTCACCGCTCGTTATCAGAGCAAGGAAGTTTCTGGCATCGATTACAACGGCACGCTTCCCGCCACTGAAGAAGTCTTCAATTCCCGGCCTCAGCGCGGGCGTTTCTTCAGCGAAGCCGAAAATCTGCATCGCGCCGATGTTGCCGTGATTGGCTCGGACATCGCCAAGACCTTGTATCCCGATATGGATCCGCTGGGCAAGTCAATCATGATCAATGGCGTATCCTACGAGGTGATCGGCATCCTCGAACCACGCAAGGGCGGCTTCGTCAAAGATCAGTCCGCCGACAAAGCAGTCATGGTGCCCTATCGCTCCTATCACAAGCACAATCCTCAGGATGACGAAAATTTCGTCGGCGCGGTCGCTTATCCCGGCAGAATGTCCGAAGCGGAGGACCAGATTCGCGCCGTGTTGCGCCGTCGCAGAAACGTGCCCTATAACAAGCCTGACAATTTTGGTATCTCCAGTGCGCAGCAAATCGCCGATCAATTTCGTCAGATTACCGCGTCGGTCGCGTTGCTGATTTCCGTCATCAGCTCTATCGGCCTCCTCGTCGGCGGCGTTGGCGTCATGAACATCATGCTGATGTCCGTCACCCAGCGCACCCGCGAAATTGGCGTGCGCAAAGCCATCGGTGCGCGCCGCCGCGATGTCATCTGGCAATTTCTGACCGAGGCGATTGTCCTGACAGGCTCGGGAGGCATCGTCGGCGTGCTGCTCGGCGCCGGCATCAGTCTCTTGATCCACCTTCTCGTGCCCAGCCTGCCCTCCTCTATTCCCCTCTGGTCCATTATTCTCGCCGTGGCCGTGTCCATGAGCGTCGGCCTGTTCTTCGGTATGTATCCCGCCATCAAAGCCGCCCGCCTCGATCCCGTAGAAGCCTTACGCTACGAATAGCCGCCCCGCGCCGCCCGGGAGCCTCCGCGAACTGTACAAAAGTGAACGGCGCGCCTCCTCCAAAATCTCTAGGATGCGATAGTAGGTGATCAGCCACCGCAATAAGTTCCGATTGATTGCCTAGTCTGAGTTGCGGAACCAACCAAAGCAGCAACGACCCCATGACACAAGCAAAACTCGCGATTCGATTGATTGTTTTCGCCATCCTCTTGGCCCCACAGACGCTTGGTGCCGCTCGGCTCAAACGCCGAACGCCCCAGTTCCCATTGAAAGCGGCCTAATTGCGGGCGTTCCCGATGGCGCCCTGACAATCTACAAATCGATTCCGTTTGCCGCACCGCCGGTCGCGGCGCTGCGATGGCGCCCGCCCGAGCGCCCACTGCGATGGAGTGGCGTGCGAACAGCCGACAAATTCGGACCCGTCTGCATGCAGAGCGGTGCCTCCGTTCCGGGCGCGGCGGAAGAGCCGGTCAGCGAAGACTGTCTGACACTGAGCATCTGGACGCCGTCAAAGTCACCCGACGACAAGCTGCCAGTAATGGTGTGGATCCCCGGAGGCGGATTTACTCAGGAATCCGTGTCGATGCCCCTGTATTGGGGAGACGCCTTGGCCAGGCGCGGGGTGATTGTTGTGTCCATCAATTATCGCGTGGACGTATTTGGTTTCCTAGCACACCCTGAATTGACTCGCGAATCCCCGAACCACTCCTCGGGCAATTACGGGCTCTTGGATCAGATTGCCGCCCTCGTCTGGATCAAAGCCAATATTGCCGCGTTCGGAGGCGATCCCGCGCGCGTCACCATCTGGGGCCAATCGGCCGGCTCCATGTCGGTTAATCTGCTCATGGCTTCACCACTCGCGCGCGGACTGTTCCAGGGAGCAATTGGCGAGAGCGAAGGGTTCTTTGTTCCCCCTGCGGCGACTGGATCGGTCGAAAAATGGTTTTCGCGCGGAGCGGAACAACAAGGCGTCAAGTTTGCCGCGAGCGTCGGCGCACCATCCGTCGAGGCAATGCGAAAACTCGGACCTGAGCAAATTCTGAAAGCCAGCGACGCAGGCACGACGCATCCCATCATGGACGGTTTCGTATTACCGCGAGAGCCCTTCGACGTTTTCACCGCCGGCCACCAAAACGACGTGCCCCTGTTGCTCGGCTCCAACGCCAATGAAGGACGCCCATTGATCGCGGGCAGAGATGTGAAGCTATCCAGCTTCGCTGACGACATCGGCAAGGCTTACGGAAGCGATGTGATCGGCCAATTAGCCGACGAATCCCTGAAAATCTACCCAGCCACGACCGATGCGGAAGCTCACGAGTCTCGCGCCAATTTCGAACGCGATCTTCGCTTTGGCTGGGATATGTGGACTTGGGCGCGGTTGCAGGCCAAGACGGGGAAAGGCAGAGTCTTTTACTACTACTTCGCACATCTGCCACCGGCTCCTCAGGGTAGTCCTTTCGCCTACTGGGGCGCCGGCCACTGGGCCGAGCTGCCCTACGTGTTCGACCATCTCAGCCAATATCAGTGGGCGTGGACCGGCGCCGATCGCGCGCTCGCCGATACCATGGCCACGTATTGGACCAACTTTGCCAAATCCGGTGATCCAAATGGCGCGACGGTGCCCGCGTGGCCGGACTTCACAGCGAAGAACGAACATTTGCTGCATTTCAATGACACACTTTCCATCGGCGGCGTTCCGAATTTCGAAGGGCTTCGCCTTCTCGACGAGCGCTTTGCCAAGTTGCGAGCCGCCATCCCCGGATCGCAGAAATAGTCGCAACTCGCAATTAGAAGTAACAATCGCCGGTTAAACTATCCCCGCAAACAGTGGACTTGCGCCCTTCGGCTGCTTATCATACAGACACGCTCCCGGGCTTCTTCATTCCAAGTACACGTCGCGGCCCGCTTGTGGCGGAGACGCAATTCTCCTCCACAATGATGTTCCGCCAACAAAACTCTCAAACCGTCTAGAAGCGCGCGATTCCGCCTGGCTGAAAACGCGCGCGAGGTCAAATCATCATGCCGGATGAGCTTTTCGAATCGATGAAGCAATCCATCTTTGAGGGTAATCCCGAGCGAGCCAGGGCGCTCGGCCAGCGCGCCCTTGCGGAAGGAGTCAACCCGCTCGACGCCATCAATCGCGGCTTTGTTTTGGGACTACACGCCGTAGGCGAGCAGTTTGAGCAGGGCGAAATGTTTCTTCCAGACCTGGTCCTCGCAGGCGAAGCGATGAAAGCCGCAACCGCAGTTCTGGAGCCCGCAATCCACAAGATGGGCGCAACGCGCGAGACACTCGGAAAAGTTGTTCTCGGCACAGTGAAGGGCGACATACACGAAATCGGCAAAACCCTCGTGGGCACCATGCTCTCTGCCAACGGCTTCCAGGTTATTGATCTCGGCGTCGACGTCTCCTTCGACCATTTCGCGCTGAAAGCCAAGGAACTCCATGCGGACATCGTCGGCCTATCCGCTTTGCTGACCACCACGATGACCGGCCAGAAAGGCGTTGTCGAAGCTCTCGAGCGCCACGGGCTGCGGCCGCGCGTGAAAGTCATGATTGGCGGCGCTCCTGTCACGCAAAGTTGGGCAAACGAAATTGGCGCCGACGGCTACGGCAAAGATGCCCTTGCGGCAGTAGTACTAGCAAAGAGTTTGATGGGCAAATGACGCGCACCGAGAAACCAAGGTGGCATCACAGGTGCTTTTCGGGAGGGCACGGCTTCAGCCCTGCCCTCAGGCTCACAACCCTTAGGGGTTTTAACCCCTGGGGCTACCGTTGTCATCCCGAGCGAAGCGAGGGATCTGCTTTTCGCGAGACAGGCAGGACGATCGATCAAGGTCTCTACGAACCGAATTTAAATTGGTAGGAACTCAGGACCGAACATTGTATGCGACCAACTTTCTCACTTCTTGACCCTCACCTCATCGACCGAATTCTCTCGGAAGCTTTCACTCTGATTTCCGAGCGTGGCGTCACCGTTCAAGCCCAGGCAGCCGTCGAATTACTCACCGCAGCCGGCGCCCGCATCGAAAACGGCACCGCTCACATCTCGGAGCCACTCGCTCGTCGTGCCATGGAAACAGTTCCCCGTGAATTTTCCCTCTACAACCGTGCCGGCGAACCAGCCGTAAACTACGGCGGAAACAATGTGCAGTTCGATCCCGGCTCGTCGTGCGTACACATCCTCGATCCAGACACGCTGGAACATCGCATGACCCTCGCCCCGGATCTCGTGCGCCTCGTTCAAGTTGCCGAAATGCTCCCGCAGTTCGCGGCGCAATCCACCGCGGTGGTTTGCAATGAAGTGCCAAAGGACATGGGCGATCTTTACCGCCTCTTCGTGGTGCTTCTGTATTCAAGCAAACCAATCGTAACCGGAGCGTTTTCGCCGCACGGCGCTCCCGTCATGATCGAAATGCTTGCGGGAGACAGCGGAGGTCACGCCGCGTTACGAACCAAGCCGCGCGCCATTTTTGATGTGTGCCCATCTCCGCCGCTCCATTGGACGGAGTTCGCCGCGCAAAATCTCGTTGATCTCGCGCGTGCCGGCGTTCCCGCCGAAATCATTTCGATGCCTCTGGCGGGCGCAGCGTCGCCGGTGACGCTTGCGGGAAGCGTAGTGCAGCACGCGGCGGAATGCCTCAGCGGGATCGTCATTCACCAACTGGCGCAGCCCGGCGCTCCGGTCGTCTGGGGAGGCGCACCTTCTATCTTCGATATGCGCAGCGGCATCACGCCGATGGGCTCGATGGAAACTTGCATGTTGAACGTCGCGTCCGCGCAAGTCGCAAAGTCCCTGGGTTTGCCGACGCACGGCTACCTGATCGGCAGCGACGCAAAAAAGGTCGATGCGCAGGCCGGCCAGGAAAGCGGGGTCGCCGCCGTGATGGGCGCTCTTGGCGGCATTAACATGATTTCCGGCGCGGGCATGCTGGATTCGCTGGCCTGTCATAGCGCGGAAAAACTGGTTCTCGACGCGGAATCGATTGCCATGGCCCAGCGCCTTCTGCAGGGCGTCCACGCCTGCACCGAAACACTGGCGCTCGACATGTTCGCAAAGGTCGGCACTCAGGGTGACTTCCTGAAGCTTCCGGAAACGCGAAAACTCTTCCGCCAGGAACAACATATTCCCGCGAAAGTCATTGATCGCGGCTCTCTCAACTCCTGGGAACAATCCGGCAAGAAAGATGCCTTCGCTCGCGCCAAGGACCGTGTCAACGAACTGATCGCCGCCTACAAACGACCGGAATTGCAGCCTGAAGTCGAGCGACGCCTCCGCAGAATCGTGGAGGAACTAGCGAAACGTGAGAGCATGGAACATTTGCCTGTAGTCTAAGCTCGCAAACGTGGGAATCATTTACCGATGACAAGTATTCCACTAACCACGGGACCGACGGAGATTCGCCGCGACTGGCAATTTGCAGTCACTGCGGACATGGTACTGCAAAGACAAGGAGCGAACGCCAGTAAGGTGCGACTGCGGCAGCCGCGTCTGGTCTCTCTGGCAGAACGAGCGATCGCTGAGGGGCAATCGTTGATCCGGCCTGCAGTTGCCTATCGCATCCTGAAAATTCAAGAAGTGAGACCAACGCTCGTAATTCTGGCCGATGGGACCGAATTGAGAGGTCACGGCGTCGCGCGCAAACTCGCTGGAGCAGAGCTTGTGATTGCGACCATCGCCACGGTTGGAGCGGACATTGAGCAACAGGTCCTGCGCGCCACAAAGGACGATGCGGCGTTCGCGCTCGCCATGGATGGCTACGCGACGGCGGCCGTCGGTGCGTTGATCATCGCATTCAGACAATATTTTGCGGACCTTGTCGCCGAAGATCAATTGACGACCACGACTCCCCTTTATCCCGGAACGAATGACTGGGAACTGGCTGCGGCTCAGACTGAACTGTTTTCGCTCGTGGATGTGGCGCTCATCGGCGTCAGTCTCACTGCCTCGTTTCTGATGAAGCCCTGCAAGTCTGTCTCGATGGTGATCGGAGCCGGGAAAAAGATGCTAGCCGCCACGGCGGAGCCCTGCGATGAATGCGGTGCATCAGCAACATGCCGTCACAGACTAGCGAGTCCATGAAAACGCTATAGCTTTGGAAGTGTCGCGTTCACAGCCTTCGAGCGGAAGACAGGTTGTTGCGCCAGCACGCGAATGAACTCCGGTGTTGTGCCGCAACATCCGCCCAGAAACGTAGCGCCCGCCTCAATAAGTTCCCGCGCCGAAGCCGCGAATTCCGCGGGCGTGGTTTTGTACTGCGCCACGCCGCCAATCATTTCTGGCAGACCTGCGTTGGGCTTGATCCAGATCGGCAGCGCCGTAGCGGCCGCCAGCCGCTTGCAAACAGGGATGAAGTCGCGAATACCAAGCCCGCAGTTTGCTCCAATCCCATCAACCCCGTCACTCGTCAACGCCGTCGCAGCTTGTTCCGGCGTGGTTCCCATGATGGTCCGGTCGCGATTTTTCCCCGAGTCAAACACCAGCGAAACGATCACCGGCAGCCCCGTCTCCAGCGCAGCAGCGGCCGCAATTCGGGCTTCGGCAAGGTCGGTCATTGTCTCGATCAATAGCGCCTCGGGACTTTCCGACGCCAGCGCGCGCGCCTGCTGCGAGAACGCGTCGCTCAATTGTTCTCCGTTCACTTCTTTGGTCAGCAGCATCTTCCCACTCGGCCCGATGGAAGCAAACACCACGGCCAAATCACCCGCGGCCTGCCGCGAAATCCTCACCGCCGCTCGATTGATGGCTTCCACTTGCCCTTGCAGACCGTACGGCGCCAGGCTGATGCAGTTCGCGCGAAACGTGTTCGTCAGAATTACGCGGCTCCCCGCTCGTACATAGCTCTCCGCGACTTGCCGCACCACCCCCGGCTTTGTCAAGTTCCATTCATCGATGCAAGTGCCCGGCTCCGCACCCAGCTTCTGAAACTCAGTTCCCCAAGCCCCATCCGTAAGCGTCGTCGTTCCCCGCAAACAATCCGCAAACCGCATTCCTAGTCCTCCGCGCCACTCCCGAACTCAGAGTATATCGAGAGGTTCTCGATTTGCGCGATCATCCTGTAGCTCACCCCTTTCAGGGGTGAGGGGTATCTACCCGCTTCCAATGCATCAAACTCCCCCAAAATTGATGTAACGTCAGGGCTTCCCACGCAGTAATGGTAGATAGAGAGCGGCGCATGGACCTGCTGCAACGATTCGCGGCGGGCGATCTCGAGGCCTTCGAATCGCTCTTCCGTCAATACCAGGGCGAGGTCTATCGCTGGATCATGCGCATTGTCCGCAATTCCGCAACGGCGGAGGATTTAACCGTGGAAACTTTCTGGCGCATGTACCGGGCCCGCGCCCAGTTCGACCCCACCAAGGGGAACTGTGGTCCATGGCTTCGACGCATCGCCACCAACATCGCCCTCGATCACCTCCGCCGTTCGCGCCACGAAGTTCCTTTGCTCGATGATCTGCCCGCCACCGCGAGCCAGCCGCCCGCCGAGCAACTTGAGCTTCGCCGCGAAATTCTTGGTGCCATCGACGAGCTTTCGCCTCCGCTTCGTGCCGTCATCTTGCTCGCTCTGGTGGAGGAAGAATCCTACGAAAATATCGCCAGGGCCCTCGGGATCTCCGAAAGCGCCGTCAGGGTTCGTGTGTTTCGCGGTGTGCGCGTCTTACGAAAATCGCTGTCGCAGGCAGGAGTCCACGCATGAATCAGCCAGAACTTGTCGACCTCAAAAAGCTCTTGAAGGATTCTCTCCACCCCGTTGGCGGCCTCGAACTTCAGCGCGACCTCTGGCCCGCCATGCTTCGCCGCCTCGATCAGCCCTCCTTCCATGTGCCCTGGTGGGATTGGACTCTGCTCGCCGCCGCTACTGCCCTGCTTTTGTTTTTCCCGGGAATGATTCCCGCGTTGTTGTACCACCTGTAAGGAAGGAGTCGCCATGAACAAGCATCCGTATTTGCGCGCCTATCTCGCCGGAATTGCCGTTCCAACCGTGTTTCTCCTTGTCCCCATCACCGTCTACACCATCGGTCGTTATGTTTATCATGATCCCACCCCCATCGAGCGCGTCATCGTCTTCCCGATGGCTGTGGTTCCCAATGCCTGGGGCTTGTGGAATGTGCTCTATCGCGCGTTCCTCGCTCCTCGTCACGCTCCTCTTGGGCTGTTTGGTTGCGCGCTCCCGTTGCTGCTCTTCCCTTTTGGCTATCTCATTGCCCGTTTGCTCAGGTTCGCCATCCCTCACGAAGTTTTCCACGCGGCTCCTTTCGCGATTCCCGTCGCTCTCATCATCTATTATTTCGTCTGGAAGCATATCGTCGGCTTCCTCAACGCCGAACTCGGCGTCGCCTGAGACCAAACTTTATGCGCAGCGGCCGCACAGGCCAGTGCATCTCTAGTCGGAAGAGGTGGCACACCTGCCCCTACAGCCTTCGGAAAGGCGGTACTAAACTACGCGGAACTCCAAATAGAGCTCAATTCTGACGACAAACTTACAACACCAGAATGGAAACACGAATGGACGCACGCTGAGAAGAAGCTGGCTCGCAAAGCCTTCGCGATCAAGCCTGTCAGAAGCAGTGTGCAGCCATTTGCGCCGAGGTCCGCAAAATGGCCGCCCGAGCGTCGTCCCCCAAAGATCCTTGGAAAATCGACGACTATTTGTCGGAGCGGCGCCAAAAAACAGATGAGTCGTTCGATTACAGATATTCGGTCCGGCCTGAGGCTTTCGGTCTATTGCTGCGGCAAGGCTGGCTGCAAGAGTCCGACTTGGCAGGGCTCCGCCAGGAAAAACTCGAAATGATCATGCGCTGGAAAATCATTTATTATAGTCGTGCCCAGAAGCGCCGCGGCGGCGGGCTCGCGTCGAACAAAAACCAGTGTTGGCTAATCAGCACGTAGGATTGCCACGATGTCGAGCCTGGCAATCCGCCGAGTGGCGGCCCAGATGCTCGTCGACGCTATCAGCGCGAGAAACAAAACCAAACCGGCAGACGCTGCCAGATCGACGGGCTTCGCTCCATCGATCAGAGCTTCGAGAAAACGCCCCGTGACTCGCGCTCCGGCGATTCCCGGGATCGCTCCCGCAATGACTATCAACAAGCCTTGCCGCAATAGCATGCCCCGCAGTCGCACTGGCGTCGTGCCGAGGGCCATCCGAACACCCATTTCGTGGGTCCTCTGCACGACCGCATACGAAACAATCCCGTAAATCCCAATCACTGCCAGCAACAGTGCGAATCCCGTGAAAATCCAAACCGCGGTCCGATAGAACTTCGGTCCGGCGAAAACCTCGTCCAACCGCTGCTCCATCGTTTTAACACCAAACACAGGAACTTGCGGGTCCACCGACTGGACCGTGTCGCGGACCGCAGCCAGATGATCTTCCGCCCGGCCATCCACGCGGGCCACAAACGTCGAGAAGAAGCTGCCTGGAGTCTCCGACGGAATGAAGACCTGATTCCCGTTCGCGACTGTCGGATCAGTCTCGTACTCCATTCCCCTCACCACGCCAATAATTCTCCACGCGTCTCCGTCAATCGTGAGCTGATGAGCCACGGCGTCCTCCGGCGCTCCAAATCCCGCCGCAAATCGCTCGTTCACGACGGCAACTTTGGCGCCCGAGCGCACTTCCGCGTCCGTGAATTCCCGGCCATACCGAATCCGCCCGCCCATCGTCTGGAAATATCCCGACAAAACCGGGAGCATCGTGGAATTGCGTTTCGCCGGATGTCCGTCTAATCCAAACGGTCCTCCGACAAAGCCCGAGGCGTACAGCGGAAGGAATTCCGTGGCGCTTGCTGAGCGAACTCCGGGGAGGCTGCGGATCCGGTCGAGGACCTCCTCAAAATAAGGGAGCTGCCGCTTATCTAGCTGATGCGTCGTGCCGTCCAGAGAAACGCTTACGGTCACGATTCCTTTCACGTCATAGCCGCGGTCGATTCTCATCAAGTGCACGATCGCTCGCCCCACCGACACCGATCCCGCAAGAAGAATCATTGTGAGCAACACCTGTGCGCCTACCAGGCTTTCTCGAACCAGCCGCGATCCGCGTGTCCTGCTGCGGCCCCGCGCCGTGAAAGCATGAATGCGGCCTGCGTACACCGACGGTAAGACGCCGAACAACACGGCGGTAATTGTCGCCACCATCAGCGTAAAAACCAGGACTCTCCCATCCAGAATCGAATAAGACTGCGCGCCCAGTGGTGGCGGCTCGACTTTCGCGGCCAGCAACGTCGTCCAATACGCCACCAGCAATCCGGCCAGCGTGGCAACGAACGACAGCAGCAAGCACTCCGCGAGCAATTGCCTCGCTAGCCGGGCGCGACTTGCTCCCAGCGCGGAGCGTATCGACAGTTCCTCGGCGCGATCGGCGGTGCGTGCCATTAAAAGATTCGCAACATTCGTGCACGCAATCAGCAACACCAGCAACACGGCGCCCATGAACAGTAGCCAGGCGTTCCTCACCGGGCCGGCAAGTCCGTCCTGAAGCGACATCATCGTTGGCCGCAGATTGAAATCGTCGCTTCTTTCCTGCTTCGACGACAGCCGCTCGGCCTCCACGGCAAACGCGGCACGCGCCTGCGGCCACGTAATTCCCGGCTCCAACCGCGCCACGGTTCCCCAGCCATTATTTCCACCACTGAACGCTGCTGGCTTCCAAAGAACGGCTTTGCCCGGATAATCGAATCCCCGCGGCGCGACGCCAATCACCGTAAGGGGGATTCCGTCGATTCGAATCGTCGCGCCCAGCGTCTTCGGGTCGCCTCCGAAAAGCTGTTGCCAAAGTCCGTAACCGATCACCGCCACCGCATTGCGCCCGGGCAATCCCCAGCCAGTTCCGTCCACTTCATCCTCGGAAGCGAATCCACGTCCCAATACTAGCTGCATGCCCAGTACCGAGAAAAAATTCCAGGATGTCTGCGCGACGTGCGCCCGGCTCACCACCCGCGCTCCTCCCAGGTTCACATCGTTTTCCTCGAATAGTGCTGCATCCGCCAGATACGCGTTCTGTCGTGTCCAATCGTGAAACTCCTTCACGCTAGCGTGTGGCGGAATGAATTGATGCAGCAGAGCCAGGCGGTCCGGTTCATGAAATGGCAGTGAGCGCAGCAGCAATGCGTCGAATACGCTAAAGACCCCTGTGTTTGCGCCAATGCCGATGGCCAGAGCGGTAGTTGCTAACGCTGCGTGCCACGGACGGCTGGTCCAAAGCCGCAGTGTGTACCTGAAATCCTGAAACACCTCGCGCGCAAGCTGCAAAAGCCGCCGGTAACATTTCAAGGCCGAAGGCAAGTCGCTCATCCCTGGGTACTCCAAGTTCACGCGTTGTAAATTAGACCTTCAATCCCGGTCGCGTTCTCCCCGTCCTTCTTTCGTTGTCGGCGACGGCGGAAACACAGTGAACTTCGCTGTGGGCATCGGTTTCTCACCCATCCGGTCTTCCCACAAAAACTCGTTCAGTACCGCGCTGTCTGCTGCGTCCGCGTGGCTGAAGTCCAGGTTCTTCCCTTCCTTCCATTCCTTCGTGTTGACCTCGTAGAGCAAGCCGTTGTCGCGATTTCGGTAGTCCGCGTCAAACGCTGACTGCGTGCCTGGTCCGCTGAACAGCGGCGCCATCACGGCCGCGCGCGAATCATTCGCGTTCATGGGCGGCGCGTCCAGTAACGCCTCGATCGTGCGCACCATGTTCACCGTGGTATAAAAATTGTGCTCCACAAACGGCGTTGCCTTCCCTGCTTCCGCATTCACCACCGGGGAATATTTGCTGATCACCAGCGCCGTGCTGCGATGCGAGTCCACGTGATCGGGCCCGTCCTGCGCGTCGTCCTCTAATATCAGGATCGCTGTATCGTCCCAATACGCGCTGTGCGAGATCGCCTCCGCCACTCGACCCACCGCCAGATCATTGTCTGCCACGGAAGCCGCAGGCCGCGGTTCGCCTTTTCTTCCGCCCGCGGTGTGATCGTTGGGCAACCGCAACAAAATGAACTGCGGCATTGTGTCGTTCCCTCCGTTGCGCGAATCCACAAATCCATGAAACTCATTCAGGAATTCGTCCACCCGTAATTGGTCGGGATAGGAAACTTCAAAATCCGGAAACAACGGATCGAAATGCCCGCGCAGTTCCATTTCGCCCGCGATATTCTTCGCCGGCACCGGAATGTTCCAGGGATACGGGCTCGCGCTGCCGTGTGGGTCCCCTACGTTTTTCTCCAAAGGCTCGCCCTTCTTGATCACTTGCCGCGGACACGCCACGCCTGCCACTTTCGGCGGGCCCGCCACCGGAGTCTTCGCGTCCCCCGGTTCATTGCACCACCGCGTGACAATATATTCCCCATAATGCCGGTACGAGATTCCGTGTTCCGCAAAGTTCTTCCACAGATAACCGCCGGTCGGCTCCTCGGCGTCCGGCAAACCATCTTCCACCGCGATGCCTCCAAGCAACTGCCCTTCCGAATCGTAGGTATGTTGGCGCGAGCGATAGCCGATAGGCCAGGTTTTCTCCACGTAGTCGGAGATTGAAGCCGATGTCGACCACACGTGCCCGTCACCGGAAACGTCGCCGCTATCGTAGAAATTGTCCAGAACCCCGAATTGTCGCGCCAGTTTGTGCTCGTTGGGAGTGATCTCTTCGCCATACATGGTGATCGACGGATCGCCATTCCCCCAAGCAATGTCCCCGAAAACCTGGTCGTACGTGCGATTTTCCTTGATGATGTAAATCACGTGGTGAATTTTTTTCTCGCCGTCCGCAAACGAAATCCTGTCTGCATTTCCCTGCACGGCATTGCTGGTGATCACTTGTTGCGTCCAAGCCGGCAGATTCGTCTTCAACCCCGTCAGTGGAATCCGCGCCAGCGACCCGTGCGCCATCGCTGGGTTGTAAGGATATTCCGGAAGCCCGTCCTTCCCCGTCTTCAATGGTTTCTCGTTTGGCCCGGATCCACGTCCTTTGGCGCTTCCGATCAGCAGATCGTTTTTCGTAGTCACGACCACGGTGGGATACCACTCCGTGGGAATAAATCCCGCAGCGCGCAATTGTGCCCCTGCAGCCGAATGGCTCAGGTCGAACACGCCGACGGAATCCGAAATCGCATTCGCCGAAAATAACGTCTTTTCGTCCGCACTCAGCGCCAGGTATTCCGGGTCGCTGCCGCCATATTTCTGCCCGGGCAGCTTCGTGGAAAGCGTGTACAGCACTTTGCCGCCGTTTGTATCCAGCACAGCGATCTCGTCGCGATTGGTCAGTGCTACAAACAAGTGCGAATCGTCCCGGCTCAGCAGCATCGCGGTGGGATGAGAGCCTCCCTCCAACGGCGCGGTAGGCTTGCGCAGCGGAATTATTCGCCGCACTTTGCCGCGCACCAGATCGAGTTCGGCCACCGCCGACGCATTCCACAGCGAGACCCACCCTCGTCTCCCATCGCTGCTCATCGCCGTCGTATACGGTAGCGACCCCGGAATCCGCTTGAACGCGGAAAGATCGAATCTCTGCACGACGCGTCCATCAGCGCAGTTCAGCAAAATGGCCTCGTCAGAGTTGCTGCTGGTCACCAGGATGCGTTCTTCCCCGCCGCTCATGCCCACGCTCAGTCCGGCTGGATACGTGACATCCTTAAACTCGTCACGTCGCTCTTTTCCATCCGGCACTTCCGCACGCGGCGCCAACGCAATAAATCGTTCCGGCGTAACATTGCCATCAGTAAACGCATACACCGCGATTCCGTTTCCCGTGCTCCCTTTCTCCTTGCCCAGCGGATCCGTTAGCGACGCCATCGATGCGTACAGATGCTTTCCATCCCGGCTGAACGCCAGCCCGTGAAAATATGTTTGCTTCGCGTCGCTGCCCAGCCGGTCGTCTGGAAAATCTCTCAGCTCATTCGTCTCCAGATTCAGCACGGAGAGCGATTGCTTTTGTCCAGATGTATACGCCCCGTAGCCGCTATGCAGAAGTACCGCATAACGCCCGTCCGGTGAAAGCGCCGTCGCGGTTGGGAAATTATTCGTCCGCTGAGGATTTCCCGGCACTTCCCCCAACACTTTCGCATTAGGCATCTGCGTCCGTGCTGCAACAGGCGTTGCATCCTGCGCGAAGAGTGAAAATGGCGCGGCAAAAAGAATCAGTAAGGATAAAACTCTGAATACTCGATTGTGGCGGCACATCGCCGCATTATAGGGGATTTCTCGTTTCCTGAATTTGAAAGTTCTTTCATCCGCCGACTTTCGCTCACGACCCCGAATACCGCTGTTCCTTCCACGGATCCCCATACGCGTGGTATCCATTGCGCTCCCAAAATCCCAGTTCGTCGTGATCCAGCAACGTGAACCCGCGCACCCATTTCACGCTTTTCCATGCATACAGTTGTGGCACAACCAGTCGCAAAGGCCCGCCATGCTCCGCGGGCAGCGGTTCGCTGTCGTGCTCAAACGCAAACAGCACGTCCGGCCGCTCCAGATCCTTCAATGGCACGTTTGCCGTATAGCCCTCTTCGGCCAGCACCAACACATATTCCGCGCCCGGCTTCACCTTCACTCGCTTCAACACTTCCGTGACCAGCACGCCCTTCCATCGATTGTCCAGCCGGCTCCATCGCGTCACGCAATGAAAGTCCGAAGTCACTTCCGCCTGCGGCAGCGCGCGAAATTCTTGCCACGTCAACCGCAGCGGCTCTTCCACCAGCCCATCGATTCTGAAATCCCATCTCGCCGCATCAAATCGCGGCACGCTCCCCGCATGCAGCACCGGCCACTTAATGGTCAGCGACTGGCCCGGCGGCAGCCTCCCTTCCGATCGCGCCTTCTTCTCTTTTTCGCGCCTTCCCCCATCGTCGCCAAATACTGGCATCGCCGAATCTCCCCGTTAAATTAGAGTCGCTCGCAGGAAATTGGTTCCGCAAATTCATAACCCAACTCATTGCCCTATTCATCGAATGTCCACTTCCAGCCCACCTACCCATTTGGCCACAAGGTTGTACACCAGCGCCGAAATCCCCAACACGATCCCGCCCAACACCCCATACGCGATCGGCATAACAATGATTGCGCCGACCCCACCGGCAACTCCGAACACTGAAGACAATCCCGGTGGCGCGGTCGGTCCCAAGCGCGCCGCAATTCCACCCATCGTCAGCGAAATCAGCGCCACCAACACGCCAAGAACCAGTCCCAGCAGCCCGTAAAGGACCATTCCGACTTTAAATGCCGAACCCGGTGAAATCCTGGCAATGATTGCCACGACGCACCTCCTTGGCCGCACATGGTACCAGATGCCCTGCCTCCTTCCGCAGCAAACAATTCTCCGAAGCCACGTGTTATCCTCTTCCCATGCCCGCTCAAACTCTCGACGGTCTGAAAATCCGAGACGAAATTTTTGCTGAACTCAAACAGGACATTGCGCGCCTCCACTCCCAAGGCATTCGTCCCGGTCTCGCCGCCGTTCTCGTCGGCGAGAATCCCGCGTCGCACATCTACGTCAAAAGCAAAATCGCTGCTTGTGAGCAACTCGGCACAGCCCATTGGCTTCACTCCCCTCCCGCCAATGCTTCCACCGACTACATGCTTCAACTCGTCGCCGACCTCAACAATGACCACAACGTCGACGGCATCCTCATCCAACTTCCTCTTCCATCGCAGATCGATTCCAAACGTGTCCTTGAAGCCGTTTCTCCTGACAAAGATGTCGACGGCTTCCATCCCATGAATCTCGGCAAGCTGGTCACTAATCGCCCCGGACTCGTTGCCTGCACTCCCGCCGGTTGCATGGAGATTCTTCGCCGCTACCAAATTCCCATCGAAGGCACCAACGCCGTCGTGCTCGGCCGCAGCGACATCGTCGGCAAGCCCATGGCCCTTCTGCTGATGCATGCCAACGCTACCGTCACCATTTGCCATTCCAAAACCCGCGACCTTCCTGAGATTGTTCGCCGCGCCAATATTCTGGTTGCCGCCATGGGCAAAGCGGGATTCGTACATTCCGACTGGATCGGTTCCGGCACTGCCGTAATCGATGTCGGCACCAACAAGGTTACTGACCCCGCCGAAGCCGCGCGCCTGCTGAAGAATTTTCTACCGCGCCTGGAAAAGTTCCGTCAGAAAGGCAGTGTTCTGATCGGCGACGTTCACCCCGACGCCATCCACACCGCGGGCTTTCTCACTCCGGTCCCCGGCGGCGTCGGCCCCATGACCATCACCATGCTCATGAGCAACACGGTGAAAGCCGCTCGCCTCCGCCGCGCCAAATCTCTAGCAGGGCTCGCCTCGGCGTCCTGAACCCGAGAGGAACTGAAGTGGGCTCCTGTCAGACTGACTTGTCATTCCGAGCGCAGCGAGGAATCTGCTTTCCCCCGGCACTGGGTGCCCCACACACGGCCTTTTCGTGTGGGTTCTTCGCATTGTCTTTAGGGCGTCGGAACTTCAGCTCCGACACCATGAGGTGGCAAAAATCCGGGCTTCAGTCCCTGAGAAATCCGCTCAATATCCGGGCGACTCCGGAGCCCTACTCTCCCCATGCTTAAACTCGGCCTAACCGGCGGCATCGCCAGCGGCAAAAGCGCCGTTGCCGCCATGCTTCGTGAACTTGGCTTCCCTGTCCTCGACGCCGACTCCATCTCTCACCGTCTGATGGAGCCCGGCCAGCCTGCTCACGAAGAGATTCTTCGCGAATTCGACCCCAACGTCGCCAACAGCTCCGGCCGCATCGACCGCGGCAGACTCGCCGCCGTCGTCTTCGCCGATCCCGACAAACTCGTTCGCCTCAACGCCATTCTCCATCCTCGCGTCGAGCAAGCGATGCTCCTTCAGTTCGACGCGTGGCAACGTTCCGGCTTTCGCGACGCCGCCTTCGTCGAAGCCGCTCTCCTCGTCGAAGCCGGTTTCACAAAATACCTCGATGGACTCGTGGTCACCTTCTGCACTCCCGGGCAGCAACTCGAACGCCTCCTCGCCCGCGGCATGAGCGAAGTCGAAGCTCACCGCCGCATTGCCGCCCAGCTTCCCATCAACGAAAAACTCCGCCACGCCACCTACACCATCAACTGCTCCGGCTCTCTCGACGACACTCGCGCTCAGGTCGAATCCCTGGCCGCAAGGCTGCGCAAGAAAACCTCGTCGTAGGCAGCGTTTCTTGGAGTGCGGTGGCTCGCCGCCGCTTTTACAACTTGCGCGCTGAACCAACTCAATGATGGATGGACACACGACGCCCACTCACGCTCCCATATGCGAATGGGTTATAGCTCTCATTATTTCGACGCTACTTCCGATAACCTATTCAGCTGATATACTCCCCGCGTCAAATATCTCAATACTTCCGGCCACCCCTAGGAAAACTCACATACCACTCGCCCCTACATAGGCGCTACACCTTATCCCGGCGCCGTAACGTTTCGCGTTTGGGCTCCCTGTGCCTCCGACGTTCAAGTGCAGGGCGATTTCAACAACTGGAAGCCTGGCTCGCATCTCTTCTCCGAGAGCAAGGGCCATTGCAACCCGGCGTCTGCGTCGGCCAGCTCTACAATTTCCTGATCACCAACGCTGCCTCCGGAATCGCCTGCCGTCGTTGGGACCAAGGCGGTCAGGATGATGATGTCGTGGTCGTCGCCAATTTAGCCAACCGCTCCGACGATTCCAACTCGATTGGCTTCCCCCGCGAAGGCCTATGGAAGGTTCGCTTCAACAGCGACTGGAACGGCTACCGCCCCGACTTCGGCAATCAACTTTCCTACGATACAACCGCCGCTCCGCCCGGCGCCGACAACATGCCCTCCTCCGGCAACGTCGGCATTGGCCCCTACACCACCATCATCCTCTCGCAACAACCAGTAACACTCCTGGGAACGACGCGTGGCGCAGGTTCAATGACATAAGACGACTTTGGGTGCCCCATCCTTGCGCTTTTGTTTCAAGCGTGTGTCTTGGGGTCGCCGTTTCTTCTCACTCAAATAACGTCCATGCGCAGCCCGGGGGAAACTCCACACTTCAGCACCAGGGGCGCGAAAGAAGTTAGACCAGCGCACAAGCAAGCGCTGGGTACGCGGCAAGAATTTATTGAGCGCCGTAGGCGCAGCCGCGTCGAACTGGGTTTGCCGATGCGTGCCGTTGTGACCCAGGACACGGCGCGCAACCACACACAGGTTAGAATCCGCCCATGACAAGTCCCCGATTGAGCGCGGAGGTGATGGCTAATGTCAGATAAACACCTTGTGGGGCGACGACGCTTCATGCTGATCTCAGCGGGATTGGCCGCTGGAGGAATCGGGATTTCCTGCAGGAGCCGTGCTTCGCAGGACGAGATTCAGGAAGCTGCCGGGAAAGTGGGCCGCATACCACGTCGCAGACTCGACCGCTCGGGTCGCGAAGTGTCCGTGTTGGTTGGTGCCGCCACATGGTCGGGGCCAGCGGTCGAAGCTGGTATCCAGTGCGGCGTGAATTACTGGCATAAGTCGGACGAATGGAACAGATGGCACACGGAAAGCGTGCCGCAGTCTATCCTCAAGAACCGCGACGGGCACTACTGCGAAGTGTGCTGTGATCGGGTTCGCGGGAATCACGAGACGGGTGAGATCGACGAGGAAGAGCACTACCGCTTTGTGAAAGATGCCTTAGCTCGCACCGGGCTCGGATATTTTGACGACATGATGTTTCACTTCGGATACCACAATGTCGCCGAAATCCAAAACCGTGGCTTAGTTCGCGCCTACGATCGCTTGAAAAAAGAAGGATTGGTGCGTCACCTGTGCCTCTCGCAGCACAGCTACCAAGGCAACAGCAAGGTGAAGGGCGGCGAACCAAACTACGAGATCCTCACGGCGGTAATGAACGATGGCCTATTTGAGCACGCGCAGTTCCCCTTCACCTATGGAGATAATCAGGCAATAAACGCCTTTGTCAGTAAGGCCAAGACGAAAACCTTCGGCACCGTCGCCATGAAGACAACGGGGGGCGCCGGGCGCATGACGAACGACCCCGAATTCATGAAAGGCTTTCCCGCCGGCACGACCCCGCACCAGGCCCTGGCACGATGGCTGACAACCCAGACGCCACTGAGTTGCGCTGTGATCCAGATCAACAGCCTCGACCAGTTCGTGGATACGTGCGGCGGGGCAGGCAAGTCTTTTCGCGCCGCAGATTCACGGGCCATCGAACTGATGAGCCTGTTTGCGGATCGGGAGGTCTGCCGACTGTGCAACGATTGCATGACGCGATGCGAGAAGGGCCTGCCGATCGCCGAGATTCTGCGCTATGAGAGGTATGCGAGGGACTACCACGAATTGGAGCGGGCCCGCGCACTTTATGCACGGTTGGCTCCTGACGCTAGCGAGTGCTCCTCCTGCGACGCCTGTCTGACCCATTGTTCGCAAGGCCTGAAAATTCCCGAGAAGCTCCGCCAGGCACATCGCATCCTCAGTTGAGCAACTTACTACCCCGAGCCTTGCTGGCCGCGAACGGTCAAATCACCTACCTGGATGTTTGCGCGAAGGGATAGGGCCGGCCCAACCACCCAGCGAATTCCATCAGCATCCAGGATCCACCCAGGTGTGCAAAGGCTAGTAATCCCTCCTTAGTACCATTGCCCTCCTGATTACCGGTGGTAGCATTGCGCTGTTGGACCTCCCGGCCCTGAGGACATACCTATGGCAGATACGCAGCTCCTGCGCCGGAAGGAAATCCGTGTGCCTTTGAAGATGTTTGTCAATCTCAGTACGTCAGCCAATCCCTCGTTCGAAATCGCTCCCACCGTCGACATAAGCTGCCACGGTGCCCGCGTTGTCACCGCGAGGAATTGGCAGCTCAACGAACAACTGTCCATCCGATCGATTCGCGGAAGTTTCAAATGTCTTGGCCGCGTGGCGCACTGTCAAGCGGATACGAGCAACCGCTTTGTGATTGGAATCGAAATCTATTCTTCTGGTGACTGGACAGCAGCGACACGATGAAGTCCCGAGATGACTTTTGGGTGCCCCCATCCTTGCGCTTTTGCTTCATGCCAGGGTGGATCTTGGGATCTCTTCTCTAAGCAGAACCCAGTTTTACTCTCAAACGTATTCAAACACTACAACGATTAAACACTGGTCGATAGTTGATACATAACCTGCGATGCTGAGGTTAATGTTTTGCCTCGTCTGGGAAATCTGTGGGTAACTGGCGGGCTCAGCGCTACGGTTCGCTGAGGAATCGGTGGAGTTTGCGGCACGTCGCATCGAGGGAGTGTTGCTCTTCTTCC
>Ga0074045_10000804_pt1 | contig 30641 bp, 37 predicted proteins | sample BogForMeECP23OM2_FD_94442 | JGI IMG/M metagenome (GOLD analysis project Ga0074045, IMG submission 94442) | Bog forest soil microbial communities from Calvert Island, British Columbia, Canada - Bog Forest MetaG ECP23OM2 | ecosystem: Environmental > Terrestrial > Soil > Wetlands ...
CGGCGTACGCGCATCGATGATCCGCACGCCGGAAGGCGCGGAAGTGATCGTCCCCAACGCCGATCTCATTTCCAAGGCGGTCACGAACTGGACGTTGAGCGACCGCAAGCGAATGATCGAGATTGACGTCTCTGTTGCGGGCGAGGCCGAGGCGGAAAGCGTGATCCGGCTCTTGGAGACGGCCGCGACGGAGGTCGAGGGCATCAGCGCAAAGCCGGCGCCGCGCGCAAGGCTGAACAAACTCGGCACCGACCGTACCTACCGGCTATATGCATGGATCGACGATGTCGACCGAAGCGTCGAAGTCCAGAGCGCGCTCAGGATGTCCATTGCGAAGTCATTGAGCGAAGCGCGCATGGAGATCAAATAACTCGAAACCGCAGGGTCGCGCTCAAGACCACGGCACCCGCCGAATCGCCCCCGGTCTGTCTTCGTGACATCTGCAACGCAGCGACCCATGGGTGTAACGGTGCAGCCATGCGAGCTCGTTTGAATACATCCCTCAGGCGCTGCGCAGCAGGCACTGGCGCTGCGATCACGCTTCTGGAGTGCACAACACGTGTACGCGGGGACGCCAATGACACAATTCGAGCTGAACGGCAAGACCGTTGCAGTGGATGCCACACCGGATACGCCGGTTCTTTGGGTGCTTCGCGATCACCTCGGCATGACGGGAACAAAATTCGGCTGTGGAAAGACGCTGTGCCGCGCGTGCACGGTGCACGTCGATGGCGTGCCCACATTCTCGTGCCTGCTGCCGCTATCGGCAGTCCAGGGCAAGAATATCACTACCATCGAGGGTCTGCGCGGTCACGTCGCCGAGGCCGTGCAGAGCGCCTGGGACAAGATCCAGGTGCCCCAGTGTGGCTACTGCCAATCGGGTCAGGTGATGGCCGCCACCGCGCTGCTCACCGAGAATCCACGGCCAAGCGACGCCGACATCGATCAAGCGATGCAATTCAATCTGTGCCGCTGCGGGACTTATCGACGCATCCGCCTGGCAATCCATGAAGCGGCCAAGGCGCTGGCGGCGTGATGAACTCGCTCACCGATGCAGGGAGACGGCAATTCCTCAAGGTGTCGGCGCTGGCCGGTGGCGGCCTGATACTGGGGGTCGACTTCGCTTTGACGCGCGCGGGCGCGGCCACGGCCGGCGATTTCAAGCCGAATGCCTGGGTTAGCGTGCATCCCGATGGCCGCGTATCGCTTGTCTGTCCGCGCAACGAGATGGGCCAGGATGTGCACACCTCGCTCACGATGCTGTTGGCCGAGGAGCTGGCCGTTAATCCGACGCAAGTGAATGTGGAGGAGGCGCCGCCCGACCCGGTCTACATCAACAAGCTAATGGGTTCGCAAATCACCGGCGGCAGCACGAGCATTCGCGACGCATGGGAGCCGCTCCGACAAGCCGGTGCCGCGGCGCGTACGATGCTTGTGTCGGCGGCTGCCGCACGGTGGAAGGTACCGGCGGCTGAGTGCCGCGCGGCCGGCGGGCACGTGGTTCACGGCAGCAAGAGCCTGGCCTATGGAGCGCTCGCAGCCGAGGCGGCACGCTTGTCGGTACCCGAAGAGGTGACGTTGAAGTCAGCCGCCGAGTTCAGCGTCATCGGTAAGTCGCTGCCGCGCCTCGACGGCGCAGACAAGGCACGTGGTCGCACGATCTTCGGAATCGACGTGAAGCAACCGGGCATGGTGTACGCGGCGCTGACGACATGCCCTGTTCTCGGGGGGCGTGTCGTCTCGTTCGACGCAAGCAAAGCGCAGAAGCGACCCGGCGTGCGCAAGGTCGTCGACATCGGCGGAGGGGTTGCCGTGATCGCGGATCACTATTGGATTGCACGGTCCGCGCTCGCCGATATCACCATTCGATGGGACGAGGGGCCCGGTGTCGCGCTCGATACCGCGGCGATCTATGCCGCGCTCGACCAGGCGAAGGACCGTCCGGGTGCGGTTGTGAAGCAGGCCGGTGACGTCGCTGCAGTGCTCGCCAGGACGAAGCCGATCGAGGCACGCTATACCTCTCAGATGCTCGCGCATGTGACGCTCGAACCGCCGAACTGCCTGGCGCTCGTGTCGTCCCGTGGCGTCGACGTGTGGGCGAGCACGCAGTTCCCGCCGAGAGCTCGAGACGTCGCTGCCGAGATGGCCGCGGTCCGGCCCGAGAAGGTGCGCGTGCATCCGCAATTCATCGGCGGAGGGTTCGGCCGTCGACTGGATGTCGATTTCATCGGCCAGGCCGTGGCGATCGCCAAGGCCGTTCCGGGCACCCCGGTCAAGCTCATCTGGACGCGCGAAGACGATGTCACCCACGACTTCTATCGCCCGCCCAGTCTGCACCTACTGAGCGGGGCGCTTGAAAGCGGTCGCATCGCCGCACTCACGCATAAGATGATCTCGCCCTCCATCACCGATCGCCTGTTTCCCGGGACGGTGAAGGACGGCATCGACGGCTTCATGACCGAAGGAATCGTCAACTTCACGTACGACATTCCCAATCTCGACCTCCGCACTGTGATCCAGCAGGTCGGCATCCGCGTCGGCTACTGGCGCTCGGTAAGCAACGCGCTCAACGCGTTCGCCATCGAGAGCTTCGTCGACGAGCTCGCGCATGAAGCCGGACAAGATCCGGTGGAGTTTCGTCTGGCCATGCTCGACCGGAAGCCGCGGCAGCGCGCAGTGCTCGAGCGCGCCGCCAGGGAAGCTGGGTTTGAGTCGAAACCTTCGCCCGGTCGAGCCTTCGGCGTGGCATCGATGGAGTGCTACGACAGCCATGTCGCGCTGGTCGCGGAGCTCTCCGGCACGGCCGATCACGCGAAGCTCGAGAAGCTCACCTACGCGGTCGACTGCGGGATCGCCGTCCACCCTGACCAAGTGATCGCCCAGATCGAGGGCGGCGCGGTCACGGGCCTGATCAACACGTTGCGCAGCAAGGTGACGATCCAGAATGGACGCGTCGAGCAATCGAACTTCGACAGCTTCAGGATCCCCCGCATGCCGGAAGTGCCGCCGATCGAGGTTACGCTGATTTCAAGCGATGCAAGACCCGGAGGCATAGGCGAGGCCGGCGTGCCGTTGGTCGCTCCTGCGATTGCCAATGCGGCCTTTGCCCTGTCCGGCAAGCGCATCCGGTCGCTGCCGCTTGAGGATGCCGGGATCGGTTTTGTCTGACCTCATTCGCTGAGCGCGAGTCGAACAGGAAGGAACATAGACAATGGATCAAGGGACTACTCGCCGCGGGATGATGAAAGCATGCCTCGTGGCCGCTACTGCCGGTGCGGTGGGATCGGCCTCGACGGCCGCACGAGCAGCCACCCCGGATCGTGCCGCTAATTTTTGCGACGCCATCATCCTGGGCGCCGGAACGGCCGGTTTAGTGACCGCTGTCGAGGCTCGTCGGTATGGTGCTCGGACCGCATTCGCCGATGCCGCTTATCAGCGGTCACGTCGACGAGCTGCACGCGGTCGGCGAAGTCGGCGTCATGCTGCTGATGTTCGCGAAACCGCCAGCATCCTGTGGAAATACCACGCCGCGGCACCTGTCGTTGCCGGCGTGACACCGACCGCCGGCGGACTCATCTTCAGCGGCGACTTGAGCGGGAATTTGCTTGCATTGGACGCACGCACTGGCACCGAGCTCTACAAGCTCAACACCGGAGGGGCGATTGCCGGCGGCGTCATCACGTATGAGACGGGCGGCAAGCAATACGTTGCAACGACCTCCGGCAATGTCTCGCGTATCACGTTCTCGTCGACAAGCGGATCACCCAAGGTAGTTATCCTAACCGCTGGCCTTGCCAAGGATGAGCCCAGGATCGTTGCCGTGGCAGAGGAAACTCAACATCCGCAACATCCTGCTCGCTGAGCGGTGCGGGATAGCGAGGAGCACCGAAATGCCCGAGGTCTACCAGCGCTTCGCGGGGCCCAGACCAGACGCGTATGCAGATGGCGGAACAGCCCCGGTTCGTCTAGTGACCTCCGCTAGATTGCCAACGCAATGGGGTGCGTTTCACGTCCTCGGCTTCGATCGCCATGGCGGCGACCACGCCCGTCGCACCGAAACCGCGATCGTGATGATCCTGGGAGATCTCACGCAAGGCGCTCCCCTGGTCCGCGTGCACTCGCAATGTTTCACGAGCGAGGTTCTCGGCTCGCTGCGTTGCGACTGCAGCGATCAGTTGGACATCGCCCTGCGAATGATTGGCGCCGAAGGGCGAGGGCTGGTCATCTACGAGCACGAGGAGGGCCGCGGCATCGGTCTGATGGCAAAGTTGCGCGCCTACGCTCTGCAGGACGCCGGCCTCGATACCTTCGACGCCAACCGCAAGCTCGGTTTCGCTGCCGATTGCAGGGATTTCAGCTTGCCGGCAGCGATCCTGCACGAGCTTGGAATCGCGCGGGTTCGCCTTCTCTCGAACAACCCGCAAAAGGCACGCGCGTTGGCCGACGCGGGCATCGACGTCGTCGCTCTTATTCCCTGCGAGGCTGCGCCGAGCGCGCACTCGTTCGCGTACCTGCGGGCCAAGAAAGAAAAAATGGGCCACGTACTCAATCTCGCGCACGCCGACAGCGCGGAGTTCCCAAATGGTGGCAGTGCCGAGCACGAGCCAGCGTTCGCGAGCATCGATGCTGCCATTCGGCAACTGCGAGCGGGCCGCATGATCGTCGTCGTCGATGACGAAGAGCGCGAGAACGAGGGCGACCTCACGATGGCGGCGGAGAGGGTTACGCCCGAAGCAATCAACTTCATGGCGACGCACGCAAGGGGACTGATCTGTTTGGCAATGACCGGCGAGCGACTCGATGAGTTGCAACTCGATCCGATGGTAGCGAACAACACGGCATTGCATGGCACTGCATTCACAGTCTCGATCGATGCCAGAGGCTTCGGGGTCACGACCGGAATTTCGGCTCACGATCGCGCGCGCACGATCGCGGCGGCCCTCGATCGGAAGAGTCGTCCGGATGACTTCGCGCGACCGGGCCACGTCTTTCCACTTCGCGCTCGCCCGGGCGGCGTGCTGGAGCGCCGTGGCCAAACCGAGGCGGCGGTCGATCTTGCGCGGCTCGCCGGCCTGTCCCCCGCCGGCGTGATCTGCGAGATCGTGAATGACGATGGCACCATGGCGCGCGTGCCTGACCTCGTGCGCTTCTGCAAGACGCACGACGTCATCATGATTTCAGTCGCAGAGTTGGCCCGCTATCGCACTGGAGCGGAGCACAACGACTGCCTGGATTCGGCCCCGGCGGCGCAACGAGATCAGGTACGCTGAGTAGACCTGGCGATGCTTATGGCTGCCCACACCCTTCAAGGCAGTCCTCGATTAGAGGACGCTGCCGCGCTTTTGCGCGTGCATCATAAAGCGGGCTAACGAGGCAAGGCGGCGGGCGGGAAGTAGCGCGGCAACGAACGCACTAACGATCCCTCGCTAGACGCGAATGACCGCATCTGCATACAAACCGGGGCTGCTCACCGCCGAGAAGCTGATCCGCCTTGGCAAGCCGCGTGTCGTGGCGCTCATTGTGTTCACGGCGGTCATCGGCATGTTTCTTGCCACACCGGGCCTGCCGCCTCCCGGCCCGTCGCTGTTCGGCGCCATCGGTATCGCGTTGGTCGCCACTTCAGCCGCAGCTCTCAACTGCCTTGTCGAGCAGAAGCTCGACGCAGTGATGGCGCGCACCCGAAGGCGCCCTCTGCCCATGGGAGATGTGACCCCGCTGCAAGCGCTCGGGTTCGTTGCGGTCGTAGGTGGTATTGGGCTGCTCGTGCTGCACAAACTGACCAATCCGCTGACCATGTGGCTTACGGTGGCCACATTTCTCGGCTACGCGGTCGTCTATACGATTTTTCTCAAGCCGCGAACGCCGCAGAACATCGTCATCGGCGGTGCCGCGGGCGCGATGCCCCCGGTGTTGGGCTGGAGCGCCGTAACCGGCGGCGTATCGATCGAGGCGCTCTCGCTTTTTCTGATCATCTTCGCCTGGACGCCGCCGCACTTCTGGTCGCTCGCGCTGTACCGCACCGAAGACTACGCCCGCGCCGGAGTGCCGATGCTGCCCGTGACGCACGGCAGGAAGTACACCCAGCTTCAGGTGCTGCTCTACACGCTGATCCTGCTCGCAGTCAGCCTGCTGCCCTTCAGCACGCGCATGAGCGGGCTCATCTACCTCGCGAGCGCCCTCTCCCTCGGCGGCATTTTCCTGTTCTACGCGGCGAAGATCTACCATCGCTACAGCGACCACATCGCGCGCAAGACCTTCCGCTACTCGATCCTGTACCTATCTTTGCTTTTTGCGGCGCTGCTGGTCGATCACTACTTCCTGATCCAGTTCTGAGACCGTTTCATACGCGCGCTCGGGATACGCGACGCAACGCCGCCTAGAGGTCCCGTATCCGCGCGGACTTGTGCATGCAGCCCTGAAGGTCAGCTCACTCGCCACGGCCGGGTTTGCTTTCCTCGAGATCGTCGGCGGTGTCACCGCCTGCCTGGTTCTCATGCCGTGTGTTGCGGCTCATCGAGCGAATCGTCCAAGGAATTGCTCGACGCCGGCGCGACTTCATCACTGACTACCCGTTCGAGTGGCGCTCACTCCGCGCTGCTTTGTTTTCAAACGTAACGCAAACCGGCCGTGCGTGCAACGCTTCGGCCATACGAATGGATTCCAATACGTCACACAGCGGGCGCGTCGACTTGCGAGGCCTGATTTGGTTATGACCTTGAGCAAACGTGACGGCCGCGGTACCCCATCGAAGAGGACAGGACAAGGACATGGCGATCTCGGACAACACTCTGGATGTTGTCGCTCCGGTGGCGCACGCGTACCCAAGCGCCCGCAGTGACGATACGAAACGCGATAGTCGCGCACGCACTTCTCTGCGCGCCCGGCTGCGAGCTTGCCGCAGCTTGCTCCTGACGCCTGGATCGCAACCCGAGCGCTTTGCGGGCGCGCGTGCCGGTGACGGCATCGTGATCGATCTGGAGTCCAACGTCGCCGTCGCCGACAAGGACCGGGCGCGCGACGCGGCTTTCGCGTTCCTGCGCCAGCCCGCTGAAGCGGAATTCCCGCGCATTCTGCGCATCAACAGTCCGCGCACGGTGGAAGGACTTCGCGACCTGCTCGCACTGCACGAATCCAGCGCGCGGCCTGACGCGATCATCATTCCGAAATGCGAGTCCGCTGACGAGATCGGAGTGGTAGCTGACGTCCTTGAGGGTTCACAGTCGACGATCGGCATCATCCCGATGGTCGAGCTTGCACGCGCGGTGTTCGTTGCCCATCTCATCGCGAGCGCCCACGAACGCGTGTGCGGACTCTTCCTGGGCGGCGGCGACCTCGCCGCCGACCTCGGCGCAGACGGCTCCTGGGAAAACCTGCTGTTCGGGCGATCGTGCATCGTCGCGGCGGCCGCCACGACCGGCATCGCCTCGATCGACGTGCCCTACTTCAAGGGCGATGAGGAGGGACTCAGAAAGGAAGCGACCGCAAGCCGCAAGCTGGGCATGACGGGCAAAGCGACTCTGCACGCTGGCGAGCTTGAAGTCATCAATAGCATCTTTACGCCTTCGCCGGATGCCGTCACCCACGCGCGGTCCGTCATGGCTGCGTGCGCTTCAGCCGGTACCGGCACACCTGTCCTGAACGGCCATGTCATCGAACCGGCCATGGTCCGCGAGGCCGAGCGCGTGCGCGCGATCGCGGACAGGCTACGCAACAGCTAGAGCCTGGTCCGCGTCGCCGGGCTGCGCGAGAATGAGCGCCTCGCCCACCGGTTTCATCACGTAATACGCCGTGAGGATCAGGAAGACGTTGATGGCAAGTGGCAGTACCCGGCCACCCTCGCCGTCGTGGACGTCCGCGAAGATGCGCAGAAAGCGATCGAGTGGCCCGCGTGGGGCAAGTTCGAACATGGGACGAGCGGTTGGCGTCTGCTGCACATCAGCTGCCTAACCGGCGAGCAACCGCCGCGCATCTGGTGAACAGTGGTCATCGTTTGCGGCTTACGCCTGCGTCGGCCGGGTCTACTGCTCGCTTACGGAGGACCGGACTTGGCACGCCGCTTCTACGCCGGGTAGGCTTGCGCATCGCTCGCCGAAGCCCGCGGCGATGTCGCGCACCGCAGAGACCAGCGCGGCGACGTCGGCGTCACTATTGAACGGACCCAGGCCCACTCGAACGGTGCCTTCGGGAAAGGAACCGATCGCGCGATGCGCCGCCGGCGCGCAATGCAATCCCGTACGCACGGCGATACGATACGATTCGTCGAGGATCGTTCCACTGAGAGCGACGTCGACGCCATCGATGCGGAACGAAACGACACCGGTTTCGGGACGCGCTGCCGGGCCGAACATGCGTACGCCGTCGATTGCTCTCAGTCCTTCGACCAGCGCACGCGCAAGTGCCGCCTCGCGCTCTCCGACCGCGCGAATTCCCGCGCTTTCGATGAACCGGACGCCGGCGGCCAGCCCCGCGATGCCGGGGACGTTGAGCGTCCCTCCTTCAAGCCGCCAGGGATACCGCTGCGGATGGTCCTCACTCTCCGAATCGATTCCGCTGCCTCCTTCGCGGAAAGGTGTGACAGGAACGTTTGCGGAGAGGACGAGCAGGCCCGTTCCCATCGGCCCGCAGAGCCCCTTGTGCCCGGGAGCGGCAAGCGCATCGATGCCGAGGCTCACCATGTCGATCTCGACGCTACCCGCGCTCTGCGCTGCATCGAGGATGAACGACGCTCCCTGTTCATGTGCAATGGCGGTGATCTCCTGCACTGGGGCCACGCACCCCGTGACGTTCGACACGTGAGACATCACCACGTAGTCGACGCCTTGGCGACAGAGGTGGCGGAAATGATCGAGGTCGATGCGGCCCGCAGGCGTCGCCTGGCATTGCGTTACGGTCGCACCCGCGCGGCGCAGCGAGTGGAGAGGGCGTGCCACCGAGTTGTGCTCGAAGGGGCCGGTGATCACGCGATCGCCAGGCTTGATGAGACCTTTCAGGACCAGGCAGAGCGCATCGGTGCAATTGAGGGTGAAGACGACGCGCTCGGCACTCCGCGCGTTGAATAGCCGGCAGACATCCTCCCTCGCGTCCTCGACGAGCTTCTGTGCGGCGACGGACAACCGGTGTGACGCGCGGCCCGGATTGCCTCCGTGCTCCCGCACCGCCGTGTCCATCGCGACGTACACCTGCTCCGGCTTCGGCCAGGTCGTCGCCGCGTTGTCGAGATAGATGATTGGCCCGCCCATTGGCGTCATCCCCCGATGTACTTCCCGTACAGGCTCAGCGCCTGCTTCGAGTCTGCCGTACCGAAGATGATGGCGCGACCATCGGGAAACACGACCATGTCGTGATCGTCGGCGCGGAATTTGAGGAGGTGCCCGTTCTCCTGCAGCTTCAGGCTGCCACTCAACGTGTCGCGCAGCAGGCCGAAATCGAGCTTGAACGACGCCGGAGGTACCACCTGTACCGCATCGCGCCCGCAGAGCGACGTCATCATCACGCGCTCCCGACGCTCGAGCAATGCGAACTGGCGCTTGACACACACCTCGCAGTCCTCGGCGCGCCTCGCCGGAAGTGTCGTCACTTCGTTGTCCCAGAGCTCGAAGTGGACGAGGTCGCGGCACGCATGTTCCGTGTTGCCGACCATGATCTTCAAAGCTTCCGATGCCTGCCAGGCACCGACCAGCGAGGTGACGGGCCCAAGAACTCCCACTGTCTCGCACGTAAGCGGCAGCGTTGCCTCGAGTGCGGCCGTCGGCATCACGCAACGCAGGCAGGCCGTTACGCCGGGTACGACCGTCGCAGTGCTTCCGTACGTGGCGAGCCCGGCACCGTAGACCCACGGGATGCCGTGCTTTACGCAAGCCTCGTTGACGAGAGCGCGGGCGTGAAAATTGTCGAGGCCATCCACGAGCACGGTTGCTCCGGCAAGAATCTTCTCGACGCTGACGCCGTTGATGTCGTCGACGATGGCCTCGTAGCGGATTTCCGAGTTGACTCGCTTGAGGTGCGCAACTGCAGCCTCCGCCTTGGGTAGCGATTGCGCGGCGTCCTCCTCGTCGTACAGGCACTGCCGCTGGAGGTTGCTCCGCTCGACGACGTCGCGGTCGACGAGACGAAGCATCCCCACGCCGGCACGAGCGAGGAGGTTGGCAACGGTCGTGCCGAGCGCACCGAGTCCCGCGACGACGGCCACGGAGGCGGCAATCTTCGCCTGGCCGGCCGCGCCGATCTCTTTCACGCGGGTTTGGCGGTCATACCTGGAGGGCCCAGCTTGGGCGTTAGCAACAGTCATGGCGAATCCTGCAGTATCTCGTTCATCGGTCGGTGCACGACAGGCACGGGTCCACCGACGCCTGGATCAGCGCCACGTCGCCGAATTGCTGGCCCATGGTCATCGCCTCGAGCGCTGGAATGTTGACGAACGATGGCGTGCGGATATGGACCCGCGCGGGCGTATCGCCGCCGTCCGATGCAACGTAGTAGATGACCTCTCCGCGGGGCGCTTCGGTGAAGGCGGTCGCCTCGCCAGGAGGAATGCCGGGCATTCCCTCGAACGCGCGGAGCGGGCCTGGCGGAAGGCGAACGAGCGCCTCGCACGCGAGGCGAATGCTTTCGAGCAACTCGAGGACGCGAACCGAGACGCGCGCGAGGACGTCGCCGGCGGGCTGCGTCACGATGGTGAACCCCAGCTCCGGATAGGCAAGGTACGGCAAATCCGAGCGCACGTCGGTCGCGATCGCCGACGCGCGGGCAATGGGTCCGACCACGCCCCACTCGTTTGCCTGCGCGGGGGTGAGCACGCCGACTCCGCGCATGCGCGCCATCGCCGTCCGGCTTTCCATGAGCGAGGGAACGATATCCCGCTTGACGATCTCGCCCATCGCCCGCAATTGCGCGACGATCGGGCCGGCGTCGGTGATGTCGCGGTTTACGCCGCCGATGCGGTTCATGCCGTAATGCACGCGATTGCCGGAGATCGACTCGAGCAGGTCCATGACCCCTTCGCGCAGGTTGGACACTTCCATGAACAGCGACTGGAAGCCGATGTACTCGGTCGCGAGCCCGGCCCACAGCAGGTGCGAGTGCATGCGCTCGAGCTCGCACAAGATCGTGCGGATGTAGACCGCGCGCGCCGGCACCTCGATCGCCGCCAGGGTCTCGACCGCGCGGCAGAAGGTCGTGGTGTGCACGTGCGAGCAAATGCCGCAGACGCGCTCGATCAGCGTGACGTCCTGCACCCAGCCCGTCCGCTGCGCCAGGAGCTCGATGCCGCGGAAGCTGTATCCGACCTCGACACTGACCGTCTGTACGGTGTCGCCGCCGCATTGCACGCTGACCTTGTAAGGCTCCTCGAGCGCGGGGTGGTACGGTCCGATCGGAATGGTGTAGGTCATGACGGCTCCGTTCGCGAGCGCGTAAGTTGCAACGGCACTTCCGCCGCGTCGCGGAAGAATCCTGCGCGCAGCTCGGCCGGCCGCAGCAGCGGCGCGAGGTTCGGGTGGCCCGAGAACAGGACGTTGAAGAAGTCGTGGATCTCCCGCTCGATCCAGGAGGCGGCACGCACGATCGGTGCGATGGATGGCAGCGTCGCGCCGCGCGTGAAGGTCTTGAAGTGCACGGTGCGGCCGGCGGCCGCGAAGTGGTAGATGAGCGCCGTCTCGCCATCCGCATGGGCCAATCCCGTCATCGTGCTGAGCCGGAACCCGAGCCTGGTCATCTCGCGAGCCATCGCTTCCACGTCGAGATCCGCCGCAGTGATCCACACGCCGTCGCGACGGTTCTCGATCGCGGCCGAAGGGGCGATCGCCGCAAGTGCCGCAGTGTCCGGGCTCGTCATGTTGTCGTTCTCTCCCGGTCCGTGTCCGGACCGAGAAACGCATCGCGAAGCCCTCTGCTTGCCGCCTTGCGGCGGCATGCTTCGCATAACGCTTGCTGGTCGTGCACGGATTGCGCCAGCGCGCCTTCGTAAAGGTCGTGAAGCAACGTTTCGGGCAGAGGGATGATCGGACGGCTGCAGTGCGCGCACAGTCGATAGTCGACCTTGTGGGCGACCCGGTGCAGCGACTGGTCGCCGGTGACCGGCGGCAGCTTTCCCCGGTTGGTGATCGCGTGCGTCGGGCAATACTGTACGCACAAGCCGCAGTACGAGCACTGTCCCGCGAAGAACTGCCAGGTGATCGAGCTGCGGTCCGCCGTGTCGAACGAGATGGCCCTGGGCGCACAGACCTGCATGCAGGCGGTGCAGCCCGTGCACAGCGACGGGTCGTGCTCGATCATTCCGCGAAAGCCGGCGGGCGTCGCCACGACGTCGGCGACCGCTCGCGTGCGCGCTCGCGCCGTCAGGTTGCGCCACAGAACGCCGAAAATTTTCATGAACCGTCTTTCCTCAGTTCACGACTGCCGCTGCGATCGAGGCGGCCGCGGCCATCCCGCCCCAAACCCAATAGAAGCGAAACGCGCGGACCACGGTCATTCGCGCGGTCATGGCGGCGATCGCAGTTACCGCGCATACGAGCGCGACGCTTCCGGCGACATAGATCAGGGCATCGGCGGCCGGATCGCCGACGCTCGGCACGAACAGCACCATGAACAGGTCGATGAGCAGCACCACTTCGAGCGCGTGCGATAGCTCGAACAACGCCAGCGGCGCGCCGTTGTATTCGATGTGCGCGCCGGCGACGATCTCTTGCTCGGCGTTCGGGATCGAGAATGGATTGCTCTTGAGCCGGGCGGGAATGGCGAGCAGGAATGCAATAGCTGCGAAGACGCCGACCACGCCGCGGGGGGCGCTGCAGAGCTCGGCTAGGCTGAATCCCCCGGCGTGCTGCGCCATCGCGACCACTGCTGCGAGGAAGGGCACGTTGTATCCGAGCATGAGGACGCCCTCGCGCATCGCGCTTACTTGGCCGTAGATCGATTGCGTGACATAGCCGGCGAGCACGTCGCAGAAGACGGGGACCTCGAGCAGGAACAGCAGCAGCACGACGTCACCGGCAAACGAAGAAGCCGGATTTCCAGGCACGGGAATGATCATGAGACCCAGCGCCGTCGCGGCCACGGCGACCACGGGCAGGGCATAGAAGAATCCGCGGTTCGCTCCTCCCGGCACGACGGTTCGCTTGCCCAGCAGCTTCACCACGTCGAAAAAGGGCTGATAGAACGGCGGACCTTTGCGCCCCTGTAGGCGCGCGGTCAGCTTGCGCGCGATCCACAGGTACAGCAGGCCGAGCCCGGCCGCGCCGAGCATTCCCGGCCAAATGATCAACGCGAAGGCGAAGCGTACAAGGTCGTTCACGATGCCGCCTCGCGCTGCTGGTCCGCGGTGAGCCCGCGCGCAAGGAGCTGCGCCGCCTGTGTTATTCCGGCGAGGATCTGCTGCGGCCGCGGTGGACACCCGGGCACCCACACGTCGACAGGAACGAACTTGCTCACGGGACCATCGACGGTCGGGCTGCGAGCGTAGACATTTCCGCTCGCAGGACACGAGCCCAACGCCACGACGGCCTTCGGGCTCGGCATCTGCGCGTAAACCGCCAGTAACGCTTCGCGTGATCGCCGGGTCACCGGTCCGGTGATGAGCAGGATGTCGGCGTGCTTGGGGCTGCCTTGACGCAGCACGCCGAGCTGCTCCGCGTCGTAGCGCGGGTTCATGCACGGCCCGACTTCGATATCGCAGCCGTTGCAGGAGCCGGCGCTCGTGCAGTAAATCCACGGCGACTTCCGGCGCGAAAGAGTGAGCAGCCACGCGAAGGGGTTCATCGGTTCTCCGTCAAGGCAATAGCGCTTGCGCAACCAGCGGCGAAGCGAATCCGGTCAGCACGCTCGGCCAGAGCCCCAACAGCACCTCGCACGCGGCGAGACACGTCAGCACGCCGCTCGCGAGGTACACGGGTTGTTGCGAGGCGAGCGTCACCGGCGCCGACCCGTACCACGTCCGATGGATCGCGCGCGCATAACAAAGAAGATCGAGTGCCGCGACGACGACCAGAAAGGCGATGAGCGGCGGTCCGCCGTATTGGGCGGCGGCGCTGTACAGCCGCCAATACCCGGCGAAGCCGAACCCGGGAGGCACGCCGATGAGCCCGAACGCGCCGATCACGAACGCGGCCGAGGCGAGCGGTATGGCCTTCGCAAGACCGCGCGTATCGAGTGTCACCGGACGTCCCAGGCGGTACTCCGCGATTCCTACCGCACCAAAAAGGATGACCTTTGACAGCGCATGGTTGAGCGCGCCCACCCACGCGCCGGTCAATCCGACGCCGCCGGCGAGCACGCCGAGCAACAAGAGACCGAGATCGGTGACGCTGGAGAACGCGAGCATTCGCTTCAACTCGGACTGCGCGAGCGCAAGCACTGCGCCGCCCGCCATGGACAGCAGCGCGATCGCGGTCCAGACCGGCGCGAATCGCTCGAAGATCCAAGGCGCAACCTCGCGCAAGCCGGCCAGCTCCGAAAACGTCGCGATGTCGACGATCGCGATCACCACTGCGGCGCTCATCGGCGCCGCGCTCGCCGCGACCTCAGGGAGCCAGAAATAGAAAGGAATGAGGCCGAGCTTGAGCGCGAAGCCTATGATCAGCAGGCACACCGCCAGCTTCTGCAAGACGAGCGACGGCGCCTCGGCGCCGGATCCGATGATCGTAAGTCCCACGAGCGTGCAGCCGATCGCTGGAACGATCGAGTAAAGGTACATGCGTGCAGCGCGTGCGGCCGCCGGAGTCCCGCGCACCCACACCAGCGCTACCGCGGCAAGTTCCGCGATGTCGAGGAGGATCGTCGCCATCCACGAATGTCCCAGCAGTGTTGCCGCGACGACGAGCAGCGCAATGCCCCCGGCGAGCAGCCACCACATAGCCGCACCCTGTCGCACCGACATCGAATAGAGTCCGATGGCGAGCGCGAGGATGGCGAAGCATCCGGGAAGGATCAGCGCCATGCGCGAAGCTCCGTCATAGCAGCCACACTCCCACACACACGCCGGCCGTGCACGCCGCGACCGCCACCGGCGCGTGGCGCTCCACGCGAGCGGCCGCGACGCGGCCAACCGCCGCGGCAAAGTCTCGTATCCCACCCCAGATGCGCAGGTAGATGGGATCTGGGTCGAGCGAATACACCGGCTTGAATGCGGTTTCCGCCATCTCGGCAAAGTCGCTCGGACCGAGCCTGTCGCCGATTGGAAGGGGATCGCCGCCGCTGAACACCGGGACTGCGTTGCCGGTGGGACTGCGCACGAGGCGATAGGCGCCGGCGCCGAGCAGCGCAGCTGTGAGCACTGCCAGGGCTCCGGCGGTGACGCCGACCGAATCCGAACCCGTCGCGACGCCGAGCCAGTTCGTCTGCACGTCCCAAGCGAAGCCGAGGGACAGCACGGCAGGCGCGACCACTGGCACCAGCAGGAGCTGCGGGGCGACACCGAATAGCACGCACGATCCGGCGAGCACACCCATGCCGAGTTGCATGGACACTGGCACTTCACGGATTTGCTGCGCGCTGGTCTGCGATGGAGGGCTGCCGAAGAACCCGCTCACCGTGGCCTTTAGAAAGGAAAATGCCGTGAGCATGCTGACTGCCCAGGCGATCAACACCACCACGGCCTGGTGCGCGTCGAGGGCCGCGTCGAATAAGAGCCATTTCGCCACGAAGCCGTTGGTCATGGGCACACCCATGATCGCCGCGGCTGCGACGATCCAGATGCCCGTGGTCACCGGCATTCGCGAATAGAGTCCGCCGAGCTGGCGCAAGTCGCGCGTGCCCGTCGCGTGCTGCACGGCACCGGCGCACATGAAGAGGGTCCCCTTGAACAACGCGTGGCTGGCGATGTAGTACAGGCCGGCGGCAACGCCGAGGCCGGTGTTGAGCGCAAGGCCGGTGACGATATAACCAAGCTGGCTCACGGTATGGAACGCGAGCAGGCGCTTGAGGTCGGTCTGCTTGAGCGCGAAGACCACGCCCACGAACATCGTCACGCACCCCACGAGCAGCAGGGCAGGCGCCATGGCCTGCCATGGCCCGATCGAATACATCCGGGCGACCAGAAATACGCCCGCCTTGACGTAGCATGCCGAGTGCAGCAACGCAGAGACGGGAGTGGGCGCATTCATCGCCTCCGGAATCCACGTGTGCAATGGATACATGACCGACTTTGCCATCGCAGCGACGAGCATCAACACAACGATGCCCGTCGAAAGCGCGGCCGCGATGGCGGGATCGGTCCAGAGGAACGTGCCGCTGCGTGCGTACAGCAGCATGATTGCCGCGAGCAGGCCGTAGCCAGCGAAGTGCGTGATGATGAGGACCTTGCGGGCGCCGTCCGCCGCCGGCTGCTGCTGGTACCAGAAGCTCACCAGGAAATACGAGCACAGGCCGATCAGCTCCCACGCGAAGTACATGATCAGCAGGTTGGCGGAGCAGACGAGCACCATCAGACCGCCGATGAAAACGAGCATCAGCGAGTAGAAGCGTGTGGTGCCGTGCTCCTCTTCTTTCATGTAGCCCACCGAATACAGAAGTATCGCCGCGCCGATGCCGGTGCCCATCAGCATGAAGAGGACGCTCAGGCCATCCACGTGGTACGCGAGCGGGACCGCGGCGTCCCAATCCAGCAGCGTCGCGCTGAGCGCCTGACCGTCGCGCACTTCGGGAAGGAGCGGTGTGACGCTCAGCAATGCGACCACCGCGATCGCGAATGCGAGCCAGCCCTTTGCCGACCGCGAGAGGAATCGCGCAAGCACGATCTCGAGCGCGGCGCCGCCGAACAGCACGGCGGTCGGAACGAAGACGGCATCGATCATGGCGCCGCGTCCATTATCCGCCCCCGACGGGCGGGAAGATCGTTACGGTGTCGGTGGGCGCGAGGGGCGTAGCGAGACGTTGCAGCCCGCGCACGTCGTGGCCGTTGACGAGGACAATTGAGAGCTTGAGGTCGCCGTCCTCGAACACCCAGCGCGCGAACTCTGGCCCGTACCCTGCCACGAGGTCGCGCAGCAAGTCGCCCACGGTCGCAGCCGGCCGGTCCCATTCCTCTTCCTTCTTGCCGGCGACGTCGCGGAGCGTCGCGAAATAGACGACTCTCACGAGCGGCGCACGTTATGGTTCATAGCGCCGGTCCCTCATCCGCCCGCGACCGGCGGAAAAAGCGTGACGTTATCGGTGGGTTTGAGCGGGGTGGCGAGACGTTGCAGTCCGCGCACGTCCCGGCCATTGACAAGGACGATCGCGAGGTTAAGTAGATCCCCGTTGTCGAGCACCCAGCGCCCGAACTGCGGCCCGTATTCCGCCACGACTCTATGCAGCAACTCACCGACGGTGGCGGCTGGCTGTTCCCAGTCTTCCTCCTTCCTCCCCGCGATATCGCGGAGCATCCCGAAATAGCTGACGACCATGGATGTCCCTTTCAGGCGAGACCGAGCTCTCGCAATCGCGCATCGGTCGGCACGCCGCTCGCGTCCCAGCCGCGGCGCTCGTAATAAATCGGCAGCATCTCGGGCAGCCGGTTCACGCTTCCCTTCGAGGGGCCGGTCTTAATCGGCAGCTTCAGCAACCGCTCCGGCAGCATGTCGTCCTTGGCGCTCAACCCTGCGCGCAGATTCCACAACCGCTCGAGGTTCCAGATGCGGTCGCCGCACTTCATGAAGTCGTCGGTGCTGTACTCGACGCCGGTCACCGCGCTCAGCAACTCGGCCAGTTCCTCCGCCCCGATTCCGAACGTCGTGAATAGACACGCACCAGCGGCATCTAGCGCCGCGGTCAGGTTCTGGTACTTGATGACGAGCTCCGGCTTCCCCTCGATCGTGTCCTTGTCGACCTTCGCGGGCACGCCGAGCACCTCCGGCTGGATGGTGTAGCCGCGCACGTGCGCCGCGCCGCAATTGACTGTGGCATAGTTGAGGCCGATGCCCTGGATGGCGCGCGGATCGTAGGCAGGAATCTCCTGCTTCTTGACGGTCATCGAAAACTCGGGGTGGCCGTACAACTCGCCCAGGCGGTAGGAGCCCAGCGCGAGCTTTTTGCCGAAGCCCACGCCGATAGCGGTAAGCCGCGTCATCTCGACCATGGCTTCCGCGTTGCCCCACTCAAGTGCGATTCCTCCTGTGTCCTCCTTGGTAATGGCGCCGATGTCGTAGAGCTCCATCGCGCAGGCGACCGTGGAGCCCATCGTGATGGTGTCCATGCCGTACTCGTTGCAGATGTAGTTGGCCTTGGTCACCGCATCGAGATCGTCGATCAGGCAGGACGAGCCGAATCCCCACGCCGTTTCGTACTCCGGGCCCTCGCCTTGGCCCTTGAACTTGGGATTGGTGACTTTGGAAACCCGGCCGCAGGAGATGATGCAGGCGAAGCACCCCTTCGGCCGCTGCAGCACCTTGGCGGTGAGCGATTCGCCGCCGATCTTGTCCGCGGTCGGGTAGTAGCCGTCGTGGAAATTCTTGGTGGGATGGGCGCCGATCTCGTTGAGCACGTTGGTGAGCACATCGGTGCCGTAGAGCCGCAGGCCGGTGCCGCCGATCGGATGTTGTTGGATGATCGCGCGCACCTTCATCACCACTTGCTCGAATCGGTCCTTGTTCGCGCAGGTGACGGCACCGGTACCGATAACCGCCACGGCCTTCAGGTTCTTGGAGCCCATCACGGCACCGACGCCGCTGCGTCCGGCCGCACGATGCAAGTCATTCATGATGCAGGCGAACAGGACCTGGTTCTCGCCGGCGGGTCCGATGCATGCGACATGCGCGTCTTCGTCGGTCTCGGCGCGGATCCCATCCGAGGTTTCGGGCACGGTCTTGCCCCACAGGTGGCTTGCATCGCGGATCTCGACTTGCTGATCCTTGATCCACACGTACACCGGCTTCGGCGCCTTGCCTTCGAAGATCACCGCGTCAAAGCCCGCGTACTTGAGCGCCGGACCCCAGGTGCCGCCGGAGTTCGCGGCCGCGATGGCGCCCGTGAGCGGACCCTTGGTCACCACGTTGTAGCGACCGCCCGAAGGCGCATATGTGCCCGTGAAAGGCCCCGGCGCGAAAATCAGCTTGTTAGCCGGAGACAGGGCGTCGACCGTAGGATCGACCTCGTCAAACAGGAACTTCGTGCCGAGGCCACGCGCGCCGATGTAATCCCGCGCCAGATCCGCATCGAGCGGTTGCGTCGATATCTTGCCCGTCGTGAGGTCGATACGCAGAAACGTTCCGATCCATCCATTCATGGCTTCACTCCGAGAATGCGTCTTTGAACTTGGAGGCGAAAGCGCGTTTGCGGTCGCGCGTCGCGACGGTGTCGTCCACCCACTCCAGCGCGTGGCTGGGACAGAATTTTGCGCATTGCGGATCGCCCCCGCAGGTGTCGCATTTGTGGATCTTGTTCGCAACCTCGTCCCACACCGCGTTGCCGAACGGACAAGCTTGCACGCACATCTTGCAGCCGATGCACTTGGCATGATCGAGGTTGACGAGGCCGGTCACTGCGTCGCGCGTCAACGCATTTGGCGTGCAGACCTTGATGCACGGCGCATCGTTGCACTGCTGGCACATCATCGGGACGGAGAACCCCTCGCGCTCCCAGGTGTAGACATGCACGCTGGTTGCCTGCAGGCGGAAAGCGCCCTCGTGCGACATCGAGCACGCGAGCTCGCAGTTGCGGCAGCCGGTACATTTGTCCGCGTGAATCATCAGCATCTTTGCCATCGATCGTTCCTCGCCTTCTCTCTACCTCAATCGCCATCGAGGGACTTCACGCGCAACTCACGCCCGCTAAGCAATCGGGACCCATATGTGCCGCAATCCGGGCAGGCCGATACAAGGCTCGCCGGCTCGAATTCGGCGCCGCACGCGCGGCATGCGGCACGAAGCCCGACCCTCTCGATCACAAGCTTCGCGCCATGCGCAATGGTGTGTGCCGCCACGATGTCGAAACAGAACGTCATCGCGTCCGGGACCACCGCCGCAGCAACGCCTACCTCGACGACAACCCGGGTGACGCTATGAAGACCTTCGCGCCGCCCGACCCGCGTGACGAGGTCGACGATACCCTGAGTCACTGCCAGTTCGTGCATGTCGCGCCCGTCTTTATGTCTGACCCGAGGTCACCGGCGAATCGCAGCTTGCGAGCCGTTACGTCACTGTGTCACATTACAATCAACCCTGATGGCCGTACTGTTACTTACACTGGCAGCTATATTGCAGATGTGACGAAAACAGATCGGCGGTGGCCACAGCGGCGTTAGTTGACCTGCCGCCACATCGGCCTCAGCTGAACAACAGCCGGCCTGCCGCGCGCTCGAGCAGCGGCAGCGAAAGCCACACCAGCGTGCGGTTATAGATCGCCGGGTCGGCGCGCGAGCGCTCGGGCCCCAGGACGTCCAGTCAAAGTCGTCGATCGTCCAAGCCAGGCCCTAGGCTTTGGCGATCTCGCGCGCGCCGCACGCGACGATTTCAAACCGTCACAAGTGAAACGCTGGTCCGGTCGACGTGCAACTGTGCGGACATGCAACCCGGTTGGAATATGTCTTGCGCGCTCGAAGCGGATGCGTCGCATGACCCGTCGGCGTCGTGGCGCGTGCAATCGAATCCCGGTTTGTTACTGGAGCCGAAATGTTCTCTGACATAACTAGTGAGGGTTGGGTCGTCTGGACCGTCGCGATGTTTCTTTGGACGGGGATCCAGATTCTTCTGAATTTTCCGGCAATTGAGGAGTGATCGGCGCGAGCGAACCGCGGTTCGGGCGCCATCCTCAGGCAGCACGGATTTGCGGGAACGCGACGTTGACAATCGCCTGGCGTGCATGCGGGCCATCGGTCACACCTGACATGCACCTTGAAACACACCCGTGACGCCAACGCGCCAACATCTGACGTCATTCGCTCAGCATGAGTCGAACAGAATGGGACCGGCGCATGAATGAACAAATTACTCGCCGCGGGATGATGAAAACGTGCCTCGTGGCCGCTGCCGCTGGTGCGGTAGGCTCGGTCTCGACGGCAGCACGAGCAGCCGCCCCGGATCGTACCGCTAATTACGACGCCATCATCCTGGGCGCCGGAACGGCCGGTTTAGTGACCGCTGTCGAGGCTCACGATCAGGGCATCAAGCCCGTCGTTCTCGAAAAGATGGATTTGCCCTCTGGCAACTCCATTTTTGCCTTGGGTTCCGTGAACGCTTGTGGCACCCGCATGCAAAGGGAAGCAGGCATTACCGATACCGAGGATGCCCTGTTTGCCGCCATGATGGACATTGCGGCTGGCCAAGCCGATCCGGCTTTGACTCGAACCTACGTCGAACACATCGGTAAAGACGTTGACTGGTTGCAAGACACCATCGGCGTGAAGTTTCTCGAACTGGAAAAGCTTCCCTATCCGCGTTTGAGCCGTATTCACCGCGTTGATGGCGACACGATTACCGGCGGGGGCAAGATGATTCGTTGGCTGCTCGCAGCCTGCAGGAAGCGCAACATCCCCATCCTCTATAACACCAAAGCCATTGAACTTCTCACCGACAAGAAGATGGCGGTGATCGGCGTGCGCGCCTTGACCGAAGACGGTTTGGTGGACTTCAAGACTTGCGGCGGTGTGATGATCGCCACAGGTGGTTTCTCTGCTAACCGTGAAATGCTCTGTGCCTACATGGGCGGACCCACGTCGCGCTTGGCTCTGCGTGGCTCCCCGTACGTCACGGGCGAAAACGTCGCGCTCACCAAGCCCATGTTTGCGAAGCTGGTTCACATGGACCAATTCCACTGCGGCCCGATCGTTTCGTCGACGCACGCCAATCCAGCTGACGCGTTGAACAACGGTTACGGCATCATCGTGGATCTGCGCGGCCACCGCATCATCGACGAATCCAACACCTACGTGGCCAAGGCTCGTGCCTTGCCAAGCCTGACTCCGGAAAACAAGGCCTACCAATTGGTCGACAGCAACTGGGCTGACGTCAAGAAGTTGGCAGACAAGTTCACGGATCTGAATTCGCCGTTCTTCCAGGACGACACCATAGAAGGCTTGGCCAAGAAGGCGGGACTGCCCGTAGAGGGTGTCGCCGCCTCCGTCAAGGGTTACAACGACGCGCTGAAGAACAACAAGTTGAAGGATTTGAACCCGCCGTGTACCTACAAGAACCCGCACGCGATGGACCGCGCCCCGTTCTATGCATTCCCGTTCGAAGGCGGCATCACCGCCACCTTCGGGGGCCCGAAGATCAACACCAACGCCCAAGTGGTCACCTGGGAAGACAAGCCTATTGACGGCCTCTACGCTGCGGGCAACGCCGCAGGCGGCTTGTTCTTCCGCGACTACATCGGCGGCAGCCAGTTCGGAGCCTGCACGGTCTTCGGCCGAATCGCCGCTCGCCACATTGCCCAGGCCTGCAAGACGGGCCGGAAGGCCCCTGACGAAGCCAAGAAGGAATGACAATGAAACAGATGCTCTCGGCTTCTCTGTTGTTGGCCGCAGGCTTCGCATTTGCCACGAGCGCCGTGGCTGGTGACTACCTTGCCGACCGCCACCTGCAAAGGGGTGTGGCGTGCGCTCAATGCCACGGCGAAACGGCGCCCTCGAAGGCGCCAAGCATGGATCACTGCTTGAACTGCCACGGCGGCTCGTATGAAGCGCTTGCCAGGACCACGGCCGACAAAAAGCCCAATCCCCACTACACCCACGTGGGCGACAAGGAATGCGCAGTCTGCCATAAGGGCCACCAGGCGTCTGTGCTCTTTTGTAATAATTGCCACCAGTTCAAGATGCAAGTTCCCTAGGCCCTAAGATTCTATGGTTTCATGTCAAGGATTTCGTGAGCCGTCCTGGCTCGAATTCGGTCTTGTGGATGTAGATTGACCAGGCGGTGCGAGCGATGCGCCGGGCGAGGATGACGAGGGTCGCAGTGCTGGATAGAACCTTTGCCCGGTAGTGGCCGGTGAATGCGACGAAGGCATCCGCGCTCTTCAGCGGCACCCTCTCAAGGGTGTTGACCAGCGCGGTACCGACGACCGGGCCGACGCCGGTAATCGTGCACAAGCGCGTGAAGGCGTAAGCGCCTTGCAGAAGTAGCAGAGAGGGAACATGCGCGAATCAGCGCAGCGCCCTGACCGGCACGTTGAAGATGTAGCCTGCGCCGCGCTTGGTCTTGATGTACTCTGGACGCAACGGATTCGGCTCGATCTTGCGCCGCAGCCGCAGAATCTGGACGTCGATCGACCGGTCGAAGATTTCTGCGGGATCGAGCCGCGAAAGCTCGAGCAGCTTCTCGCGGGAGAGGATCCGCAAGGGTGCGGCGCAGAACGCCTGCAGCAGGCTAAATTCCCCGTTGGTGAGCTCGACGCAGTCGCCCGTCGGCGAACTGAGACGGCGCGTGCGCAGGTTCAGCTTCCAGCCGCCGAACTCGTAAGCGCGGCGCTTCCCGTCGCGCGCGGGCAGCAGCTCCGTCACGAGCTTGTAGCGGCGAAGCACCGCGCGAACGCGTGCGAGCAGCTCGCGCGGGCTGAACGGCTTGGTGATGTAGTCGTCGGCGCCGAGCTCTAGGCCTATCACGCGATCGGCCTCGTCCTTCCTTCCGGTCACCATGATGATCGGAATCGCCGATTCGGCGCGCACCTTCCTCGCAAGCTCCATACCGTCCTCGCCGTCGAGACCCAGATCGAGGACGATGATGTCGATCGAATGCTCCAGCAGCGCGCGTGCCATCTCGTCGCTGGTCGCGACGGCCGTCACGTGCAAGTTGTTTCCGCCCAGATAATCCACCATGAGTTCCCGCATCGCCGGGTCGTCGTCGACGGCGAGGACGTGGGGACGGATGTCGCTGCTGACCCCCGCGATCGACCATGTGCCAGCATGCGGTTCAACAACCGACTTCGGATCTTTCGTCTGTCCGTTCACCCTGTTGCTACCTCGCCAGGTCGAAACCACTCCTGAAGCTTGATCGCAGCGTCAACGCCGGTGCGCAGCTGCATTTGGACATATTTGAATGGGGGCGCATCGTCGCACTGTCACACGCATGGGCCGCTGCGTGGCAGATGTGACAAAGGAAACGGCCCGAAAATGTGTACGAGCGTCGCCTCATCCATGCAGCGCTCCACCGCCGATGGCCCAGGGCAGGCCGGCTTTGTGCCGAGTGCCCGTACGTTGTGCAGCCGATCGCGACGGATCGATGCCCGTCATGACGATCGGCCTGAGCTTGATCACGCCATGGCTAAGCAGGTAAACAGCCGTGAAATGGCGCCTGCCGACCGAGAGGCCCTGTGAGTGACGTTGCGAACGTCATTTTGCGAGAGAGTCGCGAAACACTCCGGTAACGCCGTCGTTCGACACTGGAGGCTCGACTGTGCACTCTTTGATGGAGGTTCGGATGACGCGCTTGTTACCTACCCTGAGATCCTTCGGCGCGCTTGTCGCGCTTGCCGTGGGGCTGAGCGGCGCCGCGCGCGGCACCGATCTATCCGAGTCGGTCATTCTGGTGGCCTCGTCGGCGCTTGAGGGAACGCCGTTCGAGCAGTCCGTCGTCCTCGCCGCGCCCATGCCTGACGGAAGGCACATTGGCTTCATCATCAACAAACCGACGGGCCTCAAGCTGAACGCGTTGTTTCCCAAGAACGCTGCAGCGCGCAAGGTAAAAGAGTGCGTCTACCTCGGTGGCCCCGCGCTTCTGCAGAATGTCATCGCCGTCACACGCAAGGCGCCCCAAGGGGGCAATGCCATCATTCCACTCATGCCCGGTCTGGTCGCAGTGCTCGACGCCGCGAGCATCGATCTCGTCGTCAAAAACACGCCGAATGAGGCGCGCTACTTTCTGGGGCTGATGCTCTGGAGCGCAGGCGACCTCGAAGACCAGGTGCGCGAGAACACGTGGGAACTTCGTCGTGCAGATGCCGACATGGTTTTTCGTGCCAAATCACAGGGCCTGTGGAATTCGCTGCGCGGCACGATGGCCACGCTGGACCTTGTGCAGACGAGTCTTAGATGAAGTGGAGACGAGACGCGATGCTGCTCGTCCTTTTCGCAACGACCATGGCGGGATTGAATCGTCTCGAGTCGCTGGCAAAAGACGGGGCAATTTCTACGACGGCGTGCTACATGGCCCTGGCCAACGACCTCACGCCGCTCATCAATGCAGTGGCGTCGGATACAGTTGCCGAGAGCGCGAAGTGCAATGCGCAAGTCGAAGCCGTCGCAGACACAACGCGAGATGCAAATGTCGCTCGATACACTGTAGGGAAAGTAACCGCGGTGAGATATCCCTCGGCACCGAACCACGCCAGCGCCGGCGCGAAAGCTTCAGCCGACACGGCGTCAGCCGAGCCCACGCGGTGACTTAGCCCTGCATTGCAGCAACTGTCTGTACTCGTTCGTCACGAGGCCGATCACGACGGCGTCGAAAACCGTGAGGACGATCAACCAGATCGAATGGGTGAAGTGGAATCTGTATAGCTGGTAGGCGATGAAGAGGCTAAATACGCCAATCGCAATCGGGTAGTACGACACCTTGCCCCGCAGCAGGCCGATGATCAGCCAAAGCTTGATCACGCCATGGCTCAGTAGGTAGACGGCCGTAAAGTGGCGCGTGCTGATCGAGAAGCCCTGCGCCCACTGCAGCAGGTAACTGGCTATGAGATCGCGGCGGTCCTCGAGCAGCTCCTCACGCGCGATTCGCTCGACGAGCTGCAACACAACGGCTTGGGGAACCAGGTAGGCGGCGAGACCGCCTACAATCTCGACGACGGCGAACACGGCCTTGGCCAACAAGCTGACCTCGAAGACCGCATGCACGGTCCGTGCGGACACTCGACGTTTGCGCGCCGGCGTTGCGTTACGCATCGCGAATAACCGGCTGCAGCACCTCTGAAATACGCCTTGAATATGGGCGGTTTCGTAACGATCCCGCTCGTCAGTCTACGCCGACGCACCACGGCCCGATCAACTCCTGTGGACGACGCAGATAGCACTCCCTTAGGCGCAGCCGCAACTCGCTCCCGTAGCGGATCTCTTCGTTCGTAGGGAAAGCGGCTCGCTCAAAAGCCCAGCATTCGCCTCGCTTGGTAACGTGCGGACCGTGAAGTTGGGATTTTACGCCTATATCCATGCGTCGTCCTTTCGTCAGGAGTTGAGCGACGTTATGAGCCAAGCGGCTCCGGCGGCGCCGGGCTTTGCAGCGTTCCACGTTCCGGGTGCCCGGCTCCTCGCCCGTGCTGCGCCCGCGAGGCATCTGCTTCGTCGGCGCGGTCATCGATCTGCCATCCGAACTCGTTCAACTGCTGCAAGAGCTTGTCCAAATACGCGCCGGGATCGGACTCCAGCAGCCTGCTGGTCGTGAATGAATGGTCGTGTGTCGGTTTCATGTGGATCCTCGTGATGGATCGCAGGCCCGAAGTCGCCGCCGAATCATCTTCGCCGGTCGTGAGCATTGCGGTGTGGTGTATTGCAATCGACTGGCATGGCCGCACCATTTCACAAATGGCCCGCTGCGTCACGACTGAAACAAACGGAGGCTCCCCTGGGGAATGCACCGGTCTTGCTTCCGATCGCTGGCACGAGCGACTTCGAAGACGCGGGTGCGCGGCCGCGCCCCGGGGTGGTGGCTGCTGCGACGGCGTCGCTAGGCCGTGGGTCTAGCGACGTGGGTCACGTCTACCATTGGCAGTTAGATCGAGAACCTGCTGCCCCTCCGGGCCCGTTCTTCATGTCGATGGCGCCGCCCAAGTCGATCGGCTGCTCGGATGCCTTGTGGCATTGGTGCTAGGTCCAGCTTGTATGGTCGGGCTGGCGTCTTCGCATTGCTTTTGAGACAGTGAAGATGCCGGGGCGGATGGGCTTAGGTCCGTATCTGCTCTCTCACGAGAGACAGACACCCAAAGAATCCCCCAACCCACACCGCCAAGCGTCGATGAGGAATCTAGCGGCTACAACCGCCGATTTGAACGCAAACTTACGCGGGTGTGTTCCACCCCAGCACGCTTAAGCTTAATCATGGGAAACACAACATGCGAACCCCAACGGTAGCGCGCAATATCGGTTCCGATGTCGCCAAGGATGAGATCGTGGTGGCCTGTTCTGAAGGCAGCTTACCAGTGCGCCAGGTCGCCAATCAACGCGCCGCGGCGCTTGCCTTTCTCAAGAACTTGCCTGCGGGTAGCCGCATCGGCGTGGAATCCACGGGTAGTTGGCGATGTATTGCGCGAGAGCCTCGATGTCCTGATTGCCGACGCCGCGCACGATCGGTTGCATCGAGCCGCCGTCGTTCGCGCGCCGCCCATCGCGAAAGCCCTTCCGGCGCTTTCACGAACGCGTAGCGCGACCCGGCACCGTGCGGGATTTCCACTGCGTGAGGTCGGCTGTGTCCATGGAGATCACCTTCGGGCAAAGACGTTCACATTGGTCACCAGCCGACCCAACCGAATCGAAGCGACTCGTGGCGCACCTCGCAGCACAGACAGACGAACTCGAGCATCTCCACGCCGAGCGTAGACTTTCGAGCGCCTAGCATGTCCACCGATCCGCAGTCGACCAGCTCACCGTTGCATTCCAGCCAGACACCGCTGCACTCGGCGTCCGAATCCGAGGCCTGGCATACGTCGAATTCGCCCAAGACACGCTCGAAGGTGGTGCGGCTGTCCGTGTCCAGCCTCGGTGCTTCAGCGGAAAGGTGTGCAGGTCTGATGTCATGTCAAGCTCCTTATCATCGTGGTCAGGCCACCTCCAACATGGTGGCGGCTTCACTGTCAGGAAACGATTCGTTCGCGGTCATCCGGATCTTCGGCTTGTGGGCATCGATGAACGCACCGGCTACGTCGAGCGTTTCGCGAATGCCGATGTCGACGCCATGTCGGGCGATGAACTGCCGCCCCGCCGCGAGTCCCTCGGCGTGCAGGAGCCGCAGCCACGGCCGCGCCCGCTCAACGCCGTTGCCCTCCTCGAACAATTCCGGCCGCGGCGGTCCGATGCGGTGAAAACGCAGCTCTGCCAATCTGGCCGGCTTCCTCGGTTGCGCGACGACCCGCATCGCGTGGATCGCTTGCATCTCGGCAACGAGGCTCGAATGGAACGCGATTTCGCCGACGCGTCGCCGGATCGCCGGCGGGTCGGCCGGAACCACTTCGATCCGGTCAGGCGCCAGCTGGATGATGATCAAGTCAGTTGCGAGCCCGCTGTGAATCATCGGCCACAAGGCCGGATTGCCGCTGTAGCCGCCATCCCAGTAGCACTCGCCGTCGAGCTCTACTGCTGGAAAGAGATTGGGAACGCATGCGGAGGCGAGGAGCGCTTCTACCGACATTGCGCGATTGGAGATCACGCGCGGCAGGCCGGTCCTGACGTTTGTGATGGTAATGAACAGCGTCGGCGCCGACTCGCTACGTATCGCATCGATGTCGATGTGCGTGGCGATCGCGTCGCGCAGCGTATTAATGCCGCGCGCGACCCGGCCGTACAGCAACGTCAGCCCCGTCGCGAGCAGCCAATCGTTCATTGAATCTTGCCACTGGCGTTCCAGCGGACCCAAATAGCTGCGCACGACGGGGGACGCGACGGGCTGCGCGATCGAGAACCAGAACGAGCGCAGTGCTTTTCGGGCCTTCGCCGGCGATCCCTTCGCGAGCGCGCCGGCAACGATCGCAGCGTTGATCGCGCCGGCGCTGGTGCCGCTCAGTTGCGCGATGCCGAAGGTGCGGCTTGCGAGGAGAGCATCAAGCACGCCCCACGTGTACGCCCCCCACGAGCCTCCGCCCTGCAGCGCGAGACCGATCGGCTTGCGAGCAGTGCCGGCTCGAAGGTGCCTACGCTTGGTCGAGTCCATGCCGCCATTCGATCGTGCCCGGGTGTCCAATCGGTTACGAGCGACGGCGGAGGCAGTCACAGCTGCAACACCGATACCTTTCCGATTCCACTCTTTCGCTAGCTCGCGGTCTCGCCGGACAACTACCCAGTCGGTTGACTTCCGACTGTTGGTTATCGGAATGGCGCATTGTCGCGCACCGCTGCTCGCGAGCTCCCATTTCATCGGTAGCGCTAGCGCATCCACGCAGCTTGGGCTCGCTGACACCTGTGACGCGGTCTTCCCGACGTGTAACTCGTCAGCGACCCGCCTGATGTCCAATCTCTACTGGTGCGATTGTCACGTTGTGACTTCGGCCAACGGAATGACCGGGAATCGACAGACTCACTCGACCATTCCGAAAGCTAGCTCGACTTTCAACTTGTGAAGGAGTAGTCATGAAAAGCAATGCATATCTGATGAGCAAGGTGGTGATTGTCGCGGCACTTGCCGTAGGCGCGGTGGGTGTCGCCAACGCTGGCATGGGACGATTCGAGGATGTGTACAAGTACTTCGACAAGCTGCCCGTCGACAATGCTCCGTCGGCATGGCGTAAAGACCACCCGAACGGCCTCTCCGAGCAACAGCTCCAGGCAATGTCGTCGGACGGGCCCGCGTGGCAGCCTCCCGTCGCAGTAGTAGCTAGTGAGCCCAAATTGGCCTATTGGGAAGACATTGCGCAACGATCCTCTTCGAATTGCACGCGTTCATTGGGTAACTACGGCGTTCTGTGTCCCAAGTCTCGTCCATGAGCGCCGACAAGGAGAAGCTTGCGGGTCGGGTGGCGTCGATCTTCCATCGCGCCAAGCAAGACGCCCAAGCCCAATAACACGACGGTGACAGCGTCGCATCCATGTGGGCGCGACGGCGTTGGTAACGGCCCGCGTCTGATACGAGGCGCCCAAGACGAGTTGCTTGGGCGGCCTCTCATCTCGCCGGCGATTCAATGTAAAGGAGATTCGATCATGCGACCCCAACTTTCCATCCTCGACGCATCGTTCCGCTACGTGCCCTCGTTCTCGACATCCGTGGCATCGACGTGGCGACGCGCAGGCTGGCAACCCACGACCGAGGAACAGCGCAAAGCCCGACAAAAGAATGACCCTTCGACCTCGACTCGTGCCTCGCTCTATTTGCTCAATGCAATCGGTGGTGCAATCCTTCTCGCCTCGCCGGCCGAGTCAGCGCAGGCGGCGGACTAACTCAGCGGGGCACCGTTCATGCAGCGCCACATATTGCACACGTGACGAATGCGCGTCTTTGCGTGACGCGTTTGAGACGCCGCCGGCTCAGACTAGTACACGTGCAGTACCTGCACCTAAGGAGGCCCCAAATGAAGGCGCTAGACGACAGAATGCGGCATCGGCAGCGTCAAAGCGCTGCGGCTGATCTTGCGGCACGAGTCGCGGCGATTTTCGAGCAATACCCAATGTTGTGCGGATTCTCCGTACAAGAGCGCTCCACAGTTACAAAGGACCGCGCGTTGGTCGAGCTCGAGGGAGAGTTGTGCCTCGCCGACGTCTCGGTGGTTACTGCGCCGGCCTTTCGGGTGGCGCAAGAGTTCTCCAACCAGATAGCGTACACGCTGCTCCAGCTGATGGACGAGCAACCCGACGTGTCCGACCTTCTGTGCGGTCGCACATTCGCACGCACATTGCATTGACGCCGCCGAAAGGAGATCCCTCGTGAACCGTCATTCGATGCATCTTGATGAGCACGACGCAGCCGCCGGTGATGTGGCACCGATGGTCGAGAGCGAATACGGGGAGTCAGACGATGTCGACACCGCTGTGGAAGTGGAGCTGTTGACGGCCCGCATACAGGCAACGCGATTCTCGGGCGTCTAATCAGGCTAGCGGTTTC
>Ga0074045_10000805_pt1 | contig 30639 bp, 27 predicted proteins | sample BogForMeECP23OM2_FD_94442 | JGI IMG/M metagenome (GOLD analysis project Ga0074045, IMG submission 94442) | Bog forest soil microbial communities from Calvert Island, British Columbia, Canada - Bog Forest MetaG ECP23OM2 | ecosystem: Environmental > Terrestrial > Soil > Wetlands ...
GCACCGCCTCGACGAAAAGCAATTCGGACAGCTTGCACAGCACTGCGTGCGTGCCCGGTCTCGCACCGCGCTCACCATGCGCCCACGCTTCACTCGCCGCGTTGGGCAGCAGCATCGCGGCACTGTTGTCGCCTACCCGGAACTTGAGCACGCGGGGAAGCGGCGTGACGACACGATCGGAGAGTGTACTGTCACAGGCGAAGAAGCCGCAGACGATTCGCGTCCTGCTTCCTCCGCCGCCGTACCTCACGCGCGAAATTTCGTCTGCGCGGGTGAGGGCGACCATCGCTTGCGTGGTGATTGGCTCGGGTTTGACATCAGCACTGCTGGCGAGCTGATGCACGTCGCCGTGCGGAAAACACACGACCTCCTGTGCGGTGATGGCCAGGGGCGGGCGGTCGCCCACGCGAACGCTGCAAGCTCCTTCAACGATCAGATGGTAGGGAATGACTCTGGCCGCGCCAGGCGCCAGGCGCTTTGCTATGTCCGCGGCGGCCGGCGTTTGCACCGACCAGGGTGCGGTCAGTTCTGCGTCGACGAAGGCGGAACCGCTAAGACGGATTCCGCTCAGAATCTCGGAGAGTGCATCCATGCCGAGCAAGACGTGCCTTTCCGAGCTTGCAATGCCACAACTTGTTGGACGCGCGGCGCGGGCGGCATGTCGATCAACTCTTTCGGTAGGCCGATCATAATCCCGTGGCGCTCCGCCTCCTCCACGCCGCTAATATTACCTCAGGTCGATTACGACTCGGCACGGTTTGCAGACCGTGTCTTCTTCGTTCCACCGAGACGACCGATGCGACAGGAGGCTACGAATGAGTCGAGGCAGTGTCTTCGAGATCCAGGCACCGTTAAGGCAGCGCTACAAAGCCGACCCCAAGGCAGCGCTGGTAACCGACTGCGCGCACGCGCATGGGAATATCGCCGACGACCCATTCCACTCCATCGTGATGCCGATGCCGAGAAGCGGGATTGCGTTTCCGGTGGGCGTTCACGGTGCAGTCGGCGGACTGCATGATGCGCCTACTCCCGGCGACATCCTTTGCGCCGCCTTTGCGGCGTGCCAGGATTCGTCGCTGCGAATGGTGGCGAACATTCTCGGGATCAAGCTCGAATTCCTCGAGGTCGAAGTCACCGGCGATGTCGACGTTCGGGGAACGTTGGCGATGGATGCGCAGGTACCTGTGGGCTTCCGGACAATGCGTTGCGTGGTGCGGCTAAGGGCGGCGAAGCGCACGAATCCACATTTGTTAGAAAAACTCGGCACCGCCTCGCAACGGAGCTGTGTGGTGGGGCAGACGCTCCTTCATTCTCCCTCTATCGAGACGACGTTCGACATGACCGCAGATGAAGCGCATGCTGCGCAGGTAGCGCCCAAACCGGGCGCAGAAAGTACGGCGTGTTTGCGCTCTATCCACGTCGTACCCGAGTAAGACCGTATCGGATGCCGCGCACAGAGGCGGTCAGGAAAAGGAACAAGGCATGTGCAAGCCGTGTGGCGGGCGGGCACTGTGAGTAGGTCAACCTCTTTAGGGATAAATGCAAGATGAAAACGTTAGGCAAGGCGACGATCGCCATATCGCTGATGGCGGTCATTCTGGGGAGTCTTGCAAGCTCCGCAATCGCTCAAGGCGCGAGCGAAACGCAGGGCTTCATTAACCCCAAGGACATCAAATGGGGCGCTGCACCGCCATCGATGCCCAAAGGCGCGCGGTTCGCCGTCTTGCAAGGCGATCCGGCCAAACCGGGGCCGTTCGTCATTCGCCTCATGGTCCCATCCGGCTACAGGATTCCGCCACACTGGCATACCCAGGACGAGAGCCTCACGGTGATCTCGGGCACGCTCTATTTCGGGACGGGCGACAAAGTGGAAACGGACAAGACACATACGCTCACGGCGGGCGGCTTCCATTTCCTTTCTGGAAAAGACCACCATTACTTAGTTGCCAAAAGCCGGGCGATAATTCAGGTCAATAGCAACGGGCCTTTCGACATGACCTACGTCAACCCCGACGACGATTCTCAGAAGGTTCAGAGTCCGTAGGGACTGAAGTCAACGCCAGGGAAGTGGGCGAACTGCTCGCGAATCCGCCTCCGCTGCTTGGCGCTCATTGCGCTGGTTCCTTGGCCGATGCGGCCATCACGGAAGGTTGCGTACCTGCGCTGCAGTAGCCCCGGGTCGATCGCGCCGAGGTTGCGAAATCCCAGGAACGCTAAGACCTGGCGCACCGTGGCCTCGGTATCAACGAGCATCTGCTCGTAGGTGAGCCAGAGGGCGTCGACCGCACCCTGTTCGCGCAGTCGATACCACGAGACATAGAAGTTGACGAACCAGGGTACGGCGATGTCGATGACGAGGTCGAGCAGAGCCGCATCGCTAAAGTTCTTGGTGTTCTCATCGAGCCAGACGAACGAGTAGCCTGCCTCACCGGTCGTCGACTGGGGAATTTGCGCCTTGCGCCGGAGGTCGTGCGCCAGGCTGAACACGATGTCCTCGATGCGCCTGACCAGCAAAATCGGCTTGATGTCGAAGGCACGCATCAAAGCGGCGTTGTGATAGCTGCCTTTGATGTGCAGCTTCGATATGCACCCGTTGGCGTTCGCGAGGCACAGCGCCGGTAGAAACAGGTCCTGTTCGTTGGTCGAGTAGGCGGAGCTCAGGCGAAAAGGGAGCAGGCCCGTGATGTGCCTGAGCGTGTTGGCGAGATAAGTCGACCCCGATTTTGGGACCGCCGCAATGAGGACCAATGGATGCTTGCGGTCCCTGGCCAGCGCCGCCAGCTCAGAGGATGGAAGGCCATCGCCGAGCGCGGCTTCCAGCACCGCGTTGACGAGCTGTTGCCGGTTGAACTGGATGGCCGGCGGGGGTACGGCCTGAGGGGGGGGCAGCTCGGGTCCAGGTTGATCGCTGGTTTCCGATGCTCGCTTGTTCTTGACAGGCACGGTCCTCTCCACGCAGTAGGGGAGGCGCAATCGAGTTAATCGATTTGCCTTAATTACACCATCTTGGGGTGGCCATGTAATGGAATTGTAACAAAATGCTTATGTCATAGGAGCACCGGGCGCCGATGGGCGTTGGGACAGTGCGACCCACAATCGCTGCTCAAAACGCTACGCGATCGCGGGCGGCTTCCACTCCAGCCCAGCGCCACGCCTGGAAAGCGGGCCGAGTTAGGTGAAATCAACCAAGTTGGCCGTGCCCAGATAGGGAGGCGATGTGGTACGCCCCCTGTGTCAGGATAGTTGTCGCGTCGTTCGAAGTTGAACCTCTCAGGGGCGAGAACTGACGACGATTCGACACGTGATGCCCGACCAGCGGCATCACGGGCGCGAACGCGCGGTCCTCGCGAGTCGCCACGAACTGTGCGAGCGCTGGAGTGGCGCGACGCGCAATTGGTTACCCATCGGACTCGTCGTGCTCAACCCTGAACGCGCACCGGATCAGGCTGCGCCATATCAGGCTGCGGCATGACTGACGCGACAACAACCTCGACACTCACCGTACGCCACATGCGCTTCCCAAACGCACGGAAAAGGCACGCGCCTTGCGGCTCGCGATATTTGCAGAGAGCCGATCTCCGCGAATCTTAGTTCATCCGATGTTCTTCATGACGCTCGCCGCCTCGAGCTGCAGGTGCCTGTACCCGTGGCGCGCTTTGCGCAAAGTGCTGCATCGGCGGCTGCACATGCTGTTGCATTGGGGGCTGCGAGTGCGGTGCATTGAACCCATAACTCGGCGAGCGTTGCCCGTAGTGCGGCTGCATCTGCGCAGGTTGCGGAGCGGGCGTGTATTGCCGCATACGCGGCTGTTCTTGGTTGAATTGCCGCTCCATCTGAGCATGCTGCTGTGCGCTTGGCACGTAATGCTGCACACGTTGCTGCGCATAGCTAGGTTGCCGCTGGGCTTGCGCATGCTGCTGTGCGCTTGGCACGTAATGCTGCGCATGTTGCTGCGCATGGCTAGGCTGTCGCTGGGCCTGCGCATGCTGCGGGCCGGACAGGCTTGCCCGGTGCGTGCCTGGCGCGCCCGCGACATGTGCCTGCGCACCGGCGCTCGCGAATGCCGCCGGCCGGGACGTGGCTGTGAGCGATGGGGTGCCATGGTTGACTGAGGCAAGCAGCGCGCGATTGCCACCGGCCAGTTGCTCGTGTCTGACCTGCAGCTGCGTGGCTGGCGTATGCCGCTCGCTTTGCGCTTGCCGCTGCGCGACCGTGGGCTGCGCCGACACGCCCCCCGTGCCGCCGTTATAGCTCACCCGAGTCATTGCGGCGGCTGCTGGCGCTGCCTCGCGGTAGGTATTGTGGATCCTGGTCACGTCAACGTGGCTTATCGCCGTGTTGTAGCTGAAGCTGCGGCCGCTCCAGTGTCCACCGGCGTAGCCCACACCAAAGTAGCCGAAGCCGTAGTCGATGCCACCATAAAATCCCACGTGTGGCCCCCAGTATCCGGCATGCCAGGCAAAGGCAACGCCATCCCAACCCCAGTAGCCCGGAGTCCACAGCGCGCCGATAAAGGGCGCGAGTACCCAGGTTCCAGGTACCCAGTAGTATCCCTCTGGGCCGTACGCCCAGTATCCGGGTGTCCAGATGTAGCCCGGACCTGGGCAGACCGGCTGAACGTACACCGGCAGCGGCGGTGGCGCAAAGCCGACCGACACGAATACAGAGGCTGAGGCAATCGGTGCAGCCAGCAATGTCAAGATCAGCAATCCTAAGCGCAAGAACGCTGAGCTGATCGTAGTGCTGCGGCAATGTGCAGAGATGTTGGCCATATGTCTTAATCGAAATCAAGATGTCAACGCAGAATAGACATCGGCAGATTTCGACAGTTCGGACGCGGCGGGCGTGCGAGCAGCCAAGCACAAAGCTTGTAGGAGGTCCTCCTACCGCATGACAGAATCCCGCGCGAGAAATTCTTGAGGTCGCTTGCTGTCAGCGGCAAACGTGCTGGCACACGATCTCGAGCTTGCGTCTAGCGTATTAGCGAGGTCGTATGACTGGCGTTCGGCCACGACCCCGGCGGCTCGCGACTGCCCGCCCCTACTAACCGAGGCGCTCTCTGCGCCGCAGCAACGTGGTCAGGCACAGGGCAAACACCAGGAAGATAATCGCCGATGCCTGCGCCATCGTCAGACCGAGGATTTTGAAGGACGTATCGGAGCAGTCGCCGGTGGCATGAAGCAACTGGGTCAGCACGTCGGTGATCGCCATGTTGTCGAGCATATACGACAGGCTGGCACTGCAAGAAGCGACCTCCGACGGCGGAAAAGCCTGCAGGTACGTTTGATAGCCGGCGACACCGAGCCCTCCCAGGGTCAGGATGGAAGCCGCCCAGAACAGCGTCCGCTGCGCCCGACCGTGAGGGCGCATCAGAGCAGCGGCGAAAAATACCGGTATCAGCCCAAGGTAGGTAAGTCGCTGGATGATGCACAGCGGACACGGCTCGACGCCCAGCACGTGCTGGACAAAGAAGCTAGCGCCGACGAGTCCGCAACAGACCAGCCCGAGCAGAACGGCGCCGCGAACAGGAGAGGCGAAGAGATACGATAAGGGCTTCATTGCGGACACTCTCCGAATGCGCCGGACTTAAGACCCATCATCCTTGAAACAAGTACCGTCTCGCGGCATCGGCACAATGATACCGTAGTACTTCACGGGCCTCACACGGTTGATATAGGTCAAGTTTTATTCCCTGCGCAGCCGCCTTTGCGGGCTCAATGGGATGCGGCGCCGCGGCCGCTGCCGGACCGGGCGCGGCATCGCCGCGGGGATTCAAAAAGGTCCGAGCGCGACAACCCGCGACATCCGGGCGCGCTTGTCCGCATCGGACAACTCCCGCATCCAGCACACCATCACGTAGGGATGCTCGGTGCGGCGAAACCCTACCCGCGTGTCGACCCGCTCCGCCCGAGTGTCGCCCACATAGCCCCAGATTGCCGCGGCGTGAGCGAGCCGCGCAAAGCTCTCCCGCAGGAGATGCTCGGCGATGCCGCCGTCGCGCCTGATCGCTTCGCGATGCGGCGCGGGCATTTGCCGATAGAGCCGGTCATCGATTACCAGGCCGCCGCACAGGTAACTGTCCTCGAACTGCGAATAGTGCACGTACCCGATGACGCGGATGTCCGATGCTGCGGCTCGATAGAAGGAAACGTAATGAAGCGGGAAATCGGGGGGCGGCGCGTGAAATTTGCGCTGGAACAGCTCACCGACAAAAAAATCCGCCACGCTCACCTCCTGCACGCACAGCAGGTCATGCGCGCCAACGACTGGCGATGCGGCGGCGGGCGCGTCAATCGGCGGCGAGTCGGCGCCGCGGCGCGTCGCCTCCGCGCGCGGATCGGGCGCGGGAGCGGCGTTCGCTACCTCGCGCAGGCGCTTACGCCACGACTGCAGAAATTTCGTCACCACCTCACCTCAAGCCTGGTCCCTTGCGCCAGCGGTGGCCGGTCGCGCCCGCAGCGCGCACCCATCATTCGCCGAGAAGCGCCGTGAGGCCCTCGGGCGAATGCCAATCCTTGCCACAGCTCACGCGTGGCAGCGTCCACCGATTGCTCTCAGGGGTGATCACGCCGGGCTGGCCGGTAAACGCGGCCACCGTGCCGTGCGCCAGGCGCGCGTCCGGCAGGTAGGCATCGACCAGGAACTCACTGTAGTCCCCGTAGGGGAAGGCAAGCAGGGCGCTGCCAGGATTGGGCGCGATGCGCTCGATGTACTCCCGGGCCCGGCGGATCTGCAGCGCGGCCGCGACCGGGTTATCGATAAACCGAGAGGAGGCACGCCTTTCTTTCTCGGCTGCGTCGTGCCGGACCGACGGGCTCACATGGTCCCAGGTATGGTTGGCAATATGAAACAGGCCGCAGGCAACGGCCTGGGGCCACCAGGAATCACTGATCCACTGGTGGCCGAGCATTTCCCGGTCGGCGATCTGCATCCTCGCCTCGCGGCTCGCGATCACGAAGGACGTGGCATGGACGGGCGATTCGAACTCGCCCGCAAATTCGCGCATGATGCCGGCCACCGACGGTTGCTTCCCGTGGAGGGGATGGACGAGCTCGAGGAAGTCAAAGTCGAGTCCGTCGTCGAACGTGATCGCCACGACGTGGTCCGGCAGACGGTCCGAGTGGTGCTCGATGAGGGCATCGACCAGGGTTCGAAGGGGAAGGATGGATAGGCCAAGACGCCGAATGATGCGCAGATCTTCGCGAAAGGCGACCAGGTTATTGGTCGCGTAGTCGTTGCCGGCAATGTTCCCGGAGTGGTAGGTCAGTACATGCGCAAGCCGCATAAAGGGCCGCTTCGATCCGGTCTCTGAATACGGGTGAGGATAGCAAACCCGCGATCGGAGGGGAGCGTCGAGGGCCGAGGGGTGCGCGTAGCAGTGTTCTACGACCGGTCGTCCGGAACGGGCGATGTCCCCAGCTTGAGCTGCCTTGCCGCCAGCGCGTACCCGCCCGCGGCGCCGTCGACGAAGTGGACGTGGTTGCTTTCGAAAACCGAGGGCACGATGCAGGTCATGATCGCGGCCGGCTGGCGATGCAGCCCGAAGCGGGCGATGTTCGATGCCCGGGCCGCGCTCAGCCGGGTCTCGATTCGGTCGGCCACCGAGGCGCTGCAGTCGAGCGTCATGCGCAGATTGTCGTCGAATTTGCGGAAGTCCGAATTCTCGACGACTTCGCGACGATAGCGCGCCGGGTCGAATTCGCCCAGGCGAAGGCCAAGCTTCATGACCGCGTAGGCAAGCAGCGTGTCGAGGAGCACCTTCAGGCGCCGCACGAAGAAGGATTCACCGGCGCGCCGCGAGGCGTGCGCTTCCAGGTCAACGCCGGGCGGCGGCCAGCTCACGCCGGGGGCTTGGTCAGGCACCGGTCGCGCGACTTCCGGGCTGGCCTCAAGGTCGGCGAGCAGCTCCTGGACCAGAACGCGGAAGGCAGGGTCGCCGTGACTGACCGGGGCGACGACCAGCGAGACGATCAGTCCGTGCACGGCTGGAATATCGTCCCAGCGGCACGACAAGCCGCTTAGGTCCGGACGCGTTCCCGGGCTCGCCGGCGCCACGGCGAAGCGACCGTCCTTCAGCGCCGCCTCAGCCCACGCGAGACCGCCGCCCGAGAACATCGCGAACGAAACGTTGCCCGATGGCCCGAACCGCGCGACGCGCACGTCGAGCCCGTGCTGGCGCACGTCAGATACCGGAACGAGGGCCGCGCGTAGTTCCAGTCCCAGGTCGTCGCGCGCCCAGGCGGCAGTGGCCGAGAGCACCGAGCGCGCCAGGTCTGCATCGCCCCCGGAGACGGCAAAGCTCGCACCGTCGCCGCCGAAGACGAAGGGAAACTTGCGCCCCTGGAGCGCGTTGGAAAGCGCGGCGATGACCGACGCGCCTGCCGTGTTCACCGCTTTGTAACGGCCCGATCCGATCGCCTGCGTCGAGCTGACGACGTCGGTCAGGCCGACCAGCCAGTCGTCGGGTAACGGCCGATACTGCCCCGGGTCCATGATGCGCTCGAAGCCCTCGAATACGGGCAGGCGGTCGTAGAAGTCGGCGTTTTCCGGCATCGGGTTTCCAGGCATGTGACGGTCGTTCGCGGTCGGCTCCAGTGCGGCCTGTTTCCCCGCGTGGACCTGCCAATGGCTAGGCGAGTGTAACGCCGACCAGCCGGCCCACGCCGTAGGTGATTGCGGCGGCCACGAAGCCGAGCAGCAGTGAGCGCAGGCTCGTCAGGATTACGTTTCGGCCCGTGAACAGGGAAGTTCCTGCGCCGATGAGCGCGAGCGCGATTCCGGACAGCAGGAGACTCTCCAGCACGGCCGCGTTGCCGTGCCACCAGAAGAAGGGAAGCACCGGAACGATCGCCCCCAGCGCGAAGAGCAGGAACGACGACCCGGCTGCCGCCCAGGGGGAGCCGCCGAGCTCGTCTGGATCGATGCCGAGCTCTTCGCGCACCAGGGTATCGAGCGCGGTGTTCTTGTCGGCCATCAGCCGCTCCGCGAGCGCCCGCGCCTGCGCCTCGTCGAGCCCCTTGGACTGGTAGATCAGGATCAGTTCTTCCTTTTCTTCCTCGGGCGCGCGCTTGAGCTCTTCGGCCTCGACGTCGATCTGCTGCTGGCTCATCTCGCGCGAACTCGTCACCGACAGCCACTCGCCGATGGCCATGGAGCAGGCGCCGGCAATGAGGCCGGCGAGGCCGACGGCCAGAATGGGCGTGCCGGAACTCACCGCGCCGGCGGTGCCCATGACCAGGCTCAGGTTCGAAACCAGTCCGTCGTTGGCTCCCAGCACCGCGGCCCGCAGCGCATTGCCGCCTTGGCGGTGGCGCCCTTCGAGCCCGGCCAGCGTGCGGCCGGGCAGGCCGCCGGGAATCGACGCGGCGATTTGCTGCACGATGCGGTTGTGGGAGCGCTCCGCCAAGGGCAGGCCGCCGGCTACGGCCTCCGGTTGCGCGTCGTATTGCCTGCTGTCTCGCTGTTCGAGGCTGCTTAGCGTTGGCAGCACGAACTGCGGCCCGAAGCGGCGCGCCAGCCACGCGAGCACGCGCGTCCGCCAGCTCAGTTGCAGCGGTCCGGCTCGGGCCCCGGCTTTTGCCAGCTGCTCGCGCCAGAACTCCGCATGCGCTTCCTCGACCGCGGCCAGGCGCCGATAAACCTCGCGCAAGTGCCCGTCGGGCTCGGCCTCCGCCAGGGCATGATAGAGGGCTGCGCTGTCGAATTCGCCCTGCAGGTTGGTGCGGTAGCGGTCGACCGGACGGCTGTCCGTCATGGCAACTCACCTTGCAGTCGCGCCACGTCGTCGGGCGCTTCGTAGCCTACCGGGATTGCGAGGACGGCGGAAGGGTTCCGCGCCAGGGCCCCTGCCAGGGGGTCTCGGAAGCCACCCGGCTCAGCCGACACCCTCGGCTTCTTCGAGCGGGGGCCTCGACAGCAGATAGGTGGGCGCCGCCGTGGCAAAGGAGAGAAACGCTTCGGGCTCCATCGGCCGGGCGAAGAGGAATCCCTGCAGCACGTCGCAGCCCTGCTGCACCAGGGAATCCGCCTGCGCGCGCGTTTCCACGCCTTCGGCGATGGTGCGCAGGCGCAAGCCCTTGCCCAGTGAGATTGTCGCGCGAACGATCGATGCGGTCGCCTCGCTGGTCGTCAGTTCGGCGATGAACGTGCGATCTATCTTCAGGGCGTCCAGCTGGAATCCCTTGAGATAGCTGAGGGACGAATAGCCCGTGCCGAAATCGTCGAGCGCAATCGATACGCCCAGCGCCTTGAGCTCCGCGATGATCGATTTGCTGCCCTCGATATCGTCCATGAGGAGCGACTCGGTGAGCTCGAGTTCGAGAAGCTTCGGATCGAACCCTGTGTCTTCGAGCACCGATCTTATCGTGTTGGCCAGGCTGGCCTGGCGGAACTGGCGGCTCGATACGTTGACCGAGACGGCGGTGCGCGGCAGGCCGGCGCGGTACCAGCGATCCATCTGCCGGCAGGCGGTGTGCAGCACCCATTCGCCGATCGAATCGATGAGGCCGGTCTCCTCAGCCATCGGTATGAATTGCCCAGGCGAGACGAGCCCGTAATCCGGATGCTGCCAGCGCAGCAACGCCTCAACGCCGGCCAGACGGCCGGTTCGGGCAGATATCAGCGGCTGGTAATGCAGGAGCAGCTCGCCCCGTTCGACCGCCTGGAACAGGGCATTCTCCATCGTCAGCCGGCTGTGCGCACCGGCGCTCATGTCCGCACTGTAGATCACGTAGCAGTCCCCGCCGCGTGCCTTGGCCTTGTACATCGCGGTGTCGGCATTCTTGAGCAGCGCCTCGGCGTCCGCGCTCGAATTGGGCGATACGCTGATGCCGATCGAAGCGGTGACGTGCAGGCCCTGCGCGTCGACAACGAACGGCTCCTTGAGCGCGGTCAGGCAGCGCTGGGCGACGGTGACGCTGGTGGCGGCATCCTGGAGGCCGGGCAGCAAGAGCACGAACTCGTCGCCTCCCCAGCGCGCCAGCGTATCGCAGTCCCTGATGCAGGACTTGAGTCTGGCGCCGGCGACCTTGAGCAGCGCGTCGCCCATGCCGTGACCGAGCGTGTCGTTGATGTTCTTGAAACGGTCGATATCGATCATCAGCATGGCGAGCTGCGAGCCCTCGCGGCGTGCCTGGGCGAGACCGCCGGCAAAGCGTTCGTCGAGCAGGAAGCGATTGGGAAGGGTGGTCAGGTGGTCGGTCCGGGCCAGATCATGGAGGCGCTCCTCCATCCGTTTCCGATCGCTGACGTCACGCGAGATGCACAGCACCTTCATCGTCTGTTCCCCGGCAGCGCCCTTCATCTGTCGCAGGGTCGTCTCGAACCAGACGTAGCGCTGATCCATGTGGCGCACGCGGTAAATGACCGTTGGCAGCGCCTGCGTCTCTATTGCCTCGACGAATGCGGCGCGCACCACGTCACGGTCTTCAGGGTGAACGTACTCGAAGAGCGAATGACCGACGATCAGGGTGTGCGAAATGCCGAGGATGTTGGTCGCCACCGGGGAGGCATAGGTGATGACCCCCTCCGGCGTGTGCTTGGTAATCAGATCCGTTGAATTCTCGGTGATGAGCTGGTAGCGGTGCATCGATTCGACCAGTGCGTCTTCCCGCTCTTTCACGCGCGCCGTGAGTCGATTGAATGCCGTGGTCAGCGCGCGAATTTCGCCGCTGCCCTTGTCGCCGGCCAAAGGGGTGATTTCCTCGCTGCCGGTGTATTCGGCGAGGTGGCGGGTCAGGGACACGAGCGGCCGCATCGTATGTCGCGTCAGAACCCAGATTGCGGCGACCACGATCACGCATGCGAGCAGGAGGAACTCGACGAAGCGGAAGATCAGATGGTTGACCGCGAAGTAGGCTTCGTCCTTCGGATACACCGCGGCAACGATCCAGTTCGACGTGGGGACTCGCCTGTAGGAAACGAGCGCCTCGCGGCCGTTCGCGTCCACCGTCTCCTCGGTGCCCTCGAAGCCCGCGAGTGCGCGGTCGAACAGGGCATTGGCGTGCGGCGCATAGGCGACCTGGGAGAGCCGCTGCGTGTCCGGATGCAAGATGAGCATGCCCTGGCCGGTGACGATGTAGACATAGCCCGTCTCGCCGATCACCGTCTTGGCGACGTTGCCGAGTATCGCAGGGTGAGTAAGGTCGAGGCTGCCGGCAAGAACGGCAACCAGCCGACCGTCCTTGGCGTAGACCGGCATGGTCATGACCAGGACCATGTTCGCGTCGCCGGCACTGCTCAAGAACGGCTCCGAGATTACCGGCTCCCGGGTTCGAACCGTATTCTTGAAGTACGTACGCCAAGAGAAGTCCTCACCGCGCCGGCCAGTGCGGAAGGGGCGCTCGGCAAGCAGCGTGCCCTGAGGCGACATCAGGAACACGGATCGGTCGGTGGCCGCGTACAGCCCGGTATTGCCGTCGAGGTAGCGCTGGGCAGCCTCGGACGAGGCGACGTCCCCCTCGGTGATCTCGCGCGCGCTCAGCGACAGGATGCGCTGCAGCGCGCGCAGCTTCTGGTCGACATTGTCCGCGATGCGCTCGACGAGCGTGTCCTGCTCGGCAGTCATCACGTTCCTCAGCTGCGTGCGAAACGACTGCAGCGAGGCCACGCCGAAGGCCACGATCGTGGCCAGAAACAGCACCGAGATCGCGGTCGCCGTGCGCGTGGCCAGCGTGGATCGCTTCAGCCGTAGTAACAAAGCACGCATTTTGTGTGTAGCGTACAATTGATTCGAACCCGAACGTTGACTCGCCAGGACAAAGGCCGGGGATCTACTGCAAAAGCCATGCCGTTCCCGGATGGATCGACGTCTGTGCTCGGGGGCACCCGGGCTGCCTTGGGCCGCCGATGCGCAGGCGTCCATGGGCCAAAACCGCTGCGAAAAGGTCGGCTGGAGCCGCGCCGGTGTGCCGGTCGCGGCGCGCGCCGTCTTGCTCCCGGCCAAAGGGCGGATCGCCGCCCCTCGGCCCGCGACGCGCGCGGTAAACTGCCGCTGGCCGACACATCCTGTGCCTGGAGCGCCGGCGGCGTGCCGCCCGGCGCGCCACCGCACCGGTGGGCTCCACGGTCAAGCCGCGCGGTGCCGGACCGCGCCTGATTGTGCTGGGAGGATCCGATGACAGCGGCGTGCAAGCACCTGCAAGAGGTCAAGGTCACGCAATCGGACAAGGACTATTGCGAAGACTGCGTCAAGATCGGCGGCGTCTGGCTGCACTTGCGCATGTGCCTGACCTGCGGCCATGTCGCCTGCTGCGACTCCTCACCCAATAAGCACGCGAGCGCCCATTCCCGAAAGAGCCGTCACCCGCTGATTCGTTCGGTGGAGCCGGGCGAGGGGTGGGTGTGGTGCTACGTCGACGAAATCGTCGCCGGCGAGCTGCCGCCGTTGCGCTAGGGGCGGCGGTAGACCCTGCGCCCGGAAACGTAGGTCGCCTGTACCGCGCGATCGTCGGCGAGCGCGATCTGGATGAACAGGGCTTGCTCCAGATTCTCCGCGTAACCCATCCGATAGGCGATGAGCGGAGTCGATTTGAGGTCGAGCACCACCAGGTCGGCCTCCATTCCCTTGGCCACGCTGCCGATCGTGTCCTCGAGATAGAGCGCGTGCGCCGCGCCGCGCGTGGCCAGATAGAAGGCGTGGGCGGCGGGCAGCGAGCGGCCATGCAGCTGGGCGGCCTTGTACGACTCGTTCATGGTCTGCAGCATCGACAACGAGGTTCCAGCCCCGACATCGGTCGCCAGCCCGACTCGGACCGGGCGCGCCGGCTTCACGAGTTTGCCGAGATCGAGGCAGCCGCTGCCGAGGAAGAAGTTCGACGTCGGGCAATGCGCGATTGCGGTGCCCGTTTGGTGGCAGCGCAGCAGCTCGGCCTCGGTGAGCCAGATGCCGTGGCCGTAGATTGCGCGCCGCCCGAGCAGCCCGTAATGATCGTAGACGTCGAGGTAGCCCTTGCGCTCCGGAAACAGCTTCCGGATCCACTCTACCTCCTGCCTGTTCTCGGCAACATGCGACTGCAGGAAACAATCGGGGTGCTCGGCCCTGAGCGCGCCGGCAGCTTCGAGCTGCGCCGGGGAGCTTGTCGCGGCAAAGCGGGGCGTGATCGCGTACATTGACCGCCCGCGCCCGTGCCAGCGGCCGATCAGGGCCTTGGACTGGTCATAGCCGTCACGGGCGGTGTCGAGAAGCTTGCGTGGCGCATTGCGGTCCATGAGGACCTTGCCGGCGATCGTGCGCAATCCGAGACCCTCGGCCTCCTCGAACAGCGCATCGACCGATTGCGGGTGGACGGTGCAATGCACGGCGGAGGTCGTGACCCCGTTGCGCAGGCTTTCGCGCAGGAAGACCTTGGCCACCGCACGCGCAACCTTCGCGTCGGCAAAGCGTTGCTCGGCGACGAAGGTGTACTTGTTGAGCCAGTCGAGGAGCTGCAGGCCGCCCGCCCCGATGATCTGAGTCTGAGGGAAGTGGACATGGCAGTCGATGAACCCGGCGCTGATGAGCGCGTCGCGGCCATAGTCGACCACCCGGGTGCCGGGTGGCAGCAGCCGGCGCACCTCGGGAGCCGGGCCGAAGCCGACGATGCGTCCTTCCGCCATGGCGACGATCGCGTCCGGCTCGTAGCGCAGCGTCGCTTCGATGCCGCGCAGGAAGGGGTCGCCGCAGAAAGTCAGCACCGGTCCGCGGATCGCGGCCGTGACAACAGGCAGCGCGCGCTTCCGCGCAGTGGGCGCGCGCCGACCGGCGCCAGGCCTTGCCGCCGTTCGCTTGGCGCTCATCGGCGCACCGGGGGTGACGCGGGCGAACCGATCATCTGCCCCCGGAGTCTCCCGACGCGCGCGGGCGGCGTCGCGGCGCCCGGCGGACGTTCTTCCAACGCCGGTGCACCCAGTACCATTGCTCAGGATGGCGCAGGATCAACTGTTCCAGCGCGGCATTGTATGCCCTGGTCGTTTGCTTGATCTGCACGCCCACGTCGGCGGCGGCGACCACACCGAGCGCTTCCTCGAAGCGCAATACGTGCCGTCCATCCGGGTTGCGCCAGCTTGCCGCGGGCAGCACCTGGGCGTCGGAGGCGAGCGCCAGCAGCGCTAGGCTCTTGAACGTCCAGGCGGAGTGACCGAAGAAGTCGACCTCGATGCCGTCCGGCGGGCCGGCGTGCTGGTCAAATGGAAAAACGACCGCATCTCCGGCCGCGAGCGCATCGAGGATCGCGTCGAGCGAGCCGCGTTTCGGCAACACGCCGAAGCCGGCACGCTGGAATCTCCAGTTGACGAAACGGTCGAGCCAGCGCGGCTTGATCTCCCGGCGCACGAAGTGGATGCGGCCGCGCAGCTGGGGAAAGCGGCCAAGGCCAGCCACGGTCGCGACCTCCCAGTTGCCCAGATGGCCGGTGAGCACGAGAATGCCCTTGCCGCGCTCGAGCGCACGCCTGAAGACGTCGACATTCTCGATATCGACGATCGCCTTCTTGCGCGCCGCGCTCATCCAGCGGAAGCTCAGAAATTCGGCGCCCAGACGCCACAGGTGCGCATAGTGCGCCTGGGCGAGGCGCACTATTTCCGCGTCGGAGACCGCTGCGCCAAACACCCGGCGCAGATTGTCGAGGACGACGCGGCGCCGGAAAGGCAGCAGCCGAAAGACGAGCCGGCCGCACCACGGAACCTCAGCCGTATCCGGCAGGGCGAGCGCAACCGCGGTTGCGCTCGCGCCGCTATGGGTCAACGACAGCGCGATGCCCCGGATCCGGTTCTTCGCCAGCACGGAGGCGGCAACCGGACTGCACACGACGCACGGGGCGCCGTAGGCATCGCGGGCAACCGAAAAATCCGCGGCTTCGATGCCGCCAAGCGCGGCTTCCCGCGGAAAGAGCTTGACGCAGGCTTCCTTGGCGGCAAAACGCGCCGCGAGGCTCGCAACGCGGCCTGGGCCGTCGCCGCTGTCTTCAAGTTCCCGGGCGGTGAACAAGCGTTGCAGGTCGGAGGGCGCGCTCGCCGCGAGCAGCCGTTCGATGCGCTCTATCTCGACGGTGTCGATGCCGCAGCGCGTGGCGCCATCCGGACTCGCCGCGGGGACCTGCGCCATTGCCGCGAGGCTAGCTGTTGGCGCGCAGCAGCAGCGCCGCGTTGGTTCCGGCGAAGCCGCGGCACAGGACCAGCGCCACGTTGCTGCGCGGCGAGGCCGGCTCGGCACGGACCGGCACGCCGGCGCAGTCGGGGTCGGCGACTGCGTAGGTGGCAACGCCGGGCACGGTGCGTTGCCGCAGGCTCGCCAGGGCCAGCACGGCCTCGATGATGCCGGCCGCCGCGATCAGGTGGCCGAACGCCCACTTGAACGCGGTCGCCGGCGGCGCGCCGGTGCCGAAGACGCGGCGAATCGCCGCCGCTTCGGACGCGTCCGATTGCCGCGTGCCGTTGCCGTGGGCGGCGATCATGCCGACGCCGGCAGGACGCAAGCCCGCGTCGTCGAGTGCCGTCTCGATCGCCCGCGCAAGCGCGTCACCGTCGTCGCGAATGGCGAGCAGCCCCTGCGCATCGGTCGCCGCTCCGCCACCGAGCACCTCGCCCAGAATCGCCGCGCCGCGCTGCCGCGCCGACGCTTCGGTCTCCAGCGCAAGCGCCGCCGCGCCTTCGCCGAACAGGCTGCCGTCGCGGCGCGAGTCGAATGGCCGGATCGTCTCTTTGGCCATCAGGCCGACGTCGTGGTAGTAGAGCACCATCTGCGGCTCGATCGGGGCATCGTGGCCGACGGCAAGGGCGCGGTCGGCCTCACCGGTGCGCAATGCCTCCATTGCCTCGATGACCGCGAGCGCGCCACCGATGCTGTGGTTGGTTATGCAGGCGTTGGCTCCCTTGAAACCGTGGCGGATGCCGATGTGCCCGAGCACGTTGTTGGGCAGCGTACGCAACAGCCACATCGGATTGACGGTGCTCGAAAGCTCGCGGCCGAACGCGGGCAGCTTCTCCGCGGCCACGGTCAACAACGGAAAGAAATCGTATTGGCTCTCGTAGTTGCCGCCACCCGAGCCGACGTAGACCCCGGTGCGATCGCTGTACTCGGCCGCGGCCGGCGCATCGAGGCCGCCGCGGTACGCGGCGAGCCCCGAGGCCTCGATCGCGCGGTCGGCCGCATACAGGCCAAGCAGATCGGTGCGGAGAATGAGCTTGTGCAGCTTGCGGTCCTCGACCATGTCGCGCGCTTTGAACTCGGCGATCTCGCCCGCCACCCGCACCGGCCAGCCCGCGGTGTCCCACTGCCGGATCGGGGCGATCGCCGAGCGACCGTCGCGCACCGCCTCGAGGATTGCTGTCGGATCGCGGCCCGCGGCACAGACCGCGCCGGTTCCGGTGATGACGACCCTGCGCTCGCTCATCGTGCGTTCCGCGGCGAAGGCCGGCTCACGCCTGGATGCCCGCGCCGTCGACGTCGGCGGGCGAACGCAGCACGACGCAACTGTTGGAGCCGCCGAAGCCGAAGGAATTGGACATGGCGACGCGCACCCGCCGCCGCTCGGGCACGTCGCGCACGAGCGCCAGGTCGCAGTCCGGGTCGATCTCGCGCAGGTTGGCGTTGATGGGCAGCTGCTCGTGGCGGATGGCCAGGGCGCAGACGGCGACTTCCACCGCGCCGGCGGCGGCGATGAGATGGCCCATCGAGCTCTTGGTCGAACTGACGGCGACATCCTTGATGCGCGTACCGAACACCGCGTGCAGGGCGGCGCTTTCGCTGCGATCGTTCATGAAGGTAGAGGTACCGTGCGCGTTGACGTAGTCGACCTCGTCGAGCGCCGCGCCGGCGTTGGCGAGCGCCTGGCGCATCGCCTGGATGGGCCCGTCGCCATCCGGCGGGGAATCGGTGATCCGGTAACTCGACAGCGAGTTGCCGTCGCCGGCCAGCTCGGCGTAGATGTGGGCGCCGCGCCGCCGCGCCGCGCTCCATTCCTCGAGCACCAGGAAGCCCGCGCCTTCGCCAAGCAGGAAGCCGTTGCGGGTCGCGTCGAAGGGACGGCTCGCGCGCTCCGGGGTGTCGTTGTCGGCAGAAAGCGCGGACAACAGGCAGAAGCCGGCGATGCCGACAGGGCTGATCATCGAATCGAAGCCGCCGGCGAGGGCGCAATCGACCGCGCCACGGCGTATGAGCTTGAGCGCGGTGCCGACCGCCTGTCCTCCCGAGGCGCACGCAGTATGGACCGAGGTCGCGTAGCCGCGCATGCCGTAACGCCGGGTGAGCAGCGACAGCCCGGTCGTCGACTGGCTGCGACAGAATACCAGCGGGTCGTTCGCCGACCCGTCGCCTAGCAGTCGCGCGGCATCGAGATCGCCGTTCGCGGCACTGTGACCGTGCACGGCGAGCAATTCGGCAAAATCGACGCCCATCATGCCGGTGCCGACCGCGCAGCCCCAGCGCTCGGCGGTCGCGGCCGTGGGCAGAATGCCGGCGTCGGCAAAAGCCTGCTCGGCCGCGGCCAGCGCGAAGCGGTGGGAGCGGTTGGCGAACTTGAGCAGCTTGCGATCGTCAAGCACCGCCGCGGCATCGAACCCCTTGACCTCGGCGGCGATGCGCACCGGAAAGCCCGACGCGTCGAACAGGCTCACCGGGGCGCCGCCGCTCCGACCCGCGAGCAACGCCGCCCAGGTCGAGCGCACATCGTTGCCGACCGGTGTCACCAGGCCCAGGCCGGTGATCGCGACGCGGCGCGACGCGGCCATCTAAACCGTCCCCGCGCCGACATCGAGGCGCGCGGTGGCCACCACGCGCCCGGCAGTCGACGCCGAAAGGCGCAGGTTGACCGCATCGGCATCGGCGGCGACGAACTCCGCGCCGAGCACGACCTCCTGACCGGGCGCGATGAACGAGCGCATTTTGACGTGGGTCATGCGCCGCGGCGTAAGCGGCGCCGTGGCCGCGGCGCCGATCGCCACCCGGGCGAGGTCGAGCGCCAGGCGAATCTGGCTGTCGAGGAGCAAGGTGGCCGGAAAGACCGGGCGGCGTGGAAAGTGATCGGCAAAGAACGGTGCGAACCGCGGCACCTGCAACAGCGCGCGCGCCGACTTGCCCGCTACCCCGTCGAGGCCGACCAGCCGGGGCACGGGCACGCCATGAAAGCGCTCGCCCGGCGCACCCGCCGTGCACAGCAGCTCGAAGCGCTCGCGCATCGCCTCCGGGGCGTCGAATTCCTGCACCGGCAGCATCGGACCCAGACAATGCTTAAGCTCGATGGCTTGCACTCCGGCGACGCGCGCGGCACCGCTATATGCGACCGCGTCGTCGTCGCAGCTTTCGATCCCGACTTCGAGCTCGAGCCGCGAACCGGGTGCGACTTCGCCGTGAAAGATCGTCTCGGTGGCCAGCGCGGCCACCGGCCGGCCGCGGAAATCGATCCGCGCCATGGCGATCCAGGCGGCAAGCTGGCCGACCGCTTCGGCGACCAGGCACGCCGGAAAGACGGCAATGCTCCCGGGCACCGCGAAAACCGCCCGGCCGCGCACGCCGGGTTCGATGGCGGTGATCCGATCGACGAAGGAAAACGCGGCGAAGTGGTCGCTCATGCCCTGGCAGCGCTCCTGACGCAATCAGGCGGGCGCCGGCGCTTCCCGCTGGGCGTGGATGACGAGCTTGCAGAACGTCTCCGGCGTGAACAGCCGCGGGATGTCGGCGACCTTCATCGGGTTGGCGAAGCGCTCGGGCGGGATCTCGGACAGGTATCTGCGCAACTGCGCCAGACCCGCCTCGGTCAGCACGCCCTTCTGCTCAAACTCTGCTTCGGGCATGTCGCCACGCGCGTTCTCGATGATCTTGCCGCGCGGGATCTTGACCTTGAACGCCCGCTCCAGGCGGAAGACCATGTCGAGAAAGTCGATCGACTCGGCGTCGAGGCCCTCGATCAGCGACACGTCGAGCTTGACGTCCTCGACGTCGCAGCCGAGGGCGTCGGCCATCGTCTCCGCGACCTTGGGAAAGACCGCCTGGATTTCTTCCTTGGTGATATCGGTGTTCGCCATTGCGCTCACTCCATTTTGAAGCCGCCATCGACATTGAAGATCTGACCCGTCACGTAATCCGCATAGGGCGAGGCGAGGAACCACACCGCGTACGCCACCTCTTCCGGCTTGCCGTAGCGCTTAAGCAGGATGCGCGAGGTGACCTCGCCCCCCGCCAGCTCCCGCACCGCCTGCGACATCTCGGTCTCGATCACGCCCGGGGCGACGCAGTTGACCGTGATCCTGCGCGGCGCGAGCTCCACCGCGAGCGCGCGGGTGAAGGCGTTGATCGCGCCTTTGCTCGCGGCATAGTTGGTCTGCCCGCGCCCGCCTTTCTCGCCGGCCACCGAGCCGATGTTGATGATCTTGCCCGAGCGCTGGACGATCATGTGCGGCACCACCGCACGGGCCACATTGAACGCTCCGCCGACATTGGTGTCGAGCACCGCCTGGACATCGTCGTCTTCGAACGCCGCCAGCTGGTTGTCGCGGATGATGCCCGCATTGTTGACCAGGATGTCGACACGGCCGCAGCGCTCGACCACGCGATCGACGGCCGTGGCACAGGCCGCGGAGTCGCGGATGTCGACCTGCTCGGCGGCAATCCGGCGCCCCACGGCCTTGCCCGCGTCGACGACGGTCGCGGCGGCCTCGGCATGATCGCGGTAGAAGAAGGTCACGTCGGCGCCCTCGGCGGCAAACAACTCGACGATGGCGCGGCCGATGCCGCGGCTGCCGCCGGTGACGATCGCCACTTTGTCGGTGAGTCGTGTTTCCATGGCCTCGCGCCGCCGGTCCTAGCCCGAGACCGAGAACCCGCCGTCGACCACCAGCGTGTGTCCGGTAATCATCGCCGCCTCGGGAAGGCAGAGCAGGTAGACCGCGCCGGCGACGTCCTGCGGCGTGAGCACCGGGCCGGCGGGCGCGCGCCGGGCGAAATCGGCCAGCATCTGCTCCCGTCTCGGAAAATGGCGCAGGGCGTCGGTATCGACGACCCCGGCGCTGACCGCATTGACCCGGATCCGCCGCGCTCCGAGCTCCTGGGCAAGGCTGCGCACGAGCGACTCGAGCGCAGCCTTCGACGCGCCGATGAAGCCGTAATCGGGCAGCGCCCGCGACGCGCCGAGGCTCGACATGGCGACGATGCTCGCGCCCGGCTGCATGCGCGGCGCGGCGTGCTGGGCGAGCAGATTCAATGCCAGGGCGTTGGTCTCCAGACACCAGCGCCAGTGCTTGAGGGTCATTTCCAGCGCCGGCTTGAGCACGCCGCTGGCCGCGTTGCTGACCACGATGTCGAGCCGGTCGAAGCGCTTGAAGATCTCGACGAACATTTCGTCGACGCTGTCGGGGAGCCCGACGCTGGCCTGGACGGCCCACGCGCGCCGGCCCATCGAGCGGAGCTCGGTGCACAGCGCTTCGGCCTCCTCGGCGCTGTTGTAGTAATTGGCCGCGATGTCGCAGCCGGCCGCTGCCAGCTTGTGCGCGATGGCGCGGCCGATGCCGCGGGAGGCGCCGGTGACGAGCGCGACTTTTCCGGCGAGGGTGCCTGGCGTGGAGGCGTTCATGTGCTGTCAGGCCCGCGGGCCGCGGAGGCCGTGCAATGCGCTCTGCTCTGGTGAAAACCTGACATTATCCTACGTCCGGGCGGGTCTCGGCAATGAGACGCGTGGTGACTGCAATGGCTCTGCAACCGCCGCCCGGCCGCGAACCGCGGTCGGCGCCGCATCAGCCAAGGCTGTGGATGCGGCTTATGAATTCGGACAGCAGCCCGGCGACGAACTCGCCGCTTATATCGGCGCGGCGATAGGAAATTCCCAGCTCGATGCGGCCGGCGAAGCTGGTGACGGCCACCACGATCGGCGCCAAGGGGCCGGTCGGCACCGCGCGCAGGTAGTGCCTGCCCGCCTCGCCGCCCGGCGGGGCCTGCCATAGCGAGTCGACGTTGAGGCTTGTGACCCCCGCCCAGATCGGATAATGCTTGGCCAGAAAGCAGCGCCGCAGGTCGGCCCTGAGAAACGGCCAGGCGATCGCCACCTGCCCCAGGGCGAGCAAGGTTTGCAGGTAGAGTTTTTCGGTCTTGATGCGGGCGGTCTGGGCGCCGACCGCTGCGGCGAGCTCGCGCAGGCCGACCTCCGGCCCGACCGGGTGCGAGACGCGAAGCGAAGCGAGGAATTGACCGAAGGTGTGGGCCGCATCGGCCTCGAATTCACCGCGCACGTTCACGATCGCGGCCACGCCCAGTTCGCGCCGCCGCCCCGAGAGCCTGCGTTGCGGGACAACCGAGGCAAGCGCGGAGAGGAGCAGGGCCAGGAACAGATCGTTGCGCGTAACCCCCCACTCCCGGGCGGTGCGGACGAGCTGCGCGGCCTCCGACGCATCCACGCCTTGCGACAGGAATGCATTGCTCGCATCGCCTTGGGAGCGGCACGGCGCGCGCAAGGACCGGCGGCAGCTCGCGGCGAGCATCGGCACCCTGCGCAGGCCGCGCAAGAGATAGCCGGCGTGGCGGCGAAACAATGCGCCATAGGTGCGCGGATACAGCCGCGGCGTCCATGCCGCCACCTCGGCCGCGGCACCGGCCCGATAGCGCGCCACGAGCCGGCCGAGCAACAGGGCGATGGAATCGCCGCCGGCAATGAAATGATCGTAGACGAGGCCGAGGTGAAACGCGCCTGCGCCGTCGACGGCGAAGAAGCGGAACGGGCTGATGGCGCCGTCCGGCGCGAAGGGCAGATTGAGCTGGCGCTCGATCTCCCCGTCGACGGCGCGCCGCGCATCGTCTGCGCCGGGCAGGATCGTCACCGCGACGGCCTGTGCGCCGCCGCGATATTCGAAGCGTCGGCGCCGCCGGGCAAGGTAGAGGCCCGTCAGACCGGCCGACCCGAGTTCGGTCTCGACGCACGCCTTGAGCCGCTCGGGCTCCAACCTCTGCTCCACCACGACCACGTGCACGGCGTTGTACGGATGCAGATCCCGCCAATGCAACATCGTGATTTGAAACAGATTGAGCTTGCCTTGCATCGCGTCGTCTATTGTAGCGGTACGGCGTGCATTCGCCGGCTGCGGATGAGCTGCTGCGCTTCGAGACACCAGTGCTTCTTGACGCTGTACCAGATGTCCGCTGCGTGCAGCAGGTTGGCAAGGTCCTGCTGCGTGCCGGTCGGAAACTTCGGCGTGCCGTCGCCGGGAGCGTAGCGGTTGATCCATTCGCGCGTCACCGGATCGACGGCGAGTTCCTGTGCCAATGGAAGCGTGAGATGGCTCGCCGCCGCCAGCAACGTGACGTTGCGCACTTTTGCCGAGCCGGTCGCGCGGTAGGTGTCGGTGTGACCGAAATTGCCGGCGATCGGATCCCATTGGAGTGAAAAGCCGGTGAACTCGAGCACCGTATCGGGAATCTCGCGCAGCCGCGGCAGCATCGACCACTGCCCGAGCAACAGCCGCGGCAGCATGCCGGTGGCGAGCACCGCCACGTAGGGTACCTGCAGGCCGATCACCGGCCGCTCGTTGCCGCTTACGGGGTCAACGATCGTGGTCCGGTCCTCCGCCGCGCGGCGCTCCGGATTCCACACCGGCACCGCGGCGTCGAAATCGCCGGCGAGCTCGTGCAGGACGCGGATGGCGATCATTCCTCCCTGGCTGTGGCCGATCATCATCGGCATCATGCCCTCGCGCTCGTAGTACCAGGCCAGCGTGCCCGCAAGCTGCCGGGCGTCGACATAGCTGCTGTACGTCAGTGTGCCGTCGTCCGGGTTTGTGAGCTGCCGGCGCGGGTAGCCCATGGCGACGAGAAATTCCCCGAACGGGGCCATCGTGATCAATGGCACGCTGCCCTGGAGACTGATGATGCGCGGCGCGGGTGCGAGCGACAGCACCTCGCGCACCTCGCGCTCCGAAATGCTCTCGGGCAGCAGTGCCAGGATCCGCTCCTCGGTCGCCGCATCCAGGGCCGGCTCCGGCGGCAGCGGCCCTGCTGCGGCGCTGCCGCCCGCGCGCGCGGTTGCGGCGAACGCGACGACGGCTGCGAGGCTCGCCGCTCGCAACCAGGGCGCCAGCGCGAAGCGTCGGAGCGCAGCGAAGGGCACGCCGGCTAGCCGCGCCTGGGGATGAAGCGGCCGCTGCGGGCGAGATAGCTCCGGTACGCCTGTCCATGCACGCGCAGCAGGTGCCGCTCCTCGTGGCGGGCCTTGAGTTGCATCAGGACAAGGTGCACGACCGCGACGCCAAGCATCGGCACCGTGGGCACCACCACGGCCGAGCAGATCATGAGCAGCATCGACAGGGAATAGATCGGATGGCGTACGTAATGGAACGGACCGTCGGTGATGAGTTCTTCCTCGCCCCTGGCCGGAACGTCCATGCGCCAGTGCCGTCCCATGCGCGACCAGCAGACGCTGGTCAGAAGCAGACAGCAGACCGCGCAGATGGCCGCGATCCAGCGCAGGGCCGAGTAACCGCGGCTCTGGGTGAATGCCGGCACGCTGCCCAGCAGCCCCTGGTCGCGGGCGAGCGAGAGATAGGGCAGAACGAGCCATAGCGCGACCAGCGGCAGCCAGACGATCCACATGAGTCGCTCCAGCGGCTGCTCGGGAATGAGGCCGGCCAGGCGGTGCGTCTCGCGTCGCGCGCGCACGATCATCAGTCCGACGCCGAACCAGTAGGTCCAGATGGTCGCGGTCAGCAACACGGCCGGGAGATCTTTCATGAGCAGCGCGGCTGCGTGGCGATGCGCCGCTGCAACGGCCCTGCGAGCGACCGGCGAACGGCCGGGCGCAGGATTTGTAAAGCCAAGCGTTTGCTCCTAGAATTCGGGCCTCGGCTGCGGCCGCCCTCGATGCGACTTCCGATTCTACCGGCCAGCGACGACCGCATCGCCGACGACCCGCCCGGACTCACCGCGCTCTACTTCTTTATGGGCACGCTGGTGGCGATCCTGCCACTGGCGCACGTTACCGCGCTGCGCAACAGTCTGGTCGGCGTGGTCGCCTTGCTGGCGCTGCTGCAATTCGGCCTCGCGGCGTCGAAACGTACGCCGGGGCTTATCCCGTGGCTGGTGTGGCTCGCCTATGCCGCCGCCTCGATCGCCTGGTCGGACCTGCCGGACGCCTCGTTCCAAAGCTTCCGCCGCGATCAATTCTATCCGTTCATTGTGTTTCTGGTGAGCTTCCAGGTCGTGCAATCCATGCGCGGCCGACTGGCGGTGGCGCTGGGCACGGCCGCCGGCACGCTGCTTTGCCTGGGGACGATGTTCGCCGTGATCCTGATCGGCGCGGATCTGGAAGCTGCTGCCCCCAGACCCGGGATGCTGGGATGGCTTGCCTGGAGGGCGGGGGACGGTACCGATTCGAGCACCTATGTCGCCTACGTCGCGGTGCCCCTGTTTCTCGTCGTGCTGACCTCGCGCCATGCCTGGCGCCGCTGGGCCGCCGCGGCCTGGCTGCTGGCGTTCGCCGCAATCGGGTTCCTGAGCGAGAACCGCACCCTGGTCGCGGCCCTGTTCGTTTCCTTCGTCGGCTTCCTGTTCGTGCTGGGGATCTTGCGCGGCCGGCTGCGCTGGCAGTCGGTCCTGGTGGTGGTCGGCATCGGCCTAGTGGTTTCGGCCATTAGCCTGGAGATCATTTCTCGCGCGCGCATGCCCGCGTCCGAGCCGGGCGATCGAAGTGCCGCCGTGGCGATGATTCTGAGCGATCCCCGGCCCGCCATCTGGAGCGCCTACCTCGAGCTGGCGCGAAAACGGCCGTGGCTCGGGGTCGGCTTGGGACGCAGCGTGCCGTCTCGAATCTACCATCTGGAGGACGACGCCGACCTGCGGCGGATCGACCCCCAGGCACCCGCCCATGCCCACAACGTGCTGCTCGACCTGGTGCTCCAGGTCGGGGTGATCGGGCTTGCCATCTGGATCGGACTGCACGTCGAGATCATGCGCCTGGCCGTGCAGCGGGCCCGCGGCGGGGGCGACCGGGAGAAGGCGTGGGCGGCCGCCACGGTCGCGCTGGTGCTCGCGATGCTGGTGAAGAATTCGACCAACGACCTGGTCGTCTACGGCAACGCGCTGCTGGTCTGGGCGCTGCTCGGCGCCATGCTGGGCCTGATCTGGCGCGGTACGCCCGAGGCGGGCAACAAAAAAGCCGGGGATTAGCCCGGCTCCTCTGTTGTCGCGCTGTCGTGGCGACGACGCTTCACACGGTCTGGATGTTCGAAGCTTGCTTCCCCTTCGGGCCCTGCGTGACCTCAAAGCTCACCTTCTGCCCTTCCTTCAGCGACTTGAATCCCGGCATGTTGATCGCCGAGAAGTGGGCGAACAGGTCTTCTCCACCGCCGTCGGGGGTGATGAAGCCGAAGCCCTTGGCGTCGTTGAACCACTTAACGGTTCCAGTTGGCATTTTTTCCAATCCTAATATTCAAGAAATGATATCGGGTCGTACCCGGACGATGTTTCGATCTCAAGGACAGGAAAGTACGGCGCTTCGGCAACTGCCAACGGCCGGACGGGTCGTGCTTTAGTACTTGAAATAAAACACAAAGCAAAATATACCCGGGGCCGGCCGCGAGGTCAAACCACCGTCGAGGGCGCCTTCCCCCCCCCGAATTCCCGGCGCAGCAGCTCCGCGCCGGCGCCCAGGGCCCCGAGTTTGGCGCGGGCTACCTCCCGCGCCAGGGGCACCATGCCGCAATTGGTACAGGCGAACACCCTCGGCGCGGGGACGAACTCGAGCGCGGCGCGCAGCGTCGCGGCGACCTCCTCGGGGCTCTCGACCCGGTCGGTCGCGACGTCGATGGCGCCGACCAGCACGTCCTTGTCGCGCAGCAGGCCGATGAGCTCGAGCGGCACGTGCGAGTTGGCGCATTCGAGCGAAACCTGGTCGATCTTCGAGCCCGCGAGCAGCGGGAACGTGTTCTCGTACTGGCGCCACTGCGAACCGAGCGACTGCTTCCATTCGATGTTGGCCTTGATGCCGTAGCCATAGCATATGTGCACGGCGGTCTTGCAGCGCAGGCCCTCCGCGGCGCGCTCCAGCGCGGCGATGCCCCAATCCCGGACTTCGTCAAAATAGACGTTGAACGCCGGCTCGTCGAACTGCAGCACGTCGATGCCTGCCGCCTCGATGGCCCGCGCTTCCTGGTTGAGGATTTCGGCGAAAGCCCAGGCGAGCTTCTCCCGGCTGCGATAATGCGCGTCGTAGAGCGTGTCGACCATCGTCATCGGCCCGGGAAGGGTGTACTTGACCCGGCGCTGCGTCACCCCGCGCAGGAACCGCGCGTCATCGACAAACACCGGCCGCCGGCGCGACACCGGACCGACGACGACCGGCACCTCGGCTTCGTAGCGGTTGCGGATGCGCACCGTCCGCCGATGCTCGAAGTCGACGCCCTCGAGGCCCTCGATGAGCGTGGTGACGAAATGCCGCCGCGTCTGCTCGCCGTCGCTGACGATATCGATGCCGGCGCGCTCCTGATCGCATACCGCGAGGCGCACCGCGTCGCGCTTGCCGGCGACCAGGCGCTCGCCGTCGAGCAGCCACGGCGCCCAGAGCGCTCCGGGAGCGGCGAGCCACTCCGGCTTGGGCAGGCTGCCGGCAATGGTGGCCGGAAAGAGGGCGGGCATCGGCGTGGGGATCGGCAGGCGGCAGACGCCGGCGATTATAGCCGCCGGCGCCGCCTTGCAACGCGGGCCAGGGTTGACCGCCCGGCGGCAGCCACGTACCGTTGCCGGGCGTGAAGAGCCTCGCGCAGCGCCGCCGATGCCCCGCGTCCTGTTAGCCGACCACCAGTTCCCCGACCTCGACCTGGAGCGCACGCTCTACGCCGATGCCGGGGTCGAGTTCGTGGCCGCAGACTGCCGCACCGACGCCGAGGTGATCGCCGCCGCGTCGGGTTGCGACGGCATCCTGCTGCACTTCGCGCCGATCACCTCCAGCGTCGTTGCCGCGCTGCCGCAACTGGGCATCGTCAGCCGCATCGGCGCGGGTGTCGACACCGTCGACACCGACGCCTGCGCGCGCCACGGCGTGTGGGTGGCCAATGCGCCGGACTACGGCGTGGGCGAGGTCGCGACCCACGCCTTGGCGCTAACGCTCGCGCTGCTGCGCAACGTGGTTGCCTACCATCGCGACATCGGCGCCGGTCGCTGGCATTACCTGTCTTCCGGACCGCTGCGGCGCGCCGCAGACATGACGCTGGGCATCGTCGGGCTCGGCCGCATCGGCAAACGCATGGCGCACCTGTCGCGCAACGTGTTTCGCCGCGTGCTCGCCTTCGATCCCTATCTCATCGACGGGGATTTTCCGGCGTACGTCGAGCGCGCCGCCGATCTCGGGGGCCTGTTTGCCGAGAGCGACGCGGTCAGCGCGCACGTCCCGCTCACCGCGCAGACCCGCGGCATGATCGATGCGCGAGCCTTCTCGCGCATGCGCGCCGGTTCGTACTTCGTCAATACCGCCCGCGGCGCCATCGTGGTCGTCGACGATTTGCTTGCCGCACTCGATAGTGGAATACTTGCCGGAGCCGGGCTCGACGTGTTGCCAGTCGAGCCGGTTCCCGCCGAAAGTCCGCTGCTCGGCCATGCGAAGGTGATACTGACGCCGCACGCCGCTTTCTTCAGCGTGCAGTCCGAGGTCGAGTTGCGGCGCAAGGCGGCACGGAATATCGTCAGCTGGCTCTCGACCGGGCGACCCGACTACGTGGTCGTCCAGGGCAGCAGACGCCCGGCTTGGCTGCCGCCAACGTGACCGATACGCGTCGCGCCGCGGCGAGTGTGAAGGAGGCAGCTTGGCAGCGGTAGCGATCAGAGCGGTGCACAAGCATTTCGGCTCGACGCCCGTGATTCGAGGCGTGGACTTCGATATCGCCGACGCCGAGTTCTGCGTCCTGGTCGGACCGTCCGGCTGCGGCAAGTCGACCCTGCTGCGCATGATCGCCGGCCTCGAAGAAATCAGCGAAGGCGAGATCGCCATCGGCGGCACGGTGGTTAACCGGGTGCCGCCAAAAGAGCGCGACATCGCCATGGTGTTCCAGAACTACGCCTTGTATCCGCACATGACCGTGCGCGACAACATGTCGTTCGCCCTGATGCTGGCCAAGCAGTCCAAGGGCGAGATTGATGCGCGGGTCGGGAAAGCGGCGGATATTCTCGGCCTTGCCGGGCTGCTCGACCGCTACCCGCGGCAGCTCTCCGGCGGGCAGCGGCAGCGGGTGGCGATGGGCCGCGCCATCGTGCGCGACCCCAAGGTGTTCCTGTTCGACGAGCCGCTGTCCAATCTCGATGCCAAGCTGCGGGTGCAGATGCGCACCGAGATCAGGGAGCTCCACCAGCGGCTGCGGACGACCTCGATCTACGTTACGCACGACCAGATCGAGGCGATGACCATGGCCGACAAGATCGTCGTGATGCGCGACGGCGTAGTCGAGCAGATCGGCGACCCGTTGTCCCTGTACGACCGCCCGAACAATACCTTCGTCGCCGGTTTCATCGGCTCGCCGGCGATGAACCTCGTCCCCGGGACGGCGCGCCTGAACGGCGACGGCGGACGGGTCGAATTCGATGGCGGAGTGACGCTGCCCCTGCCCACGGGCGCGCGCGCCGCGGACGGCCAGGCCGTGCTCTACGGCATCCGCCCCGAGCACTGCCTTCTGGCGGACGCCGCAGGGCTGCCGGCCGAGGTCGTGGTGGTCGAGCCCACCGGCGCCGACACGCAACTGTACTGCCGCTTCAACCGGCAGGAGATCACCTCGTTGGTACGCGATCGGGTCAGCTGCCGCGCCGGCGACCAGATCTGCCTCAAGCCCGACCCGGCGCGCGCGCACCTGTTCGACTCGAAGAGCGGGGCGCGGCTTGTCGCCTAGGCCGAATCGCTCACGGCCCGCATTTCATTCACCCTAGCTGTCACGAAGGAGGAACCATGAACAGATCGAAACGTCGCGATTTTCTCAAAGCCGCCGCCGGCGTCGCCGCCGGACAGGCTCTTGGCAGCGGAGCGGCGCTGTTCGCCGGCGACGCCCAGGCGCAGGCCTACAAGGTGGTCCCGGAGAAGGGAGCGAAACTGCGGTTGCTGCGCTGGAAGCGCTTCGTCCAGGCCGACGAGGACGTGTGGGCGGAGAATACGAAGAAGTTCACCCAGGCGACTGGCATCGACGTGCGCATTGACGCCGAGGGCTGGGAGGACGTGCGACCGAAAGCCGCGGTTGCGGCCAACATCGGCAGCGGGCCGGACATCATCATCGGCACTTTCGAGGACGCGCAGCAATACCCGGACAAACTCGTCGACGTGACGGACCTCGCCGCCTACCTCGGCGGCAAATACGGCGGCTGGTACGACGTCGCCAAGGCTTATTGCGTCAGCAAGGGGAGGTGGATCGCGATCCCGATGGGCTGCGCCGGCGCCTGCCTGAACTATCGCGTGGCGGCGATGAGAGCTGCCGGATTCGAGACCTTCCCCACGGACCTCGCCGGCTTCCTCAAGCTCTGTCAGGGGATGAAGGCCCAGGGCTTGCCGCCCGGCTTCGCGCTGGGCAACGCGACCGGTGACGCCAACACCTGGTGCCACTGGGTGGTCTGGGCGCACGGCGGCAAGATGGTCGACACCCACAACAACGTCGTCATCAACAGCCCGGAGACGATCGCCGCCCTGGAGTACAGCAAGCAGATGTACGAGACCTTCGCGC
>Ga0074045_10000806_pt1 | contig 30634 bp, 27 predicted proteins | sample BogForMeECP23OM2_FD_94442 | JGI IMG/M metagenome (GOLD analysis project Ga0074045, IMG submission 94442) | Bog forest soil microbial communities from Calvert Island, British Columbia, Canada - Bog Forest MetaG ECP23OM2 | ecosystem: Environmental > Terrestrial > Soil > Wetlands ...
ATTTAGCGTGAGATTTCCAGGGTCTTGGTCCTCAACCTCTCTGGCAAAAAAGGCGGTGCTAGCGCACCGCCCAGGACAACTATGCCTTGACAAAGCCTTCGCTCTTATCGAGGGGCACCCAGCGTCATTCTTTTTTTTCTTCTTTTTCTGTGGCTTCTTTCTCGGCGGCTGCCAAGAAGGTGCGCAGTTCTTCGACATCTTCATCGAGCATCGAGGTGAACTTGAGGCCGTTGCCCACCTGGGGGTCGCAGGTGGCGACCGTGGCTATTACCAGGAGCGTGCCGTTCACTTGCAGTTTGAGTTCGAGAGTGGTGCCGAGGGCGAAGGGGAAAATGCTCTCGATGTAGCAGCCGTGCAGGCTGAGGTCGGAGGTGGCGCCGCGAAGGGGCGCGTCGTTGCCCTCGAGATAGATCTCGACGGGCACCCTTAGCTTGATGCGGGGATCCTCTCGTCGCTCCGGGGGCGGAGGCATGGAGCAAGTCTCCGGTGAAAGAAATCACTGAGCTTGACGCGCAAAAGTATAGCAGGCGCAAGGCCTCGCCTTCTCAGAACGATTTTGAAGACAGCTTTCAGTTACTGACGGTCAGCACCGGACACTTGGCGTGACAGATCACTTCATGGGTCAGAGCCCAAGGCATATGCGCGGCCATGCGTGGCGCGGAAGTCCGATTCGCTCCCATGACGATCAACTCAATGTTATGTGACGCCGCCGTCTCGAGAATACCTTCGGGGAGGAAATCGGTCCCGACGATGTATTCCGGGGTCGCCGCGAGCTGGGCGTTGGATGGCAGCAGTTCTCTCAGTCCCTTGTGGCTCTGCTCGCGCGTGGTTCGCTGCCACTCGATATATTCCTGCGCGCCATAGGAAGCCGGGCCGTAGGCCGCCGGCCCGAAATCGGCGCCGGACAAGGGTGGCACCATGTGCAGCAGCACAAGCCGCGCCCGATATTCTTCGGCCAGAGAGAGGGCATAAGGGAAAGCCTTTGCCGAAGCCGGGCCGAAGTCGGTAGCGAAGAGGATGCTGCTGAACATGGGGGCTCCGGGGACTGGAGGAGGAACATGGGGGCCGATGGTCAGCACCGGGCACGAAGCCAGACGCAAGACCTGTTCGGCGACCGAACCCAAGGCGAGCTTCTTCAGCCCGCCGCGTCCGCGGGTACCGAGAACCAGCAGGTCGGCGTGCTCACGTTCAATGATGGAAGCGAGGACGTCCCATACCGCACCTTGTTGAAGGATCTGGTGGGAGTTGAGGTCGCTCATCGGAACTGCGCCGGCAAGGCGATGCATCTGCTCCTCGGCTTCGAGCCAGGGGCGGTTCATTTCGCGGGGCAGAGGCTCGAGCGGAATGGGATCACGGCGCCCGGGTGGAACGGCGTGCACGACCGAGAGCGCAGAGCGATAGCGGCGCGCGACGGCAACTGCATAGGCGAGCGCCCGCTCGGAAGCGTCGGAGAAATCGGTTGCAAGCAATATCCGCTGGAATGCAGTGCCGGAGTGGAGTTCGTGCTGCTTGAGATCGTGTAGCCGTGCAAGGGTTGACATAAGAACCTCCTTCGCGGTCAATAGCTCTGAGCTATGAGGAACTTATCGCTGAAGCCTCCGGTCTTGGCGGAGCTGTGTTTTGGCTTTTCCTGCCCGGACTGATCTGAAAGCGGGACCACGGAAACTCCGGCGGGGCCAGCGACCAGGGTCATCTTTCTGCAACATTGGCCACAGAGCCAAAAGCTTTCGAGCGGGTGCGCGCCGTGAGGGTCCTGGCCCGCAGGGGACCCGACGGGCAGATGGAAAAGCCTGCCGTCATACAAATAGCGGAAAGTAGTCGAGCAAGCGGGATTCGCGCATTTGGAAACCATCGCCGTCTCCCTGGCAGCGTTCCAAGGCCGGGAACATTTGCCGTTCGAGTTGGGAACAAGTACCCAGCAACCACGTTACTCGTCGATTCTGCAAGAAGAAGTGATCGAGGACACGAAGGGTGGTGACTGCTGTCACTCGGGTTCCGCAATTCCGCGGACGCTTGCGCGGCTGCGTTTACCTCAGGGGCTAAAGCTCTCTCAATTTGACCCGACAGCCGGCGCGGCTGAAGCCGCGCCCCTTCAAAGCTCCCGTGCCTGAAAGCTCCCGTGCCTGAAAGCTCCCGTGCCTGAAATCCCCCGTGCGCCCTCAAAGCCGCTTCTGAGGCCGGTTCCGGCGGCAGTGATTGCGGTCACGCGCCGGGGTGCCTGCGGTCATGGCTGGGGTAGCGGCCCGGGCGGAAAATGCAGTCGAACAAGGTTGAGCGTTAGCTGGCAATGATAACGGGGATTAGATAGCGGCGGGCAGGGAGGCAGATAGAAGAAAAGGGATCGTACAACTAAGGCGCAAGGGGGAAGTGCGATGAAAGGCACAATGGAAGTTCGGGAGCTGGAAGTCAAAGAGGCTCCAGGGACGCGAGAGCCGGCTGCGCGGGTTGACTCTCTGGAACGTCTGATGACGGTACCGGCGCAGGAGCGGCCACTTTTTTCGGACTGCCTGCTGCAGTATGAAGGGCAAAAAGGGCGGCAGACATGGGCGACGATGGCGTCGTTTATTGTGCAGTGCCTGATGATCGGTGTGTTGATCCTGATACCGCTGTACTACACGCAGGAGCTGCCGAAGTCGCAATTGCTGACATTTCTTGTGGCCCCGCCACCTCCACCGCCGCCACCACCGCCGGCGGCGGCTCAGGCTGCGCGCGTAATGAAGCAAGTGGAGAGCGACCTGCTCTCGAGCGGCGCGCTGCGAACGCCCGGCAAGATTCCCCAGAAGGTGGCGATGATCAAGGAGGACGAGGTGCCGCTGCTGCCTACGACGGGCGGCGTGGTGGGAGGCGTTCCTGGCGGGATTCCAGGAGGGCAGCTCGGAGGAGTGATTGGCGGAATCGTAAGCGCTACTTCGAGCCTGGCGATCACGCCCAAGCTGCAGCCGGTCGTGGCACCGCAGCGGCTGAGGATCTCGCAAGGGGTGACGAGTGGACTGCTGATCCGCAAAGTTGAGCCGATTTATCCGCTGCTGGCGAAAACGGCGCGGATTTCCGGGGAAGTGGTATTGAAAGCCATCATCGACCGAGAGGGCAACATCCAGAACCTGGTGCTGGTGAGCGGACACCCGATGCTGGTGCCCTCCGCGATTGAGGCGGTCAGTCAGTGGCATTACCGGCCCTACCTGCTGAATGGGCAACCGGTCGAAGTGGAGACTACGGTTACAGTCGTTTTCTCGCTGGTCGGTTGAGGGACAGAGAACTGGAGTGAGCTATGGCTGCCGAACATGCGTACCGGGTTTCGGCGTGGTGGACCTCGGGGCGGACTGGGCTGGCGAAGTGCGACTCGGCTCCGAGCGCGATTCATTTTTCCGAGCCAGTAGACAGGGGAGGGCTGGAGGGACGCTGGACTCCGGAGCAATTGCTATTGTGCGCGCTGGCGGGCTGCTTCACCACTACGTTCCAGGAAGTGGCGCGGAGCGCCAGGTTCGTTTACACCGACCTGGAAGTGGAAGTGGAAGGAACGGTGAACCAGAGCAAGGTGGGCTGCACTTTCAACGAAATTGTGCTGCGCCCCCGGTTGACGGTGCCGGCGGAAGAAGAACTCGGGGAGGGAATGGATTTGCTTCGCCGGGCAACGTCGCTGTGCACGATCGCGCGCGCCATCTCGGTTCCGCAAACCACGGAACCGAAAGTGGAGGTGGAGAAGATGCGACGCAGCGGGCAGGCCGCTGAGGCTGCAATGAAGATCGAAGTGTGAGTGGAGTTGAGGGAAGGAGGGGGCGATCATGATGTTTTCCTACCGGTTAGTGCGTCTGATTGAGACCCATGCCGATAAGCTGGCCTCCGGGTTGGAAAAAAAGGTGCTTTCTTCCGGGTACGTGACCTGTTATCGCATCATTCCGAACCATGAGTTGCGGGAGCGTGTCTACGAGGTCTACCGCCATCTGGGCGATTGGCTGCTGGGAAAAAACCAGGCGGAGATAGAAAACCGCTACCGGGAAATCGGGGCGCGGCGGGCCCTGCAGGGGGTGCCGCTGGCAGAGTTGATCCAGGCCATCATCCTGACCAAAGAAAATCTATGGGATTTTTTGAAGAGCGAAGCGGTGGTGGATCGGGCCGTGGAAATTCTGGGAGAACTGGAATTGCTGCGGATGCTGGATCAGTTTTTCGATCGCGCGATTTATTTTGCGGCGGTCGGATATCAGGAGAAAGTGGAGCAGTTGAAGAGGCAAGAGCAGGAGGTATTGGCAGGCTAGGCAGGAGTGCGATGTGGAGAGGCAGCGGTTAGAAGGCCCGCAGGGGCTGAAGCCCAGATTCTAAAGTGATCTTTCGGCGCGGCTGAAGCCGCGCCCCTTCAAAACTGAAGCCGCGCCTGTTCAAGAACTGCTGAAGCCGGCCCTTCAAAACGGCGGAAGCGGCGCCCATTCGTAGCTGCGGAGGTGTCTTATGACAGTCGTGGAGAGCAAGCAAGGGACGGGTGAAAGCAAGAGGGAACGGCCGGCGATCTCGGTGAAGAATGTTTTGTACGCGACGGATTTTTCGTCTACGGCAGAGGCAGCGTTTCCCTACGCGACAGCGATCTGCCGTCGTTTTGGCAGCACGCTGCATGTGGTGCACGTCATCTCTGACGCAAATTTGCTGCTCACGACCGGCTGCACGGATTGTGTGAGTGTAAACATGGCGTACGAAGATGTTGCCGCCGATGCGCAAGAGAAAATTAAGCGGATCGCTTCCCGGCTGCGAGGAATTCCCCACCGGAGCTACGTGCGGCGAGGCCAGATTTGGCCGAACCTGCGGGGCATCGCCACAGAGGGCGGGATTGATCTGCTCGTGGTTGGAAGCCACGGCCGTACGGGATTGGGGAAGCTGCTGCTGGGTTCGGTGGCCGAGGATGTTCTGCGGCATGCATCCTGCCCGGTGTTAACGGTGGGCCCGAGAGTCAGCGGGCGAGCCAAGCTGCCGGAATTTGATGATGGCGAACTGGCGCCCCCGGACCTGGAACTGCGGGAGATCATTTATGCGACGAGCTTTACTCCGGCATCACTGGCGGCGGCGCAAGTGGCGATTGAACTGGCCGAAGAGTTTGACTCACGGCTGACCCTGCTCCACGTGAGGGAGGACTACGCGAATCTCGAGGATCGAGCGAGGCCGATTGATGACGAGAAGGAGCAGTTGCGGGCGATGGTGCCGAAAGATGCCGCGCTGGCTTATGCTCCGGAGGTGGTCATGGAATTTGGATCAGCCTGGCGATGCATTGTGAACAAGGCGGCGGAAGAGGAAGCAGATTTGATTGTGCTGGGGGCGCATCGAGCGGCTGGCACGACGCACGTCCCATGGTCGACGGTGCACCAGGTGGTAGCGCACGCGAGTTGTCCGGTGCTGACGGTGCGCGAATAGGGTAACGACTTGAGTGGCTGGACAATGGGAAAAAAGTGGTTGAACCGGTTGGTTTGAACGGGTTCATTGAAGCAGCGGCACGTATGACGGCACGTCCCGATACGAACGCGGCACTGGGCAGTACAATCGAACAACATGGGGAAAGCGTATTCGAAGTCATGCTTGCGCGCGGGTGATGGGTGCGCGTGCGTTGCATGCGGGACGCCAACGGCGAGAAAGGATTTGTGTGTTTTAAGAAGTCATATCAATGGAGGTAGCTTATGTCTGCTGTGATGACGCCGCCGAGAGTGAAAGCCCCGGCGGATTACATTGAAGAGGTAATGATAAGCGTAAGGGCGAAGAATCCCGCCGAACCTGAGTTCCATCAGGCGGTTCGGGAGGTATTCGATTCTCTGCGCCTGGTGTTGGGCAAGCATCCTGAATATCAATCCGCTCGCATTCTGGAGAGGATTGTGGAGCCGGAGCGGGTGATTATGTTTCGCGTGCCCTGGTTTGACGATGAAGGAAATATGCAGGTGAATCGCGGCTTCCGCATCGAGATGAACAGCGCCATCGGTCCTTACAAGGGCGGGCTGCGTTTTCATCCCACGGTAAATCTGGGCATTTTGAAGTTTTTGGCATTTGAGCAGGTGTTCAAGAACTCGCTTACGACGCTGCCCATGGGCGGCGGAAAAGGGGGATCGGATTTCGATCCCAAGGGAAAGAGCGACAACGAAGTGATGCGCTTCTGCCAGAGCTTTATGAGCGAACTGCAGCGGTACATCGGGCCGAACACGGACGTACCCGCGGGCGACATCGGCGTGGGCGGACGGGAGATCGGCTACCTGTTCGGGGAATACAAGCGGCTGCGGAATGAATTCAGCGGGGTTCTGACGGGCAAAGGCCTGGGTTGGGGCGGCTCGCTGATTCGTCCGGAAGCCACCGGTTATGGTTGTGTTTACTTTGCCGGCGAAATGCTGAAGAGCAGGAACGACTCGCTCGAAGGCAAGATCTGCCTGGTTTCGGGAAGCGGGAACGTTGCTCAGTACACGATCGAGAAGCTGCTCGACTTCGGCGCGATCCCGGTCACGGTGTCGGATTCGGATGGAGTAATTTTCGATCCGGATGGAATTGACCGTGACAAGCTGGCATGGGTAATGGAGCTGAAGAACGTGAGGCGTGGACGCATTCGCGAGTACGCGGATAAATTCACAAAAGCGATTTTCATGCCCACGGACATCAGACTGGAGCACAACCCGCTGTGGAAGGTGAAAGCGGATTGCGCCTTCCCGAGCGCAACGCAGAATGAAATTACCGCGAAGGATGCGGCGAATCTCATCCAGAACGGCATCACGCTGGTGGCGGAGGGCGCCAACATGCCGAGCACGCTGCAGGCTACGAAGCTGTTTCTGGAGGCGGAGATTCTGTACGGACCGGCCAAGGCCGCGAACGCGGGCGGGGTGGCAACGTCTGGGCTGGAGATGGCGCAGAACAGCGCGCGGATGAACTGGACGCGCGAGGAAGTGGATGACCGTCTGCACAAAATTATGATCGCCATCCACAAAAACTGCTACGAAACGGCTGAGAAGTATGGCACACCGGGCAATCTGTTGAATGGGGCCAACATTGCCGGCTTCCTGAAGGTGGCCAATGCCATGCTGGACCAGGGGCTGGTGTAGCGACAGTGCGGGCAGTGTTTGATAATAAATGCGGGGTGGAGACGATCCATCCCGCATTCTTGCTGGAATCAACTGCTGGCAGTGGTATTTCGTAAATGGTGCCTAAAGCCGCGTGTCCCTGTTGGCCCTGGGCGGCGTGGCTGAAGCCCCGCCCCTTCAAATCAAGACCTTCAGATCTTCGGTGTGATCTCAGTCACGAGGCGGGGAGACTCGTATCACTGCCGGGGCAATTTTCGGCGGCTGTAATGAAACCCAGAACGCGGTGCAGATTCAGTTCGACAATTCAATCAAAATATTTCCTGGGGGCGGCAATGATAAACGACAATTTAGTGAAATGTCCGGTGTGCGGTGGTTTCACACACGTTGACAAACCGGAGTTGCTGGCGGCGTTGAATGATCCGAAGATCCGCCGGAAGGTTGAAAATTACATCGCAGAGCTGTTGGGGCCGGGAGCGGGAGTGGTACCCAGCGTGGCGGCGGTGCAGCCGCATGGCCGGAGCTTCAAGAATGATGTCCACGTCTGGAATCCCAACGTTCCGGTGTGGCGGCGGAGCCCGAAGGAGTAGAGGCGGGTCGTTCGCATCCGCGCTTTTGCATTCACAAAAATCGCGCGCACAGGAGTGCGCCCGCGGTCAGCGAGCCAGTTCCTGACCCAGTACAGTGGGATTGCTGGCGAAGGAAATGCCGGTTTCGAGGTCGACCACGCGGTCGCGAACCAGCGTGGCGATTTCGCCATCGAAGTGCTGCATGCCTTCGGTGGCGGCTGCCTTCATGGCGTCGAGCAAAGTTTTCCCTTCGCGCTCGCCTTTTTCGATGCACTCCCGGGTGCGGGCATTGGCTTTGAGAATCTCAGCGACCGGAACCCGGCCGCTGCGGTCGGGCTTAGGCAAAAGGCGCTGACAGATGATGTAGCGGAAGGCTTTGGCGAAGCGATCGCGAATGTTCTGCTGCTCGGCGGGGGAGAACGAACTTACGATGCGCTCGACGGTCTTGGACACGTCCATGGTATTGAGGCTGGAAAGGACGAGGTGGCCGGTCTCGGCGGCTTCGAGGACCATCTCGATGGTTTCGCGATCGCGCATTTCTCCGACCATGATGACCTTGGGAGCCTGACGCAGCGCGGAGCGCAGGGCGTGAGCGAAGCTGGGGGTGTCGCTGTGCAGTTCACGCTGATGGATGGTGGAGCACTTGTGGCTGTGCAGGAACTCGATGGGGTCTTCGATCGTGATGATGTGATAGTACTTCTCGCGATTGATGCAATCGAGCAGCACGGCCATGGTGGATGACTTGCCGGAGCCCGCAGGGCCGGTTACGAGGACGATGCCATCGCGCAGCTTGGAGACATCGGCGAGATGCGCGGGCAGGCGGAGCGACTCTAGAGTTGGGATGGAAGTGGAAATGACGCGCATGACCACAGCGCAACTGCCGCGCTGGATGAAGAGGTTGACGCGAAAACGGGCAACGCCGGACAGGCCATAGGAGATATCGCACGATCCGTGTTCGCGGAGAGTTGCGAGGGCCTGTTTGTTATCACCAATGAGATCGGCGGCGAGGTAGCGAGTGTCATCGGGAGTAAGAGTTGACAGGCCCGGAACCTGTACGGGAATGAGCTGGCCGTAAACCTGCACCTGGGGCGGCCTGCCGGGTGAAAAAATGAGATCGCTGACCTTTTCGGTGGCGCGCAACATGGCGCTGAGCAGAGCGGCCGTAGCCACTTTACCGCTGCCGGAATAACCTTCCAGGGAAACTGAGATAGCCGAAATACCGGGCGCTGCCATTCATCCTCACAAAATTCTGCGTTAGGGAATCGCACGCACCACAGACGAGGGTCGAGCCTGGAGGCCCAGAGAGCAGGCCCAGTCCCTACACTCTACCGCGCGGGACGAAGAAACGTAAGGACAGTAAAGTACATAGCCTTTGGTAACATCGGAGGGCATTCGGCATCGTGAAGTCAAAGAAAACAGGGCGGCTTTTGCGCCGCCCTGTATTGCGCGATCGATTGTGAGGTGATTATTTCTTGGTGGCAGTCTTCTTTTTTGTGCCGAAGCCGGTTTCGACGGGAGAGCCTATGCTGGCCAGCATCTGCTTGGCGACGTCGGCGTATTGACCGGTGGGCTGGAGTTCAAGGTATTTCTGAAAAGCCTCAGCGGTGCCGGAGGGCGCGACCATTTTGTCGCCCTGAAGGGTGGCCTTGCCGATGAGGTTCACACCCTTCTGATAATAGGCTTCGGCCTTATTGGGGTCGGCGGCGATGCACTTATCAAAGGCGGCGATGGCGTCATCCACCTTGCCGATGTTGGTGAGGACGGCGCCGGCATTGTAGTAATACTGCGCCGCTCCGGCGGGATCGGTCTGGGCCGCCAGGCTATAGGTCTTCACCGCATCGTCGGTCTTGCCGGCCTTGGCGTAGGCCTCGGCCAGATTGTTGTAGTACGCGGCGAGAGTCTTGGTAGCGTTGGGATCCTTCTGGTTGTTGGCGTTCTGCTTCAACTGCACGGCCTTCTGATAAGAGTCGACTGCGGAATCGAGGCGCTTTTGCTTTTCCGCGCGGTCCGTCTGCTTGGGCGCGGACATGCGATAGGCGTCGCCCAGCTTGAACCAGATCAAGTCGCGCGTGCTATCAATCTCGTTGGCCGCGGTCAGGTCCGCGATGGCGGTGTCGAAGTCACCCGAATCGGAGGCGGCTTTTGCGGCTGCCAGCTTTTCGTTGAGAGTCTTAACCGTGTTGTTTTCTTTTTTTGCTTTCTCTTCGGCTTCCTGCTTCTGCTTCAGCTGCTCGGGAGTAAGACCCTGGCCCTGGGCAGTTTTCTCCTGCTCTTTTTTCAGATCGAAATCCAGTGTGTTTTCGTCCAATGTAACCTGATAACCGTTGATGTGAAACAACTCTTTGTTGGCTTTGGCATCGTCGGCATTCTGGAAGAGGGTAACTTTATACTTGCCGCCAGCGATGCCCAGGGAGAAATACTCGCCCTTCTTGTTGGTTTTGAGATTGTATTTCTGGCCGTTGTCCTGGTTGACCAACTGCACCACCCCGTCGGCAATAGGATTGCCTTGAGCATCCTTGCAGACGCCCTTGATGGTTCCCGAGGCCTGGGCGAAAAGCGAAGGGGCAGAAAGTCCCAGTATCAGGATAACGAAAGCGAACATTGCGAAATGCTTTTTCATGGTGGCCTCCCGGCCTGCTCAATTGCGAATTATGGATTTCCAATGGTTGATTGAAAAACTCCGCGCATGGGGCGCGCGTTTTTTCAGTCAACCATCGCAAACCGGCGTTTGCTCAGATTGCGCCATCGTGGCATAGGGGATCGGGTCCTTGACGCCCGCGGCCGCGAAGGCCCGCAAACGCAACACGCAGCTATCGCACACACCACAGGCCCGATCCTCGTGGCTATAGCATGACCAAGTTAAATCGAATGGCGCGTTTAATTCAAGGCCGAGGCGGACAATCTCCGCTTTGCGCATGGCGATGAGGGGTGTCTCGATTTGGATAACGCCTTCCTTCGTGCCCAACTGGATGGTCCGGTTGAAGGCCTCATAATACGCTGGACGGCAGTCGGGATAACCAGAACTGTCCTGTTCGACGGCGCCGATAAAGATTTTTTCGGCGCCCAGCACCTCAGCCCAGCTCACGGCAGCGGCCAAAAAATGCGCATTTCGAAAAGGCACATAAGTCACGGGGATCTGGTGTCCCGGGCCTTGGGCGGCCGCACCGCCTGAGGGAACGGCGATGTTTTCATCGGTGAGGGCGGAACCTCCGATGGAGCGGAAGAGTTCATTGCGCAGCAGGAGTTTGTCGTGAATGTTCAGGCGATCGCAGATTGCGAAGAAAGACTGGCACTCACGGGCTTCGGTACGCTGGCCGTAGCTGATGTGGAGCGCCGCGGGAACATAGTCGCGAGCCGCCAGCGCCGCGCATACGCAGGAATCCATTCCTCCGCTGAGCAGAACAATCGCGCGTTTGGCGGTATGCGTCATGAGCTCGGATCGAGAAATCCTTATCAGGAAATCTTTGGATCAAGAAATCGACGATCGCTCAAACTCCCTTCAGCGCCGGGTCCCAGATGAACTTGTGCAATTGCAATCCGAGGCGCACCGGAACGTTATCCTCGAGAATCCACTCGGCGAGCTGTTGCGGATCGAGAAGGCAATGGGAGCTGTCGCGCGTCCCGGTTGCGTCCTTGCGGAACGCGGGCGAGAATAGCACGGCGTGCACGCGTTCCGCGAGTCGATGGCGCTGGGTGAAATCGCGGGCAAATTCATAGTCGGCTCGACTGCTCAGTACAAACTTCACTTCGTCGTTCGCGGTGAGGGTCTGCAGATTCGGGCTGTGAAACGTGCCGCCCTCGCCGGAGTTGGGACATTTTACGTCCACGATTTTGATGACTCCCGCCGGGACCTGATCGAGTGGGCGTTCTCCGCTGGTCTCCAGCAGCACTTGATAACCCGCTTCCCGCAGGCGCTGCATAAAGGGCACGAGTTCGCGCTCCTGCAGCATGGGCTCGCCTCCGGTGATCTCGACCAGCCCGCCGCTGGGGCTGAGGCCCTTCAGTTCGTCCCACACTTCCTGCGAAGTCATCTTGCAGCCGCCCTGGAACGTGTATTCGCTGTCGCACCAGGAGCAGCGCAGATTGCAGCCGGTCAGACGGATGAAGACACAGGCCAAGCCGGCGTGCGTCGATTCGCCCTGCAGCGATTTGTAGATTTCGGTGATCTGCATTTTGGAAGACAGTGGTCAGTGATCAGTGGTTAGTTAAGACCAACACCGTGATACGGCATATGAGAAATCTGTTGTCTAGCCACTGGCTACTCTTCGCTAACTACTAACCGCTAGAAGCTATCTCATGGGTGGACCGAAGGAGGTAAATCGACCTTCCCTCTGGGCTAAAGCCCGCGTCTTTATTGGCGCTGTAACGGCACGACTGGAAGTCGTGCCCTTCCCGAACCCATTTAAGAGACGGCTTCCAGCACCGACCATTTTGCCATCAACCACCACCGGCCACTGCTACTCGCTGTACGTGGCGGTGGTGGTGTCGGTTTCATAGACAGTTACGTTTTTGATCCGGACGCGTCCGTTGGTGACATTTTGAAGCCGCGTGTTGGATTCATCGTAAAAATATTTCGCCAGATTCTCCGCCGAGGGATTGATGACCGTGAAGGGTGCGATCTCGTTGATCATCTGATGATCGAGGCGTTCGATGACGTGCTTCATGACCTCGCGCAGGTCTTTGAAATCGAGCAGGAGGCCGGCCTTGTCCAACTCGGCGCCGGCCAGAGTCACCCGGATCTTATAGTTATGACCGTGCGGATTTTCGCACTTGCCCTTGTAGTTGCGCAGGTAATGGCCTGCGGCGAAAGTATCGTCAACCGTCACTTCGAACATGCGTGCCTCAGGGTACCGGTGTGAATACAAGCCGGACTGCGTTTGCGGCGAAACACTGTATTGTACCGCTCGCCGGGACGGTCCCGCTTGCGGGCAGCGACTCCGGTAGTGGTGCGGTTTGGCTTACCCGCCGAGCCGGTCAAGCGGGAGATCCCTTCGCTCCGCGCGAAAACGGCTACGCTCAGGATGACGCCGCAGTTCAAGAAGCTACTACCGGGACTCCTCCCCGCCCGGCGAGGGGCCTAAAGCTGCGTTACATTTCAGGCTGCGTTACAATCTAACCTCCGCTTCGCTACTGGGGTTCCACCCGCGCCTGCGGGATTTTACTGCGAGGCAGTGAGGACAGGTGATCGATGAACGTCCTGTTGCTGTCGATGCCGGATTCTTTCGAACATATGCCCCCCGCAGGTATTCGCATGCCGAATGGCGCGCTTACGTCGCTTGCGGGGAACGTTGATCCGCATCACCACGTGGCCGTGGCAGACCTGATCCTGGTGCAGCGCCAGGTTCGCGAAACGGTTACGCGGCTGGTGCGCGAACTGAATCCCGAAGTGGTCGGACTTTCGATCATGACATTTCAGCGGCGCACCGCGGCTCGCATTATTGAACTGGTGCGCGGGCTGCGGCCGGGGGTGAAGATTGTGGTCGGGGGATATGATCCGAGCCTGGCGCCCGAGGCGTATGAGGACATGGGGGTGGATTACCTGGTGCGGAGCGAGGGGGAAGTCACCTTTCGCGAATTATTGCGAGCGGTAGAGAATGGCTGGGGGTTCGAGAAGATATGCGGGCTCTCGTATCGCAAGGGCGAGGGCTGGGCGCACAATCCGGCGCGGCCGCCACACCGGCTGGAAGACAGCGAGATCCGCCCGCCGAAGCGCGATGCGCGTGTGCTCAAGGGATACACGCTGCTGGGGCGGCAGGTGGACGTGATCGAGACCTCGCGCGGCTGCACCTACGATTGCAGTTTTTGCTCGATCATCGAGATGCGCGGGCGGAACTTTCATACTTATTCTTTCGAACGGGTGCTGGCCGACATTCGCGATGCCCGCGATCACGGAGCGCGAACCATTTTCCTGGTTGATGACAACATCACGTTGAATGTGCGGCGCTTCGAGGCTTTGTGCGAGGCCATTATTGCCGCGGGATTGAACGAGCTCGACTACTTTGTACAGGGGATGACGTCGGCCATTGCGAATCACGGGGAAACTCTTGCACCGCTGATGCGGCGGGCGGGGTTCCGTTATGTCTTTCTCGGTATTGAAAACATTCTGGAGGGTGACCTGGAATTTCTGAAGGCGTCGGCGAAAAATACCGAGCGGACGAACGGCCACGAAGCGGGAAACGCGACGCTCAAAGCTATCGATTACCTGCATCGCAACCAGATGTATGTAGTAGGAGGATTGATTGTGGGCAGTCCGGGAGATACTCGCGACTCGATTGAAGCGAATCTGGAATTTGCGCGGCGATATGTGGATTGGCCGTATATTCAGCATCCCACGCCATATCCGCGCACACCCATGACCAAAGAGTTTCGCGATCAGGGATTGATCATGAACGAGCGGCTTGAGGAATACGACGGTACAACCGCAGTGGTGCGCACGCAACATCTGCAGCCGGAAGAGGTGGAATTCATGCGCTGGAAGGCGGAGCGCTGGATGAAGGTTCATCATATCCCTGTGGCTTTGCGGCATGATCCTGGGTTCGTTTTGTTCAAGGGATGGAAGATGCTGTCGCATACGTTTCGGGGAAGTTCGATCCGCTCGCTGCTTGGCTTGGAGAGCGAGGAGAAGGTGTTTGAGCGGTATCGGGCGATTCGGCGGGCGGAGCGGGAGTACGTGTAGGGAGAGGGATTGACCGTTCAGCAGATCCTTACTATAATGTAAGGAATTTCTGATTCCGAAAGGACTTTGTGGCCGCCGCAACCGTAACCTCCAAAGGACAAATCACCATTCCGGTCCGGGTGCGGATCGCGCTGGGTATTGAGCCGGGTGACCGGGTGGAGTTCGTGGAACTGGAAAAGGGGCAATTCGCCATGATTGCCGCCACTCGCTCGGTGCGGGAACTAAAGGGACTCTTTTACGACAGGCGGCGCAAGCCGGTGACGATTGAGGAAATGAACGCTACCATCGCGCGGCGCGCATCCGAATCCCGGTGATCGGTCTGGATACGAATGTCGTGGTCCGTTATCTGACGGGTGATGATCGCGCGCAAGCGGCCGCGGCAGCGAGGATGATCGACTCGCTCTCCCCGGGCGCTCCTGGGTTTCTATCTCTCGTCGTGATTGCGGAGTTAGTTTGGGTGCTCGAATCCTCTTACAATTTCAAGAAGAACGAAATTATGGGAGTTCTGGAGAACCTGCTGCGGAGCGAGGAAATAGTAATCGAGCGAGCGGAGATCGTAGCGCAGGCTCTGCGAACCTTTGGCGTTAGCCGCGCGGGTTTCACCGACTGCCTGATTGAGCGCTGCGGCCACGCGGCGGAGTGCCAGTACACTGCCACCATCGACAAGCACGCAGCGGCGGCGGGGATGCGGCTACTTGGGTGATCGAGGAAGGTAAAGCGGACCGCTTAGGCGCCCGCGCCGAAAAACTCTTCCACTACCCGCATCTCGGTAGTCTTCTTGTAATTTGGCAGGCTCTCGATGAAGACGCGGCCGTATTGCTTTTTCAGGATGCGGTTATCGAGGAGCACGAGCAGGCCGCGGTCGTGCAGCGAGCGGATCAGGCGTCCGAAGCCTTGTTTCAGGGTAATGACCGCAGCGGGCACCTGATACTGGAAAAACGCATTGCCGCCGTCGGCGTCGATCGCCTTCACCCGCGCAGCTACGATAGGATCGCTGGGCACCGCGAAGGGCAGGCGATCGATGATTACGCAGCTCAATTGCTCGCCTTGCACGTCTACACCCTGCCAGAAAGATGAAGTGGCAAACAGCACCGCGTTTGGCGTGAGGCGGAACTCGTCTAGCAGAGCGCTCTTTGGGGCGTCGCCCTGGCGCAGCATGGGGAATTCAAGTTCGCCCAGCAGCCGCTGGTAGATGTCGTTCATTTGCGCGTAGCTGGTGAAGAGCACGAAGGCGCGGCCGCGCGTAATTTCGAGGAGCTTGCGAATTCGCGCCGCTGCTTGCGCGGTGAATTGCGGCGTGCGAGTGTCGGGGAGATCGGGTGGGACGTAGAACAAAGCTTGATTTTCGTAGTCGAAGTGCGAGGGCAGCACGGACTCGCGGGCATGCTCTAGGCCCAGGCGCTGCCGGATGTATTCGAAGCCTTCGCCGACCGCGAGCGTGGCCGAAGTGAGGACTGCACACTCGAGCTTCGACCAAAGGCATTCGCGCAGGATTGGGCCGATGTCGATGGGAGTGGCCTGCAGGAAAACATTTCGCCTGGCGCGGCTGGCGGCCTCAGGGGCTGAAGCCCCAATCCTGGAATTCTGACTTTCGGCACGGCTTAAGCCGTGCCCTTCCCGGTTCTGCCCGCGGCGCCCGTCCCTGATAGTTCCGAGTCCGGCATCGATCCCGCGCCCGCCGCGGCGTTCGATCCAAAATACCGTGTTGCGATCGTCGGACTCCATCGCGAAGCTGAGTTGTACCTGGAGTTCTTGAGCACGCCGCACGAAGTTGAAAACTTCTTCTGGTTTCTGCGGCAGGGTTTCGAGCTCTCCCGCGAGACGGGTGAGGGCCTGGTTGAGCGCGAGGAACTCGTCCCCGTTTTCTTCCAGGAACTCGCGGCGGGTTTCGAAGGCGAAACGCCCTTCACCAGGCGGCAGGAGCGAAAAGAAAAGCTGCGAGCGTTCCCGCAGACTGCCCAGCGCTCCGGAGAGGGACGCTGACATCATGTGGTTGTGCTGCAGCGATGTTTCAACGTCTCGTGCGAGATCCTCGACGCGCAGATTGCTTACGGAGATTCCGAAATAGTTGCCGGCAACGTCTTCCAGTTCGTGGGCTTCATCGAAAATCACCGCCGCAGCGTCCGGCAAAATCCCAGCATCGGGCGCGCCCTCGGCCTGCAGCTTGATGGCGAGATCGGCGAAGAAGAGATGATGATTGACGATGATGATGTCACTCTCCATGCCGCGGCGACGCATTTCGGTGATGAAGCAGCGTTCCCACTCGCTGCACTTCTGTCCGCTGCAGGCTTCAGAGCGGGCATCGAGCTTGTGCCAGAGTTGACTGGCCTCGGGGAGTTCGGCAAGCTCGGCGCGGTCGCCGGTGGCGGTGGTCTTTTCCCATGCGGCGATGGCGCGGTACTGGTCAATCTCCTGCAAGCCGCTCAGGACGGGCTGATTGGTGAGGTCGTAGAGCTTCTTGCGGCAGAGATAATTGTTGCGGCCCTTCATGTAGCAAACCGAGAGCCGGCCGGGAGCAGATTCTCCGAACAGAGCATGCTCGAGAAATGGGATGTCTTTGTAGAAGAGTTGTTCCTGAAGATTCTTGGTGCCGGTGGAAATGATGACGCGCTTGCCCGAGCGGATCACCGGCATTAAGTAGGCGAGGGTCTTTCCCGTGCCCGTGCCGGCTTCGACGATCAGGTGCCGTTTTTCTTCGAGCGCGTTCTCGACAGCTTCAGCCATCTGCAGTTGGCCGCGACGGAATTCGTATGCGGGATGGGTGCGCGCGAGCACTCCGCCGGGTGAGAAGAACTTATGCAGGGTTAAAGCGGAAGAGTTATTGCCGCCGGGGGCGGTGCGATTCGACGTTGAACTAGGGACGGGATGGGAGCTTAAAGCCACGGGAATCTCTATAATAAGGGTTCGGACTCAAGATCATCATTCAGGCTTTGGATGTGCGCTGCTCCGCGAAGCAAAACCATTGGGTTTGCGACCCAAGGACAGCCGGGGGCGGCTGTGCCCACATTAAACCTTCACTTTGACCCAGCCCACTTACAATTCGACCAGCACTCTCGCGACTAGCGCAGCGGGCGTTCCGACCATAGCGATCGTGGGCCGGCCTAACGTGGGCAAGTCCACGCTGTTCAACCGCATCGTGGGATCGCGGCGGGCTATTGTGGGCGACGAGCCCGGCATCACGCGCGACCGGCTTTATGGAGACGCGGAGTGGCGCGGCCGGAGGATGCGCATCATCGACACCGGCGGGATTCTCCCGGAAGAAAAAGATTTTATTCCGTCCGAGATTTTCCGCCAGGCGCGGGTTGCGTTCGATGAAGCTGCGGCGATTGTGATGGTTGTGGATGGACGCGCCGCGCTTTCTGGACCAGATCTTGAACTGGTTCGTCTGCTGCGCAAGACTGGACGTCCGCTTTTCCTCGCGGTCAACAAAGCCGACTCTGAAAAGCAAGCGTCGATCGTGGATGAGTTTCATCGGCTTGGGATCAAGCAGATGTTTCCTGTTTCCGCCGAGCATGGGCGCGGGATCGACGATCTGCTGGATGCGGTGTTGGAGGTACTGCCAGCGGCAGAGTCAACAACAAAAGCCTTAAACACAGAGGACACCGACGACAGAGAGGACGGCGAAACCTCGGCAGGTGACACGGCCGCCTCCGAAGACGCGCCTGTTTACGAGACCAAGGTTGCAATTATCGGCCATCCCAATGTCGGCAAGTCGACTTTACTGAATTGTTTGACTGCGTCTGATCGCGCCATTGTGTCGCCGATTCCCGGAACCACGCGGGATGCGGTCGATGAGATCGTTGAACGCGATGGGCGACGCTTCCGCTTCATCGATACCGCTGGCATTCGCCGCAAGGGCAAGACTCACCTGATGGCGGAAAAGCTTTCGGTGGTGATGGCACGCAAGCATCTCGAAGGCGCAGACATTGCGCTGCTGGTGATCGATGCCACCGAAGGCGTGAGCCAGCTCGACGCCGCGATTGCCGGCTACGCCCACGAGAGCGGGCGGTCGATGATTATTGTGGTGAACAAGTGGGATCTCATCGCCGGCGGGGCGCAGAAGCCTGGCAGGCCGTCGAAGGCGATGCGCATGCGGGAAAGCAAGCGGCCGGGCGACCGCGAGGCTTATGAAGAGCGCTTGCGCTACGATTTGAAGTTTCTGAATTACGCGCCTATCGTTTTTATTTCCGCCAACTCCGGCAAGGGCACGGAGAAAATCTTTCCGCTGCTCGAACGGGTTGCTGTCGAGCGCCGCAAGCGCATTTCGACGTCGGCTATGAACCGCTTCATCGAAAGCGTGGATTTCGAGCGTGCGTCGGTTCCCATGCGCTCGCGGGTGAAGATTCTGTATATGACGCAGGCGTCGGTGGCTCCGCCGACTTTTGTGCTGTTCACGAATCGCGCCGTGAAGTTGCACTTTTCCTACCAGCGGTTTTTGGAGAATCAGATTCGGGAGGCATTTGGTTTTCTGGGAACTCCGATTTGGATTAAGAATCGGGCGAGGAATTAAAGACCGGCGCTATTCCCCTGCGACTTCGTGATCCATGGTCAGCAGCCCTACGCGCTGCACTCCTGCGTGGTGCGCTACATCGATTACGTCGGCAACGTACTGGAAGTCGACGGCGTCATCGCCTCGTACGAAGACCACTTTCTCGGCGCGCTTTAAGTAAATCTCCGCGAGGAGAGGCTCCAGATCTTGCCAGGGTATTTCTTCCTGATTGATCTTTACGGTTGGGACCTGGTTCTCCTTCGTCCACACCACCTGGATGACGACGGTGCGCGGCTGTGAGATGTTCTGCATCTGCTTCTGATCGGGCTGTGGAATCTGGGCGGTCTCTCCCTGTTCTCTGTCCATGGACACGACCACCATGAAAACGATGATCAGGGTAAGCAGCACGTCGATCAGCGGGGTGATGTTGATCTGCGGACCGCGCGCACCTCCGCCTGCCATTGCGAACGACATGGAAAGCTCCTCGGCTCATATTCGGCACGCGCGTGTCTGCAGGATCAGACACCTGAAACGGCGCGGGAGTTCCATCGTATAACCGGTGGTATATCAGTTTGGCGCTTTCAAAAGAGAGATCGAGCTTTGCTCGATTGGACAGCCGAGGGCGGCTGTCCCCGCACAGTATCCGTGGAACAAGAGCGTTCCTCAGCGGCTAAAGCCGGGGTCGTTCTGCGAAGCTTATGGCACGAGTGGAACTCGTGCCCTTCCCGTTTGTGCCTGAATCCCGTTTGTGCCTGAATCAGGCATTTAATTCGCGGACTTGAGAGTCAACCTGGCTGTCCAACTTCATCCTGCAGGCTGAGGGGCAGGAGGCAGTGGCGGCGGTTGAGGCGGGAGTGGCGGCGCGGCGATTGATCCGAGCGCCGGCTGCGCTGCCGGGTACAGCTGCGCGCTGAGGGCGGGATAACGCGCCGCAAAAAAATAAATCGAGTACGCGGGAAAGAAAACGATGACGGGCACTGAGATCAGCGCGACCATAAACAGGAAAATCGCCAACAAGACACTGCCCACGACTATAGCGAGCGTAATTGTATAAGCATTCCAGGTCAGCCCGGCGGTCTTGCCGGTGAGGACCGCAAGGATGCTCAGCCCTACGGTCGGGATGGCGATGATCAAACCTAAAATGAGGGTGGCAATTCCGACCAGGATGCCGGCCCCGATGGCCATTACGATCTTCATTCCGATGTACGCGGCATAGCCGCCTTTTTCGGCGGCGATCATCGACCACAACCGTTGCCAACCTTCGATGGCGCCAATTTCTTCCAAGGCCATTTGCGGTATAACGAAGTCTTTGGTTAGTACAAAGATGACAGCTGAGGCCACAAAGAAAATCATCAGCGCAAAGAAAAGAAGGACGCCTCCAAGCACCAGGGGGAGCATGTGCTCTTTAGGCGAATTGAACCATCCCGCGGCAAAGGCAAAGCCGGCAGGGATTCCAACCAGGATGATTAACACGGCGAACACGACAAGCGCGTAGAGCAGCTTCCACACGAAATACCGCCATCCCGGAGCTTGCCGGCGGCTCCAGCCGTCGCGAATGTGACACTCCTTGGCGATGACACTGTCGAACAAGACGAAGCGCATCACGCTGCTTATGTACATGAAGACGATTCCGATGACGAATGCGGCAATGATGACTGCGGCTATCAGTCCGGCGAGGAGTGCGATGTCGACGCCGGGGAAGTGCGGAAATGGCGAGCGCGGAGAGGCGCCTGGCTGGTGGGGAAAGTTGAAGTTCGACTTATTGAAACCGCTGGAGCCGAGCTCTCCAGCGAGTAGTCCGACTACGGCGAGACGGACCCATTGTCCGAAACGAAAGGGTTGGAAGAGTTGTTTCTTGGTGTGTTCAAAAGCGAGCGAGATGGAGTCGACGGCGGAGATTGGCAAAGCGCACCTCGGGCTGCGAATGAGTCAGCAGGGTACTGCGAATTTTGGCAGGGATCAAACAAATTCGAAAAGCGGCACGGGTGCAGGTTGGCTGACGCCCCAGACCGATAAAGTGGGAGATCCTTCGCTCCGCCGGAAGAACGGCTCCGCTCAGGATGACGCTGTCGTGCCGCTTCCTGCGTTCTGAACTTTTCTTTACTCATAGCGCAAAGCCTCGACCGGGTCCAGTTTGGAGGCGCGCAGGGCGGGAACCAGGCCGCTGATCACGCCCACCACCAACAAGACCGCACTTGAGAGTGCGACTGTCATCAGGGAAATGCGCAAGTGGATATCGCCCTGGCCAGACTCGTCCTCAAACAGCGGCCCCATCATGGGGAGGGTGCCGACCGCCGCGGCGATGACATACGACAAGGCGACGCCGATGGCGCCGCCTACTAGCATGATCAGCAAGGTCTCGGCGAGAAACTGCAGCTTGATGTGGCGCTTCCTCGCGCCCAGAGCGCGTCGCAGACCGATCTCGCGAATGCGCTCGTCGACCGAGACCAGCATGATATTCATGACGCCCACGCCGCCAATGCCCAGGGTGAGAGTTCCGATGAAAGTGAGAAGGACTTGTAGCCCGATGGTGAGACCATCGATAACCGGACGAAACTCGTCGCGCCCGAACATCTGAAAAGCCTTGGGATCGGTCGGCGAAAATTGTTGTCTGGTGGCCACTGCGGCCAGCACCTGCGCCATTGCCTTCTTTTCAAACTGGGGAGCGATTGGGGCAAACACCAGGACATCCCCGTAACGGGTGTTCCATAGATCGCCGGCGGTGGAGTAGGGGATCCAGGCGGAGTCATCGTCGCTGCTGAAATAATTGCTGAGCTGAATCTTGCGAGCCATCACGCCGATCACGGTGAAATGTACGCCACCGACCTCTACCGTTTCTCCCACTGCGGGCCGGCCGCTGAAGAGTTGTTCTTTGATGCGGCCGCCGAGAAAGATCACGCGGCGGCGCTCGAGCTCGTCGGCGGAGTCGATCCAGCGGCCGTCGGAGGGGACTTCGTTGCGCATTTCGCCATACTCAGGGCACACTCCCCGAACCGCGGCTGTGCCCAACATGCGGTCGCGGTATGCAATTCCGGGCCGGTTCACGGTCTCGCGGCAAGCGTGTTTCACAAGCGGGGCCGTAGCCTTGACCATATCGATATCGGCCTGTTCGAGGACAACTTTCTTTCCGGCACGCTGTCCACCCGGTTGCTCGCTGGTTTGCTGCGGCCAGCAAATCACCACGCTCTTACCGAAGGCATCGAAGCCATGCACCAGAATGCCGCGAAAACTGCTGCCATACGCGATCAGAAGAGTGACGGTGGCGATGCCCCACACGATGCCCAGCATGGTGAGGAAGCTGCGCGTCAGATTGCGCTTCAGCGCGGTCCAGGCTTCGAGAATGATTTCAATCGGCATAGAAAAACTGTTTAACCACTAAGGACACCCTTCGACTGCGCTTAAGGCAGGCTCCGGTGCACTAAGTCACGAATCTAAGAGCGTTTTATCCTCCTGCCTCGTAGCGCAGCGCCTCGATAGGGTCGATTGAAGCGGCTCTGCGCGCCGGGTACAGTGCGGCCGCAACCGCAATTGTTCCCAGAAGTCCGGTCGCGACCAGGCCCGAGGTCCAGTCGGGAACCAGGCCGGCAAAGAAATCGGGCATGGGCAAAAGATTGACGAGTGCGCAGAACCCGAATGCGGTTCCTAATCCGATGCCGCCGCTGAGCAAAGCAATGATCAACGCCTCCACAAAAAATTGGCGCAGAATGATTGCAGACGGGGCGCCCAGGGCCTTGCGCACTCCGATTTCCCGCGTGCGCTCGCGCACCGCCACCAGCATTACGTTCATCACTCCGAGGCCGCCCAGCATCAGCGTGACGATTCCGACGGCGCCCAAAAAGTATTTCATCCCATCGGTCATCTGGCGGAAGGCTTTGGCCTCCTGCACCGTGTCCCAGATGGGACACGCTTCTTTGTCGTTCGGATCGTAGCGATGCATGCGGGCCAGAGCGACGCGCACTTCGTGCTTGCAGGCTTCATGCTGCTCCACCGATTTTGGTGTTACCAGAAACTGATCGAAGGAGGTGGGGGTCGCGGGAGGCTTGTCGGGAAAGTCGCGCCGCATGGCGGAGAAAGGCACGAAAACCTTGTTCACGTCCCAGCCGTCGTAGCTGGAGTCTTGCTTCTTGGTGGCCATTACACCAATCACAACGTAGGGAAAATCATTGAGATAAACGTTGTCGCCGACGGGGTTGCGGCCGGGAAACAACTGCTTGGCCGCGTCCGAACCGAGGAAGGCGACGCGCCTGGCCTCGCGCATGTCGTCCCAGTCATAGAAACGGCCCAAACCCACGTTCAGAGTGCGAATGGAGCCGAACGGAGGATACGATCCAGTCACGGTGAGCGCGGCGTTGTTGAAATTGCTGTGAATTCGGACGGGGTCTTTCTCGAGTTCCGGGATGACATACTCGCAATCCGCAGCCTCCGATTGCACCACGGGAACGTCCGCATCTTCCCAGCCCACCAGGCGGCCGGCACGGGTTCCGCCCGCCTGCAGGCTGGTGCGGCCGTGAAAGACAATCATCACGTCCTTGCCCAGATTTCTGGTCTGCTCTTCCTGCCCTCTGCGCAGGCCCTCGCCGGCCGCCACCATGAGCACGATCGACACGATGCCCCAGGCGATGCCAAACATTGTGAGGAAGGCGCGAAGCTTGTGCGCCCACAGCGTTCGCAAAACATCGGTGAAGAGGTCTCGTAAGGTCATCCGGTTTTGGAAAGATGGGCGCTCTCGATTGGACGCAGCCATGCCGGGAAAGTAATCCATGCGCGGCTTCGCCCTGGTTGTTGGTACGTATGCGGGCGGGATTTAGTTCGCAAAAATTACCGGACGAGCACTGGAGGTTTAGCCAGGCCGACGTTTAGACTGGGCGAAGGATGAAGGCATTCCCAGTCTCACGATTGTGCCGTGGCCGCGATTATTCTGACCTGTTCGTTCCATAGGTCGAATTCGCGGAGCGCCAACTCGCATTGCAGCCGGTGCCGCTCCTTGCGATCACGAATCTTTTTCTCTAGTGGCGGCAGGAGATCGAAGGTGATGTTGGCGGGCTGAAAGTTGCGGGCGTCCGCATGTGCGACGTAATGAGTCAGCGACCCAAGAGCCGAAGCCCGCGGCGGCGGCAGCGGTTCGTCTCCGCACGCCAGGGCCGCCGCGTGAATTCCCGCCATGAGTCCGGTTGCGATCGACTCAACGTAACCTTCCACACCACAAATCTGTCCGGCGAACAAAATCCGGGGATGCGCCTTCATCTGCAAAGTCGGCCGCAGCAGCGCCGGACCATTGATATACGTATTGCGGTGAATCTGCCCGTAGCGCAGGAAGCGGGCGTTCTCCAGCCCCGGAATCATGCGCAGCACGCGAGCCTGCTCGGCAAACTTCAGGTGATTCTGGAATCCGACCAGGTTGTAGGAATCCGCCCGCAGATTTTCCTGCCGCAACTGGACCACGGCATAAGGCGTGCGTCCGGTGCGCGGATCCTTCAACCCGACCGGCTTCATGGGCCCAAAGCGCAGCGTATCGGGCCCGCGCCGCGCAATTTCTTCGATGGGCAGGCAGCTCTCGAAGTAATTTAACTTCTCCCAATCACGCTCCTCCACGGAGTGCGCCGCGAGCAGGGCATCATAAAAAGCAAGGTATTCTTCGCGGGTCATGGGGCAGTTGATGTAATCCGCCGAACCCTTGTCGTAGCGCGCCGCCAGATACACGCGAGACATGTCGATCGAATCCGCTTCGACGATTGGACTGATGGAATCGTAGAAGTAAAGCTGGGAGTTTGACGATCCGTCCGACGAGCTTAACCGGGCAATTTCCTCCGCTAGAGCATCGGATGTCAGCGGTCCGGTCGCGACGATGGTGATTTGATCTTGTGCTTCGATGACAGTTGCCTCTTGCCTTCGCACCCTGATCTGCGGCTCGCGCGAGATCGCCTCTGTAACCTTGGAGGCGAATGCCACGCGATCGACTGCCAGCGCATGTCCCGCCGGAACCGCGCACTCGCGTGCAAGCTTCAGCAGAAGCGATCCGGCTCGCCGCATCTCTTCCTTTAACAGCCACGGAGCAGTATTTTCGCTGTCCGACTTCAGGGAATTGGAGCACACGAGCTCGGCAAAATCGGCCGTCTGATGTGCGGCCGTCGACCGCACCGGACGCATCTCAAACAATTCCACCTGCACGCCGCGCCGCGCGCACTGCCACGCGGCTTCCGAACCGGCCAGTCCGGCCCCGATGATGCGGACCTCAACGCTCACGATGTTCTCTCCGCCAGTTCTCTGAGCCAGTTTCGTGGTTGCGCAGCATTGTCAACCGTGGGGGGAAGAGGAAGTCGCATCAGGAAAGGATACATGAGTGGCGAATCGGTGTGACTCACGCGAGCCGGCCGCGGGCAGAGATTTCTCAGGGCCGGATGGACGTGGCGTGGCTGGCCACGCACACCCAGCTCTCGCCTTTGCGGACCCAGGTGTCGGTAAACCGCTCTAGGATGACGTATGGCTTGCCCTTCCTCGCGCCATTTTCGCGATACACGCCATTGACCACGGCAACTGCGCCGTAGAGGTGCACTTTCATGGATTCGCTTGCTACGCGCGCTGGTTTCACAGTTTCCGCTTGCACGCTGAGCAGATACGCCGCTCGATCCATCAGCGTGCCGTCATAGTCGACATAAACCAGCTCCGGTCCGAGCAGCATCTCAAGCGCAGTCGCGTCTTTTTGTTGCACCGCCTGATTCCAGGCATTTTCCAAAGCCAGCAGCCGGCCTTGCTCACTACCTTGCGCCGTGCTTTGCGGGCAGAATCCGGGCGAAGCCAGCAGAAGCGCAAGAACAGCCAGCAGCTTATACGTGTTGACTCCCGCGACGGGATAGTTCATGGCCAGAACCTGCAGAGTCTATCGGCAGCTCACTCGCATTTCTGTAGAGCCAGTAAGTCTTGCCGTTGATGCCGAGATGCTGAGACGTTGCTAACCTTCTATGGGACTGCGGGATTTGCGGATATTGATTTTAGGCACTGGTTGCCGGGATGGCTCAAACACACAATTGCTCAATTTTCCTAAAAGATTTCGCGTGCATCCCCTACCCGGCGCGTCACCCGCTCACGATCGAGATACTCCAGCAGCGGAATCGCGTACTTGCGGGTCACGCCGGTCAACTCCTTGAACTTTGCAACGTCAATTGTTGCTGACTTTATTTTGTATGCGGTGATCTGCCGCCGTAATTCTTGCAGCGCGCTGCAATGAAAAACCAGTTCGTCGGAAACTCGGATCAGTATCTTCTCCCGCAACAGCAGAGTTACGATCTTCTGAGCCCGAGCTTTGTCCACTTTCAGGCCTGCAATCACTTCACGCAACGCGGGCACTTGCAATCCCGAGGAGGCAAATGCGCCCTCGATGGTCTTCTTGGATTCGACTTCTTCCTCCTTCATTACCACGCCCTGGCCGGGAAGCCGGACCAGATCGCCTGCGACTTCGATCTTCTTGTCGCGGACGAGCGCGGCCGCAACCGCTTCAAAGATTTCCGGACAGGCCTCCACCTGGCCCCGCAATTCTTCTCTACTGATTCCCGCTACGAGAGAATGCTTTTTATGAAAATCCGCGACTGCATTCAGCATGCGCATTTTCAGTTCGTCCAATGCCGTTGAATCGATGAGCAGTGCGCCGACTTGCACGATCGCCTTCTTGTTCCCGGCTTGAGCTAATTGCGTTGCGATGATATTTATCGTCCAACCGGTCTCGGCGACCAGTTCTGAAATCGAAATTCCTTTCTGGTAGCGTCGCGCGATGCGCGCCCGCAGAATCGGGCCGGCATCACCGGCGGCCAGAATATTAAGGAAGTCGTCATCTGCTGGCATGCGCTGCGGTGGCGCCGAATCCAGAACCACCCCGCCGCCGATGGTCACGACGGGCGAAAACTGCCGGATGATAAACCGGTCTCCCGGCAGAAGCAGCGCAGCATCGGGCAGCTTCAACCGCGCGAATGCCTCCTCGCCCGGAACAATCTGCTTTTGCTTCGTCGGGAGGATCACGACTTCAGCGACCGTTTCCATTGTGTGAGAATAAAAATGTACCGGGGCGCGGCTTTTCAGCGGGCGCGGCGCTGAGGGCAGCAGGCGCAATTTCACGTCCGCACGCCGCGTGGTTTCGAACGTACCCGGAGGAGCGAGGGTCATTCCTCGCGACAAATCTTCCGTGCTGGCGCCCGCGAGGTTCAACGCGGTGCGTTGCCCGGCAACGACGGCGTCTGCTGATTGTCCGTGCACTTGAACGCCGCGCACGCGCACGCGCCGCCTGGTCGGAACAACTTCCAGCTCATCTTCGTGGCGAATTGTTCCCGCCACCAGCGTTCCTGTTACGACCGTGCCAAAACCTTTGATGGTGAATACGCGATCGATCGGCAGGCGCGCCGGCGCGCGCGAATCCCGCGGCTGTACCTCGGCCGCGGCCGTAACTATCGCTTGCTTCAGATCGTTAAGTCCAGCCCCGGTCAAGGAACTCACGGCGATGATCGATTGCGGTTTATCCAGGAATGTCCCACGCAGAAACTCTTCCACTTCAAGCCGCGCCACGTCGAGTGTTTCCGGGTCGACCGCGTCAGACTTGGTCAGCACGGTGACGCCGCGCTGCACCCCTAAAAGTTGCAAGATGTCGAAGTGCTCTCTGGTTTGCGGCTTGATTGCCTCATCGGCTGCGATCACCAACAGCACCAGATCGATCCCGCCAACCCCGGCCAGCATGTTGCGGACAAAGCGTTCGTGGCCGGGGACATCGACAAAGCCTAATCGCAACCTCTCGCCGTCGGCCGCCTCGTCGTTCGAGGCCGGTAAGTCCATGTGCGCAAACCCGAGATCAATGGTGATGCCGCGCCGCTTTTCTTCTGCAAGGCGGTCGGCATCAATTCCGGTCAGCGCCTTCACCAACGCCGTCTTCCCGTGATCGATATGCCCCGCCGTTCCTACGATGATAGATCTCATCTGCTTGAAATCTTACCGGAAGGAAGCCTGGACTAGAATTCTCGCCGGGCAACGTGCATCAGCGGATTCCTACGTAGTTTCCCAGACCTCCTTTCCTTAGGGCGCTGCGAAGTGCGACAATAGAGGTCTTCCATGGCCACTTCCGCGACTTCTTCATTTACGCCGGAGACTCTCCGGCAGCACGGACTGACTGCCGACGAGTACGAAAAAATCAAGCAACTCCTGGGTGACCGCGAGCCGACGCTGACCGAGCTGGGAATCTTCAGCGTCATGTGGAGCGAACATTGCTCTTACAAATCTTCGCGAGTGCACCTGAAGCGGCTGCCCACGCGCAGCAAGCGCGTGCTGCAGGGACCGGGCGAGAACGCGGGCATCATCGACATTGGCGACGGCTGGGCTTGCGCTTTCAAGATCGAATCGCACAATCACCCTTCGTTTATCGAGCCGTTTCAGGGAGCAACCACCGGGGTCGGCGGAATTCTGCGCGACATCTTCACTATGGGAGCCAGGCCAGTGGCGGTGATGGACTCGCTTCGCTTTGGCCCGATTACGACGGAAACTGCTGCCGGGCTTCGCCCAGGCCGGACAGCCGAGGCGGCAGTCCCCACGCAAGCAGAGATTCATCGCAATCATTCCATTCTCGAAGGCGTGGTGAGCGGAGTCGCTTCCTACGGCAACTGTTTCGGCGTGCCTAACCTGGGTGGTGAAACGAAGTTTGAGCCATGCTACTCGGGCAATCCTCTGGTGAACGCTTTTGCCATGGGCCTGGTGCGGAAGGATGAAATCTTCTATGCCCGCGCGGCTGGCGAGGGCAATCCGGTAATCTACGTCGGCGCCAAGACGGGGCGTGACGGTATCCACGGCGCCACCATGGCCAGCGAGGAATTCAGCGAGGCTTCGGAAGCGAAGCGGCCCAATGTGCAGGTGGGTGATCCGTTCCTCGAGAAGCTGTTGCTGGAGGCTTGTCTGGAAGCGATGCGGACGGGAGCGATCATCGGGATTCAGGACATGGGCGCGGCGGGACTGACCTGTTCGACCTGCGAGATGGGCGGGCGGGGCAGCGTCGGCATAGAAATTGAACTTGATCGCGTGCCACAGCGCGAAACCGGCATGAGTGCTTATGAAATTATGCTGAGCGAATCCCAGGAGCGAATGCTGCTGGTGGCGCAGAAAGGCCGCGAGCAGGAGGTCTTCCGCGTGTTCGAGAAGTGGGGACTCGATGCTGTCGAAGTTGGCAAGGTTACATCCGACAACAAACTGCGCGTGCTTCAGCATGGCCAAGTGGTAGCCGAAATTCCTAACCAGGCGCTCACGGACGATGCGCCGGTGTACAAACGTCCACTGGCGCGCTGGGAGCCTCCGGTGCCGCGCGAGATGCCAGAGCACGTCCAACTGAACCACGGGGATGACTTGACTCAAGGTCTCAAGCAACTTCTGGCCAGCCCGAACATTTGTGGCAAGCGCTGGGTGTGGCAGCAATACGATCACATGGTGCAGACCAATACGGTCGAAGCGCCGGGGGCGGGCGACGCGGGTGTGATTCGCATTAAGAATCCGATCGCCGGCGCTCCGCAGCGCGGGCTGGCGATGGCGCTCGATGGCAATGGACGCTGGTGTTATCTCGATCCTCGGCTGGGCGCGATGCATGCTGTTGCCGAGGCCGCGCGAAAGGTGGCGTGCTCGGGCGCAACTCCCGTGGGAGCGACTAATTGCCTTAATTTTGGAAATCCTGAAAAGCCGCACATCATGTGGCAGTTTTCGCAGACCATCGACGGCATCACCAAAGCTTGCGAGGAGCTTGAAATCCCGATCACTGGCGGCAACGTTAGTTTCTATAACGAGACTCTGGGTGAAGGCATTTATCCCACGCCGGTGCTGGGAGTTGTGGGAATTCTCGAAGATGTGCACAAAGCCGCGAAGATGCACTTCTCCGGGGCTGGGCGAACGATCATCCTGTTGCGCGCCGGCGCAGCTGCCGACGCCACCGATGTGGAAAGCGAGTTCGGTTCGTCGGAATACGCCAAGGAAATTCTGGGCGAACTCTGGGGATATCCTCCGGATCTGGATATGGAACAAGAAGCCGCTCTGCAGAAGACAGTCGTCGAACTGATTCAGCAGAGCCTGGTCGACTCGGTGCATGACTGCGCGGATGGCGGATTGGGGGTTGCGTTAGCGGAAAAAGCGTTTGCGAAAGGTGTGGGTGCGCGAGTCAATTTTTCCTCGGCGGGGCTGCCGGCCGAGTTTGTGCTGTTCGGGGAAGATGCGAGCCGCATCGTGGTCTCGTGCGACCCCGGGAGCGTTGTGCGAATCAAACAGGTAGCGAAGAAACACGGAGTTGCGGCGGACGAACTCGGGGAGACGATTCCGGAGCAGCTGGAAATTTCGCTGGATGAGCAGATTGTTGTGTCGGCAACCGTTTCGGAGTTGAAGCGCGTTTACGAGTCTGCCTTGGAATTGAATCTGCAGACTGATTCTGCGTCGGTGGCGGCAGATTGAGGTCCGCTGGGGTTGAGTTCATAGCAAAAGGCCAATTGCTGAATGGCGGCTTCTGATAAATTTCGCGACGAGTGTGGAGTGGTGGCGATCTTCGCTCATCCTGAAGCGGAGAAGCTCGCTTATCTGGGTCTGCATGCTTTGCAGCATCGCGGGCAGGAGTCGGCGGGTATCGTTACCTCTGATGGCCTGACTTCGCGCGTGCACAAGGCGATGGGTTTGGTCGCGGATATCTTCACCGAGGACGTGCTGGCGAAAATACGCGGCACGCTGGCCATCGGGCACACTCGCTATTCGACCGCGGGCGATTCGGCGCTGCTCAATGCGCAGCCGATTCTGGTGCAGTCGAACAAGGGCTCGATTGCGGTGGCGCATAACGGCAATCTGGTGAACGCTCTGGAAGTTCGCGGCCGGCTGGAGCGGC